>LFRM01198622.1_pt2 | contig 15391 bp, 15 predicted proteins | sample 618341 | NCBI WGS metagenome assembly LFRM01 (sample SAMN03654438, study PRJNA283298) | anaerobic digester metagenome | isolation source: pool of bioreactors CSTR01a, CSTR02a, and CSTR03a thermophilic anaerobic... | place: Denmark: Kgs. Lyngby | collected 2014-05-21 | reverse complement strand
CCGCTTCGAAGATGAGTGAACATTGTACTAGGAACTTTTACACAAGATTATGGACTTGACTCCCAATCTATGGAAATAAAAAAGGCCTCTTCCGTAGAAGAGGCCTAAGGCTTAACGTTGAACCAGAAGTGTGGTTCCCATTCCTCCGCCAATACACAGCGTTGCCAGTCCTTTTTTTGCATCTCTACGTTTCATTTCATAAAGTAGAGTAACCAGGATTCTAGCACCACTGGCACCAATGGGATGTCCCAGAGCAATGGCTCCACCATTGACATTGACTTTGTCCATATCAAAGTTCAGGTCCTTTGCCACGCTAAGAGCTTGTGCTGCAAAGGCTTCGTTGGCTTCAATTAGGTCAAGATCTTCTACAGTCCACCCAGCTTTTTCAAGGGCTGCTTTGGAAGCAGGGATTGGTCCTGTGCCCATAAGAGATGGTTCTACACCTTTTGTTGCAAAACCGGCGATTGTAGCTAGTGGTTCTATGCCTAGTTCATCGGCTTTTTCTTTACTCATGACGATGAGCATTGCTGCGCCGTCGTTGATTCCTGAGGAACTACCGGCTGTAACTGTACCGTCTTTTTTAAATGCCGGTCTTAGTTTGGCCATAGCTTCTATTGTTGCGCCTTTACGAATAAACTCGTCTTCTTCAACAACAACAGGCTCTCCTCTACGTTGAGGTATCAAAACAGGAACGATTTCATCTTTAAAGCGTCCCTCTTTTTGAGCGGCTTCGGCTCGGTTTTGTGAAGTAACGGCAAGTTGGTCTTGTTCTTCACGGGTAAGACCCCATTTTTCCGCAACATTTTCTGCAGTGATTCCCATATGGTAATCATTGAATATGTCCCAAAGACCGTCGTGAACCATGCTATCTACCATGGTTGCATCACCCATACGGGCGCCATAGCGGGCAGTGGGTACAAGATAGGGTGACATTGTCATATTCTCAGTACCACCTACAAGAATAATTTCGGCATCGCCTGCACTTATAAGTTGGCTAGCCAAGCTTACTGAGCGAAGACCAGAACCACAAACAATATTGATACTCATAGCAGGGACTTCTATCGGAACTCCAGCACCCAGGCTAACTTGACGAGCTACGTTTTGCCCCTGACCTGCAGGTAAAACATTACCAATATAAACTTCATCAATTTGATCCGGCGTAATTCCTGCCCTCTCAATGGCTGCCTTCGCGGCAGTAATACCAAGTTCTACAGCAGAGACATTTTTAAAGACGCCTCCAAAACTTCCAACGGCTGTACGTGCTGCTGATACTATTACAACTTCTCTCATATAAATCTCCTTTCAAAACTTAATCTTTCATATTTAAGTATAAGGTTGCCCCATTGCAATGTCAAGGAAAGCAGAGGCTGTTTATAAATAGTGCTCTAACAAAAAAAGAGTTTCTATAGTTAACTCTGAAAACCCAGTAAAAATCCACATCTCATTAAGCATTAGAACTGGTTTTTTATTTTTCTCTTTATAGAATATTCTTATTCGATAAATTGTTTCTAATTTAGATTACTGAGGAAATCCCATTGTTACCCCACATAATTTAAACTCATTACATTTCTCTGCACATTTTAGCAATAGTTATTCTAACTTCTCCTAGGAAACCAAAGAATAGCAGCTTATTTATAGACCTAGCTTTTAATAATAACACTAAGCAAATTAATGCTTTCTTCTAGAAAAGTGCTATTCATCTATTTATTATCTACTTAAGCGAAATAAATTTCTTGCTCGCTTTCTTCTGCTTTTTTAAAATCATTTCTTGGTTTTCAATCAATGTTCAGACTTTATAAAAATCTTCTGCTAAAGTTTTGACTTTAAGATTAACAATATAATCATTTCCACAACGAATTCTGTCTTTGTATTCCTGCCTGTTTTGGCTCACCATCAAAATCGATGCTTGTATCACCGCTGTACAGGGTAAACGAGATTTAGTAAAATAAAAGGGATATGGATCAAAAGGTTTTCCCAGCATGCTAGTAACATCAAATAGGATGACCACCCAAAGGTTGGCGTAAAATATTTTTTATGTTATTTGTACGTACTGGCTTCCCTCATCCTAATTTTTCTTCGGGTTTAANNNNTGCTTGTGTTTATCATTAAATATTTAGCGCCAATCGATGGCTTGGGGATTTCTAAGTTTTTGGTGTTTAAATACCGGTACATTGTATTTGTCTCCGAGGATTCTAAGTTGCTGTTTATAAACGCCTTTAAGGCCATCATGTATTGCTATACCAGATATACCACCATAAATTGAAGCCACACAATGGTCTAAATATTTTTGCCCCTTCTCTTTTTCATATTCTCCGGTTAGGAGCCATTGATTGGGGATAATATGAGATATCCCATAGCACTGTCTATCCCATTCCCGGAATATTTCATCAGAAAAACCTTTTTCAAAATGCTTTCCGCCGACGCAGAGTAGGTTCTTAAGGACCAATCCATCTTCTTTAAATATTTCAGTTAAACTCTTGGACAAGACCTTTATTGCCTTGGGATTGGTCCAACTTTTCTCACTGCTACCAATTTCAATATCCATAATGGGAACGGGATAATCCGTAATAAGCTTTGGACTGCTATCACCGAATATCTTACCCGACCAGTGGGTTGCCTCGGTGGTAACAAAATAATCCTCCAAAGACTCTTTTCGCCTATTTTCCTCTAGAGCCATTAGGATATTGTGCATATATTGTGGATTTGCTGTACCAAAATTCCCGGAGTCAACATCTCCAGAAGTATGCACTGAAAAGATTTGTTCCGGAGCATTTTCTCCTTCATGCCAAGTTATGATTCCCGCCACATTAAAATTTGAGAAATACTTAAGCATTATAGGAAGGTAGCGATTGTAATCGTGGCATAAAACCCTTTTAGTCCTTACAAGATAGAATTCATCTTCATTGTGATCTTTTCTCATTAAAACTGGGTAGCCATCAACAATTATCTGTGTCTGTGTATAGGTATCTATTTCTAATAGTTGCTTAAACACAGAATTAGCTACAGGGTCTACCCCTTCATCGGATGCTAAATAATAAACGGCACGCTGGTTCATAATTCCTCCTAGTTAAATCTATCATTTTATTATAAAGTCAGTCTAGGGTTTTTATTTTCGCAATATAACAGTTAGCAGTCTAGGAGCCCAATTATTATTTTAAGATAATTATGATAGATAATTTTGATTAGCTAGCAAGTCCTGTTACTTGTCCTTGATGGCTAAATGTGTTTATTTAAAAAGGAGCAATAACCAAGTAATTTCGATTCCTGTAAGATTTAAGTGGTTCAAAAAGATCGTTTTGTTTTACCCTATAGAAGGCTTTTAAAAATGCAGCGGTATACAAGAATCATAGCCTTATATTAATATCTATTCTCCTAGGAATTTAAATCTATTAAAATGATTTCATGATGGGATACCCTATTTTCTACTCCAGGAAGTTGCATGTAATCTCCATAGGCTCTGGATAAAACTTCATCATAGGCTCTGGGCACAGGAAATTTATGCCCCTCGAAGTCCCACTCTATTGAATCTTCTAGAGTTTGTCTTCTCATCATAAATTTCTCTAAAACACCCTGGGATGGATTGGAAAGATCTGCTAAAAATTCGGTGTTTTTGTGGTTGAATTTAATCATACGATCCATAATCCAATTGTCAATTTCTCGCTTTGAAACGGGTAGAAAGTGTATTAATCTATATTTAAACTTTGCCATGGTTTTTGCAAATCCCGGACTCAATATTTCATACCTAGTTTTATTGCTATACTTGAAAAATGAATCCAGAGTTCTTAAGAGTCCTATTTGAAACTTACCCTGCAGGCTATCCAGTTCAATATTGTCATAAGCAAAAATATCAATATATATTCCGTGATGCATATCTAGTCCCTTGACTAATTTCTCCTTAAAAACGGTTCGATTCTTGCGAATCTTTGCAAACCTATTCATATAATTCGGATCCGTTTCATGGGTTTGAAAAAAGTATTCTGAACTCAACTCTGATTTCACAATGCTAAGAAATCTATTATATTCTGCTCTTATCATAGATACATCGATATCATCATCCCAAGGGATAAAACCTCTATGTCGTATTGCTCCAATCAGAGTTCCTGCGAATAATTGGTAATTTATATGGTATTTCTTACAAATTCTGTCAAACTCCAATAGTATTTCTAATTCTACTTTTTGCACATCTTTTATATCCACTCCTAATATTGAAACTGGACTTTTATTTTCTTTCATGATTGGCCTTCCTTTATAGTTTGTCCATTGAAGATACTGAAAATCTTTCTGCTTTTTCTAGATCAACAATGCAATCTATTTCAAACCAATCTGTGGGATTCATTTTATTTATCTTAATATGAAAGTCTTCAAGATTATCTTTAATTATATGGTCCCAAAACAAATCTGAAAATTTATTTTCTTCAACTAATTTTTCCAGCCTATTTTTTATGATTTTTGAATCTGCTTGCACCCAATAAGATATGCCTGACATAATATAGTCTGTTCCTTCACCCACAATAATCTTTATCACTTGATCATCACTATTGAACTTTAAAACCCATTCGCTTGTAAAATCTTCTTTAATGCCACTAAAGTATGTGGAAGTTTTTAGGTTGTTTTTTAACATATTATGCGTCAAATATACATCTCCTTCAATAACATAGGTATTGTGGAGATATTCTTTTACCAAATACATTGAATAGAGATTGTTATAAACATCGAATTTGTCATTATAAACGAACTTCACATTATATTTCTCTGCTAAATAGTTAAATTCTTCCTGCATGTAACCCGTGACAATTATTATTTCACAAATCCCTATTTGATTTAAATATTCTATTTGTGTTTCTATCATTGGTATCCCATTAATTTTAATTAATGGTTTTGGTGTAATATCAGTTGAAGGTCTAAGTCTAGTACCCATTCCTGCTGCTAAAATTATTGCATTCATTATGGATCCTTCCTTTTTTTTTAGATGCTGTTCAATTAAAATTAAAAGCTCACTTACTATGATAGAATCTATATGCGCTTTTTTGCTCCTAATTTTACTAAGTTATAAAAGATATCTATTCTGTTTATTCAAAACCACAAAAATAAAAATCCTACGCTAAGTTTTTATTCTATACATAGCTAGTGCTTGATAATCTATCTCATTATATTATTGCATATTTATTATGAATTAGGGTAAGGTTAAACTATAAATAAAAGGGAGGCTACTATGAGTATAGAAGATCTAAAATTTTATAATCCCCTGCCAGAGTCCTACTGGATGGCATCTACTGAGCAAACCCAATATCCCTCCTTGGACCAAGACATAAAGGTTGATGTAGTTATAGTTGGTGGCGGTATGGCGTNNGGCGGGTATCTGCACCGCCTATGAGCTCAGCAAAGAAAATCTAAAGGTCGCTCTATTAGAATCGGGAAGAATTATTGAAGCCACCTCAGGATACACCACGGCAAAGGTCACCTCACAGCATGGGCTTATATATAATAAGCTAATAAAACAAGTGGGAAGAGAATTAGCCCAGCAATATGCCACGGCCAATGAGGAAGCCATTTTAAAAATCAAAAGAATAGCCGATGAGAATGGCATCGATGCCGACTATTCACCACAGAACGCTTTCATTTACACCAAGGAAGACCAATACATAAATCAGATCGAAGAAGAAGTAGAGGCTGCTTCTTGCCTTGGCATCAAAGCCAGCTTTATGGAAGAAATACCCTTATCCTTTGGTGTCAAAGCCGCCGTTAAATTTGAAAACCAGGCACAGTTTCACCCCCGTAGATTCCTTCTGCCACTGGCAAAGATTGCCGAAAAAAAGGGTGTGAAGATATATGAACACACTAGAGCTATCGAACTCCTAGAAGAAAACAACAAATACACCATCACTACTTTACAAGGAAAAAAGGTCACAGCCCAAAGGGTTGTCATTGCTTCTCATTTTCCTTTTTATAATAAGCCTGGCAAATATTATGCCCGAATCTTTACGGAACGTTCCTATGTACTGGGAATCCATGCTAAGGAAAAGTACCCTGGAGGAATGTATATCAGTGCCGGAGGTCCCGGAAGGTCTCTTAGAGCACAAGATACAGACAATGGGGAGCTTATATTAGTGGTGGGTGATAATCACAAAACCGGCCAGGGTGAGGATACATTGAAGCATTTTGAAGCCCTCTTGGGTTTTGCAAAGAATAACTTTACTCTAATAGATGTCCCCTATCGATGGTCCACTCAAGATTGTGTAACTTTAGATGGAATCCCCTATGTAGGTCACTATAGCGCAGATACTCCCAATCTTTACCTGGCTACGGGCTTTGGAAAATGGGGCATGACAAATAGTATTGTATCTTCTGAGATATTACGGGATTTGATCATAAAGGGCGAAAACCCTTGGCAGGAAATATACAATCCATCAAGGAAAACCCTAGTCCATTCAGCCAAGAATTTAATCCTTCAAGGTGTGGATTTTGCCACGGAACTCATTGGCGGCAAGCTTTCGAAAACGCCCAAAGAAGTCGAACTTGAATTGGATCAAGCGCAAATAATAGAGGTTGATGACAAAAGAGCAGGAGCCTATAGAGACAAGTCTGGTAAACTTCATATTGTAAATACAACCTGTACCCATTTGGGATGCGAACTGAACTGGAATTCAGCAGAAAAATCTTGGGACTGCCCCTGCCATGGTTCTAGGTTTGACTATGAGGGCAAGGTCATTGAAGGTCCTGCAACCCAGGATTTGAGTTTTGGAGAAGATGTGAATGTCTTTGAAAAGCTTTTTAAAGAGAATTTCTAAGAACAACCCGGGCTGCTGGTAAACATAGAAATGTATCAACAGCCTTTTTTAATTTACGGTTTTCACATTCTCCGATGAATTTCTTATTCTTTCATAGACCTTATAAACTTAACTTATTGCACTTGTATAATTCTGCGGCTTCTGATAGAATAAATCCTGAATAAGTCATATAAGTTTAGAAATGCCGGTGTGCTGGAATCGGCAGACAGGGCGGACTCAAAATCCGTTGCCAGCGATGGCGTGTGGGTTCAAGTCCCACCACCGGTACCAAAAACCCCGAAGTTCTTAAGAGCTTCGGGGTTTTTAATACTGTAAATAGTTTTTAAAGGTTTTATACAAAGTATAGAAGCATTGAAATTAAGAAAACAAAGTATTTTCTGACTGGCCTCTACTTAGGGTCTAGGAGTGTCGATTAAAACTGCCTCTAACTCCTCTACATGATCATAACGAAATATGGTAATGGTTATCTTATCCCCAGGAGAAAAGCTTCTAATTAAACCTCTTAGCTGATCCGAGCGAGGGGTTTCGGTACCGTTGACCTTTAAAATCAAATCATTTGCCAAGAGTCCTGCTTTTTCCGCCGGGCTACCAGGCTCCACATAGGCGATAGATACTCCCCTGGGGATATTATAATAATCAAGAATATCAGGATTGACATCTTCCATGCTTACGCCAAGATAGGCAGCAGGAAGATAACCCTTTTCTTTTAGAACACTGGCTATTTGATAGGCGGAGTTTATAGGAATGGCAAAACCCATGCTCTCTACTATGGTTCCCCCAATCTTTTCTGAATTGATGCCGATAAGTTCTCCAGAAATATTAAAGAGACCTCCTCCGCTATTGCCTGGATTGATGGCAGCATCGGTCTGAATCATCTTATAAGCCTTCTGACTGCCGGAACTTATATCCCTTTCTAGGGCCGAAATGATTCCCTTAGTAACGGACTGACCAAGACCCAGGGCATTGCCCACAGCCAGCACGGTTTCGCCTTCTACCAGTGTGTCGGAATCACCAACCTTTGCCAGAGTGATTTTTTCGCTATCAGGAATCCCCGCTTTATCTAAACTAAGAACCGCGAGATCCGTATCCACATCTTCGCCAACTAGTTTCGCATCAACCTTTGATTCTTTGTTCAGTGTAATTTGAACATAATCAGCAGAATTGATTACATGGGAATTGGTCAAAATAAAATAGTGCGTATCATCCTCATAATAAAAAACTCCAGAGCCCGAGCCCACTACCTGCGGTTCGCTACCGGGGAAATTCTTGAGATTGGATACGGTTACTACAGAATTTTTGACCTCTTTAACAATATTAACAATAGAACCCTCAATGAGTTCTACTTTAACTTCATTCTCGCTAGAAGCAGAAGCATTCACCTCTTGTTCTAGGGGCTCTGCAAGGGTTTGGGTGGGTCTTTCCTGAAGGTAATCAAAGGTAAAAGCAAATACCACCCCTACTAGGGTGCTAACCAAAAGAACCAAGAGGAAATTTCTCAGAAATGTTTTCATTGTTCCTCCTCACAATAAGTTATCTCTATATTTTCTAGACGTTTACGGAAACTTTTTCTAAATTCCTCTAGATAGCTATCCCTGTATTCTTTTTGAAGGATTTTTTCTTCTGAAGTAAGGCCCTGATCCTTTTCCTTTTTTGCCAGAGCATTTATTTTTGAAATCAATTCAGGATTCATTTATTCACCTCTCTATGTTTTAATTCATCATATCTATTTTGTGGCTCTTTTTTTGGCCAGCGGTTTTCTTTGTTAACTATACCCAGAAAAACAGTATATTAAAATTATACTTAGAAAAAATAATTTATAAGGCCTATTGCTCTTAAAACAATGTCACTTTGATTGGCTTTTTCATTTGTAAAACGAAAACCCCTATTAAATAGGGGAATAGTTGGATACTGGCCAAGATTAATTAAAAGACAATATTACCTTCCCCTTTGGGACTGCACAATAAAGCCAATGCCTAGAACCATAATAGCCGTTGGCCAAAAGTATGCATTGTTGATAAAAGGCGCAATGGGCTTCCATCCACCATAATAAAGGCTATAGCATACACCAATATAAAAGATAACAAGACCCCCTTGATAATTTTTTCTGTTTATCAGGTAAAGACCAAATACAGCCATGGCCAAGGGCCACAAAAGATCTTTATAGGGAATAAATTCGAGATTATAGGGAGAGTGCTGTAAAAATAATAAAAGGCCTACAATTAAAAGTATAATCCCTATGGTTCGTTTACTCATAAATTTCCTCCATGCATTGCTTCATATCTTCTTTTAAGGGCGCTATTAGCTCCAGCTGCTGGCCGCTTATGGGATGATGGATAATCATCTTTTCACAGTGTAGCATAGTACGGGCCACATCACCTCTATAGCCATAAAGTTCATCACCCAAGATGGTATGGGAAAGAGAACTAAGGTGAAGTCTAATTTGATGGGTTCTTCCGGTAATGGGCTGGCAGCGTACTAAACTTATATCTGTCCGAGTAGCCAGGGTTGTAAAATAGGTCAGTGAATCCTTGCCTTCTTCCATAAGGATTCGCTGATATTCTTCTCCTCTTCTACCCATTTTCCCTTCGAAGGAAAATTCATCCAATGTCTTTCCTTCTACCAGAGCCAAATAGAATTTTTGGGGACTTCTTTCAACAAATTGTGTCGATAGTTTATGATCAATAAATTTGTTCTTTGCAATAATAATAACTCCCGAGGTATCTCTATCCAGGCGATTGGCAAAACGAATCTTATAATCTTCCCCCTGAGTTTTAGCATAGTAAGCCAGAGCATTTAAAAGGGTACCACAGGGGGTACCCTTTGTTGGATGTACTGTTAAATAAGGGTCTTTATTCACCACCACCATGGCTTCATCTTCATAGATTATATCAAGCTCTCTCTTTTCAGGAGTAAAGGTGTTGACATCAAAATCCAATTTTACCATGATTTCATCGCCCGGGGCCAAAGTATAGTTCATATGCCTGAGCTTTGCGTTAACAAAGATCATTTTTTCTTTTTTAAGTTCGGTTATTAGCCGGGAAGACAAACCAAAATGGTTCATTAGGAATTTTTTTAGATTGATTTTGTTTTTCGCTTTGGCCTTTAAGATCACTGAAGTATCTCTTTCATGGCAACAAGTAAGCGGTCTACATCTTCTTTACCTACTCCAATATGGGTAACAAATCGGTACTCACCATCTTCTTCCGGATTTATGATAATGCCTCTTTCTTCAAGAGCCGAGGCAAGATCTATTTTTTCTTCCAAGGAGAAAAACACCATATTTATATTGAGTCTATCCCAAGCTATCTCTAGTCCATCAATTTCATCGAGACCCAGTGCCATATAGCGTGCCAAGCGGTGATCTTCTTCCAGACGTGGCAAAACTTCCTCTAGACCCACAAGACCGCAAGCGGCAAGAATACCCACCTGGCGCATTCCGCCTCCCATAATTTTACGATAGCGCCGCGCTTTTTCAATAAATTCTCTAGTACCAAAGAGCACTGAACCGATGGGAGCAGCAAGGCCCTTTGAAAGGCAAACACTTACGCTATCGGCATACTGGGCAATTTCTCTGGCTTCGACACCCAAATAAACGGCAGCGTTAAAAATCCTTGCCCCATCAAGATGGACAGCAGCACCCTTTTGTTTTGCAATAGTGTAAGCGCCCTTCATATTTTCTAAGGGAACCACTCTACCATTGCCATGGGCATTTTCTAAACACAATAGACTGGTCCTAGGAAAATGAATATCATCTTCCCTAAAAAGTCCAGGAAGAGTTTCTAGATCATAGCTTCCACCAACACTGGTGGCCTGACGCATATTGACGCCGCTTAAAAGAGCTGGAGCTCCAGCTTCGTGGTAAAAAATGTGAGCGTCTTCAAGAACGATAATCTCATCGCCTCTACGTGTATGGGCCATAATCGCCAGTTGATTGGAAAAGGTGCCCGATGGAACAAAAAGGGCTGCCTCTTTACCCAGAAGTTCGGCCATTTTATTTTGAAGGGCATGAACACTGGGGTCATCATCGTAAACATCATCACCCACTGCAGCATCAACCATAGCTTGACGCATGGCCAGGGTGGGCTTAGTTACCGTATCGCTTCTAAAATCCATATTAAACCTCCTAAACTACCTGTAATGTTACCATATCTGCTCTGTCTTGGGTAGATGCATTTCTTTTGAAAACATGCTATACTTTACATCGGAGGTCTTCTATGAATAGTCCCCTTATGAACAAGTTATTCATATTTATTTTACTATTATTTGGCCTATTTGCCTTGCTACGACTTTCTTTGGTTTTGCTTGGTATTCTAATGCCCTTTGTTCTGGGATTTATTATTGCGTCCATTGCCAATCCTCTCAAGAAAAGAATTGAAAAATTTGGAATCCCTAATGCTCCAGCGGCTTTTCTGTCTATAGTGCTTATACTGGGCATTATTTTTCTCTTCTTTTATCTTCTTTTTAGCATAGCTAAAAGCGGATTTGTTTCGGCAGAAAAATATCTCACCTTGATGATAGAATCCTTTTCCATTACCTTTAAAAATATATATACTACCTTGCAAACTCAATATCCTAAAATAATCACCAAAGAATTTGAAACTTTTATGGTAGATCTTCAAGGCGGAGGACTCATATCTCTTGAAAAGTTTAACTTTGGAGGTAAGATTTTTTCATTTGCTAAAAGTTTACCTTCCTCCTTGGTTTTTATTATCTTCACCTTTATGAGTTCCTACTATCTTTCTGCCAGTTACGAAGAAATTATGGGCTTCATCCATAAAAGACTACTATCCTATAATTGGACTAAGAATATCGCAGGGGATTTTAAAGAATCTATAAGGATTGGATTGGGTTCCTGGTTAAAGGCTCAATTCATTATTATGGGAATATCGCTGGTTATCTCTACTGTGTTTTTCTTGTTTTTAAAAGTACCCTACGCCTTTTTTATGGGTATCGGCCTTGCGTTTTTTGACGCTCTGCCTTTGTTTGGTGCCGGAGCTGTGCTTTGGCCAATGAGCATCTATTATCTTATGACAGAAAACTATCTTACAGCAGTGGTTACTATGGTTCTTTATATTATACTCATCACTATACGCCAAATCATTGAACCAAAAATCATTGGCGATCAAATAGGAATCAACCCTCTACTCACTTTACTAGCAATTTATCTAGGCTATAAGCTTCTTGGCGTGGTAGGTATCATTTTGGGTGTTGTGGTTTTAGTTATTGCCACAAGCATTGTAAAAGGAAAAGCTTTTAAAGAACTTTATATGTCAAAGATGGAGGAATATGAATAAAATCGATCGAAAAGACCTTACCCAGGGTACCCCGTGGAAACGAATCCTTAGCTTTTCTGTTCCCCTGCTACTTGGTAACCTGGCCCAACAACTTTATAATACGGTGGATTCCATGGTGGTGGGAAAATATGTCGGTGACAATGCTCTGGCAGCAGTGGGAGCATCGGGACCTCTTTTAAATTTTCTCATTCTTTTTTTTGTTGGAATCAGTACCGGTGTCAATATAATGGTCAGCCAATACTTCGGCGGAAAAAGAAGAGAAGAACTTGGAAAATCCATTGGCACTGCCGTTATGCTCACAGGTATTACCAGCATTTTTCTGATTGCTATCTCTCCTTTTGTAATTCATCCCTTTCTAAGGCTTATCAATACACCTCCAGAAATTTTGGATTGGGCCCAAAGCTATCTTAAAATTCTTATGTACGGTATCGCAGGAATGGCATATTTTAACATTCTTTCGGGAATTCTCCGAGGTCTTGGAGATTCGCTAAGCGGCCTTTACTACCTGCTTATCTCGACGATTTTAAATATTATCTTAGACTTGGTTTTTGTCATTGTTTATGACATGGGGGTTGCTGGTGTTTCTCTGGCCACAGTCATTGCTCAGGGAGTATCTGCACTACTGGCCTTCAACAAACTAATGAAGTACAAAGATATTTTCGAACTTAAAAAAAGCAGTTTTTCTCTTCGAGGAAACTATGCCTCTCAAATGCTGCGTTTAGGACTTCCTTCGGGAGCCACTCAGGGCATTTTCAGTCTTGCCATGCTTCTGGTTCAGTCCTTGTCCAATCAGTTTGGTTCCCAGTTTATCGCTGCCAATCTTATGGTAATGCGGGTAGATGGACTAGCCATGCTGCCTAACTTTTCCTTTGGATTTGCCATGACTACTTATACAGGGCAAAACATCGGAGCCAATCGTCTTGATCGTGTGATTGAAGGCACAAAACAAGGGACGGCCCTAGCACTGACTAGCTCTATTATCCTCACTGCCATAATTCTTATTTTTGGTCATCAGCTTATGATGCTCTTTACGCAGACCAGTGAGCTGGCCGACTACGCTTTAAGGCTCATGTATATCATCGCTCCGGGATATATCTGTTTTAGTATCACTCAGTCTCTAGGGGGAGTTATGAGAGGTGCCGGGGATACCATGACCCCCATGTGGATATCTGTTTTTCTAACACTGGGCATACGAGTACCACTAGCCTACGGACTTAGCTATTTAACACGAAGTCCAGCCTATCCTATTGGGCGCCCCGAAAGCATATTTGTTTCTCTACTTTTCACCTGGGTTTTTGGTGCAATCTTGACCTATTACTTTTACAGAAGAGGTGGATGGAAGAATAAAGCTTTACAATAAAAAAGAGCCTAGAGGCTCTCTTAAAGACTTTCAAGGATCTTCTCGGTGGAGAGGATCTCTTTTTTTATCGAATTTCACTGTAATAAGAGGATTGACCAGCTGTGAAATTCTAGCGCCCACCGCTAAAGACGAGAGTATCGTAACTTATTTCCAACAAAGATTTAGTCCCCTCTGAGGAAGTAGAATGGTTTCTTCTAGGCCTTTCTACACGCCCCCTTCGATGATTTTTCTGAAATGACAAGCATAGTGGTCTATTTGGTTTCTAGCTTTGGTCAAGAAAGATTTTCTTTTTTATTAGCTTAAAGCGTATTTTACCTGGGGGGCGATCTTAAGCCCCGTTACATCAATCTCTCCATCGCCCATTAATGCGTGACAATCGTCCAGGGCAAAAAGTGCCCCCTCTTGCTCTACAGGAAAATAAAGTGTGCTGCAGGCTGTAATATCCTTCGCATCTATATTGCCATCATGGTTATCGGGAGTATCCGTTGGAACTTCATCCTGTTTTGGAGCAACGCCGAAAACACCAATCGTTGGATTTATAGCAAGGATAAGACCAAAGACATGGGCAGATCCTTTTTCCACGGGGCTACGGATTTTGGCTTCTTCTATATTTTTATGGGCTAGAAATCCCATGCCAGGAAAAACCAATAAAATCACAGACATGGGTTTCAATGCTATAGAGCACTCCCCTTTGAATTCTGTACTTGGCCAACATATCAGCGCTAAAACTTTATATCACAGGATCGCCACTAATCTTCATATTTTCTCCTATTCAAGAGTAACGATAACGCCATTAAGGTCCAAATAAAGAGTGTTTAAAAGAGTCGTTCGCTGCATAAATACCTTGGCAACTCCGGCTTTTTCAAGTTCTTCTTTTACATATTCAGCCCATTTTACATTGCCCGAATGATTTATGGACATGGCTTTTCCCTGGGCTCCGTGGGCAATCAAGCTATCCACCATCTTTTTAAAGGCCTTCTTACTTCCCCGGGCACTGGCAGAGTGAATAATCAGCCCATCCTCGGCACTCATAACCGGTAGGATATTCATAACCTGGGCTACTTTAAGCTTTAAATTGGATAGTCGGCCGGCCTTTCCTAGATTATCAAGGCTCTCTGAAACAAACATTGTCAGCATATTATCCCGAAATTTCTCAACAGTTTCTACAATCTCTTCAAAACTTTTTCCTTCCTTATAAAGTTCTTGGATCTTGTAAAAAATAAGGGAAGGACCTCCGCCGGCACTTTTGCTATCGAAAATGTGTATCTGTGCCTTACCACCTGTTTGTTGATAAAGTTCTTTTCCAAGTATTGCGGCATTATAACTGCCACTTAGCCGGGAAGAAATAGTGATACCAAATATGGGGCCCTCAACCTCTTTAAAGGCCTCGAGCCACTCATTAGGGGAGGGGCAGGCCGTTTTAAAGCCTTTACTTTTTTTCATGTCCTTTTCATATTCCGGTAATTGGGACCAGTCCAGGTCCCTCCACTCGCTGTGATCGAAGGTAATTACAAAGGGGATAACAACGAGGTCTACACCCTCGACGGGTGGGCGAATATCAAGACTACTATCAGAAACGATTCTCATTAAATAACCTCCAGATCGATGACTCTTTTTTCGAGAAGGTCTGCCTCTCCTAGTAATTCCTTTATGCTTTTTTTAAGAAACTCCACTCTCTTTTCATCTTTTATGCTTTCTAAATTAATTTTAACATTATAACAGGCACCATATAGGGCGCTTCGCAACATTACACCAGCGACTTTTACATCACTATAGGCGTTTTTATTGCCCTTAGTAAGGACTTCCTCGACGCTGTAGAGAGTTTGAAGACAAGTCTTGGCAACTTCAAGGGGAACAAGAGCCGCTCCGTATAGACCATCCTGGATAGCTTGAAAGCGAATTGACTTTTCTTCTTCGCCATCCTTGGGAAGACCATAGGCCTTTATAAC
>LFRM01326075.1_pt2 | contig 15392 bp, 16 predicted proteins | sample 618341 | NCBI WGS metagenome assembly LFRM01 (sample SAMN03654438, study PRJNA283298) | anaerobic digester metagenome | isolation source: pool of bioreactors CSTR01a, CSTR02a, and CSTR03a thermophilic anaerobic... | place: Denmark: Kgs. Lyngby | collected 2014-05-21 | reverse complement strand
TTTTTTTGACAAGCCTATCTAAACAGTTGCAAAATTCCACTGTTTTTATCTTTTTAAATGAAATTCAAGCAAACTCAATTATCTATAATTTTGCATATAAAACTAAAGCTATCTCTATACTTAATGTTCCTAAAAATAGGCAAGAAGCACAGTCTTTGGTTGAGAATGTTTTGGATTTAGCTAAAAATGAGATAAGGAAAGATAAATTATCTAAAATATCTAATTTTTTAGATAAAAATATACCTTTTTTATACCATAAAAAAGAGGATAATATCTATTTTAATGAACTATTTCAAAAAATTTTCCCAAGCATAATTACTTGCCCCACGCCTTCAATAGAGTATTTTTTAAAAAACAAAGAGTTATCTAGTGGGGAGAAAAGTTTTAAAGGAAGTGTTACCCAAAAAGATTTTGAAACTTTTATCTTTTATTCTCAAACTTCAAAAAAAGAGTATGGAATCAAACACCGATATGAAGCCATTGAGTGGATAAGAGATAGGTTTGAGCTAGAGGGAGATGTTTTAAATTTACACTTTTTTTTATTTTGTATAGAAAATAAAAACTATGCACAAAAGAGCCTTTTAGCGTATGATTTTTATAAATGGAGAAAAAGTATTTTTACTCTTCTTTTAAAAACAGTACCTCCATTTGATTTTGTAGCAAAATGGGATGAAGAGCACTATCTGTTTTGTTACACAAAAAAGACTCCAAATGGCGCTAAAGCAGTGTTTGAAAAGCTAGAAGAGCTTAATGAGAGCATTGCTCCATCACTCAAGAGTTATTTTTGGAAAAATCAAGCCTCAAGCACTAAAGAGGCGATGGAGCTTATAAATGGTTTGAGTTTAGATCCGCAATATATGCAAAAAGAGGAGATTTATCATATTAAAGTAAACTCTTCGCAAGAAGCACTCTTAAGTGAAGGAGAGAGAATACATCAAATCCTTAAAGATGCCATGATTTCAAAACAAGAGATAAAGCTTCAAAATATATATAAAGGAATGTGCATAAATACAAACTCTCTAGTGCTTGGAGAGGAAGAGGGGATGCTTTACTTAAAATCACAATCCATACAAGCTTATGCCATGAAAGAGAGCCAAAGTGTGGTAATTATTAGTGATATTTTTGAAAAAGATGTACAAGCTAGCGTTAAACTTATAGACAATGAAAAGGGGATAGTTTATATAGATGATTTTTGTTACTTAAAACATAGTACAAATGAAAGGCGTCACTCAAGAGTCCAAACAAAGACAAGAACACCGATCTTCATTACTCAAGGAAAGGTACAAATCCATGGTGAAATCTTAGATCTATCTTTTCATGCCCTAGCCATCACAACTAGGATAAAAATAGATAGTTTAAAAGAAGATAGGATAGTAAATTTCTCTTTTCATTTGCCAAATGAGAGAATGGACGATGGTTTTAGCTTAGTAAAAGGGCTTGGCAAGATTATTTTTACAGAAAAATTAAATAAAATGGAGAGCAAAATAGTCTTAACAATTGACTTAAAAAAGCCATATGATTCTAACCTTTTACAATATATTCACTCAAGGCAAAAAGAGTTGGTAAAAGAGTTAAAAGCACTATCATCTTTGGCATCAAACTAGCTTTTTGATTAAACTTTTATGTGATATGATAGGGGAATGAAAAAAGTTTTTTTTATAAGACATGCAAAAGCTAGTTGGAAAAATAGCCAAACAGATGACTTTGATAGGCCTTTAAATAAAAGAGGTCGAAAAGATGCGTTTTTAATCGCAAATAGATTAAAAGAGTTTGGTATAAAGCCAGATATGATTTTAACTTCACCTGCTATTAGGGCGCAAAAAACTGCAAAAATTATCTCAAAAATATTAGAAAAAGAGTATATATTAGTTGAAGATCTATATCAAAGCTCTCTTGAGGGCTATTTAGAGCTTATATCAAATATTCCAGATAAGCATGAAACCATCTTCATCATAGCTCACAATCCAGAGATTACCTTAGTTTGCGAATATTTAACAGATCTCATACTAGGAACCATTCCAACCTCAGGCATAGCAGCAGTTCAGCTTAATTGTAGCAGCTACTCCCAAATAGGGGAGGGGTGCGCAAAGCTTCTATTTTTTGATTATCCAAAAAAGCATTTAAAGAAAACCTAGCTACAAANNCATATTTACCATTAGTAAAATAGTTTATATTTAAATACACATTTACATATGGATAATTTTATAGTTTCCAAAAGGTAAACTCTAATCCAAAGAGCTAGATTTCGCCATTTGAAAATGAGAAAGAGTTGGGAGGAGATGGGTTTGATTTAATAGTTTGAAAATTACAGTTTTCAATACAAAATATGATTATTCTTTGTATTTTACCTTTTGCAAAGCCCTATATATAGCTTTTTAGTGAAAAGTTAAAATTTTAGTTAAATTCATAGTTTTCAAAAATGATATAATCTTTAAAAAACTTGGAGTCATAATGAAACGGCCAATTGATTGTGAACTTAACCCAAATGAATCACTTCTTTATTGGATGAGTAGGTTTATAAGATTTAAACTAAACTCTTTATCAAATAGATCTTTAAAAGATCCAAAAATGCTCTCACAGGTTACTTTTGCTCTTACTAAAGGGGTTAACTCTTTAGATGAGCTTGATACTTTAGTTAAAAGAGCAAGAAACGCTGGAATGAGCGGGATAAATACTTATTTTAACCCTTTGAAAAAATTTGTAGAGTTTATAAGTTTTTACAATCTTCACTCCCTAACCCAGATAAATGAAGAGCTTTTGGCTGATTTTTTGGCAAGTGCGACTGGCGGGCTTAGCGATGCGACTAAGAAAAATTATCGCATTGCCCTACTCTCTTTGTTTGGTTTTTTAGATAAGCATAATGAAGAGGATGGAAAAGCGCACCTATTTAATATAGAGCTTAAAAATTGGGGAGGTGTAACAGGCAAAGGTGGTGAAAAATTGCCAGAATATATGAATGAAGATGAGCTTGAGAGGTTTTTAAAGGCAATTGATGAGGCTAAATTTAAAACAAATGGAAATAGAAACAAACTTATAATAAAACTCATTTTATATACTGGAATTAGAGTTTCGGAAGCTTTAAGTGTGAAGGTTAAAGATATAGTCCAAGAAGATGACTGTTTTTCTATTAGAATTCTTGCAAAAGGAAATAGACATAGAATAGTCATGATAAAACAACACTTAATAAGAGAGCATTTAAGTGAGCTTTTAAGAGAGAGTTACTGTAAAGATGGGCTTTTATTTTGCAATAGATTTGGTGAAATGATTTCTCAAGCTTATGTAAGCAGGCTTGTTGAGCAGATTTTGTTTCAAGCTGGCATTAGAAAATCAAAAAATGGTGCTCATATGCTAAGACACACCTTTGCAACTTTGCTTTACCGCAAGCGAAAAGATATAATTCTAGTTCAAGAAGCTTTGGGACATGCTAGTTTAAATACATCTAGAATCTACACACATTTTGATAGCGATAGATTAAAAGAGGCTGCAAAAGTTGCTGAAGAGTTAAATATAAATAGTCATAAAGGAAGATGATGCACGACGCATTTGAAGAGCTAAAAGTAATTAAGTCAAAATTGGTAAAAGAAGAGAAATCTACTAAAAAAATAGAAGATAAAAAAGATAGAGAAGTAAGACTAAAAAATGAATTTTTAGACTATATGAAAAATAGTGGCGTAGAAAAAAAGTAAAGAAGTGTTTTTAAATTCAAGTGTAGATTTTTGTACTTTAGAAACAAAGTGTGCATACTTAAAAGATAAAAGAGCTAGGATGAGATATAAATATATCTTAAGCCCTACTCCATCTACAAATGACTCATTAACTCATAGAGGTTGGAGGCGCTTTGGAGAGTACTACTCCATTCCAAAGTGTGATGGATGCAATGAATGTCTTAGTTTAAGAGTAAACGCCCTAGAGTTTAAATTTTCAAAAAATGCCAAAAGAGTGTTGAAAAAAAATTTAAACACTAAAATAATTATGCGCCCTCCCTCAGTAACTAAAGAGCATTTAGAGCTGTATGATTTGTATCATAAAGAAAGAAAAGAGAGTAAAAATTGGGATTTTTATAACATTTCAGCCCAAAGTTACTATGAGCTTTATGTTTTAGGGCATGGTGATTTTGGCAAAGAGGTTCTCTATTTTGTTGACAATAAGCTAGTTGCAGTTGACTTGATAGACTTTTTAAGTGATGGTATCTCATCAATTTACTGCTACTATGATCCTTCCTATGCCCATCTATCTTTGGGAAAATTCTCTTTATATCAACAAATTTTAATTTGTAAAGTAAAAAAGCTGCCATGGGTATATTTAGGATATTTTGTAGAAGATTGCCCTAGCCTTTCATATAAGGCTAACTACAAACCGTTTGAATTATTGAAAAATAGCCCAACCTTACAAGAAGAGCCTATTTGGGAGTAAAAGTGGAATCCTTTTTGCTTGATTTGAGTCAAACAAAAGGAGAAAACAGTGCAACTTACATTTACTCCAGATCTTTGCTCTATCTTTTTAAAAGATGAAACAACTTACTATAGACTGCAACAAATCATCGATAAACACTTTCCCCATAGAGTGGGCAGAAAAGATAAAATAATACTTTTTCCAAAAGAAGATGAGTTGCATCAAAGAAGATATTTTTTAAAGCTTATTTCAAAACTATATCAAAAAAATCAAAACCAAAAGAAAGATGAAGTAGCTAAACTAGAGGGTTCTTTAGATAAAATCCTAAAATTTTCACTTTTGCAAAGTGGCGCATTGATGCCTCATTTAAACATTAAATTACTATTTGAAAATGATGGAGCGATTTTGTTTAAACTTGAGAGCAATAATAGACTCTTAATAAGCTATCTTAAGAACTATTTTAAAGATCATCTCATTCAGTACAGGCTAAAAACTCACACTTTAACTCTATTTCCAAACTCATACGATACTTTTAAACAGCTTGAAAAACTTGTTGGAAATAGTAAACATTTAGGATGGATTATAAATTTTCATTTTAAAAAAGAGGATCTTTCTCTTTTAGAAAAGAGGTTAAAAAATAAAAATGGAAGAAAACGAAGATTAAACTCGCTTTATGGACTACTTGAAGAGTATTTTGCCCTCTTAGGATGCAGTGCTAAAGACTCTTTTGAAAAGATAAGAAAGCAGTACCTAGCCCTAGTTAAGCAGTATCATCCAGATATGAATAGTTACAGATCAAAAGAGTTAACATCTCTTTATAGAGAGAAGTTTGAAAACATACAAATTGCTTATGAGATGATAAAAACATACTACAATGAGCAAGGATCCATCTGCGCTTAAGTCTTAAACTCTTTTAATTTAATATTTAAGTTTTCAGTTAACCTATATAGATGCTCAGCTGCTCCTGCAATCTCTTCAACACTTCTAGCATTGGAGGAAGATAGTTCATTTACACCCTTGATTAAATCTACCGCCTTTGTAGCATCTTGTGTTAAGGCATTTGATCTTATCGCTCCATTTGCAATGGTCTTTACATTGTTATCCATCGTTTTTACACTATCTAAAATAGCCTCTTCAACTGAACTACTTACTTCTACTAATTTGAATATATTTTGAGTATTTAAATTCATCTGCTCTGCTGAATCGTTTATGGATTGAACTATTACATTTATAGTTGCATTAATTTCAGTCAAACTTCTTTGAGTTCTCTCAGCTAAATTTCTAACTTCATCTGCAACAACGGCAAATCCTCTTCCATGCTCTCCTGCGCGCGCTGCTTCAATAGCAGCGTTAAGTGCAAGAAGATTTGTTTGATCAGCTATATCATTAATGACAGTTAAAACTTCTTTAACATTCTCTGCATCAAGGCTTAACTGTTTTAATTTATGCGCTAACTCATTTTCAGACTCACTAGCTAAATTGATCTCCTTTTTTAAAGATCTCATCTTCTCTTTAGCCTCACTTAGCTTTTTTCTGCTTCAACTATCTCATCTTTAGTATTTATCGATTCATGTGAGAGCTTTTCTATGGATAATTTTATCTTATCAATCTCTTTAATAGTATCTTCAACTCTATCCATTCCCTCTTTGGCATTATCTCCAATTTGCAAACTACTGCTACTAAGTTCACTTGAAACTGAAGCATTCTCATTTGAAGAGGTTTTTACCTCCTTAAATATATCTCTTAACTCTTTTAAAAGAGTGTTTATTCCACTAGATACCTCTCCAAGTTCATCTTTGCTAGGAGAAATAGTTATGGTAAAGTCTCTAGTTTTGTGTATTTTCTCTATCTCATCTTTAAAATTATGCACCTTTGAAACAATGGAACGGGAGATTAAAAAGAGTAAAAATAGACTCACTACCCCTAAGATTATAATTATTAAATTGATTTTTAAAGTTTGTCGCTCTAAATTTTTTGCATTATTATTTGCTATTAGCGTAGCTAATGAGAGAGTCTTTTTTGCTATCTCCTCATAAAGCAGTGTGGACTCTTTTACTGCCAAAACTAATCTTTCTTTATCTTCAAGCCCTCTGCTAGCAAAGACTATGTCTATGATGGGTTTATTAGCGCCTCTTCCCAAATATTTAAATCTTTTATAATGGAGTCTATACTCTTTTTAGTCCCCTCTCTTGGCACCATATTTTTCAGTGCTAAAAGAGAACTTTTTGCATCTTCAAGTTCTTTAGTGTATCTTAAAAAGTACTCATTATCAGCAAGCACTTGAAGACTTCTTAACTCAAGCATAACGCTATTTACGCTAACTCTAACATTTCCTAAAGTCCAAACTCTTTGGATTGAAGCATTGCTAAAATTATTATTTGAAATGGTAAAAAATGCAATAACCACAAAAGTAACTAATAGTAAAATGGAGATTGTTAGTAGTTTTGCTTTAAATGTTTTAGGAAAAAATGAAAACTTCAACCCTTCTTTTGACACACTAAATCCTTATTTATGAAATATGTTTTGAAATTATTTAGTTAGAAATTTTATATTAAAGTGTAAATATTACTAAATGAAGATTAAAACTAATTAAAAATTTAACTTATTTAGCAAAAAGTATAAAAAATATAACCAAAATAGGAAAATTTTATTTTAAAGGTAGTTTATTTTTGAAATTTATATAGCTTTTTTCGCTCGCTTGAGCTAGCTATATTTAACTGTTTTCTATATTTAGTAATGGTTCTTCTTACCATTTTTACTTCAAATTTACTCTCAATAAAAGATAGTATTTTTGCGTCACTTAGTGGCTTTAGGGGGTTTTCTTTTGAAATTAAATCTTGGAGATACTCTTTTATTGCAGCATTTGAAGTCTCTTCATCTATGGCTGTACTAAAAAAATCTTTAATAGGAATGACTCCTCTATTGCAAGCTATATATTTATTTGAAATAGCTCTTGAGATGGTTGAGGGGTTTCTACCAAGCTCATCAGCTAAATCTTTTAATTTCATAGGCTTAATAGATCCTCCTAAAAAAAAATCATATTGGTACTCAATAACCATAAGTCCAAGCTTATATAAAGTGGCTTTTCTCATCTCTAGTGCATCAATCAAATCAGATGCATTTTTTAACTTTTGAGCTACAAAGTTATTAGATTCATCTAATCCCTCACAATCAATTATCACTTTTGGGTAAAATTCATCATTTAATTTAATCTCTAAAACACCACTCTCTTCAAAGATAAAAAGATCTGGTATGGCTTCTTTTTTATCTTCAAAAAACTCTATTGCGGGTGGATTTTTAAAACTTTTTACCACCTTTAAAGCTTTATCAAAATACTCTTTATCAAAATACTCTTCTAAAGATTTTAAATTTAAAATTAACTCTTTAGCTTGCTCATGGAGTTCATCATTTAAATCTAAATCATTAAGTTGAAATAAAAAAGACTCTTTTAAATCTTTCGCGCCAATTCCTGCTGGCTCTAAATGGGCAAATCTAGCTCTAATTTTTTCAACTTCCTCACTTTGTATCCCCTCCTCTTCCCACCATTTTTTACTAGGAGCATAATATCCATTTTCATCAATTTGCTCAATTATACTAATAGCTATTTTTTGGGATTTTGGAGTTGGAAAAAGGGGTGGAATTATCTGTTCTTCTAAGGTTTCATATAGTGATTTTTTTGAAAAAGTTAATGCTTCTATGGCTGAGGTGGCAGAATTTGGAGAAGATTTATTGAAAAACTCTTTTTTTGGCCTACTTTTTTGCTCCTCTTCTTCATTTGCATATCTAATCTCTATGAATGGATTTGTCTCACAAAAAGGCTCTAAAGTCTCTTTTAATGTTTCAAGATTTGCTTGCAAAATGGGCAGCCAACTCCTAAGAGTAGTTGAGAGTTTTTGTTTTGGCGAAGGGGTTTGGGCTTGCCTAAGTGATAGCATTTTTATACCAATTTAAAGCTTTCGCCAAGATAGTATGTACGAACTAATCTATTCTCAGCCACCTCTTTACTTGTTCCGCTTGCTAAAAGCTCTCCATCTTTAATGACATAAGCTCTATCGCAAATTGCTAAAGTCTCCCTAACATTATGATCTGTTATCAAAATCCCTATATTTAATTTTTTTAAATCTTTAACAATATTTTGAATATCGCTAACAGCAATTGGATCAACTCCAGCAAAAGGCTCATCAAGGAGTAAAAACTTAGGTGTAATTGCTAAAGATCTTGCTATTTCACACCTTCTTCTCTCTCCTCCGCTTAAACTTACACCCTTTCTTTGTCTAATTGGCTCAATATTTAAAAGTCTTAAAAGCTCTTCAACTTTCTCTACTTGAACTTTTTTATCTTCATATACAACTTCAGCTGCTAGCATTAGGTTTTCTTCAACACTTAACTCTTTAAAAACACTTGATTCTTGTGGTAAATAGCCTATTCCTTTTTTGGCTCTCTCATGTAAAGGAGTTGTTGAAATGTCTTCATTATCTAAGTAAATATTACCTTTAGTTGCCCCGATTAATCCACATATCATGTAAAAAGTTGTAGTTTTTCCAGCACCATTTGGCCCAAGCAAACCAACAATTTCACCACTTCTAACTTCAAGGGATATCTCTTTTATTATTTGGCTATTTTTTATAGTTTTTGATAACTTATCTACTTTAAGTTTATGCATAATAAACCTCATATTTTCTCATATTCTTAAAAGGAGTAATTTTAATTTTGATATATTCAAAACCAGTGCTTTTTAATACCTTTTCAAACTCTTCATCACCCCACTCTACCATATGTATCCCCTCTTTTGAAAACTCTTCAAGTAATCCTTGTTGCAAAAAACCTTTTAAACCTGATTGATAGATATCATAGTGAAAAAGCCTATTTTTATATGAGTTCATTATGGAAAATGTAGGCGAAGAGACTTCATTTTCTATCCCAATCTCTTTAGCAAAACTCTTTACAAAAGTGGTTTTTCCAGAGGCTAAATCACCTTGTAAAAGAATGATTCCTCCATCTTTTAGGACTTTTAAAACAAAGCTAGCAACTTCCCCTATCTCATCTAGGCCACAAACAAAACTCTTTTTATTCATAAATTATTTGAAACTTCCACTATGAGTTCTAGCTTACTTTTAGCAAGCCTTCCATCAATAGCCATTCTAGCCATCTCAATACCCTCTTTTATATCCCTAGCCCTACCTTCAACAAAAAGTGCTGCCGCGCTATTTAAAAGAATGATCTCTTTTTTAGCACCCTGCTCTTTTCCATCAAAAATATCTCTAGCAATTTGAGCATTATATGCAGCGTTTCCACCCTTTATGGCTTCAAAAGGGTATAGTTTCAAACCATAAGCCTCAGGATCTATCTCTAACTCTTTTATATTTTCATCTTGAACCAAAATAGCATCACTTACCCCACTAATGCTAATCTCATCCATGCCATCTCTAGAGCAAACCACTAAAGAAGATGGGCTATTTAACATAGAAAGAGCCCTAGCCATAGGTTGTAAAAACTTTTTAGGATAAGCCCCTAAAAGGTACTTACTAGCTCCTGCTGGGTTTGTTAGTGGGCCTAGGATATTAAATATAGTAGAATGATCTATACTTCTTCTAATTGGCATTATATGCCTCATGGCTGGATGATGATTTACTGCAAACATGAAGGTAAAACCACACATTTTAAGCATTTTTGCTTGATTTCCAATGTCTAAATTTAAATTTATCCCAAGCGCTTCAAGCATATCTGCACTTCCAGAATTACTTGTAACTGCCCTATTTCCATGTTTAGCCACCAAACACCCAAGCGAACTAACCACTAACGAAGTAGTACTTGAGATATTAAAACTACCACTTTTATCTCCACCTGTTCCAACTATGTCTATGACTCTATCTCTCATTGATTTATCAAGTGAAAGCTTGATGGAGTGCTCTCTCATTACGCTAGCAGCTGCGGCTAAATCAACATCACTTTCACCCTCAATATGCATCTTTATAAGTTTTTCTCTTGCTTCACTCTCTTCAATTCTATTTTGAAACAAAAGATCAAACCAGTGTCTAGTCTCATCAAAACTCATTAAATTTCCTTGATATAAATTTCTTGCTCACTCTTTGGAGTGTTTTTCGTAGTAGGAATAGTTAAAATTTCATATTTTTTAACTCTATCAAGATATCTTAATTCAATAATGTCTCCAACCTTAACTTTTCTAGCAGGTTTAACTACAATATCATTAATGGATACAACACCACTTTTGCACATATCCTCAGCTATGGCGCGCCTCTTTACTAAGTTTACACAATTTAAAAATTTATCTATTCGCATGGGGTATTGTAATAAAATTTTTTAAAAGTAGCAATAGAAGTGGAATAAGAAATGCTTATATTAACTTTCTCTTTACCAAAAATTGGCTATTATATCCCCTTAAAATCTTATAAATAACAAGGAATTAAATGAAGCAATCTGTAAAAAAAGTGGTTTTAGCTTACTCAGGCGGACTAGATACAAGTATTATTTTAAAATGGCTTCAAGATGAGTATAAGTGTGAGGTTGTAACCTTTACTGCTGATATTGGGCAAGGTGAAGAGCTTGAGAGTGCAAAACAAAAGGCAATAGAGCTTGGCATAAAGCCAGAAAATATATTCATTGAAGATTTAAAAGAAGAGTTTGTAAAAGAGTATGTATTTCCAATGTTTAGAGCAAATGCAATCTATGAGGGGGAGTATCTTCTTGGAACTTCCATAGCTAGACCTCTTATAGCTAAAAGACAAGCCCAGATTGCTGCACTTACTGGGGCAGACGCTGTTAGTCATGGGGCAACTGGAAAAGGAAATGATCAAGTTCGTTTTGAACTTGGATATTTAGGAATTAATCCAGATCTTAAAATCATTGCACCTTGGAGAGAGTGGGATTTAAATTCTCGCGAAAAATTATTAGATTATGCTAAAAAACACAATATTAAAATTGACTCTAAACCAAACAAATCGCCCTATTCTATGGATGCAAACTTGCTTCATATCTCATATGAGGGGTTAGTTTTAGAAGACCCAAATAAAGAGCCAGAAGATGATATGTGGAGATGGAGCAATAGTCCAGAAAATGCTCCTAATAAGGCTGAAATCATAGAGATTGGTTATGAAAAAGGTGATCCAGTCTCATTAAATGGAAAGAGGCTCTCGCCTGCAACTATGTTAAAAACATTGAATGATTTGGGCTCAAAACATGGGATTGGAAGGGTTGATATAGTTGAAAATAGATTTGTTGGCATGAAAAGCAGAGGCTGCTATGAAACTCCTGGCGGAACTATCATGCTAAAAGCTCATAGAGCGATTGAAAGCATTACGCTAGATAGAGAATCTACTCATTTAAAAGATGAACTCATGCCAAAATATGCAAAACTTATCTATAATGGTTTTTGGTTCGCACCAGAGCGCGAAATGCTTCAAGCAGCTATTGATAAGTCGCAAGAGCATGTAAATGGAACTGTTAGATTAAAACTTTACAAGGGAAATGTGATTGTTTTAGGAAGAGAGTCAAAAACAGATAATCTATTTGATGCAGAGTTTTCAACTTTTGAAGAAGATGAGGTTTATGATCAAAAAGATGCGGGCGGTTTTATTAAACTAAATGCCCTAAGACTCATAATAGCTGGAAGAGCAAGAAAAAACAGAAAAGGAAAATAATGAAAGTTTTACTTATAAAAGATGTTAAAAGTTTAGGAAAAGCTGGTGAAATCAAAGAGGTTAAAGATGGATATGGACAAAACTTTTTAATAGCAAAAGGCTTTGCAAAACTAGCTACACCAGAGGTGATTAGACAGTTTGAAGCAAAGAAAAAAAGAGAAGCTGAGGAAGAAGCAGCAAAAATTGAAGAGTTAAAAGCTTTAAAAGAGAAGATAGAAAAAGTTAAACTAACCATTGCTAGGCCGCTTGGTGCTAATGGAAGTCTTTTTGGAGCTGTTACTAAAGATGAGATTGCAAATAGTTTAAATGATGAACATGGATTTGAGGTTGATAAAAAGACGGTTGAGGTTGATAAACCCATTAAAACTATTGGTGGATATGATATTGGTATAAAATTAGGACATGGGATAGTAGCTAAACTATCACTAGAAGTAATAGGAGAGTAGTTTTGTTTGAAGCAACTACGATTTTAGCCTATAAAGGTGAAAAAGAGTCTGTCATAGGCGGTGATGGGCAGGTGACTTTTGGAAATGCTGTATTAAAATCAAATGCCATTAAGATAAGAAAGCTTTATCAAGGGAATATTTTAGCTGGTTTTGCTGGAAGTACAGCAGATGCTTTTAATCTATTTGATATGTTTGAAGGTTTTTTAGAGCAAAGAAAAGGCGATTTGCTAAAAGCAGCGATTGATTTTTCAAAAGCATGGAGAAAAGATAAATACTTAAGAAGACTTGAAGCGATGATGTTGGTGCTTGATAGGAAAAATCTATTTATTTTAAGTGGAAATGGGGATGTGGTTGAGCCAGAAGATGGTAAGATTGCATCTATTGGAAGTGGTGGAAACTTTGCATTAAGCGCAGCAAGAGCGTTAGATAAACACTCAAATCTTTCACCACAAGAGATAGTCAAAGAGAGTTTAAACATTGCCGCAGAACTATGTATATATACAAATAAAAATATAAATATATATTCTTTAGAGGATTAAAATAGATGAATTTAACACCAAAAGAGATAGTTAAATACTTAGATGAGCATATCATTGGGCAAAAAGATGCTAAAAAAATAATAGCTATCGCTCTAAGAAATAGACACCGAAGAATGCAGCTTCCAAAAGAGCTTCAAGAGGAGATTATCCCTAAAAATATACTTATGATTGGCTCAACAGGTGTTGGTAAAACTGAAATTGCAAGAAGACTTGCAAAGATGATGTCACTCCCTTTTGTAAAGGTTGAAGCTAGCAAATATACTGAAGTTGGGTTTGTTGGAAGAGATGTTGAATCAATGGTTAGAGATTTAGTAAATGCTTCATTAAATTTAGTTAAAAATGAGTATAGAGAGAAAAATAGAAAAAATATTGACTTCTTTGTTGAAGATAAGATTATTGAAAGGCTTTTGCCCCCTCTTCCAAAAGGTGCAAGTAGTGAAAAACAAAGGGATTATGAAATTAGCTCAAATAAGATGAGGCAAAGACTAAGAGATGGGGATTTGGATGATTTGAAAATTGAAGTAGAGATTAGACAAACAACCCAAGAATCTCCAGAAAACTTACCACCTGAAGTTGTAAAAGTTCAAGAAAATTTTATAAAAATTTTAGGAATGGGAAATAAGCCAGTTAAAAAAGAGTTAAAAATTAAAGATGCAAAGGATGCTTTAAGAGTTGAAGCATCTGAAGCATTGCTAGATATGGAGCTTATAAAAAGTGAGGCTTTGAAAAAAGCAGAAGAAAGTGGGATAATTTTCATTGATGAGATAGATAAAATAGCAGTCTCATCTGGATCTCAAAATAGACAAGATCCAAGTAAAGAAGGGGTTCAAAGGGATCTTTTACCCATAGTTGAAGGCTCAACCGTATCTACAAAATATGGAGTGATTAAAACTGATCACATTCTTTTCATTGCTGCTGGGGCGTTTCATTTAACAAAACCATCGGATTTAATCCCAGAACTTCAAGGAAGATTTCCTTTAAGAGTTGAGCTTGAGAGTCTAAATGAAGAGGTTTTGTATCAGATTTTGACTAAGCCAAAACACTCATTATTAAGGCAATATGAAGCTCTTTTAAAAACCGAAGGAGTTGAGTTGGTTTTTGAAGATGAAGCCATTAAGGCTCTAGCTCATACCGCCCAAATAGCAAATGAAAAGATGGAAGATATTGGAGCTAGAAGACTTCACACTATCATTGAAAAAACTCTTGAAGATATTAGTTTTAACGCAAAAGATTATGAGGGCACAACCTTACATATTGATAAAAAAATAATTCATGAAAAACTAGACTCAATCATAGAAGATGAGGATAGCGCAAGGTATATTCTTTGAGCACTAAAACTGGCTTTGTATCAATTATTGGCAAACCAAATGCTGGAAAAAGCACACTTATAAATTGGCTAGTTGGCGAAAAGTTAGCTTTAGTTTCTCAAAAAGCAAATGCAACTAGAAAGAGATTTTTAGCTATTTTAATGCATGAAGATAATCAAATAATACTAATCGACACACCAGGGCTTCATAAAAAAGAGAAAAAATTAAACCAATTTATGCTTCAAGAAGCTTTAAAAGCCATAGGAGATTGTGATTTAATCCTCTTTTTAGCCCCAATTATTGACTCAACAAAAGAGTATGAACAGTTTTTAGAGTTAAATCCAAAAGCTCCTCATATTTTACTTTTAACAAAAAGTGATCTTTATGATGAGGGAAAAATCTTAAAAAAGATAAAAGAGTATGAAAAATTCCAAAACCATTTTAAAGCTTTGATTCCTACCTCTACAAAAAAAAGTATTACTAAAAGAGCCATTCTTGAGGAGATAGTAAAATATCTACCAATTCATCCTCATCTTTATGATCCAGAGAACTTAACTAGCGCCCCTATTAGGGAGATTTATAGAGAGTTTATTAGAGAAGCTATTTTTGAAAAAACTAGCGAAGAAATCCCTTATGTTAGTGATGTTTTAGTTGAAAAAGTTGAAGAAATGTATGATTTAGAAAAAATTTATGCTACAATAATAATCGAAAAACCGAGTCAAAAGAATATCCTAATAGGAAAATCTGGAACAACAATAAGCAGGATAGGAAAACATGCGAGACTTCTGATTGAAGAGTTTATCAAGAAGAAGGTTTTCCTTAAACTTTTTGTAGCAGTTAAGCCAGGGTGGACTCAAGATACTAAGCAGTTAAAAAAAATGGGCTATCACGAATAGCTAATTTTGTTTAAAATACACAAATAGGTTTGGGTATGGAAAATAGTAATTCATTAAAAAAACTGACATCCATTGTTACAGTTGATCCCCAGTCGGCTCGCTCATATAAGTTTTTTAGAAATGAGATAAAGCCCCACAATCTAGGCAAATCTTC
>LFRM01089070.1_pt1 | contig 15396 bp, 15 predicted proteins | sample 618341 | NCBI WGS metagenome assembly LFRM01 (sample SAMN03654438, study PRJNA283298) | anaerobic digester metagenome | isolation source: pool of bioreactors CSTR01a, CSTR02a, and CSTR03a thermophilic anaerobic... | place: Denmark: Kgs. Lyngby | collected 2014-05-21 | reverse complement strand
ATCCGGCTTAAAGTAATCAAGTAAAAGATTCATACTTGTTGTTTTCCCAGAACCACTAGGTCCTTTCAACAAGTATCGCTTATTATCTGAAAACTGTAGATTCAAATTGTTTAAAATCGGCTCTTCTTCACCATAACTAAAAGTAATCCCATCCAATTCAATGTCGCTAAAGTCTCGTTTATCAATGTCAATTGAACCTTGTGTCATAGGCTTTTCATGGATTGATTCCAGTATTGATTTATTGACAGGTCTTACAGATATTAAATCTTGTATAAAATAAGAAAGAGATATTATAGGGTATGATAATTGATCAATCATACCTACAGCAACAAAGAAATTCCCAGCTGTAAAGTCTCCCACCAATACTAAATAGGCTGCAAACACTAGAATAATAAAATGCGAGAAGTAGGAAAGAAAAGCGGAGATTGTTCTGGTTAAGTAGCCCATCTCTTTTTTTCGCAGATTCTTCTCCATGGTCAGGTTATTTGATATTTTAAACTTCTCTTTAATAATATGTTCCACCGAGAAGTTTTTAATGACTTCAAAACCGCTTAACCAGTCTGACACTTTATTTATATGGTTTTCAAATTGATGAACGAATTTTTCCTGGGCTCTTTCCAGCTTTTTTTCAACAAGCTTTGGAATGTATAAAGGGGTAGTTAGCAAAATTAAGGTGACAATCGCCAATCTAAAATCCAAAATAAATAAAAATATACTGACTGTGACTATCTTTATTAAAATCTCTGCCAGTAGTGGGATGATTGAAAAATATTGATTCTCAATTAGTTCCATTTGATTGGTAAATCTAGCGATATACTCTCCGTGTTTTTTCTTTAAAAATTCAGGGTATGCTTTAGACAACAGGCTTGTAAAGTAATCAAAGCGAACTCCTTTTATCGAGTTAACGATAAACCTTCCTTTGCTCAAATCATATAGATAATAAAATCCTATTTCTAAAATAATGAATAAACCTAACAGCAAACCATATTTTAGTGTGTTATCCCTGTTGTTTGTAAGAGCATAATCTAGTACATCACCTTTCAAAAATTGCACTCTCACAGCAACGATCGATGCTATGGTTGAGAACAAAAAAGCCAAAACCAAAGGTTTCCAGTTTCTTTTAATATATGTTATCATTTTTTGATCCTCCTATTTGTTATTGTTTTTAATAACAACAGAAGGTTAATATTTCCTTCTATTGTTTTAGAAGGATTTTCTTAATCGAACCACAGCTCTCACCTCTTTTTATTTTATTATACTTGACTGGTTTTTAAGTTAGTAAAATTGTTTTCCTCAATATTATCGAATTTACCACGGGTACTACAATTAAGAAATCAATCGATAAAACACAGGAGACTCACTCCTATAGAGCTCTACTATTTGGTAGGGTGCACTTCTAAAGAATACTTATAAGCCGGTTCCCTAGGCTTATCATAAAAGTCATCTTTGCTGGTTATTTTATATCCGAAATTTTCAAATACCTTTTGCATTTTAAAATTTGACGCCCTAGTTTCGCCTTTAAATAGAAACATATTTTCTTTCATCATCTCATCAATAGCATGTTGCATCAACTTATGAGCATAACCTTTATTTCGATGCTCTGAGTGGGTCCCAATTGTCATGATTTTGATGTAATCTTTCTCATCTTTCCAATTATAAATCGCAAGATGAGCTTTTATAATATCATTTTCTTTAATAGCATAGACCATGGTTCTCGTATCTTCTAGCAGTTCCATCCAAACTTCCTGTTTGATATCATCCTCGGGAAAACAGTTTTTCTCCGCATCAAGAAAAACTTCTAAATCCTTTAATCCCAGCTCTTCGATATGTTCCATTCTGTTTTCTCCAATCTCTTTCTCCAGTCTAGCCACTAACGTTTAAACACAGTAATTGTGGTGTCGAAAATTAACGATTTTCTTGTTACTCCTCGTATTTTACAATTCCTGCTGTCAATAATACTGCTGACAATACAAAAATATATAAACCAGTTGAGGCTACATTTACAGATTCACCCATAAATTCTACGTTTTTACTGATTAAGAATGCCACTCCAGCTATAATCGCGAGAATTCCAGAAACAATACCGATTGCTTTATTGATCGGCTTTGTCTTAAACAATTGTACCATGGGGTAAATATATAGGACTAAGATTAAATAACCTTGCTGTTGGAATCCCGATGCTGAGACAATCCCTACATCCACCCATTTCATAAACAAAGACAATATGCCTACCACTGTAGCAATAAAGATCATCTTGCCCCCTATGTTCCATCCGTCAAAAGTTTTTTTCACAATGATCCCCTTTCTGTTCGTGTTACACAACATTATCTCCTATTCACCGCAAGCCTGTGAGTAAATGATCTCACTTCTATCCTCAAGCTTTGTTTTGTTATATAGCTAATGTTATGTATTTATATTAAGTATACAGTAGAGTCAATCCTTAAGTATACTCACTTAAATAACATTTCCAGTTTTCATTGCCTGAGCTTCAATCTCTTCTCAAGGGCACAGGAAGTTAGAGCTAGCAAAACAATTACTATCATTAGTTTCATTAATCGTTTTATTTCATTTACAGATTAAATCCCCATATTTTTCAATTGATTCGATCACTCAGTTTTTGTTATGGTTTCACTAGCTTAAGCCATGCATTAATCCTAACTTCTACGATTAATTGACATAAAAAGCACTTGCATTCCAAACTGCTCTCAGTGAGGGGTTCAAGTGCTTTTAGTTTGTCATTAATCGTTGATTTAAAAAGCTTTAAACTGCTTTTTGAAGTTTCCAATGATACTAAAATAAGTAATGATTTAACAGGATGTTTTTAGGCTAAGAATGCTTCGGGTCACTTTCCGCTTTAAACCATACACATTTTAAACTCTATCCATTAAGTATTCTCACTTTTTAATGCATCGATGGGGTTGTCTTGTCTTATTTTATTCATACCGTAGGCACTGGTAGAAAACACCACGATAAATACGCTTCCTATGGCAATGATAAGGGAATACCAGGGTATAAAGAATTCAAAATCAATTCCATTACTCATGGCTAAGTAAATCAGGTAAGTTACGCCGATAGCTACTGGCAGGCCGTAAAGCAGTCCCTTGAGCCCGTAGAGTACGCTCTCATAGGTCATCATCTTTTTAAAACCTTTGGGTGTCATACCAACGGTCTTTAGCATGGCAAATTCTCGTTTTCTTAAGTGGATGTTAGTCGATATGGTATTAAACACATTGGCAGCGGCTATTAGGGAAATAAGTATAATAAAACCAAAAGAGAAGATATTAATTACATTAATTAAAGCTCTATTTCGTTCTACCACGGAAGCAATGTTAAATAAATTTGATTGAGATAAATTGCTATCAGTTAACTGATCTACCATCTTTTTAAATACTGCTTGATGATTGTCCGCTTTGTAATACATTTTAAAAAATCCTATTTTAGCTCCCCCTAATACATGCTCCAGTGCACTAAAGGGATAGATGACTTTAATTTCCCCTTCACGAGTAGTTAGGTCGATCATAGGTAATTCTTCGATTAGTTCACCCAGGTGATACTCCCGTTCAATGACCACTTCCTCTAGAGGGTATAAAACATCCTCACCATCTTCGGCATGGTGATAAATTAATAGATCATCTTGTCTTGTACCAGAAAAATAGTGATCTTCAATCTCCTCGGGGATTTCCGATTCTCGAGCTGTAAAGGAACCTTTTTTCAGTGCATTAAAAGTTCGGATTTTTGATTCCTCATAATCATATAGACTCCCTTTTGGATAAAGAAGGGCTTTGGGCTGACCTACTTTAAAGTAATCTTCCTCCGCTAAATTGTTCTTGGCTAATACATCTTTAAAACTATCATCATCCAAAAATATCAAGTGCATGTTTAAAATCGTCTCGCCTTCCTTTGGCTTTTGAATGCTTTCATAATAGCTTTGATCATTTAAAGGGAGGAACTCTTCATTTACAACTTGGCTCGGAACAAAGAGCTTACGATCACGTTGGCTATATTCATAAGATGAATAAGTCACACCCTCAACTGAAGCTAGCAGTTTATCGACTTGTTTAGGATCCATCTCCTCATCGATACCATAAACGTATTCAATATCATAAGGAACATCTGCGAAAGCATTTCCGACGCCTTGCTTAAGGTAAGCCGTAAAGCTGGACGCTGAAATAAACAACACCACACTCATAAATAAAGAAAACACCGTTGCGCGATACTTGCGCTTATTCCGTTTAAAATTTTTAGAAGCAATCATCCCTTCAAAACCAAATAATTTATAAGTGAATTGACTGGTTTTTACTTTGCCTGCTTGTATTTTGATATCATCCGATTGTCGTATGGAATCGATGGCTGATTTTTTCGCTGCTTTTTTCGCGGGTAAATAGGCTGAAATTAAAACAGTGATCATACCAAGGATAGCAGCTAACACAAGGGATGTGACTGGCACTCTTAAGCGCAGCTGGCTTTGGATGCCTTCCTCTAGGAGCAGGTTAAATGTCGAACCTGTGAAGCGAAAGGTTGCCCAAATGCCTCCAATCCCCAGCAGAATACCTAGCGGTATGCCGACACCACTTAAGAGCAAAGCTTCAAATAAGACGCTTTTTTTGATTTGCTTTTTGGTGGCACCAATGGATTTTAATAGACCAAACTGTTTGCTCCGCTCACTAATTGAAATGGAAAAGGCGTTATAGATGAGAGATATGGACCCAAACATAATAATGGCAGATAAAATAGCAATCATACTGTAGAGCACAAGGTTAAATGAGTTTAGATTAGAGTTTCCGGTAAAGCGAAGAATGTCACTATTAACCTTGGTATCATGGTCTGGAAAAGCTTCTAGAAAATCATAACTATCTTTCATAGGGATCACTTTGAAGTAGGCATCATAAGGCCCCGAACTTACTGGATCTTGAAGGGTTAACGCTGTATAGCCTGGTGCATCCACGTTCTCAAAGGAAGGTCGTTTGTAAAAACCGACTACAGAATAGCTTTTCTCTGTCTGTTCGTGAAAACTTTCTAATTCTTGCATAGAAGAATCTTCCTGAGTGAGCTGCCCACCTTCCATCTCGCGATTTCCTATCCCCAAGTTCAGTTGAGCACCAATCTTAAGGTTAACTCCTCCATTGGTTGAAAGATGTTCTGGGATTAAAAGCTCCTGACTATTTTGAGGTAATCGTCCATCCGTGAGTCGAACTGGCATGGTTTCTAAAAAGGTAGGGTCTGCCGCTGCAACAAAAATGTAAGGTTTGTATTTATTTTTAATATCTTTATAAAGTGCATAACCAACATGTTCAAGAACCGCTACCTGATCTGTCTTTTCATGGCTAGAAATTTCTTCCAAGGTGCTTTGGTCTAGATCTAAAACAGCCGCATGATAGTCTCCTTTTTTTTCCACAAAGACGTCTAGGATATAAGCCTTTAAACTAAAGACCGAGGTTATAACGGCGGTGAACAAGGACACGGATAGCATGATTCCGATAATGGTGACAAGAGTTCTAGCTTTATTTTCCTTTAAATTTTTCCACGTTACTCGATTCATGATGTTCATTAACGGACAACCTCATCGCGAATAATTCTGCCATCTTCAATTGAAATAATCCGATTGGCCTGAAGAGCAATATTTTCATCATGGGTGATCATAATCAAGGTTTGGTTATATCTTTTATTGGACTCCTTTAACAGTTCAATTATTTCTTGGCTATTTTTTGAATCTAAATTTCCAGTGGGTTCATCAGCTAAGACTACAGCCGGTGCATTCATTAAGGCTCGTCCAATGGAAACACGTTGCTGCTGTCCACCGGATAGCTGGTTGGGCAGATGATGCTCCCGTCCACCTAGATTTAATATCTTGACTAGCTCTAGGAGCCGCTCATCATTCACTTTGCGACCATCTAATAAAACTGGCAAAGTCATGTTTTCTACCACATTTAAAACAGGAATCAAATTATAAAACTGATAAATAAGACCCACTTGACGTCTTCTAAAAACTGCTAGTTTTTCATCGTCTTGACGATAGACGTCGCTTCCATCCATAAAGACTTTTCCCGATGTTGGCTCATCAACTCCGCCTAAGATGTGTAAAAGCGTTGATTTACCGGAACCGGATGGCCCAATAATGGCGATAAATTCCCCTTGTGTCACACTAAAACTAATATCATCCAAGGCTTTCACCTGATTGTTACCCTCACCGTATATTTTTGATAGGTTCTCAATTCTTAATATTTCCATTGTCTTCCTCCACAAATTTCTCTTGATACTCTTATCTTAAACAACCAACCTTACAGCTTCGTGACTTTCATATTACAATCTTGTCACATTAGAAAAACTGAAGAAAAATATTTTTTCTTCAGTTTGCATCTGTGTTTTTATAAAAGCGAATGGTAAATTTCGCGCCGCCCTTTGCATCATTTTCAACTTTCAGAGTGCCGCCTTGCTGGACAATAATCATGCGTGAGAGAGCCAAACCGATGCCGACACTGTTTTGACTCGAGTTTTTCCCTTTATAAAAGCGTTCAAACAGATGAGGCAAATCTTCTTTGTCAATGCCTGGTCCATTGTCTTTGATCTCAATTTCAGTGAAAAGAATGGTTTCATTGACTAGAATCGACAACTGTCCCCCATAAGGAAGATGCTCCATGGAGTTTTTCAATATATTTAAAAGAGCCTCACTACTCCAGTAGAGATCACCAATATAGCTTTCATTCCCTTCTTGCTCAACAACCAATTCTTGCCCCTTAATATCCATGGCAACGGCCAGGGGCTCCGTAGCTCGCTGAATGAGTTGTTTCACTAAAACTTTCTCTTTTGTCATCTTGGCCGTATCCGCATCTAACTTGGCCATTTTTAACAAAGCACTGATAAGCCATTCAATTTGCTTTAACAGTTTAATTTGTTCCTTTACCAGTTCTCTTCTGCGCGTCTTATCCAAGGTTTCTTCTAATAACAGATCTGAAATTAAATTTAACGATGTTAATGGCGTTTTCACTTGGTGAGAAATATCTTGCAATGACTCGGAGAGATAAACTTTGTCATGGAGAAGGGCATTTTGTTGTTCTTTCATTTTCTGAGTCATTTTATGAATTTGGGTTCTTAGAATGGACAGTTCCCCTTCTTCATAGGCTGATATGGGCGAAAAATCTTGTTTATGCAGCATCCCTTCCATTTCCTCGGTTAGATTTGCAATGTTTCGGTATCTCTTTTTTGTAAAATTAAGGTTTATAACCGTTAACAAACAAGAAGTTAGCAAAACCCATAAACCAGTTTGTATGTTTATTTGAAAGGCAATTAGAGAAGTGATTACTATCAAAAGCCCTTGAGCCAGCGCATTTTTCCGAACCTCTGAATTTCGAAAAAAACCCACTTTATTCACCCACCTTATAGCCAAGTCCCCGCACCGTTTTTATAATGTTCGGCTTTTGTGGATCTTCTTCAATTTTATCGCGGAGTCGTTTAATATAAACTGTTAGGGTATTATCATTCACAAAATCCCCGGCAATATCCCATATTTCTTCCAAAAGCATAGTCCTTGACAAAATCATCCCTCGATGATTTAAAAATAATAAAAGAAGTCGATATTCTAAGGCTGAGAGAGTAATCTCTTCTTCCTTTCGGCGGACGATTCCTTTGTCGATATCCACCACTAGACCATCTAGTTCAATGAGGTTATTTTGCTTGCCGCTTCGCCTTAAAACATTTTTCATTCTGGAAATAAGTTCCCGGGGTCGAAATGGTTTTTGAACATAATCATCCCCACCCATATCAAAACCAGCTACCACGCTATACTCATCGCCAGAGGCAGTTAAAAAGATAACCGGAGTGTCCCCCTGATCTTTGATGGCTCGACAAGTGGCAAATCCATTTCCTTCTTTTAAAGATATATCCAAAAGGCACAAGTCATAGGCCTTTTCGTCTAAAAGTTTTAAAGCTAACGTTTGCCCTGAAGCCGAATCCACAATAAACCCTTCTCTATTTAAAATATCCGTTAGGTTTTTTACGATGGCCTCATCGTCTTCAACCAATAAAATTCGATACATAACATCCTCCCGATTTCATCATTACTCTTTATAAGGTTTTAGCTTCTGATCGACCCGTCTATTATATGCTTTCCTGTCCACTGACGGATTGTCTATTTACTTTTAAAGCTCCTTGGTTAATTGTCTTTTTTTAACTAAAACCTGCAATTCTGTAACATACTCTGGCTCTAAACTGGTGGTATGGTTGTCTACAAGATAAAGCTCCAAGGGATTACCAATGGCTAGATAATGATGTTCTTGAATGTAATCCATAATTTCTTGCCAAACCAACGGAAGATATTGATAACTCCCTTTTACCACCCTGCAAAGATAGGTTCCTCCAAGAATTACTTGATCAAACTCACTGCTTTCCGTGATATGAAAAACTGCTCGAAACTCACCATAGTCTCCTTTTTCAAGATTATTTAAGGGTATACTTGCTCCGATATCACCGTTGCCGATGATATACAGTTCCTGTTGATTTTCTTTTTGCAGTCTCTTAATGATAAAATCTAAATCTTGATCTCGATAGGTGTTTTCACTAAGCATAACAATATTTCGATTGGGAATTAGTTTCTCCTCAATTTCTTCATGATGCTTTGTATTCTTATGCTGCTGAATTTCATCCACACGACCTGATAACTCGGCCCTAAGCTCAGCTAACTCAGCTGTTCTTTCATCAATGTATTCAATGCCTGTTTCAAATAGAGTGATTGTTTTTTCTATATCAAAATTTATAAGGTGATCTTTTATTTCTTGCAAAGAAAAACCGATCTTGCGTAATTCTCGCAGGATGTTCAAGGTACGAATATCATTGATGTTATACATACGGTACCCATTACTGTCCCTTTTGGGTTTTAAAATTCCTATTTTTTCATAATATCGCAAAGAGTCTGTTCCAATCCCATANNCTTGGTATCATACTAGGCTGTATAGTCAATGTAAAGGAAGTGAATTTATGAATAGAAATTTAAAAAAGAACATCATTAAAAAGTTTTTCAAATATGCGATCCCATCGGTTATCTCCATGTGGATTTTCACCATCTATACCATGGTCGACGGGATCTTTGTAGCCAAAGGTGTAGGGGAAGAGGCTCTAGCGGCCATTAACATCTCCATGCCTTTAATTAATATGGCCTTTGGATTAAGTATTCTTTTTGCCATTGGTGCAAGTACTAAGGTTTCATTCTATAAAGGCAAAAATGACCTTAAATCAGCCAACAAGACTTTTACCTTAAGTAGCTTCATTGTTTTTATTATCGGTCTGTTATTTACAGTAATTGCCCTGCTAAACATGGATTCATTAATAAATATTTTAGGCTCTACCTTAGAGACTAAGAACTATGTGAAGGAATACCTTTCCATTTTAGTCCTGTTCTTCCCCTTATATATGACCTCTTATCATTTTGAAGTCTTGATTAAGGCAGACGGCTATCCCAATAAAGCAGTCATCACAATGGTGGTAGGTGCTCTTGTTAATATCTTCTTGGATTACTTGTTTGTTTTAGTTTTTAAGTGGGGAATCCAAGGTGCTGCTATCGCCACCGGTCTTTCCCAGCTCATGTCATTTTCAGTTTTTTTACTCACTTTATCGTAAAGAAAACTAGCTTTCGTTTTGTAAAAATAAAGCCCACTTTTAAAGAAATTTTAGTTTTAGCTAAACTAGGCTTTGCCGATAGCCTAACTGAATTCTCAATCGCCTTTGTGATCTTTATGTATAACCATATTTTGATAGCAAAGTCTGGCAGTGAAGGCCTTATTATTTACACAGTAATCTCCTATATTTCTCAATTAATATTAATGACCATGATTGGCATAAACCAAGGAATGCAGCCCCTCGTTAGCTTGTATTATGGAAAAAAAGCAAAACAGATTTGTCGCTATATTTTAAAAGTTACGCTTTTTTCAGCTATTTTTTTATCTTTGCTTGCTTTTTTAATTGGAACGATAAGGCCTCAACCCATTGTTAGTTTGTTTATTGATTCCATTGAGCATCCTCATTTGTTTGATCATGGCGTATATGCTTTTAAGTTGTTTTCCCTTTCATTTTTACCCTTAGGAATGGTGATTGTATTTTATGGGTACTTTACAGCCTTAGCTAAAACAAGATATGCGATTTTAATATCCTTAAGTAGAGGCTATATATTTGTGTTTCTTTCACTCCTGTTAATGCCCTTCTTATTCGACGAAGCGGGAGTTTGGCTTTCTATGGCATTGTCTGAGACCATGGCTCTTGTATTCGCCATTGTACTTTATAGGAAACATAAACGAAGCAATCCAGTCACCATTTCCCAATAAACTACTGACCATTATTTGTAAGCTCAACCTTGTATTCTTAACCTCTTCATTTCAACAGAATAAGGAACTAGTCCCTGGAGTTTTAAAATTCTCCAGGGACTAGCTCCTTATTAGCCTTTTTAGTATTTGGCTTCTATATATCATTCCAAACCCTTATAATTTTTTTTAGTTTACAGAAAAATCATGAAATAATCATACTATTATAATTTATATTTTTATTTCTAATTCTAGTATGCCTCTAATAACATATTCCCCCATTACCTGAGCCCGTCAAATTTATCTGAGGAACCCATTAGTTGGCTCCCCTGTTTTGATGGTAATAAATAAAAATCAAACAATGGATATTTCACTTATGAAAACTCATTCGGAAAATATATTTTATTCTTTTTATGAAAGCTTTGAGTAAAGACCTTAATATGAACTATAATGGATAAGTATGAAATTATAGCAATTAAAATAGAATGATGAAAAAGGAGATCTTATGAGTGTTACTGTAGAAATAAATAATATTAGTAAAACAATTGGCAAAAAAGAAATCATTAAAAATATTTCTTTAAATGTTAATGCTGGTGAAGTTCTTGGCCTACTAGGACCTAATGGAGCTGGTAAAACCACCATAATCCGCATGATTGTTGGACTAATTGATATAACGGGTGGAAGCATTAAAGTATGTGGCCATGATACAGAAAAAGAGCATCACAAAGCCATGGAGCATCTTGGCGCCATTGTCGAGAATCCAGAAATGTATCCATTTTTTACGGGGCAACAAAACTTAGAATACTTTGCTCGCATGGAACCCAATGTATCCAAGGAAAAAATAGCTGAACTGGTGGAATTTGTTGGTTTGACCAGTCGAATCACGGATAAAGTTTCCACCTACTCCTTGGGTATGAAGCAGCGGTTAGGGATTGCCCAGTCTCTTTTAAGCGATCCTAAAGTGCTGATCCTAGATGAACCGACTAATGGATTAGATCCTGCCGGCATGAAAGAATTAAGACGACATATCCGGATGTTAGCTGAAGAGAAGGGTGTCACCGTAATCGTATCTAGCCACTTACTAAGTGAAATTGAATTAATGTGCGATCGTGTAGCGGTGATTCGAAAAGGAGAACTCATTGCTGTTGAAGATATTCTTGAAAAAGAATCCTTTGAATATCACTTCAAGATTTCAGATAATACAAAGGCTCAGAAGCTGGTCGAAGAACATTTTCAGTTACCTAGCCATGTTGAGGGAGCTTATTTCACGGTACAACTACCTAATGCTGATTTAAATGTCTCTGAAATAGTAAAACTATTTGTTGAACAAGGTATCTCTATTTACAGTGTTGAACTTAAAAAGAATTCATTAGAAGATCGCTTTATTAATCTGACAACCAAGTAGAGAGGAGCAAACTATGATCAAATTAATCATTAATGAATGGAATAAAATTTTTCTTAGAAAGGGCAACCTGGTAACAATCATTCTGATTGTTGCTATTTCGGCTTTATTTAGTATAATGCCTTTAATATTTACTGGTGAACAAGTTGCCGCTACCCCCACTTATGGCGATAATTGGCAACCTCAGGTAAACCAACAAATTGAAGATTTAGAAAAGAAAAATGAGGAGATTTTAAGTGAACAGACCGAAGATTCTTTTGATGGAATTTTTACGGTTTCCATGAATGAAAGTGAAATCGAACGTTTAGAATATCATTTAAAACAAGATATCAAACCTGCAGGAATCAATAATTTTTATAACAATTTAGTGGGAGCAACTGCTCTAAATGGACTGCTCGGAATTTTTGTAGCTATTCTTGCCAGTGCTATGGTATCCAAAGAATTTAACATGGGGACCATTAAACTACTACTTATCCGCACCCAATCTCGAACTCAGATCTTAACAGCTAAATTGATTACCACCATCTTATATGCAATCTTTTATTATCTGGTGCTTCATTTAGCCACCAGTCTCTTCTCGGTCTTTACGGTCCCAATGAACCCCACATCGGACTATGTTTTTATGGGTATGGGCGGGATTTATGAACACGTGAACTTCTTCTCCTACTTTGCAGGTCTTGTAGGTAGTAATCTAGTTTATCTGATTATAATTGCGACCTTGGCATTTACATTGTCTACTGCCACACGAAACACAACCATATCTTTAGGGGCTACCTTAGGAACAATTTTTCTTGGACCGACGCTGGCTTTTTATCTTGACTCAAAAACAGAACTCGCAAAATACCTCCTCATGGCCAATTGGAACTTAGAAAACTTCCTCCCTGGAAATTTTTCTCCAGTCGAAGGTATCAGTCTTACCTTCTCGGCCACTGTTAATGCAGTTTATGTGGTGCTGATGATTGCTATCGCCTATTATGCCTTTAATAAAAAAGATGTGATGGCATAAGCTTAATCTTACTTGTTTTAACCCTTTCATTGGATTTCAACCAACGAAAATTGATAAGTGAAATTGATAAAAAATATATTTCCTCTGTAAAAAGGTGGCAGTTCTTTAAAATAAGACCTGCCACCTCTTTTTATCTCTTTTTATTAAAACATAATTAGAATGTTTCTCACCAAAGTCCAAACGATTGAATAAGAGTATATACACTTCCGAGACCTCATTGTGAATGATTATTTAAATAAGCTCCAAAAGCTAAAGGTCGTTTTCTTATAGATTTTGTTTTTGGCAGCTCGCTTCGGGTTTTTCAGCCAACCCATACCCTTTTTACCATAACCAGGCACAATAGCTTTCTTAACTTTACGCTTTGCTTTTCCTGTAGTTCGAGCTCTCAAAGATTTTTTTAAACTCGGTTTTCTCATGCCAAATTTCATTTTTTCTCCTTGTCTTTAAACCGTTCATTTAGATAGCCTGCCCTATCTCTACGGCACGTTTCTTAAATTCACTAAAAAATAGATTCGAATGTTATCGAAGAACAGGTGCCATGAGGATTCGCCCGGTTCCTCGGTATACATTAACCAATCCTTCTCCTGAAGCAGCTGATCCAATTAAGGATTTACCTGATCGCTCCACCTTAAATTCTAAACTTCCGGACCAAGCAATTGCTAAATTGCCATCAATTTTTAGTACATCATTGGTTAATTCAATTTCAATTAGCTCTTCGCGAGGGACGTAGGATTCTAATGCAACAACCCCACCGCCGTGAAGTCCTAAATTAAACAATCCTTCGCCACCGAGTGCTGCTGAGGAAATATTTGAGCGCATTACGGCTTTGTGTTTTAAGTCTGAATCACAGGCCAAAAATAAACCATCTTCAATGACAATGGATCCATTCCAGTCATCCACATCAATTAACAAAATATGCTTATAAGTGGGCTCTAAAACTAACAGGCCAGATCCAGTGTATTCAGGCTTTATCGCTGACTCATTTGTCATCTTCCCACGAATCGATTTGCCTATAAAATCACCCACGCCCTTCACCCCTGTGGTTGCCTTCATATCACCGGCCATCCATTGCATTGCACCAGCTTGCACTGTAATGTTGGATTGATCTACATCACAAACTAACTGTCGTCGTCGCACATTCATTTGAGAGGCATAATAAGCTTCTTGAGCCGAACTGTGGTTGACACTTAAATCTCTTTTGTACTCAACCACCTTAAACGGTCCTCGCTCCTCAAGAATTCGTACATCGTCATTGTTTTCAAAATTTTTAATCTTAAACATTTTCCCTCCTGTTTCTATGGTCTTTGGCTTGATCGTTCTACTTCGATTTTATGGAATATTTGGTTAGCGTTATTTAGTTAACATCAACAATTTTTACTTTGATTGTTCCGCGAGGTGTTGTAATCAATACTTCTTGTCCTTTTTTACTTCCCATTAAACTTCTTCCAATGGGAGAATCATTAGAAATCAAATAATTGTGTGGATCGGCGCCAATGGTTCCTACGATGGTATAAGTTTCTTCTTTGCCATCTGGGATCTCTTTAATTGTCACTCGACTTCCTAATTTAACATCGGAAGATTTTTCAGCCTCCAAATCAATCAACTCCGGATTGGCCAACATTTCTTCAATAAAACGAATTCGCTCTTTGAGTTTCGTTTGCTCTGTGATAGCTTCTTTAAATGCACTATCTTCAGAAAAATCACAAAAGCTAAGTCGATATTTTACTTCCTCATTCACTTCCTTTTGTTTTTCTTTTTGTAAAAGTTCTAGTTCTTCTTCAAGCTTTTTCTTGGTTTCAAGTGTCATTGGGTATTTTTCTTGCATTGATTGTCTCTTTCCTTTGCTCTACAATTTAAGCTTAAATGGTTTTTTACTATTTCTTTTCTTAATTGTACCTTAATGGTTCCTCTATCCATAGTTTTCACTTTTTTCCAAATGTGATGGTAGTTTTTCAAAAATTTTTAATAGGCTTTTTCTAGAATCCCCATTACACGATCAAAGGTTACCTCTATGGGGTTAACGATAGCTGCTCCATCATTAATTGCTGTATTTGCGATTATCTCAAAATCTTCTTTTTTCACGCCAACATCTCGAAGTTTCGTTGGTAAGCCAGAGATTTTATTTAAGTCTAAAATATAACTTCGAATATCATAAATACATTTTTGTGCCCTGTTTGCTTTCGGGGTCTGACTATAGACTTCCGGTCCAGAGAAAGCTAATAGAATTCGAGAATAACCTTCTTGGCATAAAGGAAGATTTAGCTCCATGCAATGGGGAAGTAGAATTGTCATTGCATCAATATGTGCGACACCACTTACTGAACCACAGGCATGACCAATGGCATGGACGATTCCTACCATAGAGTTAGAAAATGCAGCTCCTGCCATAAAAGATGCATTGGCCAAGGCCAGTCGCCCCTCTTTGTCTTTACCATTCTCAACAACTTTCTTAAGATTATTTGCAATTAATTCAATCGCTGTTAAGGCATAGGTTCTGCTTAAAGGATTGTGCTGAAACCCTGTAATTGCTTCCACGCTATGGGTTAGGGCATCAATACCGGTGGATGCAGTTAAGTTAGCTGGCAGAGATTGAGTCATGCGTACATCTAAAATAGCTACATCGGGCAATATATTGTAGGATATAAATTCCATTTTTACATTACGGCTAATATTTGAAATAACCGATACCAGTGTAGATTCCG
>LFRM01052710.1_pt1 | contig 15396 bp, 11 predicted proteins | sample 618341 | NCBI WGS metagenome assembly LFRM01 (sample SAMN03654438, study PRJNA283298) | anaerobic digester metagenome | isolation source: pool of bioreactors CSTR01a, CSTR02a, and CSTR03a thermophilic anaerobic... | place: Denmark: Kgs. Lyngby | collected 2014-05-21 | reverse complement strand
TCAATGATTCCTTTAGCATTAATGAGGGCAGCATCAACTAACTCTATAGTAGTCGAACTATCTATTAGTGCCTTAGCGTTACTAATTGCACTTTGTAGATCGGCTAAGTTTTTTGTATAGTCAGCTTCATCTTTATAAGTCATTATTGCATTAAGAGCTGTTTCTTTTGCAATTGTTAATTCTGACTTAGCTGGTGGTCGATAATTTTCTGCAACTATTTGATTGTCTGTTTTTAGGGAGTCTAGTTTTGACTTAGCGGCATTTAAAGAATTATCAATTGCTTCTTTTGTTAATGAGTTATCTATTGCATTTTTACCATCTCTTATTAACTCATTAAATGTAGTTAAATTTAATCTGTATAAATTAGAGTTTTTATAATTATCAAGATCTTGTTTTGCTACATCTTTTAATCTGGCTAAGATGGCTTGATCAGACATTATTTGATCAAGTTTTGCTTTTGAACTGTTTAATGTTTCATCGATTAATGAAATAGTCTCTGCTTGTTCAATTGAATTAGAGCATTGGTTAATAACATCTAGTGCTTGTCTACCATTAAATGTATAATCATCTATATTTATATAGCAATTTATATCTTCTATGGCAAAGTCTTTTCTAACTCGAAGATTGTATGCTTCTTTAGTTTCAAGTAAAGTTTGTGCATTTTCAATTTGCTTAGTTGCTTCGTTAACTGTTTTTTGACTATCTTTATTGGAGACAACATTATTTATTATTACTTCAAAATATTTTTGCCAACTATTTTCTGTATAATCTAATTCATCTACTAAATTGAGTGTTTGTTTATAATTAGATAAATCTGATAAAGTTAATTTTTCTGGTTTTATAGCGATAGATTTAACTTTATCTTTTGTTTTTTCCACTACCACAACTTTTTCATCTTCTACTTCAATTTCTTTTTTTATTGGATTATACGAAGGAAGGTCTATATATTTTTTAGGTATCGTTGGTCGATCAACTATCATAATAGGCCCATTGTCGACATATCTTTCTGGTTTTTCTTGATTATTAATGTATATCAAACCAGTAAAAAAAGTCAGTGTTGCAAATAGTGCAAGACTAGCGATTAAGATGTTAATGTTATTTCTCTTCATGTTTTTTCCCCCAAACCTGTTACTTTTATAATAAAAAAATAGTATAAAAAGATTTAACTTTTTTATTATGCTAAAAATTCATCTAATTATTATTTAATTAGACGTAATATTTAATGTAATTATAATAGTATGTCGCAAAACACAAATCAGTTAGTGTCTGCTTATCTATTTATAATTTATAATACAAAACAGGCTAATACAAGGAATATTATGACATTTTTAAAACTCACTAAAATACATTGAAGAAAAACTATAAAATCAATACTGAAATGGATAACAAAAGATTGAATACACGTTTTTAGTGATTTTAGAGTCCCTAAAATCTTAAAAAACAAGTATAAGATTATATTGAAATTACAATGAAATCAAAGGTTTTATAAAAATTATCATTAAATTATTGAGTTAGTTGGCAATTAACAATCTATTTTTACAACTGTTTTATTTATTGTATAATGTAAGAGTAGGTAAGGGGTTGTTTAAATGATTGCGAAATTACAAAAAAGATTAAATTTAACTGACCAAGAGGTTGCACAAATAAAAAAAGAACAAAGTGATGTAGTATTTAGTAAACCAATATTAATTGCAATATTTGTAATTATGACAATGTCACTACTTAGTCAAATGTTTTTAGACACTACATATTTAATAGGTGGGGCCGTTTTAAGTGTTGCTTTATTAATTATTGGTGTTTACTTTTATAGCAAAGAACAAAAAGAGTTTAGTCAAATAGTTAAAGATGTAATTATTAGAAACCTGTTTAAAGAACAATTTAGTGAGGTTACTTATTTACCAGATAAAGGTTTTGAAGAGAGCTTTATAGAAAAAACTGGAATGTATGATACAGGTAATCGATATTATACTGATGATTTGCTTTCAGCAAATTACAAGGGTGTTGGCTTTATGCAAGCTGATGTTATGATGCAACAAGTTACTAGTAGTGGTAAAACTACAACGACAACAACACTGTTTCATGGTCGCTGGTTTGTTTGTGACTTTATTAAAGACTTTAATGGTTATCACCAAATAAGATCAAATGGATTTTTTAAAAATAGTAAACCGTTTAAGTGGTTTAGTGATAATAATAAGATGTTTAAATTTGAAGATGAAGCTTTTAATAAAAAGTTTACAGCTTATACAACAGATGAACGAGAAGCCTTTTATTTAATCAATCCAGGTTACATGGCAAGACTTAGTAAGTTTGTTGATTATGTAAATGCAGAAGTAGTCTTTGGTTTAATTAATAATAAATTACATGTAGCTATCTTTAATAACAAGGATGCTTTTGAATTAAAGAATAATAAAATCGATGAAGAGTTTGTTAAAAACATTGAAGATGATATCGAATTAATTAAATTAATTATTGATGAATTAGATTTAGAATTAGACATATTTAAATAAAAATATTTTTAGGAGGTTATTTTATGCGAGAGTTATTATTAGGAGTTGCACTGTTAGTAGTAGTATTAATTTTATACTATATTTTTGTTTATAATCGAATCGTAAGGCTGTCAAATAGTTTGGAAGAAGCATCTTCTGGTATTGATATAGCACTAGTTAAACGTTATGACCTTATTTCAAGTCTAGTTGAGGTTGTTAAGGGTTATAGCAAGCATGAAAGTGATGTATTTAGTCAAGTTGTCGCAATTAGAAACAACCTTGAAACAGCTCGTGATGTAGCTAATGAGCAGATGGATGTAGCATCTAGTAAATTAATCGCCCTAGCTGAAAGTTATCCAGAATTAAAAGCCAGTGAGCAGTATTTAAATTTACAAAAAAATATGAGTAATGTTGAAGAGCATTTACAAGCCTCACGTCGTTTATACAATCGTAGTGTTACTGAGCTAAATAATGTGGTTAAGCAGTTTCCAACAAGTATTATTGCTAAAAATCACAATATCCAAGCTAGACAGTTATTTGCGACTGATGCCAATTTTCAAGAAAAAGTTGAAATTAATTTTAGTTAAATGAAATATTAAGATCTTAAGGAGGTGTTATTATGGATTATGAAGTAATTGCGATTAGATTATTGCTGAGTTTTCTCTTTTCAGGAATAATTGGTTATGAGCGTGAAGTAAATCAGAGTAATGCTGGTTTAAAGACGCATATTCTAGTAGCACTAGGTGCAACTTTAGTAGCTTTGATTCAAGTTGAAATTATCTATTTTGTAAGAGATATGGCACTTGCTCATCCTGAAGGACCAATAAATGTAACATCTGATGCTTCACGATTGATTGCTCAAGTTGTTAGTGGGATTGGGTTTTTAGGGGCTGGGACAATTATTGTAACCAAACGTAATGTTTCAGGCTTAACCACAGCGGCATCGATTTGGGCTGTAGCGAGTATTGGATTGGCATTGGGTATGGGTTTTTATCCAATCGCAATCTTAGGTTTCTCATTTATAATCTTGACATTGTTTATCTTTAATAAATTGATTAATGTTGGTCAAGATTATCGAATCATTGTTAAGTATTTAGATGGTTATGATATTTTAAGTGAAATCAAAGCTTCATTTATTGAGTTATCACTTGAATATGAAATGGCATCTTATAAAAGTGAAGTGTTTGCGGATTATATAATTAGAGAAAATGTCTTTATTATAACTCGTAAGGGTTCTGTTGATTTTCAAGACATTGTTTCACAATTATCTAAGACAAAAAACATTGTCAGTGTTGAGCGAACAAACCTCTATTAATATAGAGAAATATAGTAATAATTAATTAGAGGCCATTATTTGTTATAATAAATATGGTCTTTTTTTAAAGAAATAGTATTTTAGTTTAAGGAGAAATAATATGGATAAAATTAGTAAAATGTTTAGAGACTTTCAAAAGTTTTTAATTGATATTGGTCAACAGATCATGATCTTAACGCTAATCTTAGGTGTAATTGGCTTTGGTATTTTTGAATTAATTTTTAGTGAGCCAATCAACTTAAGCAATAGTTTTGTAATATTTATAATTTTGGGCTTGGTTTGGCTGTTTTTAATGACTTTACCACTTGGTGATAAGGTTAGAATCAACAATGCGCCATTTGATATAAATGCTCAAAAAAAAGGTCGAGTTAAGTTTTTTATAACAATGATTATGTTGAGTTTGGCAGGTTTAGTGTTTGTTGCCAATTTAGCGACATCTAAATTATTTCTATCTAAAAGCTATGCAAATTTAATTGGCGAAATAGAAGAAGTGGAATTTATTGATATATACAATGATACAAATAAAATAGAATCTTCTTATATTGATAAAAATGCGGCTTTAATTGCTGCAGAAAAAAAGATTGGTGAACTAGCTGACTTATCCTCAATATATACAGTTGATGTGGATAACTTTTCTAAAATTAAATATAATGGCAAGCTTGTTAGAATTGCCCCATTAAAACATATTAATTATAACTATCGTTTTAGAGAAAATAATAAAGGTATACCTTATTACATAATGGTTGATGTTAGTGATAATAAAACAAGTGCAAGGGCAGAACTTATTAACATAGTTGATCATCCAATTAAATATTCACCAAATGCGATGTTTTTTAAATCATTAGATCGAGTAGCGTTTTTACATAATCCATTTTACACATACGGCCAGCCAACCTTTGAATTAGATGAAGCCGGTGTTCCATACTTCAGTATTCCGGTTTTAGGCCACAAGTTTTTAGGGGTTAGTGGAAAATACTTAAACAAGGTTTTGTTAGTAAATGCTCACACTGGTGAAACAAATGAATATGAAAATAATGAAGTTCCAGTTTGGGTTGATCGAGTGTATCCAACTGACATAATCTTAAATCAAGCTGCCGATCACTTTAAACTTAAAAATGGTTTTTGGGCAACACAAGATTTACTTTGGTCAAATCGTGTTGGTTTAAAGACAATTGATACGGAAATTGATGATTATAACTATATAACCATTAATGATGACATTCATATCTTTACTGGTGTTAGACCTTTGGGTGGTGAAGGTAGCTCTACTACTAGTATGCTTTATATGAATATTAAAACAGGAGTGGTTAAAGAGTTAAACATGGCTGGTGTTAGTTTAAATGCAGCAAGAGTTGCGGCAACGGAAAGTGTTGTAGAAAAAGGCTATACACCAACAACACCAAACCTTTTAAGTATTGAAAACAATCCAACCTATGTTATGACTTTAAAAAGTGAGTCGGGGACAAGTTATGGCTTTTCAATGGTTAACTATGAAGACCTCAACTTAAATGCCTTTGGTAATTCTCTCTTTGAAGTTAGAAAAAACTATTTAACGGTTATGAGCGGTAATGGTGGTATCTCTAGTGATTTAGATTTAGAAGGTGAATATATCATTAGTGATATTAAGATGGTAACCGTTGAAGGTAATAGTCAGTATTATATTAAGTTTAAAGATTTAGATAATGTCTATATTGCAGATATTACAGTAAATAGTTATTTACCTTTTATGCAAATTGAGGAAGTTGTTCAAGTTGAGAGTCAAGGCAGTATCATTAATTTTATTCAAATAAGTGATACTGAGTAAATGTTGAAATTAAATCCCACGATAGAGTGGGATTTTTAGTGAAAAAAATGATTGATATAAATAGTTTGGTGATATTGGCAGACATTAACTTGCTATGATTAAACGCTGATATTTTGGTATAATGATAAAAGTAGGGAGTGCGGTATTTTTGATAAATAAACTTAATAAACAACAATTAGAGGCGGTAACTTCTAACAGTAAATATATAAGAATAATAGCTGGGGCAGGTAGTGGTAAGACAAGGGTTTTAACTACTAGAATAGGCTATTTAATTGAACAGCAAAATGTATATGCTAATAAGATTTTAGCGATTACTTTTACTAATAAGGCTGCCAATGAAATGAAGGAACGTATTTATAAAGATCTTGGTGATAGGGCGGCTGGGATTTTTGTGTCGACAATTCACTCTTTTTGTGTGCGCGTTTTAAGACAAGATATCGAAGCTTTGAATTATCCAAGAAATTATACGATTGTCGATAGTCAAGATCAAAGAGTTATTATTAGAGAAGCTTATGATGAATTAGATATTGACCGTAAACAGTATTCTTTTGGTTTGCTTTTAAACTATATTTCAAATAATAAAACAGCACTAGTTAGTGTTGAGCGTGCATTAGAGTTAGCTGGCAATAATCCAATTCAAAAGGCTAAGGCAAATGTTTATAAGTTTTATCAAGATCGTCTAAGACAATTATATGCCCTAGACTTTGATGATTTACTTATTTTTACATATCGCTTGTTTAAGGATTTTCCAGAAGTTTTAGCTAAGTGGCAAAGAAAGTTTGATTATATTCATGTTGATGAGTTTCAAGATGTTGACAACATTCAATACAATATTGTAAGAGATTTAGTAGGCAAAGATAATAGCCTTTATGTTGTTGGTGATCCTGACCAAACTATTTATACTTGGCGTGGGGCTGATGTTGGAATTATAATGAATTTTGAAAAAGACTTTAAAGATGCAAAAACAATTGTCTTAACGCAAAATTATCGTTCAACGTCACCAATTTTAAAAGGTGCCAATAGTATGATTGTTAATAATCAAAACCGAGTTAAAAAAGATTTGTTTACAGAAACAGAATCTGATGACTTAATTGTTCACTATGGTGGAGTTGGACAAGAGTATGAAGCTAATTGGATTGCCAATAAAATTGAAGACTTAGATGCCGAACTTGTTGAGTATAAAGATATCGCGATTTTATATCGTTCAAACTATTTATCAAGAGCACTTGAAAAAGGACTTCTAGATTATAAGATACCTTATGTTATTTATGGTGGTACGCGATTTTATGACCGTCAAGAAGTAAAAGATGCCCTGTCTTATTTAAGAATGATTACAACGAGTGATGATTTGGCCTTTACAAGAGTTATTAATAATCCTCGTCGTGGTATTGGTAATAAAAGTCTTGATAACATCCGTAAAATGAGTAAACAAGAAGATGTCACCATGTATGATGTAATCAAAGATTTAAATGTTTTAAGTGGTAAGGCAGCTAGTGAGGCTAATAAATTTGTCAATTTAATTGAAAAGGTTAAACTAATTGATCGCCGTGACATTGAAAAAATCTTAAGAACGCTACTTGAAGAGAGTGGCTATAATAAAATGTTAGATGATGCCAATGAAACTGATCGTATGGAAAACATTAAAGAGTTAACTGGAGATATTAAAACATATATGGAAACCCATGAAGATGGAACACTTGAAGAGTATTTACAAGTCATAAGTCTTTATACTGATCGTCAAGATTATGACAGTGGTAGTTATGTGCAGTTAATGACAATTCATGCAGCTAAAGGCTTAGAGTTTGATTATGTGTTTGTAGCTGGTATGTCAGAAGGAATTTTTCCAAGTCAGCGCACAATGGCTGAGGGTTTAGATGGTTTAGAGGAAGAGCGTCGTTTGGCTTATGTTGCCTATACTCGAGCTAAAAAGCAGCTGTATTTAACTGAGAGTGGTGGCTATGACTATGTTTTAAGCAAGACTAGGACACCATCGAGATTTATTTTTGAAATAGATTCAGATTTTATTCGTCATGTCGGCGCATCTTTTGAAAACAAAAGTTCGGAGACATTTCCAAAACCTAAAAACCCACAGACTAATCGAATTGAACAATTTGATACAAGTGGCATTAAACTTAGTGATGGTCAAAAAATTACCCATTCTAAGTATGGTGATGGTATTGTAATAACGGTTAATAATGGAATTGCAGAAATCGCCTTTATGCATCCCCATGGAATTAAAAAAATAATTGAAGGTCACTCTTCAATAACGATAAGTGAAAGTCCAGTTAGACATTGAAAGGAGAACTTATGCCAAAATCAAGAATTTTAGAATTGAGAAAGCAATTAGAACATCATGGATATTTATATTATGTTTTAGACAAACCAGAAATAAGTGATTTTGAATATGATCAAATGATGCAAGAGCTGCTTGATTTAGAAGAGCAGTATCCGCAATTTTATGATGCAAATTCTCCTTCGCAAAAAGTTGGTGGAACTATTTTGGATCAATTTGAAAGAGTTGCGCATAAAACCGAAATGTACTCACTAAATAATGCTTTTAGTTATGAAGATCTTTTAGCCTTTGATAAAAGAATCGATAAAGCTTTAGATAGTTATGAATATGATATTGAATATAAAATTGATGGGTTAGCTATTTCACTGCTTTATGAAAATGGTGAGTTTGTCCAGGCAATAACACGTGGTGATGGAATTTTTGGTGAAGATGTTTCTAATAACATTAAAACAATTAGATCACTACCTTTAAAAATTGATTATTTTGGCGAACTTGAAATACGTGGTGAAGTTATTATTAATAAAAATGATTTTGACAGGATAAATGAAGCTCGTAAGGATTTAGGCGAAAGTCTTTTCGTTAATGCAAGAAATGCAGCCGCAGGATCAGTTAGACAACTAGATTCTAAAATTGCAGCAAGTCGTAGTCTTGATGCTTTCTTTTATACAATTGTAAATCCTAAAAGTCATGGCTTAAAATCACAAAGTGAAGCACTACAATTTTTAAAGAAATTGGGCTTTAGAGTTGAATCTCATGGAGAACTATTTGATAATATCGAAGCTGTTTGGGATTATATTCAAAAACTTGCCAATGGACGCAAAAGCCTTAACTATGATATTGATGGTGCAGTTATTAAAATCAATGATTTAGCTGCACAAGAAGTCTTGGGTTTTACAAGTAAGTTTCCACGTTTTGCGATTGCCTATAAATTTCCAGCAGAAGAAGTAATTACTCAAGTTGAAGATATTTTTGTAACAGTTGGAAGAACTGGCAAGATAACGCCAAATGCTAAATTGACACCTGTCTTTATTGATGGTAGTACTGTTGGTTTTGCCCAACTACATAATGAAGATATGATTATTGAAAAAGATATCAGAATCAATGATTGGGTCAATGTCCGTAAAGCTGGGGATATTATTCCTGAAGTCGTTAGTGTTGTAATGGATAAACGTGATGGTAGTCAAGTGGGATATATATTTCCAAAACACTGTCCAGTTTGTAGTCAAGAAATCGTTAGACTAGAAAATGAAGCTCATCACTTTTGTATAAATGCTGATTGTCCTGCACGTTTGGTTGAATCTTTGGCTCACTTTGCAAGTCGTGATGCAATGGACATTAAAGGTTTGGGTGAAGCAACGATTAAGACTTTGCAAGAAGTTGGAATTATTAGTGGTATTGAAGATCTTTATCGATTAAAAGATAAGGAAGCTGAAATTTTAAATCTAGAAGGTTTTAAAGAAAAATCGTTTAATAATTTAATTAGTGCAATTGAAAAATCTAAAAGTAATGATTTGGCTAAGTTTATTAATGGTTTAGGTATTAGACAAGTTGGTAGTCGTGCCAGTCAGATTTTAAGTGAAAAATTTGGCAGCATTGAAAAATTGAAAAAAGCCAAGGTGTCAGACTTAGAAGCAATTGATGATATTGGAAATATTACGGCTGTTTCAATTGTAGATTTTTTTGCAAATGAAAAAAATATAGAAATGATAGAAACTTTAAAAGCGTTGGGTTTAAATCCAGTTAGAAAAGAAGTTGAAGTTGTTTTAGATAGTTATTTTAGCAACAAGACAGTTGTCATAACGGGTAGTTTTCAACACTATGACCGAAAATCACTAACTAGTGAATTAGAGAGTTTAGGTGCTAAAGTTACTGGATCTGTAAGTAGTAAAACAGATATCGTAATTTATGGTGATAAGGCTGGTAGTAAGTATGACAAGGCTATTGATTTAAATGTGGCTGTGATGAATGAACAAGAGTTTACAGAGCAGGTGAATGCTATATGAAAAAAACTATAATTTTACTACTGCTGGCTTTAGTTTTAACTGGTTGTATAAATGAAAGTCCAGAAATAACTGAAGAGCAAACGGTTGTCATTAAGGGTGAACAAGGTAACTATAATCACGTTGTTCCTTTTGATAGCAATAAATTAAGATTTCATCGCCCTGGGGCTAACTATAAAGAAATTGGTCAGGGTTTGATTCATTTATCTAAAGAATACTTTCCAATTTCCAGCAATGATTTAAAAGAAGGTGACATTGTTGCTGACTACAACCAAGAGTTTAGACCACTAATCTTTTTGCGCGAAGGTCAAGACAACCCAGTTGGTTTAAATCCTAGCAGAGAGACTAAAGTTAAAGTTAATGATAAAACAGAGGTTACTGGCCCACGTTTTATTTCTGACTTATTTGAGATTAATTTTGTATCAAGTAAAAATACAGATAAAATGACTGGTGCTGCCTTTGCTTTAGTGTTAAATAAAACCATCAATGGAGATGATGCAAGACAAGTCGTTGTTGATGATAAGGTATTATATGAATTTGCGACTAAAATAGCTGGTCCTAAATTAGAATCATATTTAAGAAAAAAACCAGAACTTTCTGGTGTGCCAATTATGATTGCAATTTATGTAATTGATAGCAGTAATCAAAGTGTACCTGGTAATTATATTGCCAAGGCTAAATTTGTTAATCGCCAAGGACAATTTGAAAAAGTTAAACACCAGTGGGTTTTATTTCCAACCAACACGGGTCGTAGTTCTGATTTAGTAACTAATGAACATATAGTTAGTATGAAGCGTAGTTTAACTGGCTTTATTCCAGAAGATATTGGCGTTATTGCTTATGGTGAATATCACAATGAAAAACTAAGTCAATTACAAATAAAAATCAACGTTCAAACCAAGACTTATACCGAAGTTTTAGCACTGAGCCACTATATTGGTGAGCTGCTCACAACTTTTGATACAGGCTCTAAAATTGTTGTTGAGATTAAATCATTAAATGACACTTTAGCCATTATTAAAAAAGATGTGGGTAAAAGTGAAGTCGAAGTTATAATGTTATAGATGGGAGTTATTATGAATAAAGAAAAAATCGAAAAATTAGCTAAGTCTTTAATGTTAAGACTTAGTGAAGATGAAATAGAATTAGTAGAAAAAGATTTTGTAGGGTTTTTAAGTCAAGTCGCAAGTATTAATGAAATAGACACAAGTGGTGTAGAACCTTTAAATTATCCTTTTGAAATGGCGATTGGCCAATTAAGAGAAGATGTAGTGACAGAAGTTTTAACTGTTGAGCAAGTATTAAGTAATGCTAAAGAGACAAAAAACGATATGGTTAAAATTCCAAAGGTGGTAATTTAATGAGTAAAGTGATTAATGCAATAAGTGAATTAGAAAAAGTAAAGCATTTAAATGCAGTAGTAACAACGACAAATATCGGCTTGGAAAATACTGAAGGCAAACCTTTAAGTGATGTAGCTATTGCCATAAAAGATAATATTTCAACAAAGGGTATTAAAACTACTGGATCAAGTCTTTTTCTAAAAGATTATGTGCCAGTCTTTGATGCAACGGTTGTTGAAAAATTATTAGATTCTGGGGCTACAATAATCGCAAAAACATCTTTAGATGAATTAGCGATGGGTGGTTTTGGACTAACAGCAAGTGGTGGGCCAGTTTTAAATCCTTTAGATAACAGCCGTGTAGCTGGTGGCTCAAGTTCAGGTAGTGCCGCTTTAGTAGCTGCTAAAGTTGTCGATATGGCTGTTGGAACAGATACTGGTGACTCATGTAGAATACCAGCTTCTTATTGTGGAATTGTTGGCTTTAAGCCAACATATGGAAGAATATCAAGATATGGTGTTATTCCATATGCCAACTCTTTAGACCATGTTGGAATGTTTTCTAACAATGTAAAAAACTCAGCTATACTTTTAGAGCAATTAGCAGGTTATGATAGTCGTGATATGACATCATTAAATTTGCCTGTAGAAAAATATAGTGAATTGCTAAATATGGATTTATCAAATAACAAAATTGGTGTGATAAGTAATGTTACAAATGCAATATCATCAAAAGAAATTATGAGTGCTTTTAATGATTTAATCAAAAAGTTAAATGCTAAAGGTTTTAATAGTGTAGATGTAAAATTTGATGAACAATTATTTAAAAGCCAAAATGCTATGTATAACATTATTTCAAATGCTGAAGCTTCATCAAACCATGCTAATTTAAATGGCCTAGCTTTTGGTAATCGGATTGATGGTGCTAACCTTGAAGAGATAATCACTAATTCAAGAACAAAAAACTTTGGTTTTCAACTTAAAAAACGTTTTTTACAAGGTGGATATTGTTTAGAAATGGATAATATTGAAAAAACTTTTATTCAAGCAAAAAAACTAAGAAGAATGCTTGTTGAAAATATAAACAGTAAATTTAATGAGGCAGATTTTTTTATCGCTCCAGCTTCAGCAAGAATTGCGCCAAAATTAGATGGAACAAATGGAGTAGATTTAAACTCTGATGAACATTTAATTGCTAATAACTACATGGTTATGGACAACTTTACGGGCAATCCAGGAATTGTCTTGCCGATGGCTAAAATTGATGGAATGCCTGTTGGTGTTTATGTTAGTAGTAAGGCAAACAGTGAAGCAAAACTTTTGAGTCTTGCAAGTATAATTGAAGAAATCGTAGGTGAAATTTAATGAACTATGAAATAGTAATGGGAATTGAAATGCATGTTGAGCTAAAGACAAAGACTAAAATGTTTTCGCCAGCTCCAACAACTTATGGTGAAAAACCAAACACTAATGTTGGTGTTGTTGATATGGCTTTTCCTGGAACACTGCCGACTGTTAACAAACGTGGTGTTGTTTTAGCCCTAAGAGCTTGTATGGGTTTAAACCTTGAAATTGATCCTTTATTAAAGTTTGATCGTAAAAACTATTATTACTCTGATCTCCCAAAGGGTTTTCAAATCACTCAACAATTTTTTCCAATTGGTAAAAATGGTAGTGTGGAGTTAGCTAGTGGGAAAAACATTCGCATTAACAGACTACATATTGAAGAAGACACAGCAAAACAGAGTCATGGAGTTAGTGAAACTTTAATTGACTATAACCGCTCTGGTAATCCTTTAGTAGAGATTGTTAGTGAACCAGATATTTCAAGTGGAAGTGAAGCTGTTGAATTTATTGAAAAAGTAAGTGAAACTTTGAAGTATTTAGATGTTAGTAATGTCAAAATGGAAGAGGGCTCAATGCGCTGTGACGTTAATATATCACTAAGACCATATGGCTATGAGCATTTAGGTAACAAGGTTGAAATTAAAAACTTAAACTCTTTAAATAACATCTCAAAAGCAATTGAATATGAAATTGAACGTCAATCTAAACTTTTAAATAGTGGACAAGTTATTTTAGAGGAAACGCGTCGCTTTGATGAATCATCACTTTCAACGGTGTTAATGCGTGTTAAAGATGAGACTGTAGATTATAAGTACTTTGTTGAAGCTAATATTATTCCAGTATTATTAACGAAAGAGTTTATTGATGATGTAAAAGATAATTTGCCTGAATTAGCTAGTGCGCGTTTTGCAAGATATTTAGCGGTTGGCATGGAAGATTATGATGCACAAGTAATTATTAACAACAAAGAGTTGTCTGACTTTTTTGACGAAGTGTTAAAAAATACAGATGAAATCAAAATGGCGGCTAACTGGACAATTAGTGAAGTCTTAGCGGTTGTAAATAAAGAACAAATTGAAATTACTAGCTTAAAGTTAGACCCAAAACAATTAGCGATTATGATTAATGCGATTGTTAATAAAGATATTTCTAGTAAGCAAGCAAAAAAAGTCTTTGAACAAATAATTTTGGGTAAAGAGACAAAACAAGTAATTTCTGATTTAGGCTTAGAAGTAATTTCTGATGAAAAGAGAATTTTAGCCTTTATAGATGTGGCCATAAAAAATAATCCGCAATCAGTTGAAGACTTTAAAGCTGGTCGTGATCGTGCTCTTGGGTTTTTAATGGGTCAAGTTATGAAGTCTAGTGGGGGCAAGGTTGACCCACAAATTACTAATCGACTAATAAAACAACAATTGGAAAGTATGCTATAATTTACTCGATCACAAACAAGCAATTCGGAGGTATTTATGAAAACAAATAAAAAAGGAATTAAAAGAATTTTAGAATCCAAAATCACAACTTTAGTGGCACTAGCTTTACTAATGACGCCATTTTTAGTTTTTGGTTATATTATATATCGTGATAGTTCACAAACAGGTCAACCTGTTGTTGGAAGTCGTAATGAGAATCAATTAAATCCAGCTATTAGTAAAGATCAATTAAGTGAAATTGAAACTGGTATTACTGATGAAACAATTATTAGTAAAAAGGTCACTTTGAAATCATCAACTTTAAGAGTTTATTTGGAAGTTGATCAAAGTACTAGTAAAAAGGCGATTGAAGAGTTAGCTAATAATACATATGCAGTAATAATTGAAGTCTTACCAATTGAAACATACTTTACTTCATTAAATAATAAAAAGATGTATGACTTAGAAGTTCATGTATATAATAATGCTGAAGATCGTGATTCCGAAGAATTTGTATATTTTGAAATAATTAAATCATCTAGTATTGAAGAGTTTAGATCAGAGTTTGTTTCTGATGTCAGAGATGCTGAGTATCGAGAAGAAGTATTAGAAAACCTAGCTGCAAAAGAAGCAGAGGCTGCCGCTGAGGCAGGCGAAGAAAGTGAAGATGATAAAGGTGGAGAATAAACAAAAACCACCTTTTTTTAAAGGTGAAGAGATTAAAAATGTTGAGATTATCGATATGTCAAATATGGGCTTTGGTGTTTGTAAGCCAAAAAACTTTACAGTTTTTGTAAAGGGTTTAATTACTGATGAAATAGCTGATATTAAAATTGAGAGTATTTCAAAGAATTTTGCGATTGCCAGTGTTTTAAACATCATAAAAAAATCAGAAGCGAGAGTTACTCCTTTATGTAAATACCATGAAGTTTGTAATGGCTGTAAGTATCAACATATGACATATGATAAACAAGTTAGCATAAAAGAAAAACAACTTAAAGATGTCTTTGGTTATGATATAAAGGTTGATGGTGCCAAAGATCAATTTAATTATCGAAATAAAAGTAGTTTTACTATCTTTAATGGTAAATATAACATGCATGGTGATAAAAATAGATTGGTTCCAATTGACCAGTGTATTATAACGCACAGTGAAATCAATAAAATTATGCCATTTCTATTAGAAGCTATTAACAATAATAAAAAAGCTAATATTGATGAAGTTGTCTTTAGATATTCTGAGTATCAAGATGCCATCATGGTTATTCTTGTAAGTAATAATGAAAACTTTTATCAAACAAAAATTGCCCAGGAAATAGTTGGCTATTCTAATAAGGTGAAATCAGTTATTTTAAATACGGGTAAATCTAAAAACTACTTGTTTAATGAAACTGAAA
>LFRM01058420.1_pt1 | contig 15413 bp, 12 predicted proteins | sample 618341 | NCBI WGS metagenome assembly LFRM01 (sample SAMN03654438, study PRJNA283298) | anaerobic digester metagenome | isolation source: pool of bioreactors CSTR01a, CSTR02a, and CSTR03a thermophilic anaerobic... | place: Denmark: Kgs. Lyngby | collected 2014-05-21 | reverse complement strand
CCGCTGGGATTCAAGGATTCAAGCTTCAAGTAAATCTTGGCTGCACCTTCCGGGCTGACTGTTGGCAATTCAACTACGGGTGTTTCCCCTATTTGCGTCGCTAACGTTTTAATAACTTCTGTCATTCGTATTCCTCCTTACTTATTTGCGTTCAGTAATTCAGTCAACTCATCTTCTGTATAGTTATATTTTGTTCCACAGAACTGGCAGACAACTTCTGCGCCGTGGTCTTCTTCGATAATAGCTGTCAATTCTTCTGTTCCGATTGCAGCCATCCCTTGTTTGAAACGGTCGTGTGAGCAATCACATTTGAATTGAACTGGCATTTTTTCGATAAAGTGAACATTCTCTTCACCTAGAATGCGGTGCAAGATATCTTCCGGTGTTGCGCCATTTTCCATCAAACGGGAAACAAGTGGCATTTCAGCAATATTCTTCTCAATAGAAGCAATTGCTTCGTCAGATGCAAATGGTAATACTTGAATCATGAAGCCGCCCGCTACTTTGATTGAATCATCTGTATCAACCAACACACTCAAGCCAACTGCTGAAGGAATCTGCTCGGAGTTCGCCATATAGTAAGTGAAGTCTTCACCCAACTCACCACTGACAATTGGCACTTGACCAGAGAATGGCTCTTTTAGTCCCAAGTCCTTAATAACCGATAACGTTCCTTCTGTTCCAACAACGGCACGTACATCCAACTTTCCGTTCGCATTCAGAGGTAAGCTGACGTGTGGGTTTTGGATATACCCTTTTACATCGCCCTGTGCATTCGCATCCGCTAAGATACGGCCGCCCAGTCCGTTACCATTTACGATTACGGTCATTTTTTGATCGCCTTTTAATCCCGTTGTTGCTACTAAAAGAGATCCGACCATTGTTCTTCCTAATGCCGCTGAAGAAGCGCTCCACGTGTCGTGGCGTCTTTGTGCTTCTGCTACAGCTTCTGTTGCGTCAATTGCATATACACGGAATTGGTTATCGTACGCCATTCCTTTAATTAAATAATCAGTCATTTTTTTCCTCCATATCGGTTTCTACACTTATTTTACTATAGTAAGGGAAAATTAAAAACCGTTCCGCTTTTGAGACGAACGGTCTTTTCAAAAAAACACTGGAGACCGGGTTTTAACCCAATCTCCAGTCTTGCTTTATTCTTCTTCTGAAGGTGTACTTTCTTCCGGCAATGCTTCAGTCCGTTTTTCTTCAGCTTGTTCTTGCTCTTCTGCTCTTTGTGCTTCTTTTTTCTCGCGGGCACGTTTGGCCTCATCGAAAGATGCAGCAGATTCACTTGGGAATTCATCTTCTTTATTCTCAGCAGGCATTAATCCTGTTTCAAATAAACTCTTGATTGTCTTCTCATCCAAGGTTTCAAGTTCTAGAAGCTTTTCAGCAATTAAATTCAATTGTGAACGGTGCTCCATGATAATTTCACGTGCTTTGTCATGCGCTTCGCCCATAATGCGACGAACTTCAGAGTCAATTTGGTAAGCAATATCTTCTGAGTATGCACGTTTAGAGCCGTAATCGCGGCCGACAAATACTTGGCTATTGCCTTCGTACTGTACCGTACCTAATTTATCACTCATACCGTACTCTGTTACCATACTACGAACAAGCGCTGTTGCTTGTTGGAAGTCATTACTTGCACCAGTCGTTTGTGCGTTGAAGACAATTTCTTCTGCCAAACGTCCACCAAGTAAACCAACTACTTGTTCAAACATCTCTTCTTTCGTCATCAAGAAGCGGTCTTCTTTCGGTAACATAATCGCGTATCCACCAGCGCGACCACGCGGTACGATTGTTACTTTATGAACGGTACGTGCGTCACTTAAGACCATACCAACCACTGTATGTCCCGCTTCATGGTAAGCAACCATGTTACGTTCGCGTTTACTGATGACTTTATCTTTCTTAGCTGGTCCCGCAATAACACGGTCATGAGCCTCGTCAATATCAAGTGCATCAATTTTTGTTTTGTCACGACGTGCTGCTACAAGTGCTGCTTCGTTTAGTAAGTTTTCCAAATCCGCACCAGAGAAGCCCGGTGTTTGTTGTGCAACTACTTTCAAGTCAACATCATTTGCAAGCGGCTTGTTACGTGCGTGAACTTTAAGAATCGCTTCACGCCCTTTTACATCTGGACGACCGACTAAAATTTGACGGTCAAAACGTCCCGGACGCAGTAACGCCGGATCGAGTACGTCTGAGCGGTTTGTTGCTGCGATAACGATAATTCCTTCGTTTCCTTGGAAACCATCCATCTCAACTAACAATTGGTTAAGGGTTTGTTCACGCTCATCGTGTCCGCCACCCATACCTGCACCACGTTGACGACCGACTGCATCAATCTCATCAATAAAGATGATAGCTGGTGCAGCTTTCTTAGCATTTTCGAATAAGTCACGGACACGGCTTGCACCGACTCCGACGAACATTTCCACAAATTCCGACCCGGAGATTGAGAAGAACGGTACGCCCGCTTCTCCCGCTACGGCTTTAGCCAGCAATGTTTTACCCGTTCCTGGAGGTCCTTCTAGAAGAACACCGGCTGGGATACGTGCGCCTAAAGCTGTAAAGCGTCGTGGGTCTTTCAAGAATTCAACAACTTCAACAAGTTCTTGTTTCTCTTCCTCTGCACCTGCTACGTCAGAAAAACGAATTTTAACGTTCTTCTTGGACATATCTTCTGACTTCGTTTTACCAAAGTTCATTACGTTACGTCCGCCGCCGCCTTGGTTACCGCCTTGTCCCATCATCATATACATGAAGAATACAAAGATAACTAACGGTAAAATAGTGAACAGAAGGCTGATCCAAGCACCTGATTGGTCTTGTTCTAAGATTGTAACATCTGTATCACTTTGCTCAGATAGTTCACCGATTCGACTCAAGGTCGCATCGTTTGGCAAAACGCGTGTAGTGAATGATTTTGTTGATTGTTTTGAATCATCAAACAAAATTAAATCACTTGTACTTGATTCTTTTTCGATTTCACGTTCTTCGCGGTATTCACCTACGATATCCCAAACTCCGGCGCCTGGTTGCATCGTGAACTCTTTGATCTCTTCATTTTCTAGATTACGGATAAATTCCGTTGATGTGACTGCTTGACTCGTCTGATTTCCGACACCTCTTGTCATCATTGTGACAACACCAATGACTGCCAGGAAGATTAGAATCCAAAAGCCGCTACTCTTGAAAAAATTATTATTTTTTTTCATTTGACCCTCCTTGCAGATAGTATGCCTTGCAGGCTTATATCTAACTTTTTAGTTCGTAATTAGCTCTATATAAAATAGGTTTCTAAGTCATCTTAACATAATTGACCTATTTTAACTATTAATTAATACTACTGATAAACTTCCTCTTTTAACACACCGATATAAGGAAGATTACGGTGTTTTTCGATATAGTCCAAGCCGTAACCGACTACGAATTCGTTCGGTACCTCAATACCTACCCAGTCCGCTTGCAAATCAACAGCACGACGCTCTTTTTTGTCTAAAAGCGTTACAATTTTAATTGATTTCGCTTTACGGTAACGGAAAATTTCAATCAAATAGCTTAATGTACGGCCTGTATCAATGATATCTTCAACAATCAAGACATCACGGCCTTCAACGCTTGTATCCAAATCTTTGATGATTTTAACATCTCCGCTCGATTCCATACCCGCTCCATAACTGGAAACGTCCATAAAATCTAACTCTAAATCGCAGTCCATTGCGCGGGATAAATCCGTCATGAACATAACTGCACCTTTAAGGATACCAATTACTAATGGGTATTTGTCTTTGTATTCCTCTGTTAAAACTGCTCCCAAGTCTTTTGTTACTTTTGCAATTTCTTCTTCTGTATAAAGTACTTCTTTAATATCTGGATGTAACATCTTGCACCTCGTTTATATTTATTAGTGATAATACGAAATCACCTGATTCGTGAACCCAAATGGAGGAGGCATAACCTGGAACTAAGAGTATTTTACCCTGTTGATCCGTTACGACCCACGCCGCTTCGCGTTCTTCCACTGGTATTTTCTTATCTATGAAAATACGGGATATTTTTTTGGTAAATGTTTTTTTATGATTCATTTGAATCGTATCCCCTGGTTGCCAATTACGGACAATTAGCGGGAGTGTCACTTCTTCTTTTCGAACATACATATTTGGTTCGCTTTCACATTCTTGTTTAGAAGGTAAAAACAATCCTATTTTACCATTAAATGGGAGTACTAACCATTTATTTAGACTTAAATCTTCTTTAAATTGTAATTTCTTTAATTTAGCAGCCTCAGGCAATAAAAAGCGAATCACGGCGTATCTTCTCTGTACAGTCCCATCTGCTAAGTTGATTTCGGACTGGGGCTTTTCATTTGTGGTTAGTGCGATGATGTCGTGAACATGTTGTCGTTGAACGGCCACTTGCCAGACATTCGTCAGAAAGTGGCTCATGACGAGCCGTTTCATGGCATCCGAGTATTTCAAGAAGGCGTCTCTATCTAATTCCCACTCTTTGCCTTTTTGTGTAAAGACACGCTGACAGTTCTCTTGAATTAGAGGTTCTGCAATGGTCACCAAGTCGGTTAAGTCCTTTGAGAAATCCGTAAAGTGCTGGGCAGCTTGCTTGTTTTCCTTTTTGATTAAAGGAACCACTTGCTGCCGGTAGCGATTCCGGGTATATCCCAACATCTGATTCGTCTCATCTTCGCGAAAGGGAACGGCATGAGCCGCACAATAGGCATAGAGTGTGTCCTTTTCGACAGTGAGTAAGGGCCGGATTAATGTCCCCATTCCAAATGAACGCGTCGTTTGGATGCCGGCGTACCCTTTTAGCGTACTGCCTCTGGTCAAACGCATCAAAATGGTTTCTATCTGATCATCCGCATGATGGGCCGTTAGAACTGTCGTACTACCTGTTGCTGCCATCTGTTCTTTGAAGAAATCATAGCGAAACTTCCGAGCAGCTGCTTCGACATTAGTATCAGGCGGATTTTCCCAATGTTTTACTTCCAGATTCAAATGGTGCTCCCAACAATAAGCGCGAACTAATTGATAATCTGCTTCGGCTGCTTCACGTAAATGGTGGTGAACATGAAGAACAGTGATGTCCGGACGGTCTTCCACGGGTAATTGTTGCAGCGCGTGTAGCAAGGCCATGGAATCGACCCCACCGGAACATGCGACTAATACCTGCTCATTCGCTGACCAGTAGTGGCTAGCGGCATTATCCTTTTGTAATAATTGCACGATACTCACTGCATTCACCGCCTCCTTTTGAACCATATAATAAAAATAGAAAAAAAGAGGCGGAACAAATAGGCTTTCACCCTCGTTCATCCTCTTGTTACAGACTTNNGACTTATTAGTTGCGTCTACCGCCGCGGCCGCCACGTTTTCCTTCTGTGTTACGTTTTAATGACGTCAAGCGATCATCGCTATCTTTCAAAAATGCACTCATTAAAGAATCGAAGCTGTTATCTTTCTTGTTGTCTCTTCCTTGTGGTGCACGGTCACGGGAATCTCTTGCCTTGTTATATGAAGGACGGTCTTCTCTTGGTTTATTATAAGATGATGTGCTTCGTGGAGCTGGCTTATGTTCACGTTGAGGTTGGGAACCTTCGTCTGAATTCTCTTGCGCCTTGCGAATTGACAATCCAATTTTCCCATCTGCTGCAATGGTCATAACTTTAACCTTTGCTTCGTCCCCAACACTTAGGACATCATTAATATCCTTAATATAGCTATCGGAAATTTCACTGATATGGACAAGTCCAGTCTTTCTATCTCCTAAATCGATAAATGCTCCAAAATTTGTGATACCAGTTACTTTTCCAGATACAATCGTACCAACCTCAATTGACATAAAAAAAGTGTTCCTCCTTAGATTTTGTATGCTTATTATAGCATGTAAATTCCTTTAATAGTAGGTACGAAATCAATTTTCGCCCTCGATTTGACTTGCTGCCTTGCTTTGATTATCTTCAGGCAAGCTAAAAATAATCTCTTTATCTTTACTAAAATAGTACCGACTACGTGCCAACTTTGCCACATATTCGTCATCCTGCAAGAGACCGACTTGAACATTCAGGCGCTGGTTTTCTTTTTCCAGTTCCTTCTTCTCAGCCTTCGCTTCGGCAATTTGCACATCAACTTGATTAATTTGATGTACATTACTGACCACATTGTACCCAAGTGGTAAGAGGATACCAGCAGCAATAATCGCTAAAGCCGTCTTACGTCTTCTTGCATTTCTATTTAATAAAGTGAGTTGTTGTTTTTCTAATGTTTTTTCATGCGTATAGTTGTTATTTATTTGCGTAATGTTTTGTTGTTTCGGGTCGTTTTTTCTCCGATTCCGCAGCATGGTATATTCCCTCCAAGCAGACCGTATACTGTTATTAGTATAGAAGAAATCTTACCGAATGTCACGCTTCTTTATGCAATTTTTTTATACAACATTATTTATTCAATTGTATCCACCATTGTTTCTTTCAAAATGGTATACATTTCCTGTGCTTCGTCCTTTTTAGTCGTATCGACAATCTTGTCGATTCTCAGTTCCAATGTCTTATTGCCGAACTGAATTGTCATTTCATCACCGACTTTTACATCTGTGCTGGACTTCGCTTGTTTGCCATTAATAGCAATACGTCCTTTGTCACTGACCTCTTTGGCAATCGTACGACGTTTGATAATACGAGATACTTTCAAAAATTTATCGAGTCTCATCGTTATTCTCCTTTTCCTTCTTTTTAATAGCTTGCCACATGGCATCAATATCTTCAATTGTTTCAACCGGATACCCATCAAATACATGCGGATGGCGTCTGCGCAACTTCCGATTCAAAGCTTCCAGAATATCTTCAAGGCTGAAGGTCCCTTCTTGCTCGGCATGACCCGCATGGTAAATGACTTGAAGTAAGATGTCGCCTAACTCTTCAATCAAATTATCCTCGTCATTATTGGCAATTGCTTCAAAAACCTCTTCGCTCTCTTCTTTCAAATAAGGCAAAAGACTTTCATGTGTTTGCTCTTGCACCCAAATATCACCGGCTTGAATCGCATCCATGTAATATTGGGTTGTCGCAAAGCTCTTTGTCCGCTCATCAAGCGGAAGCGGCGGAACGTAAAGAATAAGCTTCGCATCGGTAATCGGATATTGATCTATCTCATAAAGCGGTAGATGCGCGATTTGTTGCGTATCTCCAATCATCACGACCACAGGATGTTCGTCTGGATATTTCTCCATTAAAGCAAGTTTTACGTCACTTGCTATAAAGGTATCTGCAATCTTAGTAACAAGCAAATGGCTACCTAAGTCCAACCGATTTGAATCCAGATTAATTCCACTGATTATTTGAAGCCCTTCTGTTGGTTCAATGCCAAATATGCGAATCAGTTCATCCATACAAAAACTCCTTTAGCGCTTCATTTTTTTCATTAGTTTTTTCCCAAGTGGAATTGAAACCCACTCGCGGTTCGTAATCAGCTTGACGCGAATCACATATAGTAAAAATACAAAGACACCAACCACAACGGTTAAGAGTGCAACGAGGGTCGCGTTGGTTCTGCCTGGTTGGAAGAACAACCACAGAATCCGTTTGGTCAGAAAGGCACTAATAAACAAGAGAACAGCTCCCGCCCCTAATTTAACCAAGAAGGCATCCCGGTTCCACACATTACGTAGTGACAATGGCAGCTGCTTGTGTAAGAAAACAACCATCGTTACCAAACCTGTTACGGTGGCAAGGCTAGCGCCCCACGTATCCCATTGTGCAATGAAAAGGGAGTTAGCCAGTAATTTTACTACTAATCCGATTGCCAGTGCAATTAACGTTAAACGAAATTGATTATAACTTTGACAAATGGAGTGGTAGGCCATCAAGATGGATGCTACGGCAATTGCCAGAATATACACTGAAAGCACACCATTTCCACTTGTATCACCAAATAACATTTCATTGACTTCAGGTAAGATAGCCAACAATCCCGCTACTGCTGCAAATGAAAAGACAGCGGTCATACGGATAAGTGACTTGGCAGCGCGATGGAAGGCATCTAATTGTTTAGATGCATAAGCCCTGCTCATCAAGGGAATAAATCCAACCGAGAATCCGGTCCCTACAACCATCCCCAATTGAACAAGGGGCTGACCGCGATCGTAAATCCCCTTCAATGACTTAGCAACATCTGCTGCAATCCCGTTTTCCAATAAGCCTTTATAAAGTGTAAACGAATCAACCAGTTGAAAAAGGACGAGCAGTGATGTTAGCAGACAAATAGTCAGTCCTTCCGTCAAATAAAGAGCGGCCAATTTCTTAAAAGACAATACCGGAGATGCGTCTGTTTCTTCTAGCGGCATTTCTTTTTGTTTATATGAGAAAAAATAAACGAGTAAGACTACTGTCGCTGCAGCTGCTCCCCAAATCGCCCCGCTCATCGCTTGGGCGCCCATGCGATACAAATCATCGCCGCCTTTTGTGAATATCCACGCTGCGAAGATAATAATGCCGACGCGAATGAGTTGTTCCAAAACTTGAGAGAGTGCCGTTGGTTTCATCCGGTACGTTCCTTGGAAGTATCCCCGTAACGTTGCTAAAACAGGCGTAAAAAGGAATAACCATGCGACGGATTGAATAATCGGTAACAGTTGNNAACAGTTGCGCATCCCCCATCATTTTCGCGATGGTTCCAGCAAAGCCATATACCCCTGCGAAAAGGAAAACAGAGAAGAGCGTTAGAATCAGTAAACTGTTTCGCATCAAGCGACTGTGTTCTTTTTGAGAACCGGCCTGGGCGATTATTTTAGAAAAGAAAACAGGGAAACCGGATAAAGCAAAGGTCATGCCAATCCCATATAAAGGGTAAACTTGTTGATAGACGTACAATCCGGTGTTCCCCACCATATTTTGAAAGGGTACGCGATAAACAGCACTGAGCACTTTCGCGATTAATGCGGCCACCGAAAGTAAAACCGCACCATTCATCATGGTTTTAAGTTGTTCATTTTTCATCTGCAGTTACCTTCTCATCTTCACAGGCGGAAAGGAAAATCTTAATGTGATCCATCCAGGCCTGCGTTTCCGTTTTCCCGATTTGCAATGAAACGGCCAACTTGCCATTTTTCATATTTACTTGCGCACGCAATGGGATGCTGCTCAACGCTTCGAAGACGGCCGCGCCTTGCAGACGGTTCGTTCCTTCTGGGTTAAACGTAACTATAACCGTATCGCCTTGACGCTTAATCGCTTCTGCTTGAGCCAGTTCAGCCACGTGTTTAATGAGACCCACTTGCGTCAACTGCGTCACTTCTTCAGGAATGACACCAAAGCGGTCTTCGAAATCATCCAGAATATCAAATGCATTTTCTTCACTCGAAATTTTTTGAATCCGTTTATAGAAATCAATCTTTTGTCTCTCATCGGAAATGTAAGCTGCCGGGATGTACGCATCCACACCTAAATCAATCTCAATGTTCACACGTTTACGTTGTGTACCAACGCCACGCTTGCGTTCAACCGCTTCACTTAGCATTTCAGAATATAAATCAAAACCGACTGAATCGATAAACCCATGTTGTTGGGCGCCCAGTAAGTTTCCGGCTCCACGAATCGCTAAATCACGCATCGCAATCTTGAATCCAGAACCCAATTCCGTAAATTCTTTAACAGCTTTCAAGCGTTTCTCACTAATTTCACTTAAGGTTTTATTAGGTTGATACATGAAATAAGCATACGCAATCCGGTTCGTACGTCCGACCCGGCCACGTAATTGATACAATTGAGAGAGTCCCATGTAATCAGAATTTTCAATAAAGAGTGTATTCGCGTTAGGGATATCTACACCCGTCTCTATGATGGTTGTTGTTACTAACACGTCATAGTTGCCTTCGACGAAATCCATCATAATATTCTCCAATTGAACTTCTGTCATTTGACCATGGGCCACGCCAACGCGGGCATCGGGTACTAACAAGCGGATTTCATCGGCTTTCCGCTCAATGGTTTCCACACGGTTATAGACGTAGAACGTTTGACCGCCACGTGCCATTTCCCGCTCGATTCCGTCCTTCACAGCACCGCTATTTTGCTCCATCACATACGTTTGGACCGGATAACGGTTAGCAGGCGGCGTCTCAATGACAGACAGGTCACGCACACCCAACATCGACATATGCAACGTTCTTGGAATCGGCGTCGCCGTTAAGGTCAACACATCAACCGAAGCCTTCAATTGTTTCAAGGATTCCTTATGTTTTACCCCAAAGCGTTGCTCTTCATCCACGACCAGTAAGCCGAGATCCAGGAACTTCACATCTTTAGAAAGTAAACGGTGGGTACCAATCACAATATCCACGCTCCCTTTACGGATTCCGTTAATGGTTTCTTCTTGTTGTTTCTTCGTTCTAAAACGACTCAACAAGCCAATCTCAAACGGCAAATCATCAAACCGCTGCATCAAGGATTCATAATGCTGTTGCGCGAGAATCGTTGTCGGTACGAGGAACGCGGCTTGCTTGCCTTCAATCACGGCTTTAAATATCGCCCGCATCGCTACTTCTGTTTTACCGTAACCAACATCCCCAACTAACAAGCGATCCATTGGTTTGATTTTTTCCATGTCTTTCTTAATTTCTTGGGCACTACGCAGTTGATCTTCTGTCTCTGTAAACGGGAAGCGGTTCTCGAATTCAACTTGATCCACCGTATCTGGCGGATACGCATATCCTCTTTCGGACTCACGCTTGGCATACAGTTCAATTAAGTCGTCCGCCATGTCTTCAACTTTTGCTGCTACTTTATTCTTGGTCTTGGTCCACTCTGTTCCACCCAATTTATTTATCTTCGGTGTTTTTGATTCAGATGACACATATTTTTGAACGAGGTGTAGCTGTGTAACCGGAATAAAGAGTTTCGCGCCATCTTGGTAGACGATAGAAATGTAATCTTGATGAGCTTTGTCTACAACAATCGTTTCCATCCCGGTATATTTTCCGATACCGTGATTGACATGCACCACGTAATCACCCGGTGATAGCTCGGTATAGCTTTTCAGCCGTTCCGCATTCGACATTTTTTGTCGCCGCGGTTGTTTTTTCTTCGTTTTATTAAATAGTTCTTTTTCGGTAATAAAGACCACTTTTTCCATCGGCATCTCGAAACCGCTGGCCATACCACCTACAACGATATTGACGTGCCCCGGCGTAACCGCATCATGGCCTTTAATAATGCTGTCGATTTGGAAATCAGCAAAGGTCTGATGAACCTTTTCCGCACGTTCACTATCTGGAACAAGGGTAAAGACTGTCATGCCTTGACGCAACCAACGCTCCATCTCAATTTTCACCATATTCATTTGACTAAAGAACTGCACAATACCGCGGTACTGTAGGTTATGAATGTCGATGAAGCGGATATTTCCCAACCCTTTTTGAAAGAGAGAATAGAATAATTTATTATGGTGGCTCTTTTTGACAATCTCTCGTACTTCAGCCATCATTTTTTGTTTTGGCAGGATGATACCATCGTATTGCTTACTCGCCTGCCAATCCGCTGCTTCCATTTCCTGGTTTTTGTCGGATTCAAGCGTTCGGCCATATTCATCCATAATCAGGAGTGCATTTCCCGGGATGTAGTCCATAATAGTCGTTTCTTCTTCAAAGAGAAGAGATGTGTACATCCGTGGATTTTCCGGCAGTTCACCAAGCTCTAACTTTTCAATAAAATCGGTGAAGTGCGTTGTCAGACGTTGCTTGACAGTTTCATCTTTGACGGATTTAATTCGCTTGTTAATAACTTTGTTTATTTCTTCGCTACGAATAGTGATGGTAGACGGCGGGAAGACGGTATCTTGCGCGGGTAATACCAGTACTTCGGTAATCGGATTTTCAAATGATTTCTGAGTGGCTGGTTCGAAGAAGGCCATCCGATCCACTTCTGCATCAAATAGCGATATACGAATCGGATTTTCTTCGTTCAGTGCGTAAATATCCACGATATCACCGCGGATACTAAATTCCCCCGGTGCAGCGACCATCGATTCACGGATGTACCCCATTGCGACTAGTTTCTCAGGTAAGCCCTCATAGTCTATTTCTTCGCCAACGGTAAAATGGAGATTATGTTGCTTCCATACTGATACCGGAGAAAGGAGCTTTTTGAATCCGGCTGTTGGGATAATGACGATTCCTTTTTGTCCGGTCGTTAGAAAATGCATGGCCTCGACACGTTGACTCCGGAATTCTGGCGAAGAAAAGGCTAATTCTACAGCCAAAGATTCTTCTACCGGAAAAAGAAAAACGGGAATGTCGTCTGAAATTTGGGTCAAATCTTCATAGATTTGGGTTGCTTGCAATAAGTTCGCTGCCCATACAACAATGGGACTCTTAATATTGCGGTAAACAATTGAAGTCAACAGGTTTCGGGATGAACTGCTAATACCCGTAACAAGTTGGTTACCTTCATAACGCGTTTGCTCAATTATCTTTTGAATGGCAGGCGACTGCTGCAGATAATTTTCTATATCTCTCATATCGGACTCCTTATTCGTGCGTAAATAGGCTCAGCCAAAGCTGAACCTATTTCTTGCGATTAAATTTATTCATCGTCTTCAAAAAGTCATCGCCTTTAATATAATCAGCGATTGCATCCACACTCTCTTTTACAGAAAAGAGTATATCTTCGTGGACTTCTTTCGGAAACGGACTGAGGACGTGCTGGACCACCGTCATGTTCGGTGCCGGTCTCCCCACCCCTATGCGAATGCGGTTAAAATCTTGTGTTCCTAAATGTTGAATCAAACTCTTAATGCCGTTATGACCACCTGCGCTGCCTTTTTGGCGCAAGCGAATACGGCCTGGCGGCATATCCATATCGTCGTAAACAACAACAATATCTTCTATTTCAATACCAAAATAATCCATCAGCGGTCGCACAGCGCGTCCGGAATCATTCATATAGGTCATCGGTTTTACAAATAATACCTTTTCCCCATTTATACGTTCCTCTGCATATAACGCATCGAATTTCGATTTATCAAATGACAGTTTGTTGTGGTATGCCCAATCATCTAATGTGATAAAGCCAATATTATGTTTTGTATCACTATATTTCGGTCCTGGATTTCCTAATCCAATGATCATTTTCATCTCTTTCACCTTTTCTCTAGAAAGTCGAAAAAGCTGGACGCAATCCGTCCAGTCATCAATTTAGTATAGCACATTCTCCAACAAAGCTAAATGAAAAAGCGCCGGACACAAATCTCGGCCCTTTTACAAATAAATGTTATAATGAAATGAGAAACGCTATTTAGTTTAATGGAGGGAATGTTATGTCGAGAGAAGATAGAAAATTTGGTCAAAAAATTATTTTAATTGGTGACGGTGCGGTTGGTTCAAGCTACGCTTTTGCTCTTGTTACACAAAACGTGGGACGTGAGTTAGGGATCATTGATATGAACGTCGCTAAAACGGAAGGTGATGCTATCGATTTATCCGATGCGTTAGCCTATACAAGTCCTAAGAAAATCTATGCGGCTACGTATGATGATTGTGGCGATGCTGATTTAGTCGTCTTAACAGCTGGTGCTGCGCAAAAGCCTGGTGAAACACGTTTAGATTTGATTAATAAAAATTTGAAAATTTTCAAGAGTATTGTTGATCAAGTGATGGCCAGTGGTTTCAACGGTATCTTCTTGGTGGCTACCAACCCTGTTGATATTTTAACGTATGCAACTTGGAAATTCTCCGGTCTGCCAGCGAGCCAAGTTATCGGATCCGGTACTTCTTTAGACAGCGCACGTTTCCGTCAAGAAATTGCGAAACTTGTAAATGTGGATGCCCGTAACGTTCACGCTTATATTTTAGGCGAGCACGGCGATACCGAATTCCCGGTATGGTCACATGCTAACGTGGGTGGTTTACAAATGTATGAATGGGTGAAACAAAACGGTACACTGGTTGATGAAGAAGCTTTAGTCGAAGCTTTCTATTCCGTCCGTGATGCGGCTTACCGTATTATCGAGAAAAAAGGTGCGACTTACTATGGTATCGCGGCTTCACTGGTGCGTATTACACGCGCTATTTTCAACGATGAGAATGCTATTCTACCGCTATCTGTTCACCTATCGGGTGAATATAAACAAAAAGATGTATTCATTGGTGTTCCCGCCGTAATTAATCGCGAAGGTGTCCGTGGTATCATCGAGATTCCATTGAACGAAGTAGAACAAAGCAGTATGCAACATTCAGCTGATACACTCCGCGGCGTTATTAAAGATTCTTTCGCAGCTTTGGAAAATGAATAAAACTTTGAGGCCAGCCGTTCAATTTTGAGCGGTTGGTTTTTAATTTGTGTGGATAAATTAAAAGTCTGCACAAAGTGGGCCTTTTTTGAAAACTTGTGCACACTATTGTCCATTTTCTTCTCTAGTACCTGATACAAAAAACTCCCCCTGGAGCTAAAATGCTTCAGAGGGAGTTTCTTTATTTTTCTATTAATCGATTATTGTGAATTTTTCTTGGAATAATGGACTTACAGAACGGTTTTCGTGGATCCGTTTGATTGCTTCAGCAATTAATTGGGATACGGATACTTGTACAATTTTTGGACTCATTTTTTCTTCAGGCAATTGGATAGAATCTGTTACGATGACTTCCTGAATGATAGAATTTTCCAAACGTTCGATAGCTGGTCCTGAAAGAACCGCATGCGTACAGCAAGCATAGACAGCAGTCGCACCTGCATCTTGCAAAGCTTGAGCTGCCAGCGTAATTGTACCAGCTGTATCAATCATGTCGTCAATCAAGATTGCTTTCTTACCTTTTACGTCACCAATAATATTCATTACCTCAGCAACGTTTGCTTTTGGACGACGTTTGTCAATAATAGCAATTGGAGCATGGATAAATTCAGCTAGTTTACGTGCACGTGTTACCCCACCATGGTCTGGTGATACAACAACGATGTCGTTTTGTAGCATTTCGTTATCCAAGAAGTAGTTTGCCAACAATGGTGCACCCAACAAGTGGTCAACAGGAATATCAAAGAATCCTTGAATTTGTGGTGCATGAAAATCTAGTGCTAACACGCGGTCAGCTCCTGCATCTGTAATCATGTTCGCAACCAATTTAGAAGTGATTGGTTCACGTGATTGTGCTTTACGGTCTTGGCGTGCATACCCATAATATGGGATTACAACGTTAATCGTTTTTGCACTTGCACGTTTCAAAGCATCGATCATAATCAACAATTCCATCAAATGGTCGTTTACAGGGAAACTTGTTGATTGAATAATGTATACGTGTGCCCCACGAATACTCTCGTCGATATTGATTTTAATTTCGCCATCACTGAATTGTGTGGAGGACACAATTCCTAGTTCTACGCCAACCTCGGCTGCAATTTTTTC
>LFRM01166786.1_pt1 | contig 15421 bp, 18 predicted proteins | sample 618341 | NCBI WGS metagenome assembly LFRM01 (sample SAMN03654438, study PRJNA283298) | anaerobic digester metagenome | isolation source: pool of bioreactors CSTR01a, CSTR02a, and CSTR03a thermophilic anaerobic... | place: Denmark: Kgs. Lyngby | collected 2014-05-21 | reverse complement strand
GTCCCGTTCAATTCTTGATTGTACAATTTCTGCCTGCAGCCCATTAGCTGATGACATGTTGTTACCCTCCACAACCTTTTTTATATCTTACGTTTTTCGGCTGAACCGTGTCACTAATCTCCCTATTGAACAGGAAAGCTATAATATAGTAGGCTTATGCTTAGAAAAACATTGGGAAAGATACATCCCAACTGCAAAAACAAAGGAGAACCCCCATGTTCCATCAACTTAAAGAAATCACAGAAAAACCGAAACTTTACTCTGCATATACGGCCGAAACACTCTGGAACGATCCTTACATATCCCAACAGATGCTTAAGGCTCACCTGGATCCCGCTTCGGATAAGGCCTCAAGGAACCACAGATTTATCGATTCTTCCGTGGCATTTTTACAGGCCAGGTTCAACCTGGGGGAAGGGAAATCTGTCATCGATTTTGGCTGCGGACCGGGACTTTACACCATACGTTTTGCCCAACTGGGCTGCAGGGTTCTGGGATTGGACTTTTCCTCCAACTCCATTGCCTATGCCAGGGCTGAAGCGGAGAGGTCTGGATTGGACATTGAATACCTGGAGCAGAATTACCTTGTATACCAACCATCAGATAAATTTGACCTGGCGATCATGATTTTCTGCGACTACTGTGCTTTGAGTGATACCCAAAGGAAAAGGCTCCTCAAAATCGTGAAAAGCAGCCTAAAGGAAGACGGGCATTTTTTTCTGGATGTCTGTACGGAACATATGTATGAAAGAATTGAAGAAGGTACAAGCCTGCAGTATTTCGAAAAAGGCGGATTCTGGTCCCCCTCTCCCCACTTCGAATTCACCTCAGCTTTCAAGTATGACGAAAACCGGGTCTCCCTGGAGAAATACACCATTGTAGAAGAAGACAGAACCTTTGAAATCTACAACTGGCTGAAACATTTTACTACCAATGAACTGGAAAGAGAATTTGATGAGTGCGGTCTGGAGGTAGTTGAAATGTACCCGGATTTTGGAAGCCCCTCCGGCAGCGGGGAATCAGAAATAATGGCCGTGGTAGCACGTTGACTTCAGCCGGGTTCATTCAGAAAGGAAAATAATGAAAGGGCGTCATTAGCCTCTTTTGTTACGGAATCACAATGTTCAAGCAATCATCCAGGGGGAGCATGGAATTAATTAAACTTGCGGTTTACAAATACCTGGGGACTTTTTTGCAGTATTCCAGGTACTCTTCGCCGTATATCTTTTTTAACGATTCTTCCTCGCGAAGGACTTGGCGATTAAAAAGCCATAGGCCGGCAACCAAGAACAGCAGCAAAATCCAGTTAGGGAAAATAAAGAATATCCCAATTAGAATTAATCCAAATGCGGTATATAGAGGGTTTCGGCTGATTGCAAAAGCTCCTGTTGTTACCAAAGGGCCGGGAAGGTTTTCGTCTATACCAACCCGAAAACTCCTGCCAAAAGAAATCAGGCCTGACAAGAATAAAATTAATCCCAACATGCACAACCCCGCCCCAATCCAGCTAATAATCTCACTGTAAAACAGATCAAACCCGGGTAGCGGCCAGCCCAGGGCACTGGCAAGGACAAGGTAAAAATAAAAGAAAGCAAAGGGCGGAATTAGGAAATCCTTCTTATCCTTCTCCCCAAATCTCATGGCTTTGATACCCAATTTCCGCATCAAAATTATCCTGGATACAACCAGAATTACAATTAAGGGCAACGTTAATACTGCCAAGTAGCTCTGCATAGCTTCTACTCCAAAAAAATATTCATTTAATGAAATTCAGCCAATAATAAAGGATTCCTTTTTTGTTAATCTACACGAGTAAGTATCTGACTATGCAAATTTGCCGGGTACTGTCTTGATTAGCAAGAGATTTAGCACAGCTGACCCTGCCAGCAATCCCCTCTTAACTAGACGGAAACAATCCTATACTATAATAAACAATCCAAGGAGGAACGGATATGCTGGAAACCTTTGAGCCCGGGAGAGGGCTAAACGTAATTAAAAGCCGGCCGTTAAGAATACTTTTTCAAGCATTATTAATCCTGTTTACTATGGCATTGTTTATATCCTTTTTTGGCGCCACAAGTTACGAAGTCCAAGGGGTTTCACTAAAGGCTTACGTAAAACCGTCCCTTGACGGGCAGAGCTATTTAAAACTCCCGCCCCTGGGGGACTTAAGCGCCGATACTCACAAAGGGCCCCTAAATTATTATATTGAATTGACCGGCATCCACCCTGAAATTATTGAAGAAGGGTTCACTCTGGCAAATTCCCAGGAAGAGTGGATTGGGAGCGTTCAATCGGAAGCAAAGAGGCACCTGACTCTTTTTTTGCTGAAACAGGTCCTGTTAGGTGCCTGCGGAGCCGCCCTGGTTTACTTCATAGTTTTCCGTCCCAAGTGGAAACAGGTCCTGTCTGTCTTTTTGTTAAGCTTGGGATTTGTGACCCTAATCTTCGGGTATTCCGTATCCACATATGATATGGAAGCTTTTAAACAGCCCCATTATGAGGGAGTAGTTGCCGCGGGCCCGGAAGTGCTGCACCTTGCAGACCAATTATATGACAAGTTCCAGAACTTCAAAGGCACAACAGATGAAGTGGTCAAAAGCATTAATACCCTTTTTTCCAATATTGACAGCCTTTCAATGCTAAGCAAACCTGACGAAGAAGAAGTACAGATCCTTGTTGTGTCAGATATTAGCAACAACCCGGTGGGGATAGAACTGGTTGAAACCCTGGTCACCAGCTTTAAGGTGGATATGGTAATTGACGCCGGAGACCTGACCGATTTCGGGTCACCCCTTGAGGCACAGACGTTCGGTAAAATCGGGGCCTTGGGAGTACCTTACCTCTTTGCCCCGGGCAACCACGATTCCCCGGAAGTAACAGCCTTTTTGGGCCAGTTCCCCAATGTAAAGATATTGGAAGGTTCAGTGGTGGAATCCCATGGTTTGTCCGTCCTGGGGGTACCGGACCCCTGGTCTTTTGGCCCGGCAGTCAATGGTTATTCCGAAACTGAAATACAAAGGGCTCTGGAAGAGCAGGCGGAAACTCTCCGGTCAAAGCTTGAGGAAAACAATGAGGTAGACATTGCTGTTATCCATAACCCCGCTAAAGTTGACTCACTGGAAGGACTCGCCCCAATCATTATTTCCGGGCATACTCACAAGTTATCTGTCAAAAAAACGGACAGTTCCTTATTTCTGAACCCGGGAACTACCGGCGCCTCCGGTTTCAGAGGACTTCAGACTGAAGATATGTCCTACTGTGCTTTGATTCTGCACCTTGAAAGTAGCGAGGGCAGTAACATTGTTGGCGGCTCTACCAGCGGCAGCAGCGGTGACCCCAGGAGCAAATTGGACAGCAACAACAGCACCAGCAGCAACATCAAAAACCGTGTAGTAGTTGACATTATCCAGTATGATCCCCTGTCCAGCAGCTTTACAGCACAGCGCCGCCTGTTTTAGGCCTGCCACGGGGAAAAGCATACTGAAGGGGTCGCTGGCCTTTTCTCCCTCAGGAAAAAATAACCTCCAATATAGGTACTAAGGTTGGAAACAATAATAATAATTTAATAAGCCTTGGAACCAGGTGATTTGGGTGGTATTTTCTCTCGATGGGATAAAAGCAGCAAAACAGAAGGAAGTAATCGATGTTGAGGAAGCCTACAATTTGTGGGACGCTTGTCGGTCAATGTATGGGATAGTCGAAAGAATACAAATCTGGCAGAACTTTGCCCATGATTATGAGTTTCGTTTATTGTTCAAAAGGCCCTTGATGATTTCAATGAAGAAGTTCAACTCATGGAAACCCAGCTCAAAAAATACTTAATTCAGGGTCCAAAGGCAAACAGGGCGAAAGTCAATACCTCCGTGAATTCTGAGGTACTCCTGGACCAGTTTTTGGCTCACGATTATTTCTTAATTCTTCAGGAACACTTGGAGAAATTTTTGAGGGCCATTGTATCGTCAACTACCAGTGAAGGCATCCGAAAGCTGTTTCTAAACATGCTGTCCCGAACACTAAATCGATTAGACAGTATTGCAGCGTATCTTAGATTAAAGGGATGGATTGAGACGCCCCCTCTTTATAAAAAAATTCCTGAAAACATAACGGAAAGGCTTGACAGCGGAGAGGCTTTTCATCTCTGGGACCACCTAACTTTCCGTTACGATAACGTTGCAAAAACAGAAGTCTTTTGCAACCTTGTTTTTGACGGAGACTTTAAGCTGCTGTTGAAGGTCGGACTGCAGGGGCCGTTAAAACAGCAGACCCGGATGCTGGAAAAGGAGTTGGAGCGTTTTGGAATTCCCATGCCCCTCCATCCCCCTAACGTTGTTAGTCCGCCGGAAAACACAGAAATCGTTCGGGATGAGTTTATCTTTAAAGATCTTATGTCCGGTATGCACTGAGCCGCAATCACCCATGCCCAAGCGGTCAAACAATGTACAACCAATGACCGGATACGGGGTATATTCAAGAATCTCTTATTGGCAGAAGTCGATATGCTTGACAAACTGCTCAAGCTTGGGAAGACCAAGGGATGGTTAAACCCCGCCCCCCTTTATCAGAAATAATTTACATGACGCAAATACTCTGCGTCTTTTTTTTTATCAATAGCCGTAACAAGCAGCGGGATATTTTTAAAGGATCGATTAGAATACTTTCAATTATAGCATATCCGGAGACGAATGACCAATACTACCATAAGAAATAAAAGATTTGGTCCTGGTTTTATTGCGCCATAAAACCAAGGGGTGTACAATTTTTGGAAAACCATAGGGAGGTAATTTTATGCCGGTAATCACTGTAGAGGCATCCAAACTGACCAAGGAGCAAAAAGCTAAAATTGTAAAAGAATTTGTTTCCAAAGCCAGCGAAATTATGAATATTCCTGAACAGGCATTCGTCACTATAATCAAAGAAAATGAATTTGACAACATAGGTACTGGAACAGAACTATTATCCACCAAGACTAAAGCCTGAGAAAAAGAATCAAAAGCCACCGTGAGTGTTCTCTTACAAACACGGTGGCTTTGTTTTGTACCCGGAATTTTGCTTATTTACCTCTTATGATCTTATTTCAAGGCATAGTCTACAGCACCTCTGGCGTGGATCAGAGTGGTATCAAAAATCGGTACGTTGGCGTCCTCAGGTTTCACTAACAAGCCAATTTCTGTGCAGCCCAGAATAATACCTTCCGCACCCTGGGCAATTAAATCCTTAATAACTCTCTTAAATTCCTCTCTGGACTTGTCCACAATCTGTCCCAGACAGAGTTCGTCAAAAATTATTGAGTTTATTATTTCCCTGTCCGGTTTATGAGGAGTCAACACTGTAAGGCCTTGCTCTTCAAGACGTGAACTATAGAAATCCTGTTCCATGGTATATCTTGTTCCCAACAAGCCAACAGTTTTTATTCCCTGGGACAAAACCTGCCGCCCTGTAACCTCTGCAATATGAAGGAGGGGAATATTGGTCCCCGCCTGGATATCATCTGCAACTTTATGCATAGTATTTGTACAAAGGATAAGGAAATCCGCCCCTGCTGCCTCAAGGCTCTTTGCGGTTTTTGTCAAAATATCAGCAGTCCGGTCCCAATCTCCGTTTCTTTGACATACCTCTATTTCATGAAAATCTACACTGTACAGGATGCACCTTGCCGAATGCAGACCTCCCAGCCTCTTTTTTACTTCCTCATTAATAATGCGATAATACTCCGCAGAGGATTCCCAACTCATGCCACCGATTAAGCCGATTGTCTTCATTTTTTGCCCCCTCCACCAATTATCTATCTTCAGTTGTATTCAAGTCCATATTCTTCTTACCCTCTTTCTGCGCTTTTTAAAATAATTCAATCACCCAAAAGGGGGACAGCTCTCTCAAAATAAACAAATGAAGAAAATGCAGGTTTAGGTCGGTTTTGGTTTTTTCGCTATAAGGCAGACTGGTATAATGCCATAAATTTCTATATTTTAGAGGAATTTTCTTTATGATGTCGAAATTTTTTCATGATATGGATAAAAATTACACTCTTTAGGGAAGGAAAACACATATGAGCCTATTTTATTATTTCATTCAATCAATTCCTGAAAGTATGGGACTCTTTGCTCTTAGTTTGGCTTTTGCCAGAGTGCCACTGCGGTGGGGACGAATTTTGATAGGCGGGGCTATTCTTTCCATCATTAGTTATATCATTCGTGCCCTGCCCGTTACCTTTGGGTTCCATATACCTATAATGCTATTTTTGCTCTTTATTTTTATTGTCAACTTAACCAAAGTGAAACCTTCCTCTACCGTTCTTGCAGTTTTCGCCAGCTTTTTCACTCTGGCATTACTGGAATATCTGGTCAGCAGTGCATTTTTTGCCTACACCCATATGGAACCCAATGAAGCTCTTGCCAATGAAGCTTTGTGGGCTAAAGTTGGAGTATTCCAGGCCGCCATACTTAACCTTTTAGCTCTGTCCGCTTCACGTTTTCTTAAACCCATCCGGGGAGCATGGAGAAAATGAGTTATATGAATTTTAGTAAAAAGTGTGCCGCTTATTTGGGAAGAATTCATGGCTTAAATAAAGAAAAACAAATTGAGCTGACTTACGTCATCGAAGTCCTTACACTTAATATTGTAAATATCATTTTAACACTTACTCTGGGTTGGATTTTAGGTGTTTTCTGGGGTACCTTAACCTGCTTACTTACTATTGCGGCTTTCAGACATAATGCCGGGGGTGGTCACTCAGAATCCCCCTGGCGGTGTGGGCTGGTTACCGTAATAATATTCCCTTTACTGGCTTTGGCGGCAGGCCAAGTCAGCACATGGGAAGTTACTTATACAAATTTGTTATCTCTGGTATCCATTTTTCTTGGCTTTACATTGATTTTTAAATATGCTCCTGTTGATGACCCTAAATCACCTATTGTCTCCCCTATTAGACGAAAAAGATTAAAGAGGATTGCTCTTTTTGTCATGTCTATTATTTCGACAATTATCATAGGTTTGAAATTTGCTGTATGGGAAGACGCTCAAGAAATAAGGCTCTGTTTAGTCCTAAGCGTTCTTTGGTTTAGTTTTAATCTAACCCCCCTGGGAAAACGTTTATGGTGTTTCATTGATAGCATATAACCAAAGGGAGGAGGTGAACAAAGTGAAAAAGATAATGTTCCATTTTTCCGGCCTTCTGGCAGCTGGCTTACTGTTTATTGGACCAATACTCCCTTTTTGTCTAATTACCCATTATCAAAGTGAAGTACCCGAAACACTGAGAAAATAGTAGCCAAGGGGGTGGTGTTAACCGCCCCTTTTTGCTTCACAACCAGAGGTGAACTTCATGAAAATTCTCAAAAGCGAAATAAAAAGGCGCAGGGAAATTCGGGAATATTTAACAGTAACCCATATGTTTTGCATTCTTATTATGCTGTTTTCGTTAGCTTTAAGCCGCGATTTTTTTGATCTTGAAAAATATGAAACCACCTACCCACGTTTTCTGGTATTTTTTGCTGCAGGTTTTGTGATATTTGGACTTATTACCTTATATAACAGTAAAAATTGTGCCCTCGAACCTGGTTCTAAGTTGTCCTTAATTGACCTATTATATATTGGTTTACCTCTTGCCATAGCAGCTTGTACTTTTTTTATAGCAGACAATAATGCTTTTTACATCGAGGCAATTCTCCTCCTTCCCGTTATCATTTCTGCCTCTGTTATGGGCAAAAAGGCAGGAGTAATGATTGCAGCAGTAGGAACCGTTTTAATCTACCTTCAAAATATCCTTACGGGGATATCGGCTGATTTCTTCATGTTTCTGGAAGGCAATGTGATATTAATCGCTGTTATGTTTATTGTCGCCTGGTTCATCGGAGCCCAGACTGATCTTGATAAACAGCACCGTTTGCACTTAACCAAATTAGCCAGTACCGATCTTCTCACCGGCTTATATAACTATGGTTACTTCCAGGAAAGAATCACTGAGTACGTTCAAAATGCTTCCGCAAGTAACCCGCTGGGGCTTATTATGCTGGATATTGACTACTTCAAACACTACAACGATATTCACGGACACCAGAAGGGTGATTTACTAATCAGTAACATTGGAGATATCCTAAACACTAAAGTAGCTGAAGCCGGTTTTGTATCCCGTTACGGCGGTGATGAGTTTGTAATTGTACTGCCTGGGACAGACAGCGAAGGAGCAAGAAAACTGGCAGAAGACATTTGTATTACTATTAAAAACGAGGATTTTCCAGGGGAGGAATTTCAGCCTGAGGGAAGAGTAACAGTCTCCTGTGGAATTGCTGTGTGCCCAACACACGCTCGTACTACTAAAGACCTGATAAAGTATGCTGATCAAGCCCTCTACCGTGCCAAGAATAAAGATAAGAACAAGGTGGAAATGTATTTCTCAGTATTTGACAACCTGGATGTAGAAGGGGATGAAAAAGAACTCCTCAATTCCATCCGCACCCTGGTTTCAGTTATCAATGCCAAAGACCGCTATACTTATGGACATTCAGAACGGGTAACCAATCACGCTGTAAGACTGGCAGAAAGGCTGGGCATGCCTCAAGAAGCCATTCATTTTTTGGGTTATGCAGCATTTCTTCATGACATCGGCAAAATTGAGATAGACTGGGAAATCCTTAACAAAGTAGATCCTTTGAACAAAAAAGAATGGGAAATGATCCAGCGTCACCCTGAATGGGGAAGCGATATCGTTAAAGCCGTAGAAAAGCTGCATCCCATCGTACCGGTTATTCTGCACCACCATGAGAACTACGACGGTACCGGCTATCCTGCCGGCCTTAAGGGCGAAGATATTCCCATCCTTGCAAGGATCATTCGTATAGCCGACAGCTATGACGCCATGATTTCCCACCGCCCCTACAAAAAACGCCTCGATGCCTCAGCTGCCCTGGAGGAAATCAAGTCCAATTCAGGAACTCAATTTGACCCTGAGCTGGCAGCTGTTTTCCTGGAGATAATCCAGGAGGATATAGAAGCAGAGGAGCAGAGAGCAAACTGCTCCTAATAACTGCCGAACCATTTCTCGTAAATCCTGTCGTATGTTCCGTTTTCTTTTAACGTCTCCAGGCTTTTATTGAGCATTTCCAATAATTCCCGATCTTCCTTTCGAACGGCAATACCCGTTTGTTCAATGGAAAGTAGTTTGCTGGCCATCCGTAATTTGCTGTCTTCTCGATTTTGAAAATAAAAGTACGCTGTATCGGCATGTGGTACTATAGCTGCATCCACAATACCCTCTTCTACTGCTTTCCAAACTTCTTCCAGGGTTCCGCATCCCAGACCCTTTGTGCCGGGAAACTTTTCCTGCAAGGTCATTACCAATTCCTGAGATAAAGTACCATCTTGGTAGGCAACATGTTTTCCTGCTAAATCATCCAGTGTTAGATCAGCGGCAATGTCCTTGGTGGTTATAATTACTTGTCCCCCGGGGGACGTTAAACAAAATCCTCTTCCGAAGCATATATAACCCTCCTAAATAATTTTAACAACAAATACAGGCTCCAGGTACCTAAACAGGGATTATCCAAATATCTGCCTGAGGGAAATCTCTAAGCCTTCAAAAATCATGGACTGTGCCGTTTCAGTTTCCTTATATACCAAGTATTCCTTGATATCATCCTTCTCAAAGGAATACGTATAGACCTCCTTGCGAAAAGGGCTGACAATCCAGTATTCCTGTATGCCGCTGTGAAAATATAGATCCAGTTTTTTCAGCATATCCTTCTGCCTTGTTGACTCGGAAAGGACCTCAACAATCATGGCAGGGGTACCCGTATATCTTCCTTTTTCATTAATGTTTTCGGTATCACAAATCACAATTATGTCAGGTTGGACGACATTCTTGTTATCATCCTTGATTAGTGTTACATCGAACGGTGCCGTCAGCGGCCTGCATTTTTTCCCCTTAAAAAAGTTGTACATTGTGTTTAGTATCTCAACAATAATATTCTGATGGTCATAAGTGGGTGAAGCAAGCAAGTAGACTTCCCCGTCGATATACTCGTAGCGGTTTTCGCTTTCCTCTGTAAGTTTGAGGAAATCCTCATAGGAAATTTTTTCACTTTTCCAATCGTACGTTTCAGCCTCTTCGGCTGCAGTTAAAGAACTCTTATTTGGTTCTTCATACTTTTTTATCACCACTGCTTTTTTTCCGTTTTTTGTAACGATTATATCCTCGAACTGTGCCAGTTTCAGGTAACGGCCAAAATTATTTTGTGCTTCCGTAGATGATATTTCCATAGAACGCACCTCCTATTTAGCTAATATATATTTTTAGCTAATTCGATTTTAATAAATAATTCGGGTGCGGTCAATCAGGAATGGCATATTATGTAGAAATTTCTATTCCCAGCCTTTAGATACATTTACCCATTCACAATACCCTGAATATTTCTCTAATTCCGAGATCGTCAGCTCAATTGCGCTATTCCCACTTCCACAAGCAGGAAACACCGTTTCAAACCTCTTCAATGAGTCATCTAAATAGACTTTTACCCCTTCTTTAATACCAAAAGGACATACACCGCCTACAGGGTGTCCCACCATCTCAATAACTTGATCAGGGGTCAGCATAACTGCCTTTGTATGAAAAAAAGCCTTAAACTTCCGGTTATCCACTTTTGCATCCCCTGCCATTACGACCAAAATAGCCGCATCATTGACCAAAAATGCCAGGGTTTTTGCAATCCTCTTTTCTTCGCAGTGCAACGCCTCAGCCGCTTTTTCCACTGTGGCACTGGACACATCAAATTCCTGAATTCTGTCCTCAATGTTCCACTTCCTAAAATGTGCTCTTACAGCTTCAACCGACATGACTTTCCTCCCAGCGTAAACATTTTTTGTTTGTGTTCTCAAAATTTAGCCTTCCGCATCAAAAATATATTTCCTGCCCGGTTTGTACATCCAGGAGGCACTACTACCGCGCTTATCTATTTTGATTACCATAGTGCAACTTAGCTGTTCTGAAACAGGGGAATATTTAAGGATTAGTTTTAAAAATTAATGGATAAGAAGAATGCCATTGCTGAGTCTCAATGATGCAGGAAAAACTGTCCCCCGCATCAATTACGGATTGTCCCCTGATAATGCCGCATCTGCCAGTTCCACCAGGTTGTTTCTCCCAATACCGGGTACTTTATTTCCTTTACCTCTTTTAGCCGCAATAGCTCTTTCGTGGGTCCGGTAATCACTGCTCCGTAAACTTTTAGTCCGTTTTCCCGGACATAATCCAAACGTTCTCTAAGCATTAATTCCTCTTCCCTGCCGCGGTAGGCTTTTTTAGCCCAGTTTTCGTGCTCAAGCAAAAACTCAAGACCTCTAATAAAGGCAGCTTCCTTTTTATCGCTGTCGCCCTCATCTTGTAATGAAAAATTCCCTCCGCTGCCCGGTTCATATTCAAGAGTATGTGCAAATTGCGGCAGACCAATCAAATTATCAACAACACTCAGCAGTGGACCGTTTCTCTGATCTGTTTCAACTCCAGTGTTAACGGGAAACCACAGCAAGTCAACATCGTATCCCGAAAAAATATCGTAAACTTTATCTAATGAGTATAACTTATCAAAGGAAACTGCCATCTCGGATACAGTACCTGCAGGTAAGATTTCAAGCGTACCCCAGGTATCGTCTACTCCGGACCTTTCTCCTCCTTCCGGGTGAACAAAGTACAGTTTCAAATCTAAAGAACCATTCGCCCATTTTCTGACCACGTTCATGCGGTCAAAAATCATCTTTGTCTCCAAATGCCCTATTGTGTATTGTTCCCTGCCAATTTGCTTTTGCAGTTCAAAACTGCTCTCCATCCTAAAAAAGGTCTTTACTCTGCCGCCGCCGCTTCTGGAAAAAACATTTGGCATAGTAAGCTCAGTTACCATTTGGGAAACTCGGACGGCATTTTCAACACGGTTGGGTTCTCCTATTCCATAATAAAGCCCGGAAAGAAACCCGCTTATAATAGTAATTGCCAATACCAGTAAAACCGCAGAAACAGCATTGGAGATTCTGCTTTTCCATTTCGCCCGTTTGAGTATCCTGGCTTCTTTACTCGCATCCAGGGGACCGTCTGTGTCATACCCAAAAGCCGGATCTTTTTCAAGTTCCTCATTTAGTCTATTACTGCAGGTTGTACAGTTTTTTATATGGGTTTCTATTTTTTCTTCTTCATCACCGGATAGGATACCGTCCAAGTACTCCTGCCACTTTTTCTCTATATCCGAACAGTTCACTTTTCCCCCTCCTTTTCAAGCAGTTCCCTAAGCTTTTTCCTTCCGCGAAAAAGACTTACCTTCAGGTTTACCAGGGATATTCCCAGGATTTCCGCCGCTTCTTGGTATGTGAACCCGTAGTAATCGCAGCAGAGAACCGACTGTTTCTGTTTAAGGGGTAACGAGGATACAAGTATGAGCCATTCCTGTAATGCCTCCGCAATTATGAATTTTTCTTCGGGCCCGACCCGGCTCTTTTTTGCCAGCACCTCTAGCGCAACAGGGTCTATGGGCAAATGGCGTTTTTCCCTGCGATACCAGTCTATAAAAGTATTCCTGGCTACCCGCAAAAGCCACGGCTTTACCTTTTCTCCCTTGTAGTTTTCCAGGTACAGATAGGCCCGGTAAAATGTTTCCTGGGTTAAATCTTCAGCTGTTTGAGGGTTTTTTGATAAATGGAGCAAATAGCGATATACATCATTCAAGTATCGCTTGTAGATAGACTCTACATTCTGCCTTTGCTCCATCCTTACCACCCTTTTACCCAATACACGGATTTACCACGAAAAAAGTTACACTAACAATAAAGAAGTTTCGCTCAATTATTAAACAGGATTTAGATTTAGGCACCCGTTGCAAGCCTTTAGGTGTGCTGCATTCAGTGCCTGTTCGTTTTCTCTCATTAACTTTTCCTCTCCAAAAAGTATATTACCTTCTTAAATTGCTACCTCCTCTCTAAAGGAGATAGGCTTAAAAGACAATCCTTTTTTGATTATTAAATACATCTCCCGGAAAAAATAAACCCGGAGGTGGTAATGTGCGTATCGTAGGGAGATTTCCAGACCAAGACCAAGTTGGTACTGTAGTAGACAGCCTGAAAAACCTGGGTCTGGACCGCAAAGATATGATTATAAGTGATTTGGCAAAAGGATCAATGACAGATGAACAGCGGCTTAGGGATGAGATTATGATTAAAACCGAACGAGACAGCATTCGCCTGGGAGAAAATGAAAGCTTTGCTGAAGGATTTGAGGGATTACATGGTCGGGAAGGGATACTGGTTGCGGTGGAAATACCGAAGAATATGAGCCAGAGCGTTCGTGAAGTAATGGAGCAATCCGGCGCTTCGGAGATCATTCAAGATTAATAATTTTCTACAGCAAAGGGGGGTAATTCTGCTCCGCCCCAATTAGGATTTCTATGTATTCCTAAAGAGACTGAATAAGACAAAACTTGAGCTGTTCCTTATTGCCTCTACTGTTTAGCTGGAAACTAATTAGAGGTACGTCCTAAAACCGTGACGTACCTCTTTATTAGTTGAAGAGCATTTTCTATATGAACAGGTACCATAAGCCGTTGAAGAAATAGCCAATAATTACAATTCCCACAAACACAACTCCCACAAAAATTCCCAGCAGCTTGTTTTTCAGCACTCTTTTAAGCATGATTATTGAAGGTAGAGATAGAGCAGTAACCGCCATCATAAATGAAAGCACTGTCCCTAATCCTGCACCCTTTCCCATCAGGGCTTCAGCAATAGGAAGAGTCCCAAAAATATCTGCGTACATAGGAGTGCCAACAACAGTTGCCAGGGGCACGGCATAAAGCTTATCATTACCCAAAAGACCGGAAATAATATTTTCGGGTAACCAGTTATGGATTCCGGCACCAATTCCTACACCAATAAGAATATACAGCCAAACCCTTTCCACAATTTCCCTTACCTGATATATGGCATAGTTTACCCTGTCCCGCCTTGTCAATTCCCCCTGCTCTGCATCAATTATTTTATTGGCGAAAACAAAGGGTTCCACGTAGTCTTCCAGATGAGCTTTACCAATAACCGTTCCACCTACCACAGCCAGTACAAAGCCTACCACAACGTAGGCAATTGCAATTCTCCAATAAAAAATACTGGCCAAAAGTATTAATGAAGCCAAATCCACCAAAGGCGAAGAAATTAAAAATGAAAAAGTAACCCCCAAAGGCAGGCCAGAGCTGGTAAACCCAATAAACAGAGGAATAGAAGAACAGGAACAGAAAGGAGTAACCGTGCCCAGTAAAGCTCCCAAAATGTTAGCAGATATCCCGTCAAACCTGCCCAGAATTGCCTTTGTCCTTTCTGGCGGGAAATAACTTTGGATATATGAGATAGTAAAAATTAAAACGGACAGCAGGATAAATATTTTTATCACATCATAGATAAAGAAATGAATGCTTCCAGCTAACCTGCTGTTAATGTCCAGATTAAATATATTGGTTACCAATAAGGTAACCAAATCATAGAGCCATTCCATTTTGAGCAATTGATTGTTTAGCCATTCAAAAATGATCAAAGTATCATCTCCTGGGGAATATTTCCTTTGCTGACAACAAAATCTTACTTTACTGCTTCGATAACATATGAAGCAACATAATCTTCAATGTTCCCGCCAGGTATCCATGAGTTTAAAATTTCTTTACTGTTGTCTTTCGGTGTCAATTTAATCTCTTTGAAACCCGCATTTTCCATCATCAACTGAAGATTTTCCACGTACTCAGCTCCGGCAATGCACCCAGTCATCATTTTCAGGTCCTTCCTAATATGCTCCGGCAATTCTGCCGTAGCCACAATATCTGAAATAGCCAATCTGCCGCCTTGCTTAAGAACTCTGTATGCCTCTTGAAATACTTTCTCTTTTTCCAGGGATAAATTGATCACACAATTTGATATGATAACGTCAACAGAATTATCAGCAACAGGCAGGTGCTCAATTTCCCCTAATCGGAATTCCACATTAGAATACCCGCCATTTAAGGCGTTTGTTCTTGCCAAGTTAACCATTTCTGGGGTCATGTCAACACCAATAACGAGTCCTGTTTCACCTACCTGCCTTGCGGCAATAAAACAGTCAAACCCGCCGCCGCTTCCCAGATCAAGGACTGTATCACCTTTTTTTATCGATGCTATAGCAATAGGGTTACCGCAGCCCAATCCCATATTGGCTTGACGAGGAACATTTTCAAGGTCACCTTTCGAATATCCAATTCTTAATGAGGCTTCGGCAGCATCCGTTGGGGTACCTTCGCAACTGCAACCACCGCTGCAGCACCCTCCTACAGAGCCTTCTTTTGCAACCTCCGCATAATTTTTACGAATTGCTTCCCTTATTTTAAGTTTCTTCTTCATAGAAAAAGCCTCCCGTGTTAACAAACATTTT
>LFRM01031609.1_pt1 | contig 15434 bp, 12 predicted proteins | sample 618341 | NCBI WGS metagenome assembly LFRM01 (sample SAMN03654438, study PRJNA283298) | anaerobic digester metagenome | isolation source: pool of bioreactors CSTR01a, CSTR02a, and CSTR03a thermophilic anaerobic... | place: Denmark: Kgs. Lyngby | collected 2014-05-21 | reverse complement strand
TTGCTATTCGCGAAGGCGGCAAAACTGTAGGCGCTGGCGTTGTTGCTTCTATCGTAGAATAAACTAAGTCATAAGCTTATGAAGCGAAGATAATCTGTTAAAGATAAGTAAGGGGTATGGTTCCCTCTTGCTTATTTTTGAAGATGTCTTATTGACACCAGATTTATGGTATGGTAGATTATATAAGTATTATCATAAGTGCTGAGTCATCGATTTTACCCATCCATACCATAAGGTGAAAATCCAAAAATATGATGATTCTACACGTTAAGTGAGGTGTAAACAATGAGAGTAAAAGTTACCATGGCATGTACTGATTGCAAACAGCGTAACTACAACACCATGAAAAATAAAAAGAACAATCCTGATAGGATGGAACTAAAAAAGTACTGTAAATTCTGCAAAGACCATACCCTCCACAGAGAAGGAAAATAGACTCTGTGAGATCAGGATAAGGATGTGAGAAAGTGGCAAAGGAAAAGGAAACCGCCAAAAAGCCAGTGACAAAGAAGAATCGGCCTGGTGTTGTCAAATACTTTCGAGGTGTAATATCTGAAACTAAAAAGGTGAGCTGGCCGTCCCGCAAGGAATTGATTAATACCACCATTGTTGTGGTGTCCTTTATTCTGATCTTTTCCGTAATAGTGGGCCTTATTGATTTGGGCTTAGGTGCACTTCTTGAATTGATTACTTGAGAGAAGGAGGGGGGTCCGGGACTAAACCCCAGATCCTTGGTTTTTATGTCTGATATAGAGAATATAGAGAACGCAGAGAAAACAGAAAATACAGAGAGTACAGAAGGAAAATGGTATGTTATCCATACTTATTCCGGATACGAGAATAAGGTAAAAGCAAACCTGGAAAAAGCAGTTGAAAACCGCAACCTACAAGATCTGATTTTTGAAATCAAAGTACCGACGGAAGAACAGATTGAGGAGAAGAATGGTAAGCGGAAAACCGTTTTGCGCAAAATATATCCAGGCTATGCCATGGTTAAAATGATTTTAACCGATGAATCATGGTATATCATACGCAACACACGAGGGGTCACTGGCTTTGTAGGGCCAGGTTCAAAACCCATTCCATTGACCGACGATGAAGTCCGTACCATGGGAGTAGAACATATTCCTATGCAGCTGGACGCTGTAGTTGGAGATAATGTTAGGGTTGTTTCAGGTCCCCTGGAAAACTTTATCGGTTCCATTGAGGAGATTTATCCTGACAAGCAAAAGGTCAAGGTTATGGTATCCATGTTTGGAAGGGATACTCCTGTTGAGTTGGAATATCATCAAATCCAAATAATATAGATTATGTAATCATGTAAGGAGGTGTAGACAATGGCAAAGAAGGTTACCGGTTATGTTAAATTACAGATTCCTGCAGGTAAGGCAACACCAGCACCACCAGTTGGTCCTGCTCTGGGTCAGCATGGTGTAAACATCATGGGATTCTGCAAGGAATTTAACGAAAAAACATCCAAGCAAGCAGGGTTGATTATTCCTGTTGTTATTTCCATATATCAGGATAGATCCTTTACTTTTATCACCAAGACACCACCAGCACCTGTCCTCATTAAGAAGGCAGTAGGGTTGGACAAGGCATCAGACAAGCCCAACTTGAATAAAGTAGCTAAGTTAACAAAGCAACAGGTTCAAGAGATCGCAGAAATTAAAATGCCAGATCTAAATGCAGCAAACTTGGAATCAGCTATGAGGATGGTAGCAGGAACAGCCCGAAGTATGGGCATAACAGTAGAAGCATAACAGCTTAAAACTGTGCGAAAGCATTATTAATGTGGCAGGGAGCCCTTCCCGCTCGATAGTTGGGACCCGCTATGACCACTAGGAGGAATTAGAAATGAAACAAGGAAAAAAATATCTGGAAAATGCAAAATTAGTAGATCATAGCAAATTATATGATCCAGAAGAAGCATTGGAACTGGTTCAGAAAACAGCAACAGCAAAATTTGACGAGACCATAGAAATTGCCATTCGTTTGGGTGTTAACCCTCGAAATGCCGATCAGCAGGTTCGTGGTGCAGTTGTTTTACCCCATGGAACTGGTAAAGTTGTTAAGGTTTTAGTTATTGCCAAGGGTGAGAAAGCTAAGGAAGCGGAAGCAGCCGGTGCTGACTATGTTGGGGCAGAAGACATGATTACAAAAATCCAGTCCGAAAACTGGTTTGATTTTGACGTTTGCGTAGCTACACCTGATATGATGGGTTTAGTAGGACGTCTTGGTCGTGTTTTGGGGCCTAAAGGCTTAATGCCAAATCCCAAATCAGGCACAGTAACCATGGATGTTTCAAAGGCTGTTCAGGACATCAAAGCTGGTAAGGTAGAATACAGGCTTGATAAAGCAGCTATTATTCACGTACCTGTTGGTAAGAAGTCCTTTGGCACCGAAAAGCTCAATGACAACCTACAAACTCTTATGGATGCCGTTGTTAAGGCAAAACCTGCAGCAGCCAAGGGAACCTATCTGCGAAGCGTTGTGCTATCCAGCACTATGGGCCCAGGGGTTCGAGTAAACGCAACCAAATTCTAATTGAAAAGACTTTCCAAATTGCTTGACAATTAGAACTGATTGTACTATACTAACAAATGATTTTAGAAAAGAATTGGAGCATAGTCTTATCGTAGACAGCAGGTGCTTTAACAAGCTTAATTATTAGCCTGCCGAGGTAAGGGAATGTATTTTGATAAATACTGCCCTCTTGCCTTTTGGTGAGAGGGCATTGTGGTTTAAAATCCTTTCTGTGATAAGCAAAAGCCCCAAATGAAACATTAGGAAAGGAGGTCTGTGAAGAATGTCTGCTAGAGAACAAAAAGTACAAGTAGTAGCTGAAATTAAAGATAAGCTTTCAAATTACAGCAGCGCTATATTGGTTGATTATCGTGGACTAACAGTCGCAGAAGTAACACAATTAAGAAGTGATTTTCGTAGCAACGATGTTGACTACAAGGTATACAAAAACACCTTAATTGAACTTGCAGCCAAGGAACTAGGCTTAAATGATCTTATTCCTCATCTGGAAGGTCCAACAGCTATAGCCTTTGGAGTTAAAGACCCCGTAGCCCCCGCAAAAATTCTTACTGAAAGCATCAAGAAGCTTAAAAAGATGGAGCTAAAGGCTGGCGTAGTTGATGGCAAAGTCATAGATGCCGATGGAATCAAGGTATTGGCAGAACTACCCTCTAGAGAAGAACTTATTGCGAAGATGCTTGGCAGCATGAATGCCCCAATATCTGGGCTGGTCAATGTGCTGGGTGGTACCGTACGGTCCTTGCTGTACACCTTAAATGCAATAAAAGAAACCAAGGAAGCATAAATAATAAATTAAAAAAATCTTAAAAGAAAAAATAGGAGGATTTAAAAATGAACAAACAAGAAATTATGGATGCCATTAAGAATATGACAGTATTAGAACTTTCCGAGCTGGTAAAAGCTTTGGAAGAAGAATTTGGTGTTAGTGCAGCTGCTCCTGTAGCCGTTGCCGCAGCTCCTGCAGCTGGTGCAGGTGAAGCCGCAGAAGAAGAAAAGACTGAGTTTGACGCAGTTCTTACCGAAGTTGGCGCACAGAAAATTAAGGTTATCAAAGTTGTTCGCGAATTAACTGGATTAGGCTTAAAAGAAGCCAAAGATTTGGTAGAAGCAGCTCCTAAGGCAGTCAAAGAAGGCGTATCTAAGGAAGATGCAGAAGCTGTTGTAGCTAAGTTTGCAGAAGTTGGAGCAAAAGTAGAAGTTAAATAAGATAGTTTTTGCAAGGGATTTTACAAAAACAATAAGGAGCTCTTTTTTATAGAGCTCCTTATTTTAGTTAGTGTTAATATCCACAGCTAGTCAGGCAAAATATATTCCACATTATTTTATTGTTTTTATGCTGTGAAACTGATAAATGAGAAAAAATACAGAAAAATCAAAAAAGGCATTGACAAACTTGCAATTCTTTGTTAGGATTATAAATTGCATTAATAGTTTTTAAATGACAAGTTTTTTCGTGTTTTTCTTCGTAGTTTGTAGCTGGTTTTTTAGTTTTAACAAGAGTATATGTGTTTTTATTATCTTACATATATTTTACACTGAATAAGGTACAAATTGCAAGGGTATAATATATATTAATGCTTATTTACTTATATTACCAAAATATCCAAGGTCACACATGGATGTATTTGGTTTAACTTTACTTAAGGGGTGAGATGTATATGCTGCATCCAGTTCAACTAGGAAAGAGAACCAGGATGAGTTACTCTAGAATTGATGAGGTTCTTGAAATGCCTAACCTCATCGAGGTGCAGAAAGACTCGTATACGTGGTTTCTCGGAAAAGGGCTCCAGGAGGTTTTTGATGATGTATCTCCTATCACTGACTACACCGAAAATCTCGTTTTGGAATTTGTGGACTTTTACTTTGATGAGAACTCCAAGTACTCGGTGGAAGAGTGCAAGGAACGGGATGTTACCTATTCCAAACCACTGAAAGTACGGGTTCGGTTGATTAACAGAGAAACAGGGGAAGTTAAGGAGCAAGAAGTATTTATGGGTGACTTCCCAATCATGACCGATCAAGGCACCTTTATCATCAATGGGGCGGAACGTGTTATAGTCAGTCAATTGGTTCGTTCCCCAGGTGTATACTATTCAGAGCAAATTGATAAAACAGGAAAACCGCTGTATTCCGCAACTTTGATTCCCAATCGTGGTGCATGGTTGGAGTATGAAACCGACTCCAATGATATAATGCATGTTCGCGTAGACCGCACTCGAAAAATCAATGCTACGGTACTTTTACGAGCTCTTGGCTATGGTACAGACATTCAACTAAAGGAACTTCTCGGTGAGGACGAACGCCTTCTTGCTACTATTGACAGCGACAATGCCAATTCAGTGGAAGAGGGCTTATTGGAGATCTACAAACGCTTAAGGCCAGGAGAGCCACCTACGGTGGAAAGTGCCAATCAATTGATCCGCTCTCTATTTTTCGATTCCAAACGATATGATTTGGCTCGGGTAGGTCGTTACAAATTTAATAAGAAACTATCCTTATCTGCAAGAATTGCAGGTAGAGTTGCGGCTGCACCTGTTGTTGATCCATATTCCGGAGAAATATTGGTAGAATCAGGCGAAAAAGTGAGCCGTGAAAAGGCAGATGCCATACAAAATGCCGGCATCAACGATTTCTTGATTCAATTGGATACTGATAGGGTTGCCAAAGTAGTCGGAAATTATTTTGTAGATGCAGATAAATATTTAAGCTTTGACCCAAAAGAAGTGGGTATAAATGAGAAGGTTCATTATCCTACTTTAAGGGTCTTTCTAGGCCAAGACTTGGAGGAAGATGACCTAAAGGCTACCCTCAAAGAATCCTTGGATGAATTAATTCCCAAACACGTATTAATCGATGATATCATTGCTTCCGTCAGTTATAATCTGCATTTGGCTGATGGTATCGGCCATATAGATGATATCGATCATCTGGGCAACCGTAGACTTCGTTCTGTTGGTGAGCTATTGCAAAACCAATTCCGTATTGGTATGTCCAGAATGGAAAGAGTCATCAAGGAAAGAATGACCATCCAGGATATAGACGTAGTTACACCTCAAGCACTTATTAATATCCGACCCGTTACTGCTTCAATTAAGGAATTCTTTGGAAGCAGTCAGCTATCTCAATTTATGGATCAAACCAATCCTTTGGCAGAGCTCACTCACAAAAGAAGGCTAAGTGCTTTAGGGCCTGGTGGTTTAAGTCGTGAGAGAGCAGGCTTCGAAGTTCGAGACGTTCACTACTCTCATTATAGTCGAATGTGTCCTATTGAAACTCCTGAAGGCCCCAACATTGGCTTAATTGGTTCATTAAGCACCTACGCAAAAATCAACGAATATGGATTCATCGAAGCTCCGTATCGTAGGGTCGATAAGGAAGCACAGGTAGTAACCGATGAAATTGTTTATCTTACTGCCGATGAAGAAGATGTTTTTGTCATAGCCCAGGGTAATGAGCCACTTGATGACGAAGGCCGTTTCATTGACAGTAATGTTATGGTTCGTCTCCGTGAAGAAATCATGGAGGTACCCAAAGACCGTGTGGACTTCATGGATGTATCCCCAAAACAGTTGGTTTCTGTTGCTACTGCCATGATACCATTCTTGGAGAATGACGATGCAAACCGTGCTCTAATGGGTGCAAATATGCAGCGTCAGGCTGTTCCGCTTATTAGGCCTGAAGCTCCGATTATAGGAACCGGTATGGAATATAAGGCAGCTAAGGATTCTGGGGTTGTAGTAATTTCGGAGGAATCTGGTGTAGTGAAGAAGGTATCCGCCGATCAAATTATTATCAGAGGCGATGATAATAAGAATTATAAATATAATTTATTGAAATTTAAGCGTTCCAACCAAGGCACATGTATCAACCAAAGGCCTATTGTTTCTGAAGGTGAAATCGTTGCAAAAGGTCAAACCATAGTCGATGGTGCATCCACCGATGAAGGTGAAATAGCCCTAGGTCGTAACGTGCTCATCGGTTTTATGAGTTGGGAAGGTTATAACTACGAGGATGCTATCCTCATTAGCGAAAAATTAGTTAAAGACGATGTCTTTACATCAGTTCATATAGAAGAATACGAGTCTGAAGCCAGAGATACCAAGCTTGGCCCCGAAGAAATAACGAGAGACATTCCTAATGTTGGTGAGGAAGCACTGAAAGATCTCGATGATAGGGGAATCATTCGCATAGGTGCTGAGGTTACAGCAGGAGACATTCTAGTAGGTAAAGTTACCCCCAAGGGGGAAACTGAGCTGACTGCTGAAGAACGTCTACTTCGTGCCATATTTGGAGAAAAAGCACATGAAGTTCGAGATACCTCCCTTAAGGTACCCCATGGAGAAAGCGGTATTGTAGTTGACGTTAAGGTTTTCACTCGAGCAAATGGAGACGAACTTCCTCCTGGCGTAAACCAGATGGTTCGTTGCTATGTAGCACAGAAGAGGAAAATCTCTGTCGGAGATAAGATGGCAGGTCGCCATGGAAATAAAGGTGTTATTTCATTAGTCCTGCCCGAAGAAGATATGCCATTCCTGCCTGACGGTACCCCTCTTGAAATCTGTCTGAACCCCTTGGGGGTTCCATCCCGTATGAACATAGGGCAGGTTCTTGAAGTTCACTTGGGCCTGGCAGCTAAAGCTTTGGGCTGGAACATTGCCACGCCGGTATTTGACGGTGCATCTGAAATTGACATTATGAATACCCTGGAGGAGGCCAATTATAACCGTGACGGCAAGCTTATTGTTTATGATGGTCGAACTGGTGAACCCTTTGACAGCCGAGTAACCGTAGGTTATATGTATTTCCTTAAACTAGCCCACTTGGTAGACGACAAGATTCACGCTCGTTCTACTGGCCCCTATTCACTGGTTACCCAGCAACCACTTGGTGGTAAGGCGCAATTTGGCGGGCAGCGATTTGGTGAAATGGAAGTTTGGGCACTTGAAGCCTATGGTGCTGCACATACTCTTCAGGAAATTTTAACAGTAAAATCTGATGACGTAGTAGGTAGAGTTAAAACCTATGAAGCTATCGTAAAGGGAGAAAATATCCCTGAACCTGGTGCACCAGAAGCCTTTAAAGTTCTAATCAAGGAATTGCAGAGCTTGGCCTTGGATGTTAGGGTAATTAGTAATGATAAAGAAGAAGTTCTCATCAAGGAAGTTATTGAAGAAGATATGGATGATTTGGATATTAATATCGAAGGTCAGGAAGATCAGAAGCAGTCGGTCGATGAATTTGAATTGGAAGACGACGATCTGGACTTCAACTTGGAAGATATTGCAAGCATCCCTGGTTTAGATGATAATGATGAAGATGATGAAGATGATGAAGAAGAAGAAGAAGAAGAAAATGATGATGGCGACAGCAAAGACGATATTAATGATGTCGATGTCTCAGGCGATGTAGATCTTGATTTGAAAGACCTAGAGTTTGAAGATAATGACGATGAAGATTAATTGTTGGAAGGGAGAGATGGCCATTGTTCGAGCTGAATAATCTGGATGCCATTGAAATAGGTCTGGCGTCCCCGGATAGGATTCGGGAATGGTCCCGTGGTGAAGTAAGAAAGCCAGAGACTATTAATTATCGCACCCTTAAGCCCGAGAAAGACGGCTTATTCTGCGAAAAAATATTTGGCCCCCAAAAGGATTGGGAATGCCATTGTGGAAAGTATAAAAGAGTACGATACAAGGGAATAATCTGCGATAGATGCGGTGTAGAGGTCACTCGCTCCAAGGTACGTCGGGAGCGCATGGGCCATATAGAATTGGCTGCACCAGTTTCTCATATTTGGTATTTCAAAGGGATTCCAAGTCGAATGGGACTTTTGTTAGACATGTCCCCTCGTTCCTTAGAAAAGATTCTGTATTTTGGTTCTTATGTTGTAATTGATGCCGGCGAAACCGGATTAGCCAAAAAGCAGCTTCTAAATGAGAAGGAATTTCGAGAGAATTCTGAGAAATACGGCGATGCATTCCGATGTGGTATGGGAGCAGAAGCTGTTAGATCGTTGCTCCGTTCCCTTGATTTACCTGCCATGTCTCTTGAGCTTCGTTCTGAATTAAAAGATTCTACTGGGCAGAAAAGAGTACGTATTGTAAAGCGTCTAGAAGTAGTAGAGGCCTTTAGGAATTCTGGTAACAAACCGGAATATATGATTCTTGATGTAATACCAATCATTCCACCAGAGCTTCGACCTATGGTACAGCTTGACGGTGGTAGGTTTGCTACTTCCGATCTAAATGATCTTTACCGTAGGATTATTAACCGCAACAACCGTTTGAAAAGATTGTTGGATTTAGGCGCTCCAGATATTATCGTAAGAAATGAAAAGCGAATGCTGCAGGAAGCAGTAGATGCTCTAATAGACAACGGAAGAAGGGGCCGTCCGGTTACTGGCCCTGGGAATCGTCCGTTAAAGTCCCTAAGTGACATGCTTAAGGGTAAGCAAGGTCGTTTCCGTCAGAACCTGTTGGGAAAGCGTGTTGACTATTCAGGTCGTTCCGTTATCGTAGTAGGTCCTGAACTCAAAATGTTCCAATGTGGTTTGCCAAAGGAAATGGCTTTGGAACTCTTTAAGCCATTTGTCATCAAACGTTTGGTAGAGAAAGGCCTTGCACACAATATCAAAAGTGCCAAGCGTATGGTTGAGCGGGTAAGGCCGGAAGTATGGGATGTTGTTGAAGAAGTTATTAAAGATCATCCAGTGCTATTAAACCGCGCACCAACCCTGCATAGATTGGGCATTCAGGCCTTTGAGCCTGTTTTAGTAGAAGGACGGGCTTTAAAGCTTCACCCCTTGGTTTGTACTGCTTATAATGCTGACTTTGACGGAGATCAAATGGCGGTTCACTTGCCATTATCTGTTGAGGCCCAGGCAGAAGCTAGGTTCTTAATGTTGGCTGCCAACAATATTCTTAAGCCACAGGATGGAAAGCCAGTAGCTACACCTACCCAGGATATGATACTTGGTTGCTATTATTTAACAATTTCTAGGGATGGTGAAAAGGGAGAAGGAAAAGTCTTCACAAATGCCGATGAGGTTATTATGGCCTATGATGAAGGTGCTATCGCCCTCCAAGCCAAAATAAAAATGCGAGTACAAAGAGAAGTAGATAGCGAAATGCTTACTCGCATCATTGAAGTAACTGCCGGTAGAGTAATTTTCAATGAAGCTATTCCTCAGGATCTAGGATATAAAGATCGCAGTAACCCGGAAAAGATGTTTGATCTGGAAATCGATAGAACCGTAGACAAGGGTATATTAAGTGGAATTGTAGACAGGTGTTATCACAGGTATGGTGCTACAGAAACTTCCATAGTATTAGACAAAATTAAGAGTCTGGGCTTCCATTATGCTACCAAGGGCGCACTTACCGTTAGTGTATCTGATATGATAGTTCCTACGGAGAAAAAGGAGCTTCTTGTAAAGGCAGATGAAGAGGTTACAAAAATTCACCGCCAATTCCGTAGAGGTCTCATTTCCGAGGAAGAACGTTACGAAAGAGTCATTGATACATGGAATGAAACCACAGATAAGGTTACAAAGGCATTAAAGAAAGCATGGGTTGAGTTTAATCCAGTTAATATGATGGCTGCCTCTGGTGCTCGAGGAAGTATTAACCAAATTCGTCAGTTGGCAGGTATGCGTGGACTTATGGCCAACCCGGCAGGTAAAATTATAGAGTTGCCTATTCGTGCTAACTTCCGAGAAGGCCTAACTGTTCTGGAGTTCTTTATTTCCACTCACGGAGCAAGAAAAGGCTTAGCAGATACCGCTTTGCGTACTGCTGACTCTGGTTACCTGACCCGCCGACTGGTAGACGTAAGTCAAGATGTTATTGTTCATGCGGATGACTGCTTTGCTAGTCGCGGCGGAAAAATCCGGGGTGTTCTGGTACAGGAAATTGTAGAAAGCGATGAAGTGATTGAACACTTTGTTGATCGAGTTGTTGGACGTTATACTGCAGAACAGATATTACATCCTGAAACAGGTGAAGTAATAGTAGGAGAAAACCAGCTTGTTACCCCAGACATGGGTCAACAAATTGTAGCAGCTGGAATCACAGAATGTCAGGTTCGTTCCGTGCTTACTTGCAGAGAAGAACATGGAGTATGTGCAAAATGTTACGGTAGCAACTTGTCTACTGGTGACCCAGTTGATATCGGGGAAGCAGTAGGTATTATTGCTGCCCAATCCATTGGTGAGCCAGGTACACAGCTAACTATGAGAACCTTCCATACTGGTGGCGTTGCGGGAGACGATATCACCCAGGGTCTACCCAGGGTTGAGGAGCTTTTTGAAGCCAGAAAACCAAAAGGCTTGGCAATAATCTCCGAGATTTCAGGTAAGGTTACCCTCAATGAGCAAAAGAAAAAACGAGAGGTTATAATTACCAATGACGATGAAGGCGAATCTAAGACCTATTTGATCCCTTACGGATCAAGAATAAAGGTTACAGATGGCCAAAGTGTTTTAGCTGGTGATGAGTTAACAGAAGGTTCCATTAACCCACATGACATCTTGAAAATCAAGGGTGTAAAGGGAGTTCAGGCTTATCTATTGCAAGAGGTGCAGAAGGTATATAGACTGCAAGGCGTTGACATTAACGACAGGCATATAGAAGTAATCGTGAGGCAGATGCTGCGTAAAATCAGTGTAGAAGATGCCGGAGATACCGACTTGTTGCCAGGCAGTTTGGTGGATATATTTACATTTGATATAGAGAATCAGCGAGTAATAGCAGAAGATGGCACACCTGCACAGGCTAAACGTGTTCTGCTGGGTATTACAAAGGCTTCTCTTGCCACCGAATCTTTCTTGTCAGCCGCATCCTTCCAGGAAACTACAAGAGTTCTAACGGAAGCTGCAATAAAAGGCAAGAGCGATCCATTGAAGGGCTTGAAGGAAAACGTAATCATCGGAAAATTGATTCCTGCAGGTACTGGCATGAGTCGATACAGAGAAATCGAAATCAATGTACCAGGGTTAGAAGACGAAATATTAAACGATGAATTGGAAGATTCCATCGAGTTAGAATTACCATCAGCAAGCGATTTGCTGGAGGTTTAACATAGCATTTGAATGTTTGGCGTTATAAATTAGACTTATGTTTTTGTTGACATCAAGGGACTGTAATGCTAAAATACTTGAGTGCGCCTATTGCCAAGTATAGTTTTACCTGTATTCGAGTTTTAGAGAATACTGGTTCAATAGAGGGGCCATGCCCCTCTTGAACCTTTTCATTATCCATAAATAAATGATTTCCATTGAAAGGAGGTGGGGGAATGCCAACAATCAATCAATTAATCCGTAAAGGAAGGCAGAAGGAAGAATATAAATCCAACGCGCCGGCTTTAAACGACTCCCCTCAAAAGCGCGGTGTATGCACTGCAGTAAAGACATCAACACCCAAAAAACCCAATTCGGCCTTGAGAAAAATAGCCAGGGTCCGCTTGGTCAATGGTATTGAAGTAACCGCGTATATACCGGGAATTGGCCACAATCTACAGGAACACTCTGTTGTTCTGATTAGAGGAGGCAGGGTAAAGGATCTACCTGGTGTACGTTATCATATCGTTCGGGGAGCTCTTGATACATCAGGCGTGGCTAACAGAATGCAAGCCAGGTCCAAGTACGGAGCAAAGAGACCCAAGAAATAATTGTTATTGCGGGACATTTCTCAAGCAGGATAACCCTATAAAAGAGAAGTGTCGCCAAACCTATTAAAGGAGGGAAATGAATGCCAAGGAAGGGCTATATAGTCAAGCGTGAAGTGCTTGCTGATCCCATATATGGTGATAAAATTGTTACCAAGCTTATTAATCAGGTTATGAAGGATGGTAAGCGCGGTACCGCTCAAAAAATTTGTTATGGGGCATTTGATTTAATAAAGGAAAAAACCGGTAATGATCCCATGGAAGTATTCGAGCAAGCATTAAACAACATCATGCCTGTTCTGGAAGTAAAAGCCAGAAGAGTTGGTGGAGCTACCTACCAGGTACCTATGGATGTACGTCCTGTAAGAAGACAGACACTTGGTCTTCGCTGGCTTATCACCTTTGCTAGAAGCAGAGGAGAAAAAACCATGGTACAGCGTTTGGCAGGCGAGCTTATGGATGCTGCCAACAACACAGGAAATGCAGTAAAGAGAAAAGAAGATACCCACAGAATGGCTGAAGCCAACAAGGCTTTTGCTCATTATAAATGGTAAGTTAGTTATACTCACAATGGAATGTGAAAAAGGGCTGACTGAGCAAATTTGGGGAGCAACAATAGAGAGTTTAACTTTAAGAAAGGAGGCAAATCAGTGCCTAGGCAATTTACGTTAAAAAACACTAGAAATATCGGCATTATGGCACACATTGATGCCGGCAAAACAACTACTTCTGAGCGCATTTTGTTCTATACCGGTCGTGTGCACAAGCTGGGAGAAACCCATGAAGGCAGTGCTACCATGGACTGGATGGATCAGGAACAGGAACGTGGTATTACTATCACCTCGGCAGCTACTACCGCTCAGTGGAAGGGCAATCGTATTAACATTATTGATACGCCAGGGCACGTTGACTTTACCGTTGAAGTCGAACGCTCACTCCGCGTCCTCGATGGTTCAGTAGCCGTGTTTTGTGCAAAGGGAGGCGTGGAGCCTCAATCCGAAACTGTTTGGAGACAGGCGGATAAGTATCACGTACCGCGATTAGCCTATATTAATAAAATGGATATCATGGGAGCCGACTTTATAAGGGTGGTCGACATGATACGAGATCGGCTTTCTGCCAATCCTGTACCGCTTCAACTACCCATTGGCATGGAAGACACCTTCAAAGGAATAGTAGATTTGGTTAATATGAAGGCCATCATCTATACTGATGATTTAGGGACTCATAGTGAGGAATCTGAAATTCCAGAGGATCTGCAGGAACTAGCCCAGGAATACCATACCAAGCTATTGGAAAGCATCGCGGAAACCGATGAAGAACTGATGATGAAGTACCTTGAAGGCGAAGAGCTTACTAAGGAAGAAATTAATAGAGGTATTAGAAAGGCTACCATTTCACTGGATATTGTTCCAGTTGTTTGTGGATCCTCTTATAAGAACAAGGGCGTACAGCCTTTGCTGGATGCTGTTGTTGAATATCTGCCATCACCTCTAGATGTACCAGCAATTACAGGTAAGAAGCCAAACACAGAAGAGGAAATGGTAAGACACTCATCTGATGAAGAGCCATTCAGTGCATTGGCTTTCAAAATTGCAACCGATCCCTATGTAGGTAAATTGGCTTTCTTCCGTGTTTATTCCGGAGTATTAAAGACAGGTAGCTATGTATACAATGCTGCTAAAGGCAAAAGAGAAAGAATCGGTAGAATCCTGCTGATGCATGCCAACCACAGAGAAGATGTTCAGGAAGTTTATTCTGGCGATATAGCCGCAGCTGTTGGCTTGAAGGATACCACCACAGGTGACACCTTGTGCGCCGAAGATAATCCCATCATTTTGGAATCCATGGTATTCCCTGAACCGGTTATCCAAATAGCCATTGAGCCTAAGACCAAAGCTGGACAGGAAAAGATGGGCATAGCCTTGGTGAAATTGGCAGAAGAAGACCCAACCTTCCGCACCTATACAGATCAGGAAACTGGACAAACCATTATTGCTGGTATGGGCGAGCTTCATCTTGACATTATTGTAGATCGTATGCTTCGTGAGTTTAAAGTAGAAGCTAATGTAGGTAAGCCACAGGTAGCCTATCGTGAAACCATTCGCAAAGCTGTTAGAAGTGAAGGTAGATTTGTCAGACAATCCGGTGGTCATGGTCAATATGGTCATGTATGGCTGGAGGTAGAGCCCAGGGAACCCGGCGCAGGATTCGAATTTGTTAGTAAAATTGTTGGCGGTGTAGTACCAAGAGAGTACATTCAACCTGTTAACAATGGAATCCAGGAAGCACTGCAAAGTGGCGTCCTGGGAGGTTACCCAGTTGTAGATGTTCGCGCCACCTTGGTAGACGGTTCCTACCACGATGTAGACTCTTCAGAAATGGCATTTAAGATTGCTGGTTCCATGGCTATTAAAGAAGCCATGAGAAAAGGAGATCCTGCGTTGTTGGAGCCGGTTATGAAAGTAGAGGTTACCGTACCCGAAGACTATATGGGTGACGTTATAGGCGATATTAACTCACGCCGTGGTAGGGTTGAGGGAATGACTGCTAGATCAGGTGCTCAAGTAATTGATTCCATTATCCCACTGGCGGAAATGTTCGGATACGCCACCGATCTTCGATCAAAAACTCAAGGACGCGGTGTATATAATATGGAATTATCTCACTATGAAGAAGTTCCAAAGAGTATAATGGAAAAGCTTATTACAAAGTGAACTCGTTTTGCTTCCAGCAAAACATCGGGGATTCAGATGGAGACTCTACTCCACCTGAATTGTTAAGAGTGAACGCACCACTTATAGAAGTGGGCGTCTTACAGAAGAAAAGAATATGAAAGTTTTACAAGGAGGATTATAAATCATGGCAAAGGCAAAATTTGAAAGAACCAAACCCCATGTCAACATAGGAACCATCGGACACGTTGATCACGGTAAAACAACCTTGACAGCAGCAATTACAATGGTAATGTCCAAGTATGGAAGAGCAACAGCTACGAAATACGACGAAATTGACAAGGCACCAGAAGAGAAGGAGAGAGGAATTACTATTAACACCTCTCACGTAGAGTACGAAACTGAAGCTCGTCACTACGCACATGTGGACTGCCCTGGTCACGCTGACTACGTTAAAAACATGATCACAGGAGCAGCACAGATGGATGGAGCTATCCTTGTAGTATCCGCCGCTGACGGCCCAATGCCTCAGACACGTGAACACATACT
>LFRM01024231.1_pt1 | contig 15437 bp, 14 predicted proteins | sample 618341 | NCBI WGS metagenome assembly LFRM01 (sample SAMN03654438, study PRJNA283298) | anaerobic digester metagenome | isolation source: pool of bioreactors CSTR01a, CSTR02a, and CSTR03a thermophilic anaerobic... | place: Denmark: Kgs. Lyngby | collected 2014-05-21 | reverse complement strand
GCGAGTTTAATCAAAAAAAGACGGCTCTATAATTTTTGGTGTTGGTGAATCGAAATGATTCGCTGGCACCATGTTTATTTTTAAATGCAAAAAGGCCAGTGAATCCCTATAATTAAGTTACCACACCAAATAATAGGAGGATTCACATGACCCAAGTTTATTGTATTAAAAAAATACTCGGAATAAAAGACCCAAATATTCATTTAGAAGAAATTCCGGTGGAATTTGAAACAATTAAACAGGTTAAACATATCATTGTTCATGGGAAATTGACTTATACACCGCGGTGCTGCGTGAATTGTGGGGTCATCAACCATTCCCATCAAGACATTATCAAGAATGGAACGAAGACGTCCACAATCAAACTGACCACCATCAATTTTCAACCACTTCTTCTGTGTTTGAAGAAACAACGTTTCTTGTGCAAGCATTGCGATCAAACTTTTATCGCTGAAACAAACTTGGTTGAGCGTCACTGTTTCATTTCCAATATCATTAAACGGACCATTGCGATGGAATTGCGGGAAATCCAGTCCATGAAATTAGTGGCGCAGCATCTTTCTGTTTCCAGCAGTACCGTTATTCGTGTCCTTGATAAGGTGGCAGAGCCGTTGTCACCCAAGCATATTTATCTACCCCAACATCTTTCAATCGATGAGTTCAAGTCCGTCAAGAATGTATCAGGTGCCATGAGCTTCCTGTTTCTTGATGCCCAAAACCATCGGTTAATTGATGTCGTCGAGGATAGAAGAAAGACTCACTTGATTGATTATTTTATGCGCTATTCCAAGGAATCGCGTTATAGTGTAAAAACTGTCACCATGGATATGTATTCACCCTACCTAGAGGTGGTGAAAGACTGTTTTCCGAAAGCTAAAATTGTGATTGATCGGTTCCATATTGTGCAGCATTTGAACCGTGCTCTCAATGGATTCCGAATTCGGATCATGAATGAAACCCGCAAAAAAAGTGAAACGGATTATCGCAAGCTCAAGAAACAATGGAAGTTACTTTTGAAAAACGAATGGGAATTAGATTTCACTGATTTCCGAACACATCGTCTTTATGAAGGATGTGTCACCGAAAAAATGATGGTCGATTATTTACTGGCTATCAACCCGCGGTTGCGTCAAGTCTATACGGTAGTAAACAATCTCCGTTTCGCACTGTACAACCATGATTTTGAACTGTTTGACAACGCCTTAGAGGAAACGAGGAAGTATTCTCTGCCAAGAAAAGTCCGAACGACCATACAGACTCTAATGAAACATAAAGAAGGCATCCGTAATGCCTGTTTATTTACGTTGTCCAATGGGGCAATCGAAGGTGTGAATAATAAAATTAAGAACATTAAACGTTCGGGATTTGGTTATCGAAATTATAATCATCTGCGCGCGCGAATCCTCATCAGTTATCGCCTAACTGGCAACAAATTTAAGCCGAAGGCGCTCTTATACAAGGATGAACTGCGACTGCAGAAGGAAAAAGAAAAAGCCAAAGTGAGTTAAATCACTTTGACTTTCATAAGGTCCACCAACACGATTTGACAGAGAACCTTTATTAGTTAATTATTTTACTAGTGTTTGATTTGCTGTGATAATAGCTGTCTTGAAGACATCCTCTTCCACACAACCACGAGAAAGGTCAGAAATTGGTTGGTTCAAACCTTGCAAGATTGGTCCAACAGCTTCGAAAGCTCCGAAACGTTGTGCAATCTTGTAACCAATGTTACCTGATTGAATCTCTGGGAAAACAAATACTGTTGCTTTACCAGCAACTTCTGATTCTGGTGCTTTTTGTTTAGCAACTGCTTCAACAAAGGCAGCATCAAATTGTAACTCACCATCAATTTTATATTCTGGTGCCAATTCTTGTGCAATACGAGTTGCTTCAGCAACTTTTTCTTGCTCTGGAGATGAAGCTGATCCTTTTGTAGAGAAGCTTAACATCGCTACGTTAGGCTCGATGTCAAACATTTCTGCCGTTTTAGCAGATTCTACAGCGATTTCAGCTAATTCTTGTGCGTTCGGGTTGATGTTAATCGCACAGTCAGCGAACAAGTATTTTTCTTGGCCACGGCCGCGAAGCATAATGAACGCACCTGAAGTACGGCTTACACCTGGTTTTGTTTTGATGATTTGTAGAGCTGGTCGAACTGTGTCACCTGTTGAGTGTACAGCACCACTTACTAAACCATCTGCCAAGCCCATGTATACAAGCATTGTTCCGAAATAGTTTTCGTCCAACAATGTTTTACGTGCTTGCTCTTCTGTTGCTTTACCTTTACGACGATCAATGAAAGATGCAACCATTCCATCGAAATCATCATAGTTTGCAGGATCTATAACAGAAATCCCTTCAATGTTGAATCCGCGTTCTTTCGCTGCGCTCTCAACTTTTGCAACGTTCCCTATCAAGATTGGATCAACCAAATCTTCTGCTTTCAAACGTACAACTGCACCTAGAATACGTGAATCTGTCGCTTCCGGGAAAACGATTTTAATTTTTTTACCTTTGATTTTTGCTTCCAAACTTTCGAACATGTCCATTTTTAGAGTTCCCTCCTCGGATTTTTAACTACTCTTCTATCATACATCAAATACATTTAAATTTCAGCAAATAACCATGGAAACAGACTAATAAACTGTTTCATCATTTCGAGTAAGTCGTCTTTCTATAATAAAGAATGCCCATAACGCCCTTAAGAACAACGCTGATACAACAACGCTGTTCCTATTTTATTTATTCTCAATAAGTTAAACTTATAATTTTCCACTAAAATCCTATAGTGAAACAGTTCGTCTTGTGTATTAGTTATCTGTTTTCTTAGTAATATTTGAACGTCCATTCCAGAAAGACTTGTTTCGTAGTCGGTACTAAAAACTCATCTTCGGGTTCATAAAGTTTTCCTGTGTCTTCTTCTGCTATTTCGATTCGATCATAAAATACAAAGCGTGTGTCATTAAAGCCGATTGTTTCAAACTCTGGGTCTTTCAAACGATACAATGTCCCAACAATTTCTGTTTCATCTCTGTTAGCATCAAAGAAAACGCTCGTCTCATACTGTTTGAAAATACGTTCGTCCCGTTGGAAATAATGGTGGCGGTGTTTCTTACCGAGATAAGTGACTGCTTCCGTTACAGTTTCTTCATTATAAAGACCAGTTGCCATCACTCCTTCCGGATCATGATATCTAGCATAGGTATCAATCGTAGAGCGGGTCATCGGCTGATAACCTTGAAAAACTTTATACTGCATATGACGAATAACAGGTGTAACACGTTCGGCAGGTTCTAAATAGGTCCCATAGCGTTGATTGTTGATGAGGATCAAAATGGTTGAGCTTCCTAAAACTAGTGCTGCTATTTTAATTACCCTTTTGCCGATTTTTGTTTTTCTTTTACTTAAAGTAAAAACCATTACCAATGCCGAAACCATTATCAATCCCAATGCGGTTGGCGCCCATAGATAGTACCATTTCTCAGCAGCGATCCAAAAAGACAATGTCATAAATCACTTCCACCTTTTTGTAAGTTAAATTCTTGCGCTAAGTAACGGTACGACTGTTGTCTCACTTCTTGTGGGTCAGCGAATGTCACAATCATCGCTTCATCAATTTGATACCGTTCACCATATTCTCGTAATTCAGTCGCAACTGATTCAGGAGTTCCGATTAACAGTCCTTCACGTACTTTTTTCAGAAACAGACGGTCCATTTCAGAAAAGGTTTGATTGGCAGCTTCTTCTGGTGTCAACATTTTACCCATCGGCAATCCGCGCATCAAGTTCATCCGTGAAATTAAATATGGTAAAGAATAATATTCGGCTTCCTCTTTCGTTTCACAAACCATGGCATAAAAAGCTACGGATAATTTTTTCTTTTCCATAAATGGTGAGGGTTTGAAATTGGCATTATAAATTTCAAAGGCTTCCGGATTTAACTTGCCACTGAAGAATTGGGCATACGAATAACCCATCCCTTTCGTTGCTGCTTGCATAGCACTGTCTCCGCTAGAGCCCAGTAGCCACATTGCCGGAACTGTTTCGCTTTCAGGTGTTGCGGGTGTATGCTGATACACTTCATATTGTGGCTGTTTATCCAATAATAAATCTTGCATGACATCTATCTTGTCATATAGACTAGTCAAATTCGGCGCTTTCCCTTGTGATAAAGCAAAAATAGCATTGCGATCCCCTCCCGGGGCACGTCCTACTCCCAAATCAATTCGACCTGGATGGAGAACCTCCAATGTCTTAAATGTCTCAACAATCTTTAAAGGGGAATAATGCATCATCATGATGCCACCTGTACCAACGTGAATGGTGTTTGTTTTTGAGGCCACATGTGCAACGATTATTTCTGGAGCTGAGCTAGCTAAGTTGGTTGCGCCATGATGTTCAGAAAACCAGATGCGACGATACCCCAACTCTTCGGCAAGTTGTGCTAACGAAACTGCATTTTCTAATGATTCTCGAGCACTACCTGAAGTCGATACAGGCACTTGATCCAAAATACTTAAATCCATTATTTACGCTCCTTTCACACTATTCTTATCAATTCAAGAATACCATAAATTCAATGAGTAATCTTTTGTTCTTTTACTTTCCTTTCAAATCAGAGTCTTCTAATTTGATTCTACGCGCCGTTGATTCTGTAAAAAGGGCTTCCAATTCCTTTTGATTATCCTTCTCAATTGCATTCTTAATTTGAGTAAATTGCGCTTCGAAGTTTGTCATCGCATCCAACAAAGCTGATTTGTTTTCCATAAATAATTCCGTCCATAAACTCTGATTAATTTTAGCTATCCGTGTCAGATCGCGGTAACTATCTCCAATAAAACGAACCGTATCGCGATGAGGATCATCACTATTAATCAAAGCAACTGCAATGGCATGACACAGTTGACTGGTGAAGCCAATCATTTCATCATGTTTATCGGGATTGATAACAGTAACACGTTTGAACCCCAAGGCTTTAAATAGGTGAATAAGTGTTTCGATATTTTGCGATTTATTCGTTTCAATCGGTGTAATTAAGTAGTTCGCACCTTTGAAAATAGCGCCCGTCGCATAAGCGTATCCACTGCTCTCGCGTCCGGCCATAGGATGACCAAAGATAAAATCAACTTGCTTTGGAATGTCGTCTTTCATATTTTCAATGAGTGCACCTTTCACACCCGCTGTATCTGTCACAATCGCCCCTGCTTTAAATTGAGAACCATGCTTCTTGATAAAGGCACGCATGGCTTGCGGATAAAGCGCAATAATAACAATATCAGCTTCCTGTAATATTGACTGATTTTCAGTTTCTCCGCGCTGAATAACGCCCTCTTCTAGAGCTTTACTTATAGTCGCTTCGTCTTTATCAATTGCTAAAACACGATAATCTGTCAACTGGTTTTCCTTGATTGCTTTCGCGAAAGAACCCCCTACCACACCCAGTCCTACTATTGCGATTGTTGTCATTGAACCGTATCCCCCTTTATAAAAATACCCCTACCAAGAAAATTCTCAGCAGGGGCTCACGAACCAGTTATTAAGTCCAACCGCCTGATAGATGAAAGCAGTTGTAAGCATGTCAACACAACCACTCTCGATATGAACGCTATCTCGAGAAGGTGTCATAATTAAAAGGTGATTGCAGACATTCTTGCTTCTTCATGGTTCGTCCTCGTTTCTATTTTGTAGAATAAGCATAGTGTACTTTCATTCTAAAAACAAGTTATTTCTCATCACTTTTTAATTTATCTAGAAACAAGGTAACAGTCTCTAGAAATAGAGCTGGTTGGTGAACAAAAAAGTCATGGCCGCCCTCTGGACAAATAAACAGTTCAGAATCGGCAATCGTTTCTGCAATGGCTTCGGTATGGGAATGTGCCACGATATCAAATTCACCTGCCATTACTAATGTTGGTACTTTAATTCGTTTTAGGTCTTCTTCTGTGAGTGCCAATTCATGCAGCATGAGATTAAGGACATTTAACTTACGTACATTTTCGGGCGTCTGTTCACGTCCTTCCAGTCTCTTTTGGTAACTTTTCACTTTCGTAAGTAGCTCTTCCTCAAGTGCATCCACTTCATAATTAGCACCCATCATAACCAGACCCTTGATGCGTTCCGGGTAATGCGAAGCTAAATACATACCAATATTTCCACCATCGCTGTAACCAACGATTGTGACCTGTTCAATAACCAGTGTATCCATAATAGCGAGCACATCCTGAGCAATCTGCTCAAAAGTCAGAACATCCACACCCAAATCCGATTGCCCATGTCCGCGTGTATCCATTGCAATAATTGTATAGTCCCGACAAAAGTCAGCTAATTGTCCCTTAAATATGGAAGTGTCCTCGCCATTTCCATGGATAAAGAAAAGTGGTTCGCCCGCTCCACCTGTTTTGTAATAAATATTACCTGTTTGTGTTTCTAATATATTTTCTTTCATTCTGTCACCTCGTTAGGAATTTCCCAATTAATGGGTACTTGGCCTATTTTTATTAAAGCCTCGTTGGCCTTTGTAAAAGGTCTGGATCCGAAAAAACCACGGTGAGCGGATAAGGGACTCGGATGCGGCGCTGTGATAACTGTATGTTTCTCGGCATCAATAAAGGCTTTTTTCGCAATCGAAGCATTTCCCCATAAAATGAATACAAGTGGTTTCTCGCGTTCATTCAATGCACGGATGACTGAATCCGTCAATAATTCCCAACCTTTCCCCCGGTGTGAATAGGCTTCGCCCTTACGAACGGTCAATACAGTATTTAAAAGAAAAACACCTTGTTCCGCCCAACTTGTCAAATCACCGTGATTCGGTGGGTCTATTTCTAAATCAGTTTTCATTTCTTTATAAATATTGCGTAATGATGGCGGGATGCGAATACCTTTTTGAACAGAAAAACTCAGGCCGTGAGCTTGATTCTCGCCATGATAGGGATCCTGGCCAATAATCACGACTTTCACTTGATTAAACGGTGTTAATTCAAATGCATGCCAGATTGCATGCATATCGGGATAGACCGTTTCATTTTTATATTCTTGCTTTAAAAATTCACGTAGTTGTGAATAGTAGGCAGTTTGAAATTCAGGTTCCAATATTTTTTGCCATTCATTATGGATAATCTGCTTCATCTACTCTCCCTCTCTTTCGTATGTAGTGTACCAAAAGAATATAAATGTTACACTATAAATGAAACCAAAAAATTGGAATACGGGAGGATAAAATGTGATTGAATTAATTGTTTCTGACATGGACGGAACACTCTTAAACAACAAGATGGCAGTCTCTGAAGCAAATCAAGTAGCTATTAAAACAGCTGAAAAGTTAGGCATTAAATTTATGGTAGCAACAGGTCGTGGGTATACGGAAGCAGTTCCTGCTTTAGAGGAAGTTGGTATTCGCTGTCCAATGATTACTGTGAACGGTGGACAAACATATGATGAGAACGGCACTTTACTCGGAAACGTTGGCATCGATCAAACACGGATTCGGCATATTCTGAACTTTGCGCGTGAAAAAGGTCTGTATGCGGAGTTAGTGATGGCGGATGGTGTTTATTCAGATAACAAAGTAAAACGTATCGAAACGATGACAAGTCTCTTACAAATAACAAATCCTCATACAACATTTAAAATGGCCTTAGTATTAGCGCTTAGCCGATTGGAGCTTCTTAATATTAACTATATTAAAGATTATGAAGACGTATTGACAGAGGATCGCTTGGCCTTGAAAGTACTCGTCTACTCAAATGAGGGGCAACCGGAGTTACAGCCTGTCCGTGAGGAATATGAAAAGGATGCTGAACTTGTTGTGACTTCTTCCTTCTATAACAACTTAGAAATAAATCATGTGCAAGCTCAAAAAGGCATTGCCTTGGAACGCGTTGCCAAAGAAATGGGAATTCCTTTGGACCGTATTATGGCGATTGGTGATAACTTTAACGATGCCTCAATGCTTGAAAAGGCAGGCGTCAGCTTCGCCATGGGGAATGCCGCAGAAGGCGTTAAAAAAATTGCAAAGTATGAAACCGCAACGAACACTGAAGATGGTGTTGCGAAAGCGATTCTTCGTTGTATTGACGAGAAATTGTAACACTTTCCAATTCTAAAACGTCTTTCTATATAGAGAGGAGGCGTTTTTGATGGAAACGGGTTTATCATCCTACATCGATCTCATCAGCAACACAGGCTTTCCGATTGTAATTTCCATGTATTTATTAAATCGCATGGAAAAGAAATTGGATAAGCTAGTGGATGCGATTGAGAAGTTAGCTAGGATATAAAAACTAAAGGCGTGTTCAAAAAGAGGACACGCCTTTAGTGTCCTCTTTTAATGATTCGCCTTTTTTGGTAGAATAAGACAAAGTGTCGAAAGGAGTACACAAATGACGAATACAAAAGTAAAAGTTACAGACCTTAAAAAGAGCTTTGGAGATAATGAGGTCTTAAAATCCATTAATGTAGAGATTGCTGAAGGAGAAGTTGTTTGTATCATCGGTCCTTCCGGTTCTGGTAAAAGTACGTTCTTACGTTGCTTGAATGGTCTAGAGGAAATTTCTGGCGGTCATGTTGCGATTGACAATGTCGACATTACAAATCCTAAAACAAACATTAATAAAGTCCGTGAAGAAATCGGAATGGTTTTCCAACATTTTAACCTTTTCCCACATTTAACGGTTGCCCAAAACATTACCCTTGCACCGATTGAATTGAACCGAATGACTAAAGAGGAAGCAAAAACAAAAGCTGCCGAATTATTGGAAATGGTTGGATTAAGCGAAAAAATAGATGTATTCCCCAACTCGTTATCAGGGGGACAAAAACAGCGTGTTGCCATTGCTCGCGCTTTAGCAATGAATCCTGATATTATGTTGTTCGATGAGCCGACTTCTGCACTGGATCCAGAAATGGTTGGAGAAGTATTGGAAGTTATGAAACGCCTTGCCCGTGAAGGGATGACAATGGTCGTTGTTACACACGAAATGGGATTCGCCCGTGAAGTTGGTGACCGCGTTATTTTCATGGACGGTGGATACATCGTTGAAGAAAGCACACCGGAAGAAATCTTCCAAAATGCACAACATCCACGTACTCAAGACTTCTTGAATAAAGTATTATAATATAAAAAAGATGGCTGCCAGATTTGACTGGCAGCCATCTTTTCTATATTAATTTAAGACTGTAACTGTAAGTTGGCGACGTCCAAATGCCCACGCACTATTTAGATTTTCCATATGAATATCGATACGGTTTCCTACAATCGCACTTCCTGTGTCTCCTGCAAGATAAATACCATACCCTGGAACTTCTACTAGTGACCACAGCGGGATAACTGACGGATCTACGGCAATAACCATTGGATTGTCACGTAAATCAATGCCTAAAAATGTATGATTACTCAGACTTGGTTGGTTTCGGGAATAAGCTGTTGCATTAACTGAAACTTGGCGGCCTGATTGGGCCGGTTCAGTAGGAACAGCAGGTGCCGATACATCTTCAACAACCGGTTTTTCTACAACTTCAATTTTTTCTTCTGCGGGTGGTGCTGTAACAACTGATTCAGTAGGAGCTGGAGTTGTTTTTTTAACGGCTGCCGCTTCTTTTTTAGCTGTTTCTTCGGCTTGTTTTTCTGCTTTCTTCGCTTCTGCGGCTGCCACTTTCTCTGCCTCCGCTTTTTCCGCTGCTTCTTTTTCTGCTTGGGCCACCTTAACAAGACGCTCTTCTTCAGTTGCTCTCTCAGCTGCAAGTCGGTTAAGTTCTACTTGATTATCATTGAGTATATCTTGTAATGAACCCAATTCGTGCGCTAAGATTTCAGATTCTGCATTCAATTGTGAAGTCGTTTCTTCAATGGCAGCAATTTCTTCATATAATCGTGTTTCTAAAGCTACTAATTCTTGCTCTTCTTTGATTGCCAACTCAATGCGATCGTTATCAACACCTTGCAATTGGCTGATTATCAGAAATAAATTGATAAAGTCGCTGAAACTTTCCGCTTCCATTAACATTAATACGCGGTTATTCATTGAAGACGATGTTTGGAGTGCAACTAACCGTTCCTCTAGTTGGGCTTTACGAGCAACAATAACTGCTTTTTTATCCTCAATCTCAACAAGTGTTTTAGCTTTTTGATCCTCTACTTGTGATACTTGTTCATTCAGGTCGTCTATTTCAGCTTTTTTTTCGTTAACAGAGTTTAATCTATCATGTATCAACTCTTCAACAGCTGAAATTTCAGCTTGTTTCGACTGTTCTTGTTCCTGAATTTCATTTAATGTACTGGCTTTGATAGGTGCTGCAAATAAAAACTGCGCAGCTAATGCAGCCACAAGCACTTTACCGAGCTTTCTTTCTATTACCAATTGGGCTCGCCTCACTTTTTCTTCAAAATACTTTTCTCATTATACGGGTCCAGTTTGAGCGGGAGGTTTCAAACACCTTACGATTGTGTATCAACTTTTGTTTACCTGTAACATGGCTGTAACATTCAACTATGGAAAAAGTCATTCTATGCCGCTCAATATTAGGTCATACTTGCGCACTCAAACGTAAAAATGAATCTGAGTGCGCAGTTTCAGGTCATACCTGCGAACTCAAACGCAAAAACGAATCTGAGTGCGCAGTTTTAGGTCATGCCTGCGCACTCAAACGTAAAAATGAATCTGAGTGCGCAGTTTCAGGTCATACCTGCGCACTCAGAATTGTTTTTTTAGCCTCTATGTCGTACCTCAGCTCATTCCTCAGTAAAAAAGCCCTTTGCATCCTCTTAAAACAATTGTTAAGATAATGCATAAGAAATAAATTTACTTAAGGAGCTATTACTATGACAAAAAAAGGTTATTACGCTGCCCCACTTTTTTCCCATATGGAACTGCAATACAATGAGTTTCTTGTTGGTAAAATCCGTGAGGCTTACCCTGAATTAGGTTTATATGTACCCCAGGAAAATGGTGAAATTAACGATAAAAATGCTTACGCAGATTCTATTTTAATTGCGAAGCAGGATACGGATCGACTATTAGAATCAAATATTATGATTGCTATCTTGGATGGTCAAACAATGGATGTTGGAGTGGCTACTGAGATTGGGGTTGCTTATCAAGCGGGTATTCCAGTCATTGCCCTTTTCTCTGATTCACGTCAGCAAGGCGCTACGAATGAAAAGAAATTAGCTGCTCTTCAAGAAGTTGCTGAGTCACAATTCCCTTATGTAAATCTTTATACAATCGGTTTGATTAAAACAAACGGTGTGGTTGTAAATAATACAGATGATTTAATCACCCAAATTGGGCACTACCTGAATAAATAATCAGTAATAATAGTTCTAAGTAACGGGCTGGGAAGCTATTTCCCAGTCCGTTCTTTGTTTCGTAAATTTCACTAGCGGCAGAGTTATCTTATGACAAATAGTAGATAGTTATATAGAATGGAAGTAACGCAACGACAGTGAGGAGAATAGATATGAACACTGAAAAAATTGCATTAATCGATATCGGATCAAACACCATTCGTCTCGTTATTTTTGAAATTACTACCGACTATAATCTACTCGAATTACAAAATATTAAAACACCCGCGCGGTTAAGTCAGTACTTGGATGAAAATAAAACTATGTCGCAGGCCGGAATTGATGCTTTAGTTCAAGTTTTAGAAACATTCGTCGCAGTAACCAATCAGTACGATGTGACTCAAATACTTCCAATGGCTACGGCAGCTATTCGCCAATCAACGAATAAAACGGACATCATCCAACAAGTTTTAGACCGTACCGGTATCACCTTACAAATTGTGCCGGAAGAAAAAGAAGCGTACTACGGCAGCTATGCAGTCACCCTTTCCACTGAAACAAAAGACGGCGTGACCGTCGATATTGGGGGTGGGAGTACCGAAATTACATACTTTGTAAATAAAGAGATTGTACGCTATCACAGTTTCCCATTCGGAGTTGTGACTTTGAAACAGATGTTTTTTGAGGGAAAAGAACACAACAGTGAAAAGGCAATCAAGAAAATGAGTGCATATATTCAAGAAGCGTTTAAGAGTCTGGAGTGGCTTCAGGATTTACGCGTCCCTGTCACAGCTATTGGGGGTTCCGGACGGAGTATAGCCAATGTGCATCAGCGACAAATAAACTACCCATTGGCTGGTGTGCACGGCTATCAAATGTCGCGCGATGGCTTAACACAAACGTTGGAATTATTTAAAAGCTTATCTATTCCCGAATTACAAGATTTGGATGGCTTAAGTCAAGACCGAACAGATATAATTATTCCAGCCAATGTTGTTTTTCGGACTTTATTTGATGAGGTAAACGCACCGGCATTTATCTTTAGTAACAAAGGGTTGCGTGAAGGTATCATCATGGACTATCTAAATAATAAATCGGATGATCAGGCATTTTCCAAGATGAATACGAGTACCCAAAGCATTTATAAACTCGGACTTTCTTATCATACACAGGATAAAGTGGCCGATCAGCGTGGAAATCTGGTTAGTATGCTTTACGAGGAGTTTTGTAAAGAAGGCATTCTTGAAAAAGACCGCTATGTGGCGCGCTTGCTGCAGTATGGGAGTTATCTGTATTACTTAGGCGTCTATGTCGAAAGTGGTGCTGTTTCACAACATACCTTCTATATCATTTCTAATAGTGAGCTAAATGGTCTCTCACATCAGGAGCGTGTGGTTGTTGCTCTGCTCGCAAGCTTCAAGAACCGTTCGTTATTCAATCAATACTCCGAGCCCTTTACGTCGTGGTTTGATTCCACCTATCTTAATCAAATCAGAGAATTAGGCGGCATTATCAAATTTGCGAATGCTCTGAATGATTCTCATCTATCGGTTGTTAGGAACATTGAACTGAAAAAAACCAAAAACGGTTATGAACTTCTGTTGTACTACAAAGGTTCCATTATTGCTGAAGAATACCGGGCAATGCGGCAACGCAAACATATTCAACGCCTCGTCAAAGGAGATTTGAACATTGCGTTTGTTGATATGGTTGCAGGTAAAAAGAAAGTAATAAATCATTCCTAATTATTTTTCGTGAATAAAAGGACGGTGCTTATACGATGGACGACTTACATCTAAACTTGGAAAATCCAGCTTATTACTTTAATCGGGAATTAAGTTGGTTAGAATTTAACAAACGCGTGATTCAAGAAGCGGATATTTCTGAAAATCCTCTGTTGGAACAAATTAATTTCTTAGCTATAGGCAGCTCTAACCTGGATGAGTTTTTTATGATTCGGGTCGCCGGACTCCAAGATCAACTCCAATTTGACCCTGGCTCAAGGGATTCAAAAACACAGCTGAATGCTGAGGAACAATTAGAAGAAATAGCGAGAAAGAACCGTCAAAATATTACCCTTCAATACGACTTATTGGATAAACGGAAAGAGGATTTGAAAAAGTACGAGGTTCATTTCACAAACCTGTCAGAACTGACGGATTCCGAGTTGGCGGAAGTTACAGAATATTACGACACGCTTATTTTCCCGGCTCTTACACCTTTGGAAATTGATGCATATCACCCTTTCCCGCGTTTAAACAATAAAGTTATGCATCTATTTGTTAGTCTGACGAAAGACGAAGAGAAACACACTGCAGTCATTCCTATTTCTAATTTTTTAGAACGTTTCTACCTTCTAGAAACAGAGGAAACAGTGAAAGTCGTCTTGCTTGAAGAAATTATCCAAGCGAATATCCACCGGTTATTTAACGGTTATGACGTTTTGGACAGCTTTACCTTCCGAATTACGCGAAACGCTGACTTTGATGTGCAAGAAGAAGGTGCCGAAGATTTGCTGTCGGTTATCGAAGACTATCTAAAACGGCGTAAAAATGGCGTGGCAGTCCGCCTGGAAGTCGAGGAAACTCAACCGCAAAATGTGACCTTATTACGGGATGCATTAGGGCTATTGGAACGCGATGTTTATCAAATTTCAGGCCCTCTGGATTTAACCTTGCTGGCAAAGTTAGCGGATAAGTTGGAAGAACGGTTCCCGGATTTACGATATCCCTCTTTCACGCCAATCATTCCAAACGAATTACTGAGTGAACCTATCTATGCCTTAGCGGATCGGCAAGATATTTTTCTCCATCATCCTTATGATTCCTTTCGACCGGTTCTGGATTTTATCGAAGAAGCATGTAGAGATGAAAATACATTGGCAATTAAGCAGACGCTTTACCGCGTTTCAAAAGACTCACCAATTGTAAAAGCATTGAAGACCGCTGCTGAGAGCGGCATCCAAGTGACTGTTTTAGTTGAATTGAAAGCCCGCTTTGATGAAGAAAATAATGTGCACTGGGCAAAAGAACTGGAAGATTCTGGTGCGCACGTCCTTTACGGCGTAACAGAATTAAAGACCCATAGTAAAATTACGTTGGTTGTAAAAAAAGAAGGCACACAACTAAAACGTTACGTGCATTTGGGAACCGGTAATTATAACGATAAAACTGCTCGCGGTTATGAGGATATGGGTATTATTACAACACAATCGGAAATTGGGGAAGACGCAACCGAGTTCTTTAATTACCTGAGCGGTTTTTCTAAAGTGCCGAAGTACCGCCAATTGTATGTTTCTCCCTATGAAATACGTTTATCTTTTTTTGAACATATTGAAAAAGAGATGGCGTTCCATCAAGCGTTTGGGAATGGGCATATTATTGCGAAGATGAATTCTTTGACTGATAAGAAAATCATTAAGAAACTTTATGAAGCCAGTATGATGGGTGTCAAAATCGATTTGATTATCCGGGGAATTTGTTGCCTGAAGCCAGGGATTATAGGCATCAGCGAGAACATTCGTGTTATGAGTATCATCGGGCGCTATCTGGAACACAGTCGCGTGTATTATTTTCACCAGAATGGTGCGAAGAAGCTCTTTCTTTCGTCCGCCGATATGATGACACGGAATATGATCAATCGCGTTGAGATTGAATTCCCTATTTTAGATGAAAAAATCAAAAATGAAATCTTAACTATTCTGGACGTTTATCTGAATGATAACCAGAAAGCCCAAGAATTGCATAAAGATGGTCATTACGTTCCCATCATCAATAGCGAAGAACCGCTTCATGCCCAGAAAAAATTTGTTCAATGGGCACGTGAAGAGTAAAAAAGAGGATGGCTGGGAAATTTTACCCGGCCATCCTCTTTTAAATTATTTCTTAAGTTTCGAAAGAACAAAACCAATGACAAAACCAATCAATGCGGGCATCACCCAGCTCATCCCGTAGGTAAATAACGGAATTGTCTTTTCAGCCCACTCAGAAATGAAAGCTAGATTTGCGGTTGCTTCCCATTCTTTCGGTAACGCATGAATGAAGTCCAATACTGCAAATGGTAATGTAAAGAGCGTTGTAACTTGATAAACAATTGCTTTGTCCTTAAATAAAGGACTAAAAATGGCTGTGAAAATCAGCGTAATGGCGAGTGG
>LFRM01037546.1_pt1 | contig 15445 bp, 17 predicted proteins | sample 618341 | NCBI WGS metagenome assembly LFRM01 (sample SAMN03654438, study PRJNA283298) | anaerobic digester metagenome | isolation source: pool of bioreactors CSTR01a, CSTR02a, and CSTR03a thermophilic anaerobic... | place: Denmark: Kgs. Lyngby | collected 2014-05-21 | reverse complement strand
AGGTATACATTCTCATTATCTGATAACGATTCTTTTACAACTTCCATAAATGATTCTACTGTTGCCAAAACTGAGGCTTTGTCAATACCTGTGTTTTTAGCAATTTCGTTTACGATGTCTGCTTTAGTCATTTTTATTTTTATAAAAAGGTTTATTGTTACTAATTTTTTGGACTGCAAATATATAGCTTTTTTCAATAGATGGAAAATTATTGGACTTCAATTTTCATTATATTTCGTAAATTCGCCGATTATTGTGCTCATTTAGTGTAACTATCAATATAAACAGGACTTTAAGTTAGTAAAAATTTATGAATCAAATTGTGGTTAGTGATTTAAAACAAAATGAAATAAGTGGTCTACTCATAGAATGGTATGATGAAAATAAGAGAAATTTGCCTTGGCGCGACACAAGTGACCCTTATAAAATATGGGTTTCCGAAGTTATTTTACAACAAACGCGTGTTGCCCAAGGTCTAAATTACTATTTACAGTTTGTAGAGCAATTCCCTACCGTCAATGCTTTAGCTGAAAGTTCTGAAGAGGATGTTCTGAAAGCTTGGCAAGGCTTGGGATATTATTCTAGAGCACGCAATCTTCACCAAGGTGCAAAAGATGTAGTGGCCCTGCATAAAAGCAAACTACCTGCTTCTTACAAAGAGATCATCTCCATTAAAGGAATAGGTGAATATACAGCTGCAGCTATTCTCTCTATTGCCTACAACAAGCCTTTTGCTGTTGTAGATGGAAATGTATACAGGGTATTGTCTCGTCTCTTTGCAATAGATACGCCCATTGATATGTCTGCAGGCAAAAAGCAATTTGCAAAACTTGCACAAAACCTCATAGATGTTTCAAATCCTGCAAAGTATAATCAAGCCATTATGGAGTTAGGAGCTTTGCAGTGTACTCCAGTGCAACCTTTGTGCGACTCTTGCCCATTGCAATATTTATGCGTAGCTAAACAATTAAATATGCAATCTGAATTTCCTGTTAAAAGCAAGAAGGTAAAAGTAAGGAATAGATACTTACATTATTTTCATATCGAATACGAAGGATATACCTATTTAAACAAAAGGATTGGAAAAGATATTTGGAAGAATATGTACGAATTTCCACTCATAGAGACAGATCAAGAATCTGACTTATCAGATTTGTTAGTTTCCGATTCTTTTAAAAGTTTGTTTGGCGATGCTGAATTAACCATACATCCCAGCGCAAAACAATTTAAACATATACTTACTCATCAACACCTTTATGCCAATTTCTACTTTGTAGAAGTTGAGAAGTCTGATGTTTTTCTAATCAATAATTATAAGAAGATACAAAAGGAGGAAATCTCTTTGTATCCAATCTCAAGACTAATACACAAGTATTTAGAGCAAAAGTAGATTTGAGCTTTTTTATGTAGTTGTATATATTTGTTTATTAAAAAAGTTTCATTACTTTTGTTCTCAAACACAATCAAGTTATTGATTAATCTAAAATTTAAAATTATGTCTGTAAACAAAGTTATTCTACTAGGGAATGTAGGGAAAGATCCTGAAATCAAATATTTTGATAACGACAGGGCAGTTGCAAACTTTTCTATGGCTACCACTGAGCGTGGATATAGGACAGCAAATGGAATTGACGTGCCAGAGAAAACTGAATGGCACAACGTTTCTTGCTGGGGGGGGCTAGCAAAAGTGGTTGAACAATATGTAAAAAAAGGTGATCCTCTATATATTGAAGGAAAAATTAGAACCCGTTCTTATGATGATAAGAATGGTATCAAGAGATACATTACTGAAATAAGTGTAGATAATTTAGAAATGTTAGGTAGAAGATCTAGTGGTGGTAATCAACAACCAGCTGGCGAATATCCATCAAACAATCAACAATCGGCACCTGCAGCTCCATCAGCACCTGCAAATTCTTTTGATGATTCATCAGGAGAAGTAGACGATTTACCCTTTTAATTAAAAAATAAACAAAGAGGATGTCATTTTCTATAAGTAAGAATTGATAGAAAACATGACATCCTTTTTTATTGTATAACTAATAATATTTCACTTGGATCCTGACACAACTACAACCTTGTTCTTAAATTTATCAGTTTCAGCAATTACTGTTATTGATTACTTTCTCATTGCTCTTCTCCTCCTGCTTATTCTTATAAATACTTTTGTGTCAAGCTCTGAGGTTGCGTTTTTTTCTCTTGACAGTGATGATATAGATGAGTTGAAATGTAGCTCATCAGCTAGCAAAGCTCACTTATTGGAAAGCCTCACAAATTCTGACCAGTTGCTTGCATCTATTCTCATAGCATACAATGTCATTAATGTCGCAATTATAGCACTACTGATCTATTTCTTAAGAGAAATCCCATTTTTCGGCAGCTCTCAATTTAGCATCCTGCTTTTATTTATTGGCATTGCTGTAGTCTTAATTCTCCTCATTGAGATACTTCCCAAGCTTTTTGCATCACACAATCCACTCAAAGTTGTACAACGAAATATTAAAGGTGTTATTCTAATTGATGCTATCTTTTCACCATTTTCTTCTTTTCTCATTCGTTTCACAAATGTTTTCAGCCAATCTACTGCTCATCGAAAACATGAGATATCTATGGATGATCTTTCTAAAGCCCTAGAATTGACATCAAGCGAAATATCTTATGATCAAGAAAAAGATATGCTTGAAGGCATCATTCGCTTTCGCGAAAAAAATGTAAACGATATTCTGATATCACGTGCAGATATGTTTTCTTTAAGCTTGAACAATTCATTCAAAAATGTAATCCACTTTATCAGAGATGCGGGGTTTTCACGCATACCGATCTATGAAGACAACGAAGATCAAATACGTGGAATATTGTATGTAAAAGATTTATTGCCTCATATAGGTAAGTCCGATAGCTTTAAGTGGCAAACTCTCATTCGTCCTGCCTACTTTGTACCTGGTAATAAACGCATAGATGAGTTGTTAGAGGAGTTTAGAACCAATAAGAACCACATAGCTGTAGTTGTGGATGAGTATGGGGGAACAACTGGCATTGTGACCATGGAGGACATCTTAGAGGAGATTGTAGGTGATATTAGTGATGAGTATGATGAAGATATTCCACTCTACACACTGCAGCCCGATGGCTCATATCTCTTTGATGGCAAAACACCTTTAGTAGATTTCTTGCGTGTTGTGAATATTCCTGAGAAAGACTTCGATGAGATATTAGAAGATGTGGATACTTTGGCTGGTTTGATTTTAGAGCTAAATGGAACATTCCCTAAACAAAAAGAATCGTTCAAATATCTCTCTTATGTTTTTCAAGCCGAGGAGATGAATAAAAGGCGCATAGTAAAGGTTAGATATATACCACCTACTAAATCAGAGTAAATAAGCATATTACATTCATTAATGGAGGTTGCTAATCTAATTTGTTTTTTATACCTTTGAGGTAAATATAGCGTACATGTTAGTTAGAAAAGAGATCATAGAAGAAGATTGTTTATTGGGTATATGGGAGATTTCAGAAACTCGAGATGAGCTTTTAAATATGCTCTCCCAAGAGAATCAAGAAAAAGCTCATAACTATCTTTCAAATATAAAATCGAAGAAGAGAGAACTAGAGTGGTTGTCTATTCGTGTCATTTTGCAAATTCTTACCAACGACAACAAAACTGTCAAGCACACACCTGACGGACAACCCTACCTATCAGACAACTCCTATCAAATAAGTATATCGCACTCCAGAGATTATGCTGTTGTGCTTTTGCACAAACACAAAAAAGTGGGTGTAGATATTGAGAACCATTCAAAACGCATTCTAAAGATAGAGAAACGATTCATATCAGACGATGAATATATCGATCCAAACAAGCGTGTACTACACCTAATTCTGCATTGGTGTGCTAAAGAGACATTGTACAAATTGATGAACTCCACGAATATAATTTTCAAAGAACATCTGCACATTCATCCATTCCATGTTGAAGATAAAGGCATTATCTCTGCAAGTGAAACTTTCTCGACTGATAAAACTACCTTTGAAATCTTCTATGAGGTAAATGAGAATTTTGTAATTACATGGGGTTTGAAGTAAAGCCCCATTGCATTCAATAAACTTCCATTTGCTCCTATTCCGTTCCACACTCCCCTAATCAAGGGTTATGTTTAATTACCGTTTAAAACCTGTTTAAACAACAATATTAAATTGTTTATTTGTAATTATAATATGCCGGTGTCTGTTTTTATAACTTACACAATACTTTTAATAACCGAACACCAATTTTCAATCTGTAAATTTCTGACCGTTATTTTTTACAATTCATTAAAAGAAGATGTGATTATTAGGATTAAATTAAGTCCACGGTCTAGGATTGGACGTTTATGCAATGAAAATTGAATCCACTGTCGCGAAAATGTTCTGAATCGCTAAAGTGATGCTTTTTTGAGCAAATATCTAAGGTAAATACTATGAAATTATAAAAAGTACTCTAAGATTGAAAGAACAAATAATGGAATGATAATTCTACATCTGAAATTGGATTTTAAAGGCATGCATGAAGCAAATTAGTGGAGCAAAAAGAAAAATAATGTGTTGCAAAACATTTCCCCCGTCGTGGATGCGATTTTCAACAGTTTGAAACATTTTGTAGAACTAGAAAATGTTTTGAAATAAATATTTCTTTAGATTGACAAATACTGTTTTATCACGCTGGATATGAATCCAAATTAATACTATCCAATAGTCCAAAGAAAAAGCGCTAAGATTTTTCAATCTTGGCGCTTTTCAATAATTTTATCTGATATATTGACCTACACGTTTAGAGACACTCTTTTGAATGTTGTAACTGTAAGTTCTTTATCGCTTTGCTTCAAAAATTCAGCTATTGAAATTTTTGGGTCTTTCACGTAATCTTGCTGCAACAAAGTAGAATCTTTATAGAATTTCTGCAAAGAACCTTCCACTATGCGATCAATTACATGTTCAGGTTTGCCACCTTCAAGCGCTTTCTCACGTGCAATTTTCAATTCTGTTTCCTTCACCTTTTCAGGTATTCCGTCAGCTGAAACTGCTATAGGATTCATTGCAGCAACTTGCATTGCAACATCTTTAGAAATGCTTGCATCAACTCCTTCTTTGTTGAACCCAACAATAGTAGCCAATTTGTTTCCTGGGTGAATGTATGCTGTAACAGTTGGAGCTGTGATATATTCATAAAATCCTAGTTCCATTTTTTCGCCTGTAGCACCAATTCTATCAGTAATCAATTCAGCAACTGTTCCGTTTTCCAAAGGAAGAGCCAAAAGATCTTCTAGAGTTTTAGGCTTGTTGCTCATTGCAACATCCAAAATTTTCTCAGTAAGCGATATGAATTCACTGTTTTTTGCAACGAAATCGGTTTCACATTGTAATGCAACAACTGCTGCATATCCTTCTTCTGTTTTTGCAATAACACAACCTTCACTTGCTTCACGATCTTCACGTTTTGCTGCAACAGCTTGACCCCTTTTACGGATAATTTCTACTGCCTTATCAAAATCGTTATCTGTTTCAACTAATGCGTTTTTGCAATCCATCATCCCAGCACCTGTCATTTTGCGCAAATGCTGGATATCTGCCATTGTAACTGCCATATATATAATTCTTTTATTTCGAGTGAATAATTCTTATTCTTCTACTTTTTTGTCTTCAGCAGGCTTAGTTTCTTCAACTGGCTTGCTTTCTTCAACTGAAGCTGTAGGAGCTTCTTCTTCTTCTTCTTTGTCTTCTTTCTTTACAATACGTTCTCTTTTGCCTGTTTTAGATTTGCGCTCTCTGCGTGCACCAGCTTCTTGCTCATCTTGCTCTTCTTTAGCATTAGCATCAGCTCTTTCTATCTTTCTTTCTTCTAGGCCTTCACGTATCGAGGTTGTAATGTAGTCCATGATTAGCTCAATCGATTTTGTTGAGTCATCATTAGCTGGAATTACAAAGTCTATATCTCTAGGATCAGAGTTTGTATCAACAATTGCGAATACAGGTATACCCAATTTGTTAGCTTCCTTTACTGCAATTTGCTCTTTCATTACATCAACTACAAAAATTGCAGCTGGCAAACGAGTTAAATCTTGAATAGAGCCAAGGTTTTTTTCAAGTTTTGCACGCTGACGTGTTACTTGAAGTTTTTCACGTTTTGATAAAGTTTCAAAAGTACCATCCTTTATCATTCTATCGATGGTGCCCATTTTCTTAACAGCCTTACGAATTGTAGGGAAGTTAGTTAGCATTCCACCTGGCCAACGTTCTATCACGTAGGGCATGTTTATTTTTTGAGATGCTGCTGCAATAGCTTCTTGTCCTTGTTTCTTAGTTGCAACAAACAAAATTCTCTTTCCAGATTTAGCCATTTGCTTCATTGCATTAGCAGCTTCTTCTGTTTTTGCTATCGTTTTGTATAAATCGATAATGTGAATACCGTTTCTCTCCATAAAAATATAGGGAGCCATTGCGGGATTCCATTTTCTTTTCAAGTGGCCGAAATGCGCTCCGGCTTCAAGTAATTGGTCAAATTCTAATATTGCCATTGTTTTTTTAATAAATTATTCGTTTACATTCTTTTTCTGAACCGAATCGAAAAGTAAATTACTTCTTTATATATAGAAGTAATGTCCTTTCAATTTAGATACTAAACGCTTTTTTTGAGAATCAAAAAAAACATTCTTTGAATTCTCAATATATATAGCATATATAGCGATAAAAAATCGTATATAACATGCTTAACGTTTCGAGAATTGAAATTTCTTTCTCGCTCCTGGTTGCCCTGGTTTTTTACGTTCAACAACACGAGGGTCGCGTGTCATAAATCCTTCAGCTCTTAAAGCTGATTTGTCATCTGGATTTATTTTCACCAACGCACGAGCTATGCCCAAACGAGCAGCTTCTGATTGTCCTTTATAACCTCCACCATCTAAGTTAATAGTGATATCGTATTTTTCAAGAACATCCAAAGTTGTTAGTGGTTGCTTTACTACATACTGAAGAATTGATGAAGGAAAATAATTTTCAAACTCGCGTTTGTTGATAACAATCTTACCGGAACCTTCGCGAACGAACACACGTGCTACCGCAGCTTTGCGTCTTCCTAATGCATTTACTACTTCCATTGTTATTATTTAAGTGTATTAATATCTAATTTTGTTGGCTTTTGAGCTTCATGCGGATGACTTTCACCTGCATAAACGTACATGTTTTTAAGGATAGCATCACCTAGTTTGTTTTTAGGTAACATACCTTTCATAACTTTTCTTAATAGTCTGTCTGGTCCTTTTGCAAATAACTCTGCAGCTGTTGTTCCACGTTGTCCACCTGGATAGCCACTGTAGCGCAAATAAACGCGATCATTCCATTTGTTGCCTGTTAGCTCAACTTTGTCTGCATTAATGATGATTACATTATCGCCGCAATCTACGTGAGGAGTAAAGCTAGGTTTGTACTTACCTCTAAGTAGTTTTGCTACTTTAGAAGACATGCGACCAAGAGTTTGTCCCGTTGCATCAATTACAACCCATTCTTTTTGGGCGGTTTCTTTGTTAACCGATACGGTTTTATAACTTAAAGTGTTCACTTTCTATTGTTTTTTAATTTTTGTTGAGATTGTCTGAATATAAGCTTGTTCGACTTGTCTTGCTAAGGGACAAATAGTCAAATAAAAAGCTCACAATCAAACTTTTAAGTGATTTATTGTAATAATCGGAATGCAAAGTTACAATATTCAAGTTAATTAGCAAAGAATGAGCACATTTTATTTTCTTTCATCAGTCATATTTGCATAAATGAGTTCATATTTTGTATCATATCAAGCAAGCTTTCTGCGAAACGAGCATTTTTATTGTTATTCCTTCGTTGTCAGTATGTAGTAACAGATGGGCGTAGTCTAACAATGCAGACTTCTCTTCTGTTGAATTCGTTTAAGCGAGGGGGGTACATAGATAATTCATTAGTTAACGGTCAACTCTAGTAAACCTTTATCTCATCATAGAATGGTGGGTGTCCAATTAGGATGTGAAAGCCAAAATAAAATCCCTTGAAGTCAGAGTTTTCAATGGGAAAGCTATAGCCAAATTGTAACCTACCCAAATTCATAAGAGAGAGTCCTAAGCTAGGTTTAATATTTTTGGTGGAAGCAGATAACTCAGTAAACAAAAAGTGCATCCATGTCTTGTTTAAATGTATTTCGGGAGCAATAGTAAACTTGCCATCCTCACCATACAAATATCCACCCACACCCACATTCAGCGGCCCGTGATTGTTTCTCAAGTCATTGTTGTTGAAACGATATTCCGCACCCAAATAGCCACTTTTTTTATGCATACTTTCATAACCCACATTCAGCGCCACTTTGTTCAGTTGAGCTTGGATGTAACTACTCATCAGTAGCATCAACATTGTCGCAATCAATATTCGTTTCATATTAGCAAAAGGTTTAATTTTTTTCAATTCTATTTCTGTGTGTATAATTTAGTCCGTTAGATCTTCAAGTATCTATCTTGTTTCTCTATAATATCTTTTAGGTATTGCACTATTTCTTCCCAAGGCAACAATTTACCCTTACCCACATCGCCACAGGCTAGTACACCATCTTTCGTACCCAGTACATGATACCCATTTGCCTCCAGCTTTTTCAAATTCTGTTGCACAAAAGGATTCTCATACATAGCCGTATTCATAGCCGGTGCAATTACTTTTGGGCAAGTAGCCACCATTACAGTTGTAGAGAGCATATCGTCAGCAATGCCCGATGCAATTTTGCCAATAATATTGGCCGTAGCAGGCACTATCACAAACAGATCTGCATCCCTTCCCAGATCAATATGAGTTGTGTCCCAATGGTCCACTGGGTCGTACATGTCGGTCACCACAAGATTGCCCGACATCACCTGAAAAGTAAGCGGGCGGACAAATTCTTGAGCAGATTTTGTCATAATCACATTCACATTGTAACCATCTTTTTTTAGTTGGTTCACAATCTCAACCGCTTTGTAACAAGCAATACCGCCACTTACCCCTACAACTATATTTTTCATATCCACTTTGTCTCTATTTATCAGTTTATATGCTTCATTGCTAAATTAACAATCGCCTCAGCAATTTGTTTTTTGCCCACAGGTCGCGCCACAATCTCACCTTTGTGAAGCAGTAGCCCTTCATGACCCTCTACAGACAATTGCGAAACCTCATTGGCAAACACAGCGTCGCAGTCATTGATTACTCTCAATTTCTCGGCCTGTTTTACAAGGTTATTGTCATGATTGTGTTTTACCAGTTTGAACCCTACCAAAAAGGTCTCTCTGTTTTTCTTTTTAATCAAAGAAATCACCTTGGGCGTAGTCTCAAATCCCATAATTATCTTTTCGTTCGACGAAATCTTCTCGTCAGCATCATGCTTGTGTATCGGATTTGTTAGGATAGCTTCAATCTTCTCCTTCGAGATATTGTTGTCTGCAACAAACTTGAGATAAAGTTCCTCGGCTAATGCAGCTATCGATGCAGAGTAGGAGTATGAGAAATCTGATATTGCCATTGCGTGAATAAACAGGTCAATCTTCACTTCGTCCATCAACGAGTCTATGCAGTCATAAACACTCTGCGTGTTTGTCATATTCACAAAGTTAATGCAACGCGCATCCTCTGCATTCACCTCTTTGGTCAAAGCCTTTGGCGCTTTTATATAATGAACCAAAAAGTCCGTCCGGTTATGCTTTCGCATAAAGAAAAGCACAGCCTCCAAGCAATGCCAACCCAAAGATCCAGAACTCATGTTGGTTATTTTCCTTACCCCATCTATTGACTCTTCTGTTCCACCGGCAGTAATGGCAATATGCATCATAGTCGTTGTTGTATTTCATTGTTGTCGCCCAATATAAAAACTTTGGGCTTCACGTTCTCCGCCTCTTCTTGTGTGCAAAATCCATAAGCCATTATTATCACTTTATCGCCCGCAAGCACAAGACGAGCCGCCGCACCATTCAGGCAAATCACACCACTGTGCTCTTCTCCCTCAATCACGTAAGTTTCAAATCGCTCGCCATTATTTATATTCACCACCTGCACCTTCTCCATTGGCAATATCCCCGATTCCTTCAACAAGTAAGAGTCGATAGTAATGCTGCCCGTGTAGTTTATATTGGCTTCAGTAACTGTACCTCTGTGCAGTTTTGCTTTCAACATGTTTAATATCATATGCTATCTTCTTTTTTTCAATATCTCGTTATCTATCAATCTGGTTTTTCCAAACTTCACCGCCACAGCTATTATAGCCGTCCCTACAATGTTTTCAATCTGTACAAACGTAGGGTAGGAGTATATGCTCACATAATCTATTTCGGCCAAAGGCATGGTCGCAATTTTAGTTTCAATCAGTTGGGTCAGGGCAGCAACATTTCTTTCGCCCTCCTTATAAGACTTACTTGCCAACTGCAATGACTCGTTTAATATCACTGCCTGTGTACGTTCCGCTTCACTAAGGTAGCTGTTGCGCGAACTCATTGCCACACCATCAGTTTCTCTCACAATAGGGCAAACAACCAACTCTACATTCATGTGCAGATCGTTCACCATTTTGGTTAGCACAGCTACTTGTTGTGCATCCTTCTGCCCAAAATAAGCTCTGTCGGGTTGCACAATGTTAAACAGCATGTTCACCACAGTAGTCACTCCCCTAAAGTGAGTTGGCCTCGATGCCCCACACAGTACCTTGGTGATATCGCCCTCCACATTCACCCAAGTATTACTTCCCTCGGGATACAAATCGCACACATTCGGATTGAATATAATGTCGGCCCCTGCTTTGTAGGCAAGGTTTGTATCGTTGAGTATATCTCTTGGATAAGTTTCGAAATCCTCGTTAGGACCAAACTGTGTAGGGTTCACAAAAATACTCACAACTACAAGGTCGTTCTCCTCCTTAGCCTTCTTTATGAGCGACAAGTGACCTTTGTGCAAATATCCCATTGTTGGAACTAAACCAACTGTCTTGTTTTCTCTATTTACAGTTACCAGAAAACGCTTTATCAATTCTGTCGTGGTTATAACCATCTTGTAAGTTGTAAAAACATATTATTTATTCAAATTGTTTATCACCTCTTCGTCTATCGTAAAGGTATGCTTCTTCTCGGGAAAACTATTGTCAGCAAGCTCCTTTATATATGTCTTCACGGCACCCTCAATATCAGTGGATAGATGCGCAAACTGTTTCACAAATTTAGGCACAAAATCGCTATACATACCCAACATATCATTGCTCACCAATACTTGTCCATCACAATATTTTCCTGCACCAATACCAATGGTAGGCACATTCACCGTTTCGGTTATAATCTTGCTCAACTCTTCGGGCACACACTCCAGCGTAATGGCAAACACCCCTGCTTCTTCCAGCGCTTTGGCATCATCAATTATCTGTTGTGCTTGTTCCAAGCTCTTACCTTGCACCTTAAATCCACCAAACATATGTACCGATTGAGGCGTCATACCAATATGCCCCATCACTGGAATTTGCGCTCTCACAATCTGACGAATAGTCTCGGCAAACTCAACACCACCTTCTAGTTTAATGGCATGCGCACCGCCCTCTTTCATCAGTCTGCCTGCATTGCTCACCGCCTCGGCCACCGATACATGATAGGACATGAAGGGCATATCAACAATCACCAAAGACCTTTTTGCTCCGCGTGTCACAGCCTTGGCATGATAAATCATATCCTCCATCGTCACCGATATGGTAGAGTCGTGCCCCTGCACCACCATTCCCAACGAGTCGCCTACCAGCAAAGCATCAGCACCCGCACTATCCAGTATTTTGGCCATCGAGTAGTCATAAGCAGTAAGCATGCTTATAGGCCTCTTTTCATCTTTCGCTTTTTGGAAAGACTTCACTGTAAATTTCTTATTCATATTCTTTATAACCTTTTTGTGTTCTGCTGCCCCCTGTTCTCTCAGCTTCTTTCTGTTATTATCCATATCAAAAAGAGCATTCTCAAATCAAAGAGGCATCAATCAACCATTAGAAGTTGCAAAAATACAACATATATTTTATCAATGAAAATAAATTGATTCACACACACTTATATGCAGTTCTTCAAATAGTAGATAAGTAGCAGACAAATTGCAATATTGCTTGTTCAAACAAGTGTATCGTTAATGGATGCGTTGGTTGTTAGTCCAGCATCTCTCTCAACCTATCATCCCGTAGCATTGACATAGTCTCCCTTCCCAATGCTTTGTAGAGCGGTTGCTTGTCAGGCATGTGCAGGTGCAATGTCTCCAAGTGTTTAGCTACCGTAGAGCCATCGCCTCTTTTTATAGCACCCGTCAGCGCATCGCTCATATGCTCATTCTCAGCAATGTTTTTCAGAGTGCTATTCAGTAGGGGGGCAGTCGCTTTCTTTATTTCACTTTTGGTCATGCCAGATTTGGCAAACATTTCATACGCTAGGTTCAGTAACGTTACTAGATAGTTCGATAATACCGATGCAGCACAATGATACAACTCTTTCTTCTGCGAATCTATTAGCAACGTGTGGTTGCCAGTTTTCTCAAACAGTCCAGTCAGATAGTCGTCATCATTGTTCAGTGTTTCTTTTTCATCTTCTTCTACAAGCGAACTGTCGAGTGTAAAGTAAGCCTCATTTAGTTGCACGGCACTCTCCTCTGGTTGACCAAAAGCCATCAATGGATGAGCGCAATAAATTGGGAAGCCTGCATCTTTTATGGGTTGCAACACCATGGTCGAATGCACCCCACTGGTATGCACAAACGCTTTTATCTGTTGAGGTGGTATATCCAGTTGCGCAATCTCCATTGCCAACACTGGCAGTGCATCGTCCGATGCTGTTATCCACACCATCTTGCTGTTGCTCATCAATTCCGCAATGCTGCTGTAAGCAACTGTACCTGTCAACTTGGCTGCACGCTCCGCATGTTCATACGTTCTACTATAATAGCCACCTACTTCCAAGCCTTTTTGTTTAAAATAAAGCCCCAAAGCCGAGCCCACCTTTCCTGCACCTATAAAAGAGATCATATCTTCTTTTCAATGTTTATTTAATGTAGGGCAAAGGTAATAAATATTTTAGGCTCATCAAGGGGGCAAGAGACTTGGAACAAAAGAAAAGAGACAAGGCAATGCTACCTGTAATATTGAACGTAGTGAAATATCTGTTTAATATTTGCAGACCCTACTAACAGATTCCTTACTACGTGTCGGAATGACAGGGTTATTCAGGCCTCAAAAACGTTTAACAGTAATACAGAGAGTGTTTTATATTTCAGAAAAAATCGGAACACCCCTTCACAGGGACATTCCGATTGTTGGAAAATCAAAAAGTCAAAAAAACAATAATCAAAATGATTCTATTGTGGTTTCATCATTGTATCTTTTCTATACCTAATACCTTCAAATCTTTTATTGCAATGATTTCATTACTCATATTCATTAGTTGTAATACTAGGTAGCGCCTTTTCCACTCTATTTTTGTTCAGCTCGTTGTATTTATACATCAATTCGTACTCTTTATCACCATCATGCTCTTTCACTATCACCCTGATGAGTATAGAATCTTCTCCCTCCACGCGAAATGGCCTCAAGTCAAAACATGCAAAACCGTTAAAGAGCGTATTGCTCATGCTGTTGTACGAATTGTGTCTAAACTCCAATTCAAGCACACCCGCATCAACCTCAGTCGCCATTTTGTTTTGCACCACATTTATGGCGTGTGGTCTTACCCCGTTATAATTAAAAGAAAAAGCAGTATTCAAATAGTGATTGCCAATCCAGAGGTCATTCATTCTCACCGGGTCGTTGCCAATGCTATCTGCATTCGCTTCGGTCAATTCAATCACAGGTTTGGTCAAGATATCCCAAATGTCGTTCACTTTTATGTAATGGTCAAAGCCCTGCATTGCTCCCGAAAGTAGGGTGTAGTTCACAAACACACGCTGATTCGCTTTGGGTCTGTAATATACATCTGTCGCCGCAGGCCACAATTTATCCCCATTGTCCAATAGAAGCGAATAGCTCATTTCTCCTTCAGAGACTACTGTAGCAACACTAATTCTAAAATCGCCAAGCGAATATCCATCACTGTCGCTACAAGCAAAAGAGCTGTTCAAAATTATTATCAACAATGATGCGTAGATCAAGATCTTCTTCGTTTTCATCTTTCAAGTGGTTCTAAAAGGGTTTTTTAATATTTCACGTTTATATAATAGATGCAAGGAAATGGGAAACGTTGCACCAAAGAGTTGAAAATTAATAGTTAAAAGTGAAAAGTTGCGGGGGGNNGGGGCAGGTGTGGGGTCTGCGATGTGAGGTGTGGGGTCTTTTTATTCAACCAGTACACCGTTTATTACCCCTCGGCCGTTAAGGCCTATAAACGCATTTTCATTGTCAATTTTCAACTTTCAATTGTCAATTATTTCACCCTTTCGGGTAAAGCTTCTTCAACAAATCATCCCGCCCCAATCGTTTCAGAGCACTCACAATAGATCGTTTAACTTTGTGTTCATACCAAAAGAAAAATTGGTGTTGGTTGGCTTTCTCATTAGCCGATTTGGCAGTGAACACTCGTTCAAGGGTGTAGGGGTGATAGCCTGTGTAGTACATTTCAGTAGCCAGTGTCATAGGCGAGGGTGTAAAATCTTGTATCTGTTCCAATTTAAAGTCCAAATCTTTAGTTATAACAGCCAATTCTGCCATATCCTCCTCTGTACATCCTGGATGAGAAGAGATGAAATAAGGAATCAGTTGCTGTTTCATACCCGTCTCTTTGTTTATCTTTTCGAATATGCTCTTAAATTGGTTGAAATCTTTGAACGAAGGTTTGCGCATCATCTTTAACGTACGATCCGAAGTATGTTCAGGAGCAACTTTCAATCTACCCGATACATGATTCATTATTAATTCTCGTGTGTACTCTTTGGCATTCTTATTGGTAGCTTCATCTTTGCTCTTATGCAAAAGCATGTCATAGCGCACTCCGCTTCCTATAAAAGATTTCTTGATACCCTTCTTAGCATCCACAGATTTATAAATGTCCAACAATGGTCCATGATCAGTATCCAAGTTTGCACACACCGCAGGGTGAATGCACGACGGACGTTTACACTTTTCGCAAATCGAAATCTTCTTCCCCTGCATCTTATACATATTGGCCGATGGCCCCCCAAGGTCGCTCAAGTAACCCTTAAAGTCGGGCATCTTTATCACAGTATCCACCTCTTTTAGTATGGACTCTTTCGATCTGGACGCAATAAATTTGCCCTGATGAGCCGAGATAGTACAAAACGCACACCCACCAAAGCAACCCCTATGTAGATTGATGGAAAATTTAATCATCTCATACGCCGGTATCTTCTTGTCTTTATATTTCGGATGAGGTAGGCGCGTGTAAGGGAGGTCGAATGAGTCGTCAATCTCCAT
>LFRM01123095.1_pt1 | contig 15448 bp, 14 predicted proteins | sample 618341 | NCBI WGS metagenome assembly LFRM01 (sample SAMN03654438, study PRJNA283298) | anaerobic digester metagenome | isolation source: pool of bioreactors CSTR01a, CSTR02a, and CSTR03a thermophilic anaerobic... | place: Denmark: Kgs. Lyngby | collected 2014-05-21 | reverse complement strand
CTATTGTTGTTATGGGGCCATTATTGGCTCGTCTAGGCAGAGCGAGAGTAGCTTTACCAGGCGGATGTGCAATTGGTACTCGTCCAATCGACTTACACTTAAAAGGTTTTGAAGCAATGGGCGCTTCTATTAAAATTGAGAATGGTTATGTTGAAGCTGTCGCTGAGAAATTGCATGGCGCTCGTATTTACTTGGACTTCCCAAGTGTAGGAGCTACACAAAACTTGATGATGGGCGCGGTATACGCTGAAGGTACTACTGTGTTGGAAAACGTTGCACGTGAGCCAGAAATCGTTGACTTAGCTCGTTTTCTAAATAGCATGGGTGCTAAAGTATATGGAGCTGGTACAGAAACAATCCGTATTGAGGGTGTTGAAGAACTAGTGGGTGTCACACACTCAATTATTCCTGACCGTATCGAAACAGGCACATTTATGGTTGCAGCGGCTGTTACAAACGGCAACATCTTCATCGAAGATGCGATTGCTGAACATAACAAACCCTTGATTTCTAAACTGAAAGAAATGGGCGTTTCAATTGAAGAAGAAGGGGACGGTCTACGTGTTGTTGGACCGAAGCAATTACGGGCAACGGATGTTAAGACAATGCCACATCCTGGCTTCCCCACTGATATGCAGGCACAAATGACAATCGCTCAGCTGGTTTCGCAAGGGACAAGCACAATGACAGAAACAGTTTTTGAGAACCGCTTCATGCATCTTGAAGAAATGCGCCGTATGAATGCAAACTTCAAAGTAGAAGGACAAACGGTCTTGTTATATGGAAATTCTTCATTCCAAGGCGCTGAAGTAGCAGCCACAGACTTACGTGCTGCAGCAGCATTGATCATTGCTGGATTAGTATCTTCTGGATACACACGCGTAACGAACTTAAAACATCTAGATCGTGGATATTATAATTTTGACAAAAAGCTTCGTAATCTTGGAGCGGACATCGAGCGTATCGATGAAAGTAATGAAAAAGCACTTTCTTCCCAAGAATTGGCTGCCTTGTTTGCATAGTTTTAGTATTTACAATTAAATTCAGGGGGAAAACAACTTGGCAAAAGATATTGGTATCGACTTAGGTACTGCTAACGTGTTGATTCATGTGAAGGGCAAAGGAATTGTCTTAAATGAACCTTCAGTCGTTGCAGTAGATACTGCGACGAACCGCGTCCTAGCAGTAGGAGCAGAAGCTTACCGAATGGTTGGACGTACACCTTCCAACATTAAAGTTATTCAGCCGTTAAAAGGTGGCGTAATCGCTGACTTTGACATCACCGAAGCAATGTTAACGCATTTCATTGATCGTTTGAATGTGAAAGGCTTGCTAACGAAGCCGAATATTTTGATTTGCTGTCCAACAAATATTACTACAATTGAACAAAAAGCAATTATCGAAGCGGCTGAAAAGAGCGGCGGAAAAAATGTTTATTTAGAAGAAGAACCGAAAGTTGCTGCAGTTGGTGCAGGACTGGATATTTTCCAACCAAACGGAAATATGGTTATTGATATTGGTGGGGGAACGAGTGATATTGCTGTTCTTTCATTGGGCGGTATCGTTACAAGCAGCTCATTGAAACAAGCAGGGGACAAACTTGACACAGATATCATGAACTTCGTAAAACGTGAACATAAATTGCTAATTGGTGAAAGAACATCAGAGCAAATTAAAAAAGAAATCGGTACGGCGTTAGAACCTGAGAAGGTAATAGGAATGGAAATTCGCGGCCGTGACATGGTAACAGGCTTACCACGTACAATTACGATTAATTCAAAAGAAATTTATAGTGCAATGCACGAAACCTTGATGAATATTGTTGACCAGGCAAAAGAAGTTCTTGAAACAACACCGCCTGAATTGGGTGCAGATATCATTAACACCGGAATCGTTTTAACTGGTGGGGGTTCATTGATCAATGGAATTGAAGAGTTGTTCAGCAGCGAATTGGGAGTACCTGTATTTGCAGCAACTGAAGCACTTGATTCTGTTGTCTTAGGAACGGGGATCTTGTTGGAGAACATTGGTAAAAAACGTAATAAAAAAGACGGGTTCTTCAGTAGATTATTCAAATCAAACTAATTGTAAAGGAAGTTCATTATGAAATTCGACTTTAAACCGATATTTAAAGCTCTATTCTGGATCGTATTTTTTGTAGCCTTGGCGATGGTTCTGTTCTTTGCTGGTTTGGCTATCGGATACGGTGTTTTAGGTGATGGAGAAATGATGGATGTCTTTAAGTATGAAACATGGCAACACATCCTGGATTATATTCGTTAGTTGAAAATTAGTAGTGACCAAAAGGGCCGAGACGTATGTCTCGGCTCTTTCTTCTTTTCGAATAAGGAGATGTCCAAGTCGGAACTAGAATAACAAAATGACTCTTCTAGTTCTGATTTAGTGGGCTGGGAGTATCTAATACGTAAGCCTGAACGATTAGAAAAAACATTGCTTTTTCTAATCGAATGGTGTTATAATAAGAACGTTGTTGTCGCCTTAGTGTAATGGATATCACGTAAGATTCCGGTTCTTGCGATGGGGGTTCGATTCCCTCAGGCGACGTCATGTATATTGATTCCCCATCTTGACTCAGTCAGGGTGGGGGTTTCTTTTTAGGCGTTATATTATCCAATAAACGCTAACTTTGTTAGAATAGTAAAAGGTCAGACAAATCAATTGACCATTTTTGACCAATGGTGTACAATTACAAATGAATAAGATAATATTTCTTGATTAGGAGGAAATCTTTTATGAACTTAATACCTACAGTAATTGAACAAACTTCTCGTGGCGAACGTGCTTACGATATTTATTCACGTCTTTTGAAAGACCGTATCATTATGATTTCAGGCCCAATTGATGACAATCTTGCTAACTCGGTTATTGCACAATTGTTATTCTTGGATGCACAAGATCCTGAAAAAGATATTTATATCTACATTAACTCACCAGGTGGATCTGTATCAGCAGGTCTAGCTATCTACGATACAATGAACTTTGTTAAATCTGATGTACAAACAATTGCTATGGGAATGGCAGCATCTATGGGTAGTTTCTTATTAACAGCTGGAACAAAGGGCAAACGCTTTGCTTTGCCAAACGCTGAAATTATGATTCACCAACCATTAGGTGGGGCGCAAGGACAAGCAACAGAAATCGAAATCGCTGCACGTCACATCTTAGCAACACGCGAACGTTTGAATAAAATCTTGGTTGAAAGAACAGGTCAACCATTGGAAGTCATTGAACGCGATACAGATCGTGATAACTACATGACAGCACAACAAGCTAAAGAGTACGGCTTGATTGATGAAGTGATGGAAAGTTCAAAAAGCTTAAAGTAAAATGAGAAAAATGAAAGAAGTATCTAACTTTTTTAAGGTTAGGTACTTCTTTTATATTTTAAACGTGGTAAAATGAAAGCGGAAACAACCGCATCGCTGTAATCTTTGACGGTATCGGGACGCGAAGTGACCCGATAGAGTGTGTACTTTTTTGCCTAAAATGATACAAATGAGTTGAAATAGTTACACAACATTGGTAGAATAAACGTTGTAAGGTAAAGAAATGCACCGCTCTTAAGCATAGAAGACATCTGTGCAGCAGTACGGAGCGCAGAGGTTGGAACATTTCTGACTTGTTGGTCGTTTTTAGACCTACTGAGGAAGTGAGGGATGATATGAAAGATGCAATTTCTGTCTTACAAAAAGTAATTCCTGATTTATTGTCGCATTTAACACATCGCTATCGGATACTGGAAGTAATAAATTTGCAGTCACCGATTGGCCGACGGGCATTATCAGAAATTACGTCTATTTCAGAAAGGTCTCTTCGAACTGAAACGGACTATTTGAAAAACCAAGGATTACTTTTTAGCACTAAAGCGGGTATGTCGCTTACCTTAAAGGGAAAGAAAGTTTTTCATGAACTTGAAGGTATTTTAGACCGTATGTTAACGATGGACCGTAAAGAGGAAGCATTAGCTAAAAAGTTAAACCTCCAATTTTGCCGCATTGTACCCGGAGATACAGATGATTCAAAAGAGATTCTGGACATTTTAGGTGAGCATGCAGTAGAAGTGTTTGACGAATTGTTACCGGAAGGTGCGTTCATTGTCGCAGTAGCCGGCGGGAGCACGATGCTCGCAATGGCACAGCATATGACCACTGAGTTATCAGAGCAAAGACACTTCACTTTTGTACCGGCTCGAGGTGGTTTGGGTGACCTTATGGCAATTCAAGCAAACTCAGTGAGTGATTCAATGGCACAAGCAACAGGTGGCTCAAATACAGCGTTATTTGTACCCGACGATTTAAGCGAAGAAGCATTGAATTTACTGAAAAATGAGCCATCAATACTTCAAACAATGAACCTGATGAAACAGGCGAATTGCTTGTTATACAGTATTGGAAGTGCTAAAGTAATGATGGAAAGACGCAAAATGCCGGCTGAACTCAAAGCCATTTTGGTTGAGAAACAAGCAGTAGGCGAAGCATTTGGATGTTACTTTGATGACAAAGGGCGGATTGTTCACCGCTTATCACGCTTTGGACTCCAGATAGAAGACGTTGCCGCGATTCCTTATGCAATAGCCATAGCAGGAGGAAGTTCGAAAGCCAACGCAATTCAAGCTTATTCACATATTGCACCAGAACATACATGGCTGGTTACAGATGAAGGTGCAGCTAATTCGATTTTAAAAGGGATAACCCTTTAAAATATATTTTATTATCCTGAAGGAGGATTTTTTAAATGACAGTAAAAGTAGCGATTAATGGTTTTGGACGTATTGGACGTTTAGCACTACGCCGTATTTTGGAATCTAACACAGAATTGGAAGTTGTAGCTATCAACGACCTTACAGATAACGATGACCTAGCTTACTTATTGAAATATGATACAGCTCAAGGACGTTTCCCTTATTCTGTAGCAATCGAAGGTGACGATTTAGTAGTAGATGGTAAAGCTATCAAATCTTACGCTGAAAGAGATGCTAAAAACTTACCATGGGGCGAGTTAGGAATTGATATCGTTCTAGAATGTACAGGTTTCTATGTATCAGTAGAAAAATCTCAAGCACATATCGACGCTGGAGCAAAACGCGTATTGATCTCTGCACCTGCATCAGGCGATTTGAAAACAATCGTTTACGGTGTTAACCATGAGGCAATCGAATCTTCAGATGTAATCGTATCTGCAGCTTCATGTACAACAAACTGCTTGGCACCAATGGCAAACACTTTGAATTCTGAATTCGGAATCAAACGTGCTTTGATGTCAACAATCCATGCTTACACTGCTACACAAGCTATGCAAGATGCTCCAGGCGGACGTAAAAACCGTGCAGGTGCAGCTAACGCTATTCCAGCATCAACTGGTGCTGCTAAAGCAGTAGGTAAAGTAATTCCTGAATTGAACGGTAAAATTGACGGTACTGCAGTACGTGTACCAACAATCACTGGATCAATGGTTGAATTGTACTCAGTTCTAGAAAGAGATGTAACTGTAGAAGAAGTTAACGCAGCTATGAAAGCAGCATCTTCTGACGCATACATCTACGAAACAGATGAAATTGTATCTTCAGACGTAATCGGCGTTCCAGCTGGTTCAATCTTCGATGCAACTCAAACAAAGATCATGGAAGCTAACGGTGGCCAATTGGTTAAGACTGTTGCTTGGTATGATAACGAGTACGGTTTCGTTGGAAACATGGTAAGCACGCTAGCTTACATGGCTTCAAAATAATTTAAGAATTTAACTCGTAAAAGGCGGGAAGCGTCGCGCTTCTCGCCTTTTTACACGATTATGAAGCGGAGGGTTTAATTTTATGACAAAGAAAGTTGTTACAGACCTAGCTGTTGCTGGTAAAAAAGTACTTGTTCGTGCAGATTTCAACGTACCAATGAAAGATGGCGAAATTACAAACGATAACCGTATCGTTCAAGCAATGCCAACAATTGAGTATTTGATTGAAAACAATGCCAAAGTAATTCTTTTCTCTCACTTGGGTAAAGTTAAAACTGAAGAAGACAAAGCTAAATTGAGCTTACGTCCGGTTGCTACACGCTTGGCTTCATTACTAAATAAAGAAGTGAAGTTTGTACCTGAAACACGTGGCGAAGAACTAGAAGAAGCAATCAATGCACTTAAAGATGGCGAAGTTCTTGTTTTCGAAAACACACGTTTTGAAGATGTAGACGGCAAGAAAGAAAGTAAAAACGATCCTGAATTAGGAAAATACTGGGCAAGCCTAGGTGACCTATTTGTCAATGACGCATTTGGAACGGCTCACCGTGCCCATGCATCAAACATCGGGGTTGCTTCTCACTTGGAATCAGCAGCTGGCTTCTTGATGGATAAAGAAATTAAATTCATCGGTGGTGCGGTTGATGAACCACAACGTCCTTTCGTAGCTATTTTGGGTGGAGCGAAAGTTTCAGACAAAATCGGCGTAATCGAAAACTTGCTTGAAAAAGCTGATAAAGTTATTATCGGTGGCGGTATGGCTTACACATTCGCTAAAGCACAAGGAAAAGAAATCGGCGGCTCTTTGCTAGAAGCTGACAAATTGGACTTGGCTAAAGAATTGATGGCTCGCGCTGGCGACAAATTGATTTTACCAATCGATGCAACAATCGCTTCTGGATTCAGCAACGACGCTGTAGAAGGAACTGTTTCAATGGATGAAATTCCAGCTGATATGCAAGCTTTGGATATCGGACCTGAAACAATCAAGTTGTTCGAAAAAGAACTTAAAGGTGCTAAGACAGTTGTATGGAATGGTCCTATGGGCGTTTTCGAATTCGAGAACTTTGCTAAAGGAACAATCGGTGTTTGTGAAGCAATCGCTAAGTTAGACGATGCTACAACAATTATCGGTGGTGGTGACTCAGCAGCTGCCGCAATGCAATTAGGCTACGCAGATGACTTTACTCACATCTCTACAGGTGGTGGAGCGTCTCTAGAATACCTAGAAGGTAAAGAATTACCAGGCGTTGCATCAATTTCTGATAAATAATTTTCAGGGTTGATAGAAGGAGGAATATCATGAGAAAACCAATTATTGCAGGTAACTGGAAAATGAATAAAACAGCAGCAGAAGCGCAAGCTTTTGTAGAAGCTGTAAAAAACGCAATTCCAAGTAATGAAGCAGTAGATTCTGTTATCGGTTCTCCAACTTTATACTTGGAAAAAATGGTTAGCGACCGTGAAGGAACTGAACTTAAAGTTGCAGCACAAAACTGCTACTTTGAAGATGCAGGTGCTTTTACAGGCGAAGTTAGCCCGAACGCTTTAGGAGATTTAGGTGTTGATTACGTAATCATCGGCCACTCTGAAAGACGCGAGTACTTCCATGAAACAGATGAAGACATCAATAAAAAAGCGCATGCTATTTTCCGTAATGGTATGATTCCAATCGTTTGCTGTGGGGAAACACTAGAGCAACGTGAAGCTGGCGAAACAGCTGAATGGATCAAAGGTCAAATTACGAATGCACTGAAAGATTTAACAGAAGGACAAGTTTCTGAACTTGTTATCGCTTATGAACCAATCTGGGCAATCGGAACAGGTAAATCATCTTCTGCTGAAGAAGCGGATGAAACATGCGGCGTTGTTCGTGAAACAGTTCGTGAATTGTACAATGGTGCAACTGCGGATGCTGTACGTATTCAATACGGTGGTTCTGTTAAACCAGAAAACATTGCTGAGTACATGGCAAAATCAAACATTGACGGTGCTTTAGTTGGTGGAGCAAGTCTTGAAGCTGAATCCTTCTTGAAATTATTGGAGGCAGTTAAATAATGAATAAGAAACCTGTTGCAATCATCATTCTTGATGGTTTTGGTTGCCGCGACGAGGTTATTGGTAACGCCGTTGCGCAAGCAAAAAAACCTAATTTTGACCGCTACTGGAATTCTTATGCGCATGCAACAATGGCAGCTTCTGGATTGGCTGTAGGTCTTCCAGAAGGTCAAATGGGTAACTCTGAAGTTGGGCATACCAACATTGGAGCTGGCCGTGTTGTATACCAAAGTCTGACACGTATTGACAAAGCAATCCAAGATGGCGAATTTCTAACGAATGACGCATTAAAAGGTGCTTATCAACACGCAATCGATAATGGTTCTGCTCTACATTTATTCGGTTTGGTATCTGACGGTGGCGTTCATAGTCAATTAGGGCATATTCTTGCTTTAATCGAGAGTGCACATCAAAAAGGTGTGAAGAAACTTTATCTTCATGCTTTCATGGATGGCCGTGATGTGGATCCGCACGCAGGTGCGAGCTACATCGAAACAATCGAAAATAAAATGGCAGAAGTCGGCTTAGGTGAAATAGCGACAGTTTCTGGTCGTTATTACGCAATGGACCGTGACAAACGTTGGGAACGTGTGAACTTGGCCTATGATGCAGTGATGCATGGCGAAGGTCCAGCATTCCCTTCAGCACAAGCGGTTATTGAACAAAGCTATGCGAATAACGTAACGGATGAGTTCATCATGCCGAGCGTTATCGTTAAAGACGGTTTGCCAGTAGGAACAGTTAAAGATAATGATTCAGCTATCTTCTTTAACTTCCGTCCTGACCGAGCTATTCAACTTTCTAATGCATTTAGTAACGTAGAATGGACAGAGTTTGATCGTGGTATGCGTCCACAAAACATTAAGTTTGTGACAATGACGTTATACCAAGATACAGTCCTTGCTGATGTTGCTTTCCCGCCAATCGGGATGAAAAATGTATTAGCAGAAGTATTGAGTAATCATGGTAAGGCACAACTTCATGCTGCTGAAACTGAAAAATATCCGCACGTAACGTTCTTTATGAACGGTGGACAACATGAACCATTTGAAGGCGAAGATCGTATCTTGATTCCTTCACCAAAAGTGGCAACATATGATTTGAAACCTGAAATGAGTGCTTACGAACTAGGAGATGCTCTAAGTTCAGCTATCGACGAAGACAAGTATGATGCAATCATCTTGAACTTCGCAAACCCGGACATGGTCGGTCACTCTGGTATGTTGGAACCAACTATCAAAGCAATCGAAGCAGTGGACGAGAACCTAGGTAAAGTTGTTGATAATATCATTGCACACGGTGGCTACGCGATTATTTTCGCTGACCATGGTAACGCAGATACAATGATGACACCTGAAGGTACACCGCACACTGCACATACAACCGTTCCGGTTCCATTAATTGTTACTAAACCTGGTATCACATTACGCACAGATGGTAAGTTGGCGGATGTCGCTCCAACTATGCTTGATTTGATGGGTGTTCCTCAACCTGAGGAAATGACAGGTGAAAGTTTAATCGTAAAAGGGTAACCAATTACGAAATTGAGTTGCAATATACTCAAAAGTTGTCTAAAATTAACTTGTAAAACAAATTATTGTTTTCAAAAAAGGAGAGAATAGAATGCCATTCATTACAGATATTTTGGCTAGAGAAGTACTTGATTCACGCGGTAACCCAACAATTGAGGTTGAAGTTTACACAGAAGGTGGCGCATTTGGTCGCGGTATGGTTCCTTCAGGAGCTTCTACTGGTGAGCACGAAGCAGTAGAACTACGTGACGGAGACAAAGACCGTTACCTAGGAAAAGGTGTTCAAAAAGCTGTTGAGAACGTTGAATTAATCGCTGACGCGCTTATCGGTTTTGACGTAAGAGACCAACTAGCTATCGACCAAACAATGATCGCTTTAGATGGAACTCCTAACAAAGGTAAATTGGGTGCGAACGCTATTCTTGGTGTTTCCATCGCTGTTGCTCATGCAGCTGCAGAATACCTAGATGTACCATTGTACCAATACTTAGGTGGATTCAACTCTAAAGTATTGCCAACTCCAATGATGAACATCATCAATGGTGGATCTCACTCATCTGCACCAATCGCTTTCCAAGAATTCATGATTCTTCCAGTTGGCGCACCTACATTCAAAGAAGCACTACGTTGGGGAGCAGAAATCTTCCACAAACTAGCTTCAATCCTTAAAGCTCGCGGACTAGATACATCTGTTGGTGACGAAGGTGGATTTGCTCCACGTTTCGAAGGAACTGAAGACGGTGTTGAAACAATTCTAGAAGCAATCAAAGCTGTTGGTTTAGAGCCAGGTAAAGATGTATTCTTAGGTTTTGACTGTGCTGCATCAGAATTCTACGAAGACGGTATTTACAACTACGCTAAATTCGAAGGTGAAAACGGTGCTAAACGTACTGCTGCTGAACAAGTAGATTTCCTAGAAGAATTAGTTAACAAATACCCAATCATCTCTATTGAAGATGGTATGGACGAAAACGACTGGGACGGCTGGAAACTATTGACAGAACGTCTAGGCGAAAGAGTTCAATTAGTTGGTGACGACTTGTTCGTTACAAACACTGAAATCCTAGCAAAAGGTATCAAAAACCATATCGGTAACTCAATCCTAATCAAAGTTAACCAAATCGGTACTTTGACAGAAACATTTGAAGCAATCGAAATGGCTAAAAAAGCTGGTTACACTGCTGTTATCTCTCACCGTTCAGGTGAAACAGAAGACGCAACAATCGCTGATATCGCTGTTGCAACAAACGCTGGACAAATCAAAACAGGTTCATTGAGCCGTACTGACCGTATTGCTAAATACAACCAATTGCTACGTATCGAAGACCAATTGGGTGAATTAGCTGTTTACGAAGGTCTAGAAGCATTCTACAACCTAGAAAACAAATAATTTTAACTGAGAAAAACCTATCCGCGTGCGGATAGGTTTTTTTGTAGTATACATTATATATAACGTTCACGACGACTCAAATGGCTTTTCCGTTCTGAGTCAGCGTTTTAGGACCAAAACGACGGCTCAAACAGCTATTTCAATTTGAGTCAGCGTTTTACGACCAAAACGACGGCTCAAACGCCTATTTCAATTTGAGTCAGCGTTTTAGGACCAAAACGACGGCTCAAACGCCTATTTCAATTTGAGTCAGCGTTTTACGACCAAAACGACGATTCAAACAACTTTTCCGTCTGAGTCAGCAGTGAATTCTAAATAAACCTTTCATATTTGATTCATTTTGTTATAATGACTTAAACATTAAAATAATATGAGAATTAGATTGGAGTGTCACTTATGACTTGTTGGAATTTCTCGGCAGGACCTGCAGTACTGCCTACAGCTGTATTAAAAAAAGTGCAAGACGAGTTGTTATCTTATCAAGGTAGCGGAATGTCTGCGATGGAGCTGAGTCATCGGTCCTCCTTGTTCCAGCATATAATAACTGACGCAGAAAATGCTTTGAGAACGTTAATGAACATACCGGATAACTATCATGTTCTATTCTTGCAAGGCGGCGCCAGCACACAATTCGCTTCTATACCGATGAATCTCTTAAAGGATAAGAAGGCGGGATATGTTATTTCGGGAATGTGGGGGAAAAAGGCGTTTGAAGAAGCTAACAAACTATTCCCTGATCGCACAGTCGTAATCGCCGATTCAACTCCTAATAATCATACGGAGATTCCGGAAATACACATTGAAAACGAAACGGAATTTGACTACATTCATATCACAACAAATAACACTATTGAAGGAACCGCTTATCACACGATACCGAAATTTAAGCAGACATTGTTGGTAGCCGATATGTCCTCGAATATTTTGTCAGCTGATTATGACATCAGCGATTTTGGCTTGATTTATGCGGGCGCTCAAAAGAATATCGGACCAGCTGGCCTAACAATTGTGATTGTCCGTGAAGATTTAATCGGTAAAAATTCAGAACACATCCCGACCATGTTGGATTATCAGACCTATGTGAAAAGTAAATCACTATACAACACACCGTCAACTTTTCCGATTTATGTTTCAAAATTGGTCTTTGACTGGCTACTTGAATTAGGTGGGGTACCAAAAATGCTTGAAATGAATCAAGAAAAGGCGACCTTACTTTACAGCACGATTTCAGAATCTAACCTTTACACTTCACCCGTCCATCCTGATTTCCGCTCACTGACTAATATTCCTTTTGTAACGGGCGACACAGAATTAGACAAGAAGTTTGTTACTGAAGCTGAAAAAGCAGGATTTGTGAATCTAAAAGGGCACCGTTCTGTTGGGGGCATGCGCGCGAGCCTGTATAACGCATTTCCTTTAGAAGGCGTCCAAGCGCTGGTTACATTTATGAAAGAATTCGAACAAAGAGAGGGACTGGCAAAATGAAAGACATCCATACATTCAATCGAATCGCACCAGAAGGCTTACAGTTACTGAATAAAGAGGAGTTTGTATTAAACGAAGGATACGATCCGGATGCGATTATTCTAAGAAGTAAAGACCTGCACACTATGGCTTTTAACGACTCTTTACTTGCGATTGCCCGTGCGGGGGCAGGGGTCAATAATATTCCAGTCGAAGCCTGTTCAGAAAATGGAATTGTTGTGTTCAATACACCTGGAGCAAATGCAAATGCTGTAAAAGAGCTGGTTCTTGCTGCACTGGTTATGTCTGCGCGTCCAATTTACCAAGGTCTGCGGTGGGTAGAGCATATGGAAGGCGATAACCTCCCAGAAATTGTCGAAGCCAATAAAAAACAATTCGCCGGAACAGAACTTGCAGGAAAACGATTGGCCGTCATCGGTCTGGGTGCCATCGGTTCTTTAGTCGCTAACGATGCTTATCATTTGAATATGGACGTAATTGGCTATGACCCTTATGTTTCAGTAGAGACAGCTTGGAATATGAGCAGCCGCGTTAAAAAAGCGAATTCCTTACAGGAAGTATTACGGGATGCAGATTACGTGACGGTCCATGTGCCAGTCAACGACCATACAGAAGGCTTAGTAAATGCTGATTTTTTACATCAAATGAAGCCCGGAGCAGTGCTGCTTAACTTTTCACGTGATGGCATTATTGTCAGAGATGATATTTTGACAGCTTTAAGTAATGGCACGCTGGATAAATATGTTGCCGATTTTGCGGATGAAGCGTTTGTCCGTCATCCGAAAGCACTGATCTTTCCGCATTTGGGAGCTTCAACAGACGAAGCAGAAGTTAATTGTGCGATAATGGCCGTAAAAACGTTAAAATACTTTTTGGAAACAGGAAATATTTTACGTTCAGTCAATTTCCCGACGATAGATATCCCGCAACAATCACCTTTACGAATTACAATCGTCAATAGGAATGTACCCAATATGGTGGGGCAAATCTCAGCCATATTAGCCAAGCACTTTGTGAATATTGATAACATTTTGAATCGTAGCCGTGGAAATTATGCCTACACAATTATTGATATTCCGCTTTTAGAAGATTCACTCCTTCAAGAGATACTTGAAGATATGAGCAAAATTGAAGGTGTACTGAAAGCAAGAGTGATAAACAGGAGGGAAATGTAATTATGGTAAGTATTAAACCATTTCGAGCAGTACGACCCAATTCTTATGACGTCGACCAGATTGCGAGTCTACCGTATGATGTGGTGAGTAAGAGCGAAGTGTTAAAGTTAGTAGAAGACAATCCTAAATCATTCTTGAATATAGACCGTACCGATGTCAGATTTGAAACAGAAGATGCGGATGAAGTCTATGAGTTAGCGAAAGATAAATTAGCAGATTTTATGGACAAAGGCTGGCTTATTAAAGAAGAGGAACCTGCATTATATATTTATCGTCTACTGCAAGGCGACCGTCTACAATATGGATTAGTGACAACCATTGCAGTGGCTGATTATGCAGATGGACACATTAAGCGTCATGAGTTCACCCGTCCGGACAAAGAGAAAGACCGCATTCGCCATAATGACTGTTCAGATGCGAATACGAGTCCGATATTCCTGACTATGCGTAAAAATAGCAAACTGAAACTTCTTTTGAAAAAGGAAAGAGATGCACGTTTGCCGCTTTATTCATTTGATAGTTTCAACGATACAAACCATTGTATCTGGAGAATTACAGATCCGGCGACTATCGAAAATATCCAGAGCATTTTTGCGGAAGAAATTACTAATCTTTACATTGCTGATGGCCATCATCGTATGGAGTCTGCGTATAAAGTATCTAAAATGCGTCAAGAAGCTTACCCGGATGCACCGGAAGAAGCAAGTTTTAATTATTTTCTTGGTGTTATATTTTCAGAAGAAGAATTAACCATTCTCCCTTATAACCGCATCGTAGAAGGAGATATCACCCCACTAACGGTCAAAATAATTTCCCAAGCATTCGATTTTGAAAAAGTAGAAGCAGAAACATTTACACCCAAAGAAGCGGGGACCATCGGCATGTTCGCTAATGGTGACTGGTACAAGTTGACGATTAAAAAAGACAAGATACCTGCCGATCCTGTTGCGGCCTTGGATGCGTCTTTACTCCAGAATTATGTCCTTTCACCCGTGTTTGGGATTGAAAACCCTCGTACGGATCAACGGATTGAATTTGTTGGGGGCATTCACCCGATAGAAGAATTAATGGCACGTGCGGGTTTTGGGAAAATTGCGTTCTCCATGTATCAAACGACCATGGAGCAACTTTTGAACGTTGCGGACCATGGTGAAGTCATGCCGCCTAAATCAACTTGGTTTGAACCGAAACTTCTGAGCGGTTTGTTCGTACATCCATTTGAATCCGAAAAATACCTGAAGTCGGGTGTAGAATAAATTCCTTGTTTATGCTATAGTTAATCGTAGTATTTAAAGGAGGTCCACCATTGTACGACGTCTTATTAATCGCACTCATCATCGTATCAGTCTTGTTGATTATTGCTGTTTTGATGTTACCATCTAAAACAAACGCAGCAAGTGCCTTGAGCGGTGGAGCAGAAGCATTATTCGGTAAACAAAAAGCAAGAGGGTTTGAAGCAGGGTTAAGAAGAACAACTGCTGGATTAGGAACAATTTTTATTGTTCTTTCAGTAGTACTCGCATACCTATCTTCCAACTAATTATGAGTATAATGAATGAAATTGAAGCTGGGACTCGAGTCTCAGCTCCTTTTTTTGGTTTTTTTCAGGTCTTAAAGTACAATAGAAGTAGCAATAAATGATGAGGTGACGTACATGTCGAAAATTAAATTACCACAACCGTTTTTATTTGAAGCAGGACCAAGGGCTGTCCTTCTTCTTCATGCCTATACAGGAAGCGCGAATGATGTGCGGATGTTAGGAAGACATTTACAGCGTGAAGGCTATACCGTGTATGCGCCGAATTTTTCAGGTCATGCTTCAGAACGTTTTGAAGATATATTGGATTCGGGCGGAACTGATACATGGCTAGAGGATGCTAAAGCAGCAACGCAATTCTTACGAAACAAAGGGTACGACCAAATTGCTGTTCTCGGCCTATCATTGGGCGGTATTGTGGCAACACGTGCGCTTGAACTAGGCGACTATGTAGGAGGAGGATCGTTTAACTCCCCAATTATGAATATCGGTGAAAGTCGTGTTCCTGCAGCTTTTGTGAATT
>LFRM01125662.1_pt1 | contig 15465 bp, 13 predicted proteins | sample 618341 | NCBI WGS metagenome assembly LFRM01 (sample SAMN03654438, study PRJNA283298) | anaerobic digester metagenome | isolation source: pool of bioreactors CSTR01a, CSTR02a, and CSTR03a thermophilic anaerobic... | place: Denmark: Kgs. Lyngby | collected 2014-05-21 | reverse complement strand
GCGGCGTGGGTTACGTCTTTTACTGCCTGATTTTTTAACCGGAGAGCGCCCTAAAGAAGCAATAAGCTTATGTTGCTCTTCTTCGCTGGCTTCTTGAAAGGCTGTCCACCAAGCAGCAGCCCCTTCGGTTGCTTCGCCCGCTATTTCACGTAACAGTAAAAAGTCATAGGCAGCACGAAAGCGCGGTGTTTGTAGCATTACCCAAGCTTTTTTACCATTACGCTGCGGTAGCTTCAGCTGCAAGTCCCATATTTCACGCATGGGAAAAGAAAAACGTTTAGGAATAGTAATGTGTTGATTTTGCCTTTGCAGCAGCCTGTTTCCTGCTTGCTGCATGGCAGGAAAAGCGGGAACACCATTATTTTGCAAATCATTAAAAATTTGCTCTAACCCTGGCCAAAGTAAAGCAGCATATAAAAATGCAGGCGTAACAGGGCGGCCTTCGTGAATACGAAGATCAGTATTTATCATTGCCTGTTCAACCATTTTTAAAGCCGTTGGGTTAGTTTTAAAGGCTTCATGGCTGGCAGGAAATAAAAATGCAAATAAACCGTATTGACGCAACAGCTGAAAAGTAGCTAAAGCATGTCCAGCTAGAAATAACTTAAGCACCTCATCAAACATACGCGCCGGTGCCACCTGCAATAACAGGTTAGCTTGTTCACTTAACGGGGCTTCAGTGTTGGTTTCTAACTTAAAGTTTAGCTTTGCTGCAAAGCGCACGGCTCGCAACATGCGAACTGGGTCTTCGCGGTAACGGGTAACAGGGTCACCAATTAAGCGCAAAGTTTGGTTTTTTAAATCATCTAAGCCACCAGTGTAATCATAAATGGCTTGGTCATTAATATTGTAGTAAAGCGCGTTAATAGTGAAGTCACGCCTTAAAGCATCTTCTTCAATACAACCCCAAACATTGTCACGCAACAACATGCCTTCTTCACTCTGCCGAAGGCGCTTGTCGGCCACTTCTTGAGTTTTACCTCTAAAGGTTGTCACTTCAATAATTTCACGCCCAAAACGTACGTGAACAATGCGAAAGCGGCGACCAATCATACGGGCATTACGAAACAGCTCAGTGACTTCCTCTGGGGTAGCGTCGGTTGCTACATCGAAGTCTTTTGGGTTCTTGCCCAATATACGGTCACGAATACAACCACCCACTAGGTAAGCTTGGAAGCCACTCTTTTGTAAGCGGTAAAGGACTTTAAGTGCTCCTTCGTGTAGTTCGCTACGTGAAATAGGATGCTCTGAACGGGCTAATAGGCGTAGTTGCGGTGTTTTCACTAGTGCCTTTTTGTTCATGCGAGTTTTAAGGTAGCTGGTAATTCCTTTAATCATTTTGACCCATGGCGCAAAAGAAAGATGCAGCAGTTTAACTGACCTGCGAGGTAGGGCAAAGGCTGAATAGCATAATAGTATAAAACAAAAAATGGGAAGGCTTGTGCCTTCCCATTTTTGTCGATTGATAGGTTGCGAATCCATTCTGCCTTTAGGGTGAAAGTTCTAGATCGCCCTGAACACGTACCACAGTCACCAAATCGCCAACTTATTATTATTTTTGTTTTTAATTGCGAGGGTTGACCATCTCGTATTCAAAACAATTTAGCCTCAGCTTGGACTTTTTCTAGGGTGCTTATTGTTGTTGTTCACCCTTTGGATGCAGTAGGCATTATTTTTGTTTTCGCCTTTTTACATCAGTTTTCGCTGAAGACCGGAGACCTTAGCTATTATTGTTGTTTTTAATGCTTTTAAGCTGCTTAGCCTTTTTTTGTTTTTATGTTGGCTAGTGTGCTGGTCGTTCACCAAGCTTCCTAATTATTCTTATTGTTGGGAGGCTGGTTCGGTCAGGCTCAGTATTGTTTTTGTTTTTTCTGAGTGGCTGACGCCGGTATTTTTGTTTTTCTTACTAAGTATTATGCTGGATACGTGCCAAGTTTGTAAATTTCCTTATTAATCAATAGCTTAATCTTTGTTTTGGTTTTTTAGTGTTTGTTCAAACTGAAAGTGTTACCCCCTTTTCAGGCTTAAAACTGGTGTGTGGGTGTAACGGTAACACCTTGTTTTTAGGTTAAACTTTCAACGTGCCGTGTTTGTTTTGCGTCTAGGAATGCCAAGTCGTTGGCGTCTTTCCCATAAGCATTTTCTGGAAATGCCTAGTTTTTTAGCCAGCTCTGTTTCGCTCAGCTGGTCTTCATTTTCTTGTACAAAGCGCACAAAATAATCTTCTAGTGAAAGGTCATCAGCAGGCAGGTGTGCTGGGTCTAAGTCTTCAGCAACTGCTGCTTTAAAGGGTTGTTGGGCGGTGTTGGCGCTAGAAACTGAATTGGCTGCTAAGCCAGTAAAGTTAACCTTTCTGGGTTGTTGAATGCTTTGAGGTAATTCTAAATCTTCAGCATGAAGTAGGGTGTCGTCGGCCAAAATAACCGCACGCTCAACCCTGTTTTCTAATTCACGCACGTTGCCCGGCCAAGAATAGGCTAATAGTGCATTGCGTGCTGATTTAGAAAAACGTGCCAGAGGTTTACCCAGTCGTTCACAGCTGGCTTTTAATAGGCTTTCAGCAATCAGTAAAATGTCATCTTCACGTTCAGTTAGGCAGGGCAGCTCTAGTTCAATCACATTTAAGCGGTAATAAAGATCAAGACGAAACTTGCCTTGGTCTACTAGGTTTTTAATGTCCCTGTGGGTTGCAGCAATAAGGCGAATGTCTACCTTTCTTGATTCAACAGAACCTAAACGCCGAATTTCACCTTCTTGCAGCACCCTTAATAAACGCGCTTGGGCTTCAAGGGGCAGCTCGCCTATTTCATCAAGGAACAAACTGCCGCCGTCTGCGGCTTCAACTAAACCATTGCGGCTGGTATTAGCGCCGGTAAATGCACCTTTTTCATGCCCAAACAATTCAGATTCTATTAGGGTTTCAGGAATAGCCGCACAATTCACACTAATTAAAGGCGCTTTGTGACGAGGGCTAAGGTTATGCAAAGCGCGTGCAACTAATTCTTTACCCGTTCCCGATTCACCTAAAATAAGCACCCGCGTATTAAAAGGGGCAATTTTTTTAATCTGCTGAAAAACCGCCTGCATTGCAGGGCTTTCACCAATCATGCCTTGCAAGCCAGTAGGTGTTGCTGCTAATTCGCTATTAGCTAAAGCTGGGGAAGCTTGTTGCTGGCGGTGCTGGTTAAGAATGTGGTTAACCGCAGAAAGCATTTCATCATGATCAAAAGGCTTAGCTATGTAATCTACAGCGCCTTGCTTCATAGCGTCCACAGCAGAACGCAAGCTAGCGTAGCTGGTCATAATTAACACAGGTATTTCTTGGTTAATTAATACTGTACCCATTTCACCGGGTAGGCGTAGGTCGCTAATAATTAGATCAAAGCTTTGTGTTGCCAGTTCCTGACGTGCTTCAGGAACCGTACCTGCTTCAGTAATCTGAAAACCGTTGCGCTCTAACAAACGTCTTAGTGCTGAACGAATAATGCCTTCATCTTCAACGATCAGTATTTTGCTCATTGTCGCTTGATGACTCCTGATAGGTTAGATCACTACTAGGTAGTGGAAAGCGGCAGCGAAAACAGCTACCGCTTTTAAATTCTGGGCTAGGGCTAAGAGCTTGAATTTGCCCACCGTGCTCTTCGACAATACTATAAACCAGCGCCAGTCCCAAACCTGTGCCTTCACCGGCTTGTTTTGTGGTGTAAAAAGGTTCAAACAAATGTTCTAAGTGTTGGGGTGAAATGCCCTGCCCATCGTCGTGTACTTCCAACAACACTTCCTGCCCTTGTTGGCGGCCAAGGCACAAGATTTTTCCACCCTCAACAGTGGCATCACAGGCATTAGCTATAAGGTTAACGAAAATTTGCACTAGCCGTTGAGTATCGCCGGTAACATAAAGGTCTTCTGGGCAAGCATTTTCATACACCCTATTGCGGCCTTTGTGGCTAAGTGAAATTAAGCTGATGGATTCTTGTATTGCACCGCGCAGGTTAATCAGTTCAAACTTAAGGGTGTCGCTGTGCCGCCCCGCATGAGCAAAATTAACCAAAGATTGCACTATGCTAGTAATGCGTTTAGTTAGTTGTAAAATTTGCTGGCTGGTTTCTTTAACAACTTCTGGCTCTTCAGCGTCGTAATAAAGGTTTTGAGCTAGCGAAGAAATACCCGTTACAGGGTTACCTATTTCGTGGGCGACCCCTGCTGCTAAGCGGCCTATCGAAGCTAGGCGTTCGTTGTGCAGCAGTTCATTTTCTAATAACTTTAAGCTACTTTGGTCTTCAACCAGCAAAATGGTGCCGCCCATTAAAGTGGCTGGGTCGTCTTGCTGCGCCTTGTGCAAGCTTAACCAAGCTGTGCTGCCATCGTTGTTTTGTAGAGGCTGGCGATAAACTTGCGAAGCTTCACCTTCTAAAAAACTATTCAGTAACTCGCCCCAAGGCGTTGGCAGGTGGCGAATTTTAGAGCCTATTGCCTGATCGCTGGCTAGGCCGGTTAGGTTTTCCATTGCACGGTTCCACAGCAACACTTCTTGGTCGCTGCCCAAAGTACAAATGCCAACAGGCAAATACATGAGTGTTTGGCGGTGGTGGCGGCGCAGTTTATCAAGTTCCCTTGCCATGCCGGTTAAGCGTGAACGGTAGTCTTCAAGGTGGCGTTCAACGTGGTGAATGTCATTTTCACTGGGCTTATCTTGGCTTTGCCAAGGCAGATAACGGTCAACAATTTCCTGTGCAACAGCAGACCCCATTAACCCCGATAAATTGGCTTGAATTTGACCACGCAGGCGGCGCAGCAGATAGGGCCTTGCATCGGCAGGGTCAATATTTAATTCAATTAGTGCGCGATTAACTTCCCTTTGCGCTGTTTCAGAGCCAAGTGGAATGCTGAGTAGGCGAATTAAATCGGCGCTGTCTTTGGCTTTCAACTGTAAACGTTTAGGGAAAAACAACGCATCCTGTGAACAGGCTAAGGCACCTGCTTTCTCTTCTTCACTTATTTTGGTGAACAGCGACACAGTAATAAACAGCACAATATTGGCAGTGGTTGCTGCAAGGGTGATGTTGTGCCAATCGTCAATGCCTGTAAGCTGCAGTTTAATGCCAAACCCAGTAACCTGCTGAATGTTAAGTAGTAATGGAAAACCCAAGCCTACCCCCAGCACTAAAAAGCCTGCTGCCAAGCCTACTAATAAGCCTTTACGGTTAGCAATGGGCCAGTATAAAAGTGCCAAAGTACCGGGCAAAAATTGCAGGGTGGCAATAAAAGCAGACAAACCTAGCGTGGCCAGATCGTGTTCAATGCTAACCACTAGGTAAACAAGGTAGGCAATAAAAATTAATGAACCTATCAGCAAACGGCGCATTCGTACCAGCCAAAAGTAAATATCAAAATCGGCAGGTGGTTGGTAAACGGCTAAAACTAAATGGTTAAGCACCATAGGTGCCAGTGCCAGCGTCATAACAATAATGGTGCCGCTAGCCGCCGCTAAGCCAATAATAAAAGACACTAAACCCCAATAACCCCCCAATGAAAGGGTGGCATATTCAATAGGTAGGTTGCTGCCCAAGGCTTGGTGCGCCCAATAAATAACCGGCACAGGCAAAGCCAAGAGCAACAGGAAGATGGGCAGCATCCAGCTAGATTGCATCATGGCTTCTTCGGAAGGGTTTTCAGTAAAAATAATGTGAAAAATGTGCGGCATGGTTAGCGCCGTAGCAAAAAAGATTAGCAGCAGGGTGCGCCACTGGTTGTTTTCTAAAGGCTGCATGGCGGTGGTTAACGTGTCACTATTTTCGGTTAGCCAGTGTTCTAAACCGTCAAAGCTACCAAACACGCTGTAAAGGGTGAAGCCGCCTAAAGCTAAAAAAGCTACCAGCTTAACCAAAGATTCAAAAGCTATGGCAAATAACAGGCTTTCATGGCGTTCCCTTAAAGAAATGTGCCGCGCCCCAAATAAAATAGCAAACAGCGTAATAACCGCACAAAACACAAAGGCGAGGTGATAGGGCGAAGACTCATTGGTTAGTAGATAAATAACATCGCCAATGGCCTGAATTTGTAAGGCCAGCAGCGGCATACTGCCAAACAACAGCCCCAAGGTTACTAACATGCCAACCCAGCGGCTGCGGTAACGAAAGGCCAGTAGGTCGGCTAGGGAAGACAGCTGATAAGTGCGAGCAAGGCGTAGCAAGGGCGAAAGCAATAGGGGTGCTAAAACAAAAATGCCAGCAATGCCAAGGTAATAGGTTAAATAGCCATAACCATATTGATGCGCCAAGCCAAATGAGCCATAAAAAGCCCAAGCACTGGCATAAACACCCAGCGCCAATACATAAACTAAAGGATGCTTAACTAGCTTTTGTGGCAACCAGCCTTTTTCAACAACCCAAGCACAGGCAAAAAGTAAGGAAAGGTAGCCAACACCTAAGGCAAAAATTTGGGTAAGAGTGAAGCTCATATTACTCTAACAGTTCAAGTCGGCGTTTTTGTTCTAACCAAAGAGTAGCCGCTATAAGCCCAGCCCAAAACAGGAAAGGTTTGTACCAGTCGCTACTGCCCCAAGGTTGTAGCAGCCAAGGTGAAAAAAAGTAGCCCAGAGTGACTAGCAGAAGTACGAGTCGGTAAGCATACATAAGCGCAGTTCGACCTCGCTAGGTTAATAGGCTAAATAAGAGGGGTGAAAATCTTCTTTTAAAGAAACGCTTTAAAACGTTAAGTGCTCTTGCTTGGCAAGAGCACTGGGTGAATTTACTTTACGACTAACTTAACCACCAATTTGTTTTTCTTTAATTTCGGCTAGGCTTTTACAATCAACACACATGGTTGCTGTTGGGCGTGCCTCAAGGCGGCGAATACCAATTTCAATGCCGCAAGCTTCACAATAGCCATAGTCGCCTTCTTCAATGCTTACTAGCGTTTCATTAATTTTTTTAATTAATTTGCGCTCTCTGTCGCGTGTTCTTAGTTCTAAGCTAAATTCTTCTTCCTGAGTAGCGCGGTCGGCTGGGTCGGCGAAGTTAGAGGCTTCTTCTTTAAGGTTTTTAACTGTGCGATCAACTTCATCTAACAGCTCTTGTTTCCAGTCTTGCAAAATACCACGGAAATGTTCTAGCTGTTCATCACTCATATACTCTTCGCCCTCAGTTTCCTGATAGGGTACAAAGCTTTGGTTTTCGTTCATATTTTGCTTACTCTTTGACATAGCCTTGCCTCGTGGCGTAGTAGTCGTCCTGTATTCGGTAGCTACCGAGCGAAAAAGACTAAGTTATTTAAAGATACCAAGTTATTTAGAGACCGAGTTATTTAATGCAATTTTAAAGTAAACACAAGGATTATATCTAAAAATTTAGTCTTGCGGTTAACAAAAAACACTGAACGACTAAGGCTAAGCTAACCTTTCAACTCACTTTAAAGGCGAATAAAGGCAAGCTAGCCCTTCAAATTATCTAACTATTTTCCTGCTTGCTCATCTTCCTGCTTACTAATCTTCCAAACGTAAATAATCACGAATCAGCTTTACTAGCATTTGGCTAGCTGCTGGTGCATCAGTATCGACAGTAACCGCCCGCGTTAACTCTTCAGCAGTTAAAGGGTCGTGGTTGGCTAGTTGGTGTTCTAATACTAGCAAATCAGCTTCGGCTACTTTTTCACCTTCTTGAATGCGTTTGGTTAAGCGGCGGCGCAAGGTGGCTTGGTCAGCAGTTAAAGAAATAATTAGCGAGGTTAGGCCAAGGTTTTCAGCAACGGCATGTAACTGGTCGCGCTGGCTTTTCTTTAAGTTGGTGGCATCAAGAGTGACAGGAAAACAAGAACGCAGCACATTGTTTGCCAGCTGGGTTAAGCGGTTGTAAGTTAATTCACTGGCTTCGGGCGTGTAAATACCGCCGGTTAATTCTGAGGAATGACTGTTTTCTTCTGCCTTTAACCCAAACAAACGCTTGCGCTCAACGTCGGAACGAATGCGAATGCCGCCTAACTCTCTTACTACGCCGGTGGTTAGCGTGCTTTTACCACTGCCTGAAAAACCGTGGGTAATTAGTAAATAAGGTGAATGAAACTCAATGTAGCTTTCGGCTAGGTCTGTGTAGCTGCGGTATTGGCGCATCACGCTGGCCTTGTCTTCATCGTCTAGGCCAGGTTGTGCTAAGCGGAAGAGGTTCACTTTGGCTCTAACCAATGCACGGTAAACCTTATAGAAGCACAGTAGTTCTAAGCCTTCGTAATCGCCGGTTTGTTCAAGGTAATGGTTAAGGGTTATTTGTGCCATTTGCTTTAGGCCACGGTCTTCCAAATCCATCAACAAGAAAGCTAGGTCGCTTATTACATCGCACCAGCGGAACGCATCGTTAAATTCTATGCAATCAAAGGCAATCACCTTGCCTTGCCAAAGGGTGGTGTTACCCAAGTGCAAGTCGCCGTGGCCTTCACGCACAAAACCGTCGGCTAGGCGCTTGGCAAAGGTTTCTTTATGGCGTGAAAAAGTGTCTTTAGACCAGTCTTCCAAAACTTGCAGCTGCTTTAAGCTGTCTTCATCGTCAGCAGGCAACAGCTCACGAATTTGGTCAAAGTTTTGCTCTGCCGGAAACCAAATGGATTCAGGAGAACCCAAACCCTTGGGTGGCTGTCCAGGTGCTAGGTGCGTATGAAAATCAGCCAACTGTTCAGCCAACTGCAGCAAATGGCTTTCTTTTAGCTCACCGCGCTGTTGCAAAGCATTTAGCAGCTGTGAATCATCAAAGCGACGCATTCTAAGCAGGTATTCAAAAGGGGCGCTAGCATCATCAAAGCTAGGTGCTTCTGCACTGCCCGACAAAGGCAGCACATTCAAATAAAACTCAGGCGCTAGGCGCTGATTCAGTTTTAACTCTAGCTCACAGAAGTGTTTACGCTGCTCTAGGCTTGAGTAATCAAGAAAGCCAAAGTTAACTGGCTTTTTAAGTTTGTAAGCAAATTCACCGGCCAAAAAAACCCAAGAAATGTGGGTTTCACGAATAAGCACTTCATCAACAGGATGAGGGTAGTTTGCTGGGTTCTTTAGTGCCTGAACTAATGCCTCGTTCACGAGCAGCTCCTAAGGTGGTTATTAAAGTTTTATTTCAAGCTAGCAAAGGCAATTTCTGCGGCTGCTAAAGTGGCCTGAAGTTCCTTTTCTTGGTGGACAGCCGACACAAAGCCAGCCTCATAAGCCGACGGCGCAAGGTAAACGCCCTCTTTTAACATGGCATGAAAGAAAGCGTTAAAGCGTTCTAGGTTACAAGCCGTAGCATCGGCAAAGTTACGCACCACTTTTTGCTGGGTAAAGAACAAGCCAAACATGCCACCCACCTGTTGGGTCATAAATGGAATATCCGCTGCCTTGGCTTTTTCTTCTAGGCCACGGCACAGGCGTTCGGTATAGCTGCTTAGGTGTTTGTGGAAGTTAGGCGCATTACTAATTTTTTGTAATAGTGCCAAACCTGCCGCCATTGCCAAAGGGTTACCCGAAAGCGTACCGGCCTGATAAACCGGACCAAGTGGCGAAAGGTGGTCCATAATTTTAGCTTTACCGCCAAAAGCACCCACCGGCAAACCACCGCCCACAATTTTACCAAGGGTAGTTAAGTCTGGGTCAATATTGTAGTGCTGTTGTGCGCCACCCAGTGCCACACGGAAGCCGGTCATCACTTCGTCAAAAATTAACAAAGCGCCCGACTCACTGCACACTTCACGCAGCGTTTCTAAAAAACCAGCTTGGGGTGGAATGCAGTTCATATTGCCAGCCACGGGCTCCACAATAATGCAGGCAATTTGGTCGCCTAGCTCTTTAAAGCATTCACGCACACCTTCGCTGTCGTTAAACGTAAGCGTTAGGGTGTGTTTAGCAAAATCGGCAGGCACACCAGGGGATGTGGGTACGCCAAAGGTGAGTGCGCCAGAACCTGCTTTAACTAATAAAGAATCGCTGTGACCGTGGTAACAACCTTCAAACTTAACAATCTTGTCGCGGCCTGTGTAACCTCTGGCAAGCCGAATGGCACTCATAGTGGCTTCAGTGCCTGAGCTAACCATACGAACCTTTTCCATCGAAGGCACTAGCTTGCAAACCAGTTCTGCCATGTCGGTTTCTAAGGCCGTGGGCGCACCATAAGAAAGGCCAAGGTCTAAACGGCTACGCACAGCATCTAAAATGTCTTTATCGGCATGGCCGGTAATCATAGGCCCCCAAGAGCCCACGTAATCAATGTAACGCTGGTCATCTTCGTCAATTAAATAAGCACCTTCAGCTTTTTTAATAAAAACAGGACTACCACCCACACTTTTAAAGGCGCGAACGGGTGAGTTAACGCCACCAGGAATGAATTGTTGGGCGCGTTTAAATAGATCTTCTGAGCGTGTCATTGAGAGCCTCATGAGAAGTAAATGGAAGGGTGGGTTCAAAAGCCTTACGAAAATTACGAACGGCTTCTTCTGGACAAGGTTGGTCAAAAATACTGGCAACAGAAGCAACCATAGCAGCACCGGCTCTGGCTAAGAGCGGCAGGTGTTCAACTCTAATGCCGCCAATAGCAAGAGTAGGTAAGCCTAAGTGTTCAGCCAGTTTAAAAATATTTAAATCGGCAGCTGGCGCATCAGGCTTGGTGCTTGAGGGGAAAAAGCGCCCAAAGGCTAGGTAACTAGCACCCGATAGAGCAGCTTGGCTGGCCAGCTGTAAACTGTTGTGGCAGGTGCTGCCAATAATGGCTTCTTGGCCTAACAGTTCACGCGCATGACGCAGGTTAGAATCGCTTTGGCCTAAATGCACCCCAGCAGCTTCGCAAGCTTTGGCCAGTTCAGGGTCGTCATTAATAATTAGCTGGCATTCATAACTAAGGCACAGATCGGCCAACAGCCGCGTTTGGCGTAATGCTTTACTGGCATCGGCTGTTTTATCACGGTATTGCAAAAGCTTTAAGCCACCGCGCATCGCCGACTCTGCGGCTTCCTGTAAGCGCGTATCGTCGGGCAGCAGGTTAGCGTCGGTAATGGCATAAATACCACGCAAAAAGGGTTGATTAAGCATGGGGTACATCCTGCATTCTAAGGGGTAAAAGCTGTCCTTCGGTTAGCTTAAGGGCTTTTTCTAAACTCCGCCAAGTGTAATCTTGCGCCTTCACCGAAGCCGTTGCCAAAGCTTCGCCCCTGCCAAGTAAAGCAGCTAAAGCCGAAGCTAGCGTACAACCAGAGCCGTGATATTCGCCGTCTAAACGCTGCCAACGGTTAACAACTGGCTCGCTTGAAGCAGTGAAGAGCAAGTTTTTTACTGTGTGGGTTTGGTTGTGTGTGCCAGTTACTAGCACGGCTTTACAGCCCAGTTTAATAAGCTGCAAGGCTTTAAATTCAATACTGCCTTGGCCGGGAACTAACAAATCTAATTCGGGAAGGTTAGGGGTGATGACAGTACAAAAAGGTATTATCTGCTCTTTTAAATGGGCAATTAATTCTGCACTGCTAAACTCTGTGCCGCTGGTGCTGGCAAGCACTGGATCTAAAATTACCGGTATATCTGGAATGCGCTTTAGTAAGCTGGCTAGCGTTTCTTGAATGGCTAAATTACCCAACACACCTAGCTTAATGGCGGCTGGCTGAAAGTCTGCCAAGAGGGTTTCTAACTGTTGTTGAAATGCTTCAATAGGCTGATAACTTACTTGCTTTATAAACTCGGTATTTTGTGCTGTTAAGCAAGTAATGAGTGTTAGCGGCCAAGTGCCTAAAGCCAATAAAGTTTGGGCATCGGCAATAATGCCTGCACCACCGGAAGGGTCATGCCCACCTATGGCTAAAACAGGCGGGTATTTTTTTTGAAAGTTAGGGTGAACCCCAAGCTTGATCATAATTCAAACATCCAACGCTTTACCAAGGCTTAATGACCGCAAGAAGCACTACAAAAATAAGTACAAAGACTGGCAGTTCATTAAAAAACCGATACCAAGTTTCGCTATGATCATTTTTGTCTGCCGCTAAACGCCGTTGCAGCATACCACACCAAAAATGATAGATTATTAGCAGCGTTACTAAAACTAGCTTCAATTGCAGCCAAGTTTGTGAAAGGTAGCCTGCAAAGTTTAGGCTTAATAACCCTGTGCCTAACAGAACTACCGCCACCATTGAAGGGTTCATTATGCCCCTGTAAAGCTTACGCTCCATAGTTTTGAAGCGTTCAACACCTTTAAGATCGCCCTCTGCTAGGGCTTGGGTGTGGTAGATAAATAGTCTGGGCAGGTAAAAAATGGCTGCGAACCAAGTGACAATAGCCATAATGTGAAAAGCTTTCAACCAGAGGTAAGCCATTTATTTTCCATGCGTTTGGTTAAAAAAGGAAGGATACCTTAACACTTGTTATAAAGGTAATAAGACTGACGGCAAAGGCATACTTGATAAGTATTTTTGTGTATTATTAACCCCAGAAATTAACATGCTAGGCTGTTCAATAAGCGAAAAACAAGCGAAAAGTTAGGAGAGTTAAGTGATAAAAATAGGTATCGTTGGTGGAACAGGCTATACCGGTGTTGAACTGCTAAGGCTCTTGGCTTCACACTCCAATGCTCGCGTCGATGTCATCACTTCACGCTCTGAAGCAGGCATGTGCGTTGCCGATATGTACCCCAATCTTCGTGGTCATTATTCTTATTTGTTTTTCAGTGAGCCAGAAGTTACTAAGCTTGCCGCTTGTGACGTGGTTTTCTTTGCAACACCTCACGGCGTGGCACATGCCCTTGCCAATGAATTACTAGAAGCCGGTACTAGGGTAATCGACCTTTCTGCCGACTTTAGATTACAAAACGCCGACGAATGGGCTAGCTGGTATGGCCAGCCACACGGTGCGCCTGAATTACTAGGTGAAGCCGTTTATGGCTTGCCAGAAGTTGCCCGCGAAAAAATTAAAACCGCACGGCTAGTGGCTGTGCCAGGTTGTTACCCTACCGCAGTACAGCTGGGCTTAATTCCCCTGTTTGAACGCGGCCTAGTTGAAACCCAAGGCATTATTGCTGATTGTAAATCAGGTGTTTCTGGTGCGGGCCGTGGTGCGAATGTGGGTTCGCTGTTTTGTGAAGCTGGTGAAAGCATGAAAGCTTACGCTGTGGGTAAGCACAGGCATCACCCAGAAATAACGCAAGGTTTAACCGCTGCCGCAGGCCAAGCCGTTGGCCTAACCTTTGTGCCTCACTTAATACCCATGATACGCGGCATTCACGCCACACTTTATGTGCGTTTAACCAGCGAAAATCAAAAACTAACCGATGCTGAATTACAACAAGTTTTTGAAGAGCGTTATAAAAACGAACCTTGTGTTGATATGATGCCGTGGAATTCCTGCCCTGAAACGCGTAGTGTTCGCGGAGCAAATGTGTGTAGAATTGGACTGCACAGACCACAAGGCAGTGATTTACTCATTGTTCTTGCTGTTATTGACAACTTGGTTAAAGGTGCCAGCGGACAGGCAGTGCAAAATATGAATATTATGTTTGGTCAAGATGAGTTAGAAGGTTTGCGTTTTGCAGGCCTAATGCCCTGACCTTTGTAACTGACTGAGCAGTTGGCGGATATCGAAAAATGAATAAAGGACAGGGAGAGCGCCTACAGATCGTTACTTACAATCCGATGCGGCGCTTTATTAATCGAATTATTGTCTTAGGTTTAATCCTTGCTTTAACAGCAAGCGGTTATTTCTATGGTCAATGGACAGTTTGGCACGAGTGCGGCTCTGCCGTTGTTGAACGCGACGACCTTAGAGAAAAAACCAAGCAACAGGAAAAAGAGCTAGTCGACTTAAGGCGCAGGGTGCTAGTAACAGAAAGCAGCAATGCAATAGACAAACAAACACACCAAGAAGTGCATCAAACCATCTTAGATTTAAATGCCCATATTGGTAAGTTAGAAAATGAATTACATTTTTATCAGCGTGTTATGGCACCAGAAAAAGCAGATCAAGGTCTTAGAATTGATCGCTTCGACATTAAGCCAACAGACAACCCTAAAGTGTTTGATTATCAACTAGTCATTACACAAGTAACTGATAACAACTCGTTTGTTGAAGGCCGTGCTTTAGTTAGCTTGGTTGGTGCGCGGGGGCAAACACTCAATGTAACCCTGCCACTAAAAGATGTTTCACCCGAAGTCGATGAGTTAAGCATAAGGTTTAGGTTCCGTTTCTTTCAGAACGTAGCTGGACAGATACACTTGCCCGAAGACTTTGTACCAGAAAGAGTACAGGTGATTTTGCAATCAATTGGAAGCAAAGCTATGCGTATCGAAACAGAGTTTGGCTGGACTAGCCAGGAGGCAATTTAAATGTTTGGAAAAAAATCTATGCCTACTAATAATTTTGACACTTTAATTTCAAGCAAGGCAGAAATTGTCGGTGATATTCATTTTTCTGGCGGGCTACATATCGACGGCAAGGTGTATGGAAACATTATTGCCGATGATGAATCTAAGGCAGTGCTAAGAGTAAGTGAAAAAGGTGCGGTTGAAGGCGAAGTGTCGGTTCCTCACCTTATCGTTAACGGCACCATTGTTGGCGACGTTCATTCTTGTGAACACCTAGAACTAGCAGCCAAAGCTGTTATTAAAGGCGATATCTTCTATAACACCGTAGAAATGGTGATGGGTTCTCAGGTTGATGGGCGTTTAGAACACCGCTATAAAAGCAATAAAGGCAGTGAGAAAGCCAAAATGCCTAAGCAGGTAACCAAAGAAAAGCCTAAGTCACAGCTGCAAATTACTGACGAATCTAAGCCAGCCGAATTAAAAATGGCGACCAAGCCTAATCCTGCGGCCTCAGCTGACATTAAGCCTGCTTTAGATACTGCAAAAAAATAAGTGCTACTTTTTAGTTTGCTTTTTAGCTAGCCAATAAAAACCAGCCACCCATTATTAAGCTTTTAATAGGTGGCTGCTTGCTATTAGTAGAAAGCTAATTCTGAGTAGCTTATTAAGCCTCGCCGCTATACTTGACTAGATTGCTAGGTTAAGTCAAACTTTAGCCTAGTATATTGGAGTTAATTATATGACCTCTGTTGTAAGTTTTACTCCTCAACCACTACTAATTACACCTGCAGCAGTAAAAAAGGTGCAAAGGTTGGTTGAAGAAGAAAATAACCCTGAACTCAGCTTGCGTGTTTATGTTACTGGCGGCGGCTGTTCTGGCTTTCAGTATGGTTTTGATTTTGACGACCAAACCCAGCCAGACGACACCATCATAAAAGAACAGGGCGTGCGCTTTTTGCTAGACGAACTTAGCTACCCCTACTTAAACGGCTCAACAGTCGATTACGTCGAAGGTTTAGAAGGCGCTAAATTCATCATAGTGAACCCTAACGCCTTAGCTACTTGTGGTTGCGGTTCTTCTTTTACTGTCTAACTTCTAGTGAGTCGTTAAGCAACTAGCTAAAAAATACAGCTAAGAAAGATAGCTAAGCAGGATAAAACCCACCTAAAACCCTT
>LFRM01188244.1_pt1 | contig 15467 bp, 11 predicted proteins | sample 618341 | NCBI WGS metagenome assembly LFRM01 (sample SAMN03654438, study PRJNA283298) | anaerobic digester metagenome | isolation source: pool of bioreactors CSTR01a, CSTR02a, and CSTR03a thermophilic anaerobic... | place: Denmark: Kgs. Lyngby | collected 2014-05-21 | reverse complement strand
GATGATGATCTCGACGGGATTATCAATCAGCTTAGAAATGTATCGGGTGTCGATATGGCTCTTGTTTTTCGTGAACAGCCGGATTGCACCATCCGAGTCAATATCCGGAGCAGCGCTGCTGTCGATGCGTCATTGTTGGCACGTTCTTTTGGCGGCGGAGGTCATCCGCGGGCAGCGGGTATGACCCTCACAGGTCAGTCGTTATCTCAAGCAGAAATAATTGTTTTGGAAAAGGCAGGTGAGCAGCTGTCACAGTGAGTGAGAGGCAACTGCTATCAGGCGGGATACTTCTGATTGACAAGCCGGAGGGCTGGACATCGTTTGATGTCGTTTCCAAGATGCGCCGGCTGCTGGCAATCCGAAAAATCGGACACATCGGAACGCTGGATCCCTTTGCTGTCGGATTATTGCCTGTCTGTGTCGGACGAGCCACCCGGATGGTTCGATTTATGGATTACTATGACAAAATATACCGGGTTACCGTTGTGTTCGGCCGTTCTACCGATACACTTGATCTCACAGGAACGACAGTCAGTCAACATCAGCTGACTGCTGATGAACGTGATCAGCTGATCAAAACTGATTATCAGTTGCTGCGGGATGCAGTTAGTTCACTAACCAAAATGACGGTTCAAACACCGCCGCTCTATTCTGCTGTTAAAATTAACGGTCGCCGCTCTTATGAATACGCGCGCTCCGGCCAGACGGTTGAAAGACCTGAGCGGTCGATCCGGGTTTATCGGGCAGACGTTGATTCCATCACATTGAATGACTCACTGAAAACGACACTGACCATTCATTGCAGCAAGGGTACCTATATACGGAGCCTTTGCGAGTCGCTGGGCGAAATGCTAGGTTGGGGTGCTTTCGCAGAGTCTTTGCAGAGAATTGCCTGTGGACCCTATCGCCTTGATCATGCTATCACGCTGGATGAGCTGGGCAGTATGCTCAAGGGATTCGATACCGCTGAAGCGCGATTGAAAGCGCTGCAGAATGAAAATCATCTTCTCCCCATCGAAACCGCTCTGACAGATTGTCCGGCTTTTTCTTTGTCAGAGACTGAGGCGCTTGGACTGGTTCACGGTCAGCCTGTTTTTGTGCAGACTGAATATGACGGAGAAAGAATTGGATTTTACTATAAGCAACAGCTGATCGCTGTTGGCAGATTTGAAAAAGAAAGCCCTGGTCTGGGGCGTATTCGGACGGAAAGGGTGTTGATCGATCATGCAGATTTATACCGGTAAAACACCACTGATATCTAAGCAGCCACGCGGCATCGCCCTGGGATTTTTCGATGGCCTGCATAGAGGACATGTCGATTTAATCAGAACACTTGTGCACGCATGCAGCCAACTGGGAATACCCGCTGCTGCTCTGACATTTTCGGAGCATCCAGATCGGATTATTCATCGGGAACAGCCGTTTCCCGGGCTTTTGATGACACCGGACGAACGACTTGCGACCATGGAATCACTCGGCCTTGATGAAGTTTATCTGCATCCGTTTGATGAGGCATTTGCCGCAATGGAACCGCGGGCATTCCTGGATACGGTTTTATTAGAGGAGCTGCAGGCTCAGCTGATTGTAGTCGGTCCGGATTATCGTTTCGGTTTTCATGGCGCCGGCACAGTAACCCATCTGGAAACGTGGGCAGAGGAAAATCAGGTTGATGTCATTGTTGTCCCTGAAGTGGTGATGGCCGGCGCAAAAGTGTCGAGCTCACGTATTCGCTCGCTGATTCAGGAAGGGGCAGTTCGTGAGGCTTCTTCACTGATGGGGCATCCTTTCGAGCTGACGGGAACCGTTATTTCGGGTCGCGGTCTGGGACGGGGGCTTGGATTTCCAACAGCAAATATCGAGCTGCAGCCCGATAAGGTCGTACCGGCATTCGGCGTCTATGTTTCAAGAGTCCGGGTTGGTGACCAGACCTGGGAGGCCATCACGAATATCGGACTCAGGCCAACCATCGATCCTGATGAAAAAAATCCGTCTGTCGAAACGTATCTGTTTCATACGGAGCAGATCCTGTACGACAAACAGATAACGGTTATTCTTCTGGAATGGATCCGGCCTGAACTGGTATTTAAATCGATGCTTCAGCTTGGCCAAAAAATCCAGGAGGATCTGATCTGGGCACATGACTGGCATCACCGGTCGGAGCAGTGTTTCGAGCGAATCCGGATTAAGAATATACCGGTGTGGTTTTTATACAGCAGCCGATTTGCCACGGCCTCAATGCACGTCGTTTTCAGAACACCGGTTGAACCCAGACAGCTTGCATGTCACGCCTTGCTGGTTAATGTGCTTACAGCAACCTGCCGCCGTTACCCCGGTCGGACGCAGCTGACACGCTCGCTTGATTACCTGTATGGCGCCAGCCTTGATGGTTCTGTGCAAAAGCAAGGTGACATACACAATTTGGTTTTTACAGTTGAGGCACTGACATCCTGGCAGAAAGAACCGTCTCCATTCAAAGCTGCATGTGATTTATTGATGGATATATTGCTGGATCCTGACACCGGGGAGTCCGGTACATTTCGGGAAGACATCGTTGAAACAGAGAGACAGAATCTGCTGCTTTCAATCGCTTCGCGTGATAATGATCCTGTTCAGCAGGCATATGATGCCTGTCTGAAGGCCTATTGCCAGGGACGTGTGCATGGATTGCCGGCGATTGGAACGATCGAGGATCTTCAGGATGTTTCACTAATAGATCTTCAGGACGCCTACCGGCGGCTTCTCACGGAAATGGAGGTAACGGTCTATATCGGCGGTTCGATTGATCCAACGCTGTTTCATGACTGCACCCAAAAAATTCGCCGATTTCCGGAAGCTGACAGAATGAAACTCATCCCCGGCCGTCACCCGACCCCTTGTCTGTCTGACAGCTCCGGGAGGCAGACGCTTCATAAAGATGTCGAGCAGGCACGCATTGTTCTGGCGTTTGAAGGCTTGTCACCGTACTTTTGTCAACAGGGAGCCATGCAAGGCACCATCCTGAACAGCCTGCTGGGCGGTGATGTTCATTCACTCTTATTTCAGTCTGTTCGTGAAGAGAAGGGTCTCGCTTATCAGATTTTTTCCCTGCAGAATCGCTACTTGTCTGCACTGCTGATTCTTGCTGGTGTAGCACCGTCAGCTGTTGAACAAACGATCACTGAAATCAAGCACCAGATCAACAAAATTGTGACTGAGCCAATTGATCCGATCCTTTTTCAGCGCAGTAAACAGATGACCCGATCGGGCATTGAATCGCTCTTTGACGATCTGAACGGCCTTTTAAACGCACAGATTAATGCGCAGGCAACGGGCCGGATTTTCGGACGGGATGATTCACTGACGCTGCTTGAATCCATATCAACTGATGACATCAAAGAGCTGGCGGCTTCTTTAACTTTGAAAACCGAATTAGTCATGATATCCGGTCGTGAAAACGAATGACAAGGAGATAAGTAAATCGTGAAAAATTGTCGTGAACTGAGGCATCCTGATTTTGAAATTCGCGAGAGGCAGGATGGTTTGTCCGGGAAACTGCTGCTGACAGCTAAACATCAAAGCGGACTGCAGGTCAGTCTGCTCGATTATCCGGGGTTTTCACGCGCTTTCTGCGCTGCAGCCATTCCGTTCGGGTCGATTCATACATCGTTTTCAATAGATCAAAAGCAATACAGTCTGCCTGCAGGAACAGCTCACTTTCTCGAACATTGCGTCTTCAGTCGTGACGAGGATGGCGGCCTTATGGGTCGTCTGTCTGATCTGGGGGCTTCTGCCAATGCCTACACGACGCATGATCACACCCTTTACTATTTTTCTGTTGCCGGTCCGTTTGAAACTGCTTTTACCTGCTGGCTGGATGCGTTGCTGACACTTCAGATCGATCATGACAGAGTTGAAGCTGAGCGGCCGATCATTCTGGCTGAAATGGATCAGTACAGAGACGACCCGGAGACACGCTGCAGTCAGAAGCTGCTTGAGCAGATGTATCGAACGCACCCTGTCCGTCTGGACATAGCGGGAACCAAAGAATCCATTCGCGATCTGACGGAACAGGATATTCAATTAGCCTGGGAGACGTTTTATAGTCCGGGGCACATTCACCTCACACTGGCTGGTGATCTCGACTGCCACAGCATATTAACGATTCTGGCGGAACGTCTTGCAGCGTATCCATCCGGAATAAAGGATGTTCGACATAGCTTTCCGGAAGACGCTTCCAGACCAACAAGTGAAGAAGCAATTGAACAGATGGATCTCAGGACACCTTTGTTTTTACTGGGATTAAAAGAGTTGGACAGCCAGCAGACACCCTGGGAGCGTGCGTTCCGCCAGCGCTCGGCACACTTGCTGCTCGACTGTCTCCTGTCATCTGTGTCTCCTCTTTATGACGAACTCTATCAGCACGGACTGATCAACGAGTCATTCAGTGCGCAGTATTTGAACGGGCCTGGCTATTCGCTGCTGCTTTGTGGCGGGGAATCACCTGACCCGCATCAGGCAGCAGATGTGATCAGAAAAAGACTGCTTGAGGCTCGTGTGGAGGATCTTGACCTTGAGCTGTTTGAATCGCAGAAACGTGCGGCAGCCGGCCGAATGATCCAAACACTTGATTCTGTTGAGCACGGTGGTCTTATGCAGGCAAGAGCACGACTGTTCGGCCTGGATCTCTTCGATTATCAGCTGATCTATGATAAGATAGATGCTGCAGCTGTTTTTAATGTATTCAAGCATTTAAGCAACCCTGACTACTATGCCCTGTCCATCGTTAATCCCCGGAGGTGACCCACACTATGCAAGTTGATTTTTTAGTTGACTTCCCCGGTCTCGGTATTCACGACTTGCCCGTTAATCGAGTCGCATTTGAGTTGTTTGGCTGGCCAGTCTACTGGTATGGACTTCTGATCGCTCTGGCGTTATTGCTGTGTATGGTGCTCGCCATTCGACAGGCTCCCCGTTTTGGTTTGAAGGCTGATGACATCACCGATACATTCATAGCCATCATCCCGCTGATGATAATCATGGCCAGACTCTACTATGTTGTTCTGGAATGGGATTATTATGCGACAGACTGGCGGCGCATCTTTAATACACGCGATGGCGGACTGGCGTTTTACGGGGGAATTATCGGCGGAATCATCGCAGTTTTGATTATCCGGAAGATTAAGCATGTGAAGCTGTCCAGCCTGTTTGATTTTCTGGTTGTTTATATCCCGCTGGGCCAGGCAATCGGCCGCTGGGGTAATTTTTTCAATCAGGAAGCATTTGGTAACAATACGTCATTGCCCTGGGGTATGTACAGCAACCAGACTGAGCATTATCTGTCGCGTATCACACATATCAGCGGCCTTGATCCAAGCCTGCCGGTTCATCCGACATTCTTCTACGAGTTTGTCGCCAACATGATTATCTTTGTCTTCTTACTGCGCATTCGCAGGAAGAGCAAACTACCGTTTGAAACAACCTTATGGTACTTTTTGCTCTACGGATTTGTCCGTTTCTTCGTTGAAAGCATACGAACCGACCCGCTGATGATTCCGGGAACCAGTTTGCGTGCTTCGATGATCCTGTCCGCCATCATGTTCGTCGGTTCAATCATTCTGTTAATCATCCTCAGACAGCGACAGAACAAATTGGCACTGCAGAACATGCTCACGGATGATCAGATTGAACAAACAGCGGCGAAATTGCCCGAGGATCGTGCTGACAGCACCGAACGGGACTTTATCGTATTTGAACAGTCCCAAGAGAATACGGACGCCGTTCAGGAACCGCTGAATGACACCAGTGAGGATCCTGTTCGAAAAGGTCAAGAGCGTTCTGACTGATGGCCCGCACCGGTTTTGAACAACTGAAGAAGCAGACCTATTTTTCAATCATGGATTACTATCTGCTGATTCCTGTTATTATTATTGTTTTGATCGGGCTTTCGGTCCTCAGCCGTGTTCTTTCTCAAGGATTCGGTGACGCTTACCCGATGAACCTCTACCGACAGATAGGGGCGGCCCTTGCGGGCGTTCTCATCGCGCTGCTGCTCAGTGTTGTCGAAGTTCCGACCATGCGTTTGATCGCCTGGTCCGTGTATGGAGTCAGCCTGCTTCTGCTTGTTGTCGTTTTGGTCGATAATTTTTCATTGGCTGCAGAAACCGGATCTGACAGCTGGCTCAATCTGCCGGTGATTGGTTCATTTCAACCTTCCGAATTAACCAAAATCGGTCTTGCCATGACGTCTGCATATGTGCTCGAATGGATCAGTACCTATAAACGGTATTGGCAGGGCGTGCTCATTCTTCTCGGGTTGTTCGGTGTCCCTTTGATACTGATTACAAGGCAGCCTGATTTCGGGACAGCGATGGTTATTGTCTTTATTTTCGTATGCATGCTTTTCGTCTGGGGGATTCGCTGGCGGTATGTTTTACTGGGTCTCTCGGGTTTTCTGATCATGATTCCCCTGGCCTGGTTTTTCTACTTCGAGGAGTTTCAGAAAAACAGGATTCTGACCTTTCTCTATCCAGGTCATGATCCTGCAGCTTCGTATAATCTGATGCAGGCCCGGCTGGCCATCGCATCAGGCGGTCTCATTGGCAGTCCGCGTGAAACACCAGTCCACGTGCCTGTTAAGGAAAGTGACTTCATCTATACAGCCGTTTCAGAGCATATGGGACTGATTGGTACAACTGCACTCTTATTGCTGATTTTCTTTTTCCTCATCCGCGGCCTTTATGTTGCCTCAAAAGTTTCCGGACAACGATCTGCATCCGCGTTGATGTTGGTTGGAATCATAGCCGGTATGGCATTCCACTATATTGAGAATCTTGGAATGTGTGTCGGACTTCTGCCGATAACAGGAATCCCACTGCCCTTTGTCAGTCTGGGCGGATCGTCCATGGTTGTCAATTTTCTTGCACTGGGTGTGATGCTCAGCATTTCGATGGATCGAAATTTGAGCGAAAGATAGCGTTTTCCCGTCATTAGATCAATCCACGACACCCTTAGGATCGTTGGCTCATCAGAAGCTGACGGTCTTTTTTATTACGTTTATGTTACATTCCGGCCTTCAGAGAGACGCAGATTGAAATCAGTGCAATCTACGTGTAAAATGACAGTTAAGTGGTGAAATGTAGTGCGTTAATGTATAATAGTGGTTAATAGTGGATGATATGGCGCAACTATCAGGGTGGAGGGTGATCGTACGGCTCGATATACACACACAATTGACGCAAAGGGACGTGTCTTTGTGCCAGCGCGGTTGCGAGGCAGTATTGGTGCGTCTTTGATTGTGACCCTGAGCCTTGATGACGGCTACCTTTCAGCCTACACACCTGAACAATTCCGATTAATCCGCGAACAGATCAGTCAGCTGTCTGGTACTGATCCGGCTGTCAGACGTTTGAAGCGGCTGATCATCGGTGAGGCAATGGTTTGTGAACTCGATGGTCAGGGTCGCATATCTGTCAGCGATGAACTCTGGTCTCACATACAGGTCGCCAGAGGCGATGAAATCTGCTTTATCGATATGTTCGACAAACTTGAGATTTGTTCCAGAAGTTTCTATGAGGATCAGAAGGAGGATCAGGGCTCACTATCCGGTGTAGACCTGACACGATTCGATGTCAAGGGACTGTAACTATCAGCACCAGCCGGTTCTGATGCATGAAGTCCTTTCATGTCTTGGAGTTCATCCGGATGGCTGCTATGTTGACTGCACATTGGGCGGTGGCGGCCATGCATCAGCAATCTACCGCTCGCTGGAAACGGGCGGACTGCTGATTGGCATCGATCAGGATCAGGATGCACTCACAGCCGCTGAAAAATCGTTGTCGGAACTACCGGTCAAGGCAGGCAGAAAACTGGTCCACGCTCGATTTTCGGAGCTGGCCGATGTGCTGACGAATCTTGACATCAATCAGGTTGATGGCATTCTGGCCGATCTGGGTGTTTCGTCCTGGCATCTGGACCAGGCAGAACGCGGATTCAGCTACCAGTCCGACGGACCGCTGGACATGCGTATGGATGCATCAGGACTGTTGACCGCAGAAACCATCGTCAACACATGGACGCAGCAGAACCTGGCAAAAATTCTCAAGACGTACGGAGAAGAACGTTATGCGATGCGGATCAGCCAGGCTATTGTCCTGAAACGCGAGCAGAAACCGATCCGCTCAACCGCTGAGCTCGCAGATATCATTCGTTCGGCTATGCCTGCAGCAGCCAGACGTGAAAAACAGCACCCGGCTAAACGTTCTTTTCAGGCTTTGAGAATTGCTGTGAATGATGAGTTGGCAGAACTGGAGACACTGCTGCGAGATGCACCGAAATTGCTGAAAAACGGCGGCCGGTTCTGTGTTATATCCTTTCATTCACTGGAGGACCGAATGGTTAAACAAGGGTTCAGAGAACTTGAGAACCCATGTATCTGTCCCAAAACATTTCCAGTCTGCACCTGCGGCAGACAACCGCTCGGTCGTGTGATAACCCGAAAGCCAATCCTGGCTGATGAAACTGAAGTGCAGATCAATCCTCGGGCAAGGAGTGCTCGATTACGCTGTTTCGAGCGAATTATGCAACAACCTGCTGAACAGGATGGAGGATCCTTGAATGTATGAATCACAGGGAAGTTTGGCTCTGAAAAAAAGACGGGCGGATGCTGTCAAACGCCCGATCCTTAAACCTGTGCAGAAAAAGCCTGCACTTAAAACCCGACGTATTTCAACGTCTGAGACGCCTGATTTCCAGCAGCAGATGCAGGAACGGGCTGTATCGATTAGAAAGTCCCTGCTGAGAAAGCGGTTAAGGCTCATGAGTTCAACTGTCGCTTTAGTCTTGCTCGTTGCCGGTATTTTCGGTATTATTGTCTATCGCCAGGCAATGATACTTGAAATGAATTTTCACACGGTTGCCATGGAGCGGGAAGTTAACAGCAAAAAGGAAGAAAGCAGTCAGATCCGGGAATGGCTGGCTCAGAATACAAATCTGGATCTGATCCGTCAGCAGGCTATGACACGCGTTGGCTTGCAGGATCCTGCACGAAGTCAAGTTGTTAACGTATACATCCCCGACACGGATCGCATTGTCTTTCATCATGATGTCGGTATGGATGATAGCGACGAAATCTATCTGTCGGATGTCGTGTCAAAAATTGAAGCATACTTCAAAACATTAACAGTCAGCCAGCGGGGGGAATGATGTGCCGAGGCAGCAACCACAACAAGATAGATGGAAACAGCAAATGGCGCAAAATCAGGTTCGCCAGCAAAGTAAAAAGGCACGATCCAGGGCGGGCAGACCTGCCAGAAGACGTTCAAGTCGTCGTCCGGGAATCGTGTTTATTGGCATTTGCCTGACTCTTTTCGGCATTCTGCTTATATACAATCTCTACCAGATTCAAATTGTCGATCATGCAGTTAATGCAGAAAAAGCAGCTGCTCAACACTACAGGACAGTCGTCGAACAGCCGAAACGTGGCCATATTTACGATCGGAATGGTGTTGAACTGGCCGGTACGACCTACATTCATCAAATCGGTGTTACACCGAAGGATGTTTATTCCATTACGAAAAAAATGTCTTCTGATGAAATAGCCGGAGGGATCGCTTCAGCACTTAACATCAGTGATGACCTCGTAGTTGAAGTCCTTGCACAGAAAGACGCCTCATACATCCAGATTAAGAAAGATGCAACTCGCGATGAAGCCCAGGCACTTCGCGAGTTCCGGCTGTTGAACAACATCGGTGGTATCCGGATTGATACTGAAGCCCGCCGCTACTACACCAATGGTATGCTGGCCAGTCAGCTGATCGGATTCTGCCGCTATGATCAGGACCAGCTGATCGGACAGCTGGGTGTTGAACTCCAGTATAACGATGTCTTGACAGGACAGCCGGGATATACATACGTTGAGACGGATAACTATGACAGTAAAGGCGTTCTGCCGTTTTCAGCGCCGACCAGTCTGCGTGCGCAGAATGGCGACAATATTGTCCTGAACATCGACATCAACATCCAGAAAATCGCTCAGGTCGAACTGGAACGCGCAATCAAGCTGTATGACATCACAAGCGGCGGTCAGGTGATTGTCATGGATCCCCATGACGGTGCTGTTCTGGCGATGGCATCATGGCCGTTTTTTGCCAGTGAAGATCCGACTGCTTGTCCGGAAGAACGGGATCCTGAGAGTTGGAATGATCAGGAAAGTGAGGCGATCGAGTATCTGTCCGCCGAAGTCTGGCGAAACGCAGCTATATCGGACGCCTACGAGCCAGGATCGACGATGAAGTCCATTACGACCGCGATCGCCCTGGAAGAAGCCCTTCTTCACGAACAACAAGAAGTTGTCTGCAAGCCTTATCAGCTTTTTAACTGGACTATCTCCTGCGCCAAGGCTGGCGGTCACGGAAGCGAAACACTGGAGATGGGATTCTGGCGATCATGTAATCCGGTTTTTGCGAAACTGGCATCCGATATCGGCATCGATCGTTTCTACACCTATATCCGATCGTTTGGATTGATGCACCAGACTGGCATTGATTTGCCGGGAGAGGGTGTCGGAATGATTCACGAGTCACCGACAGAACTTGACATGGCAACGTTCTCATTTGGTGAATCTTCGACCGTTACACCGATTCAGCTGGCAACTGCCTACAGTGCCTTTGCCAATGGCGGTAAGCTTGTTCGCCCGAGTGTTGTGAAAAGCATCACACAGTCAGAAGGCGAACTGGTTCAAAACATCAAACCTGAAACAATCCGCCAGGTCATCTCCGAGCGAACGGCTACACGCGTTAAGGAACTGATGAAAGGTGTTGTCCTGTACGGGACAGGTTCGTCAGCCTATGTCGAAGGATATCAGCTGGCCGGCAAAACCAGTACCTCGACCGATGATTTTGGTGATCATACACTATCCTTCGCAGCTATCGCACCGTCCGACCAGCCGGAAATTGTTGTGCTTGTCATTCTTGACAAACCCACTGACAAAAACCTGACATCCAAGGCCGCAGCTGTCACCTGCGGACAAATCGTCTCACAGATACTGGAATACCTGGGAACTGAGCGTATTTACAGCGAATCGGATGTTTCGACATTAACGGCGCTTCGGCCTGTTCCAAACGTTGAAGGACTGACCTACAAAGAGGCGATGCGGTTATTGTCAGCTCAGGGATTTATTGCTGAAGCTGCCGATGAGGCGATGGGGGAAGCCACTCTGGTTCAGTATCAGTGGCCGTCAGAGGGGACAGAGCTTCACAGCAAGGGACTTGTTGTCCTTTATCCTGTCACGACACCTGATGAACCCGTCGTTCGTGTCCCTGACTTCAGAGGAAGAACGATTCATGAATGTTTGAGGATGGCTGCCGATGTCAGCCTGAACATACGCGTGGATGGATCTTGTCTGGGTCTCGTCGTTCAACAAAGTCCGCAGCCATCAACCGGCCAGACAGCTGAGCAGCCTGGTCTGACGGAACCAACCGATACCGATGAGACCGATGAGACCGAAGGGACTGAAACGCCGTCAGACAACGATGTTGAAGATGAGACAGAACCTGACAACAACGAACCGGAATATCTAAAACCTGGAGACTGGGTGATCGTCACGTTTGAAGCTGTCGAGGAAATCATCGACCAGACTGAAGACGGAACGTAAAAAACGACAAATTGATTCGATGGGAGATCTGGATGACGCTGGCTGAACTGATAAACGGACTACCTATTCTCGAAACAGGCGGTGATCTGTCTCAGGAAATTTCCGCTGTCGCCTATGATTCGCGTAAGGTCACAGCGGGGACGGTCTTTGTCTGTATAGAAGGCTACATAACAGATGGCCATGCTTATATCACCCAGGCTGTTGAGCGGTCAGCAGCGGCTGTCATCATCCAGAAAAAAACGGTTTCGCACCAGATCCCCTGGGTTCTGGTGCCGAACACGCGACGTGCGCTCGCACACATATCAGATCGTTTCTTCGCGCATCCATCCGGCAAACTGGACATGATCGGACTGACCGGAACCAAGGGAAAAACAACGGCAACGTATATGACGCGTGCCATCCTTTCTGCCCAGGGACGTCGAGCAGGTCTGATTGGAACAATCGCCACAATCATCGGTGATCAGGTCATCCAGGCATCCAGAACAACACCGGAGTCATATGATCTGCAGGCTATTCTGAACCAGATGGTTCAAAGCCGGATGGACACCTGTGTCATGGAGGTATCCTCGCAAGGGCTTATGCTTGATCGGGTATACGGATGCCGCTATCACACCGGCGTTTTTACCAACCTTTATCATGATCATATCGGCCCGCATGAACACGAATCAATGGATGCATACCTAAACGCGAAACTGCAGCTGTTTGATCTCTGTCAACAGGCGGTCATCAACCGTGATATAGAACAGTTTGAACAGATTCGCTCTGTGGTTCATGTGCCATGTCTGACGTACGGATTACATCAGGACGCAGATGTCCGCGCGGAAAATCTCCGACAGGTATCAATGGGTCAGCGGTCAGGGACACTTTTTAAGCTGATCAGTCCCTGGTTTAACGGCGAGGTCTTTGTGGGGATGCCCGGCCTGTTCAACGTCAACAATGCGCTGGCTGCTATTGCATCCGCCGGTTTGTCTGGTGCTTCACTGGAAGCGGTGCAGGCCGGCTTGCGGGACGTGACCGTTCCCGGCAGGGTTCAGCTTATACCGTCAGATCTTCCGTTTCAGGTTGTTGTCGACTATGCGCACAATGCAGCCAGTCTGGATCATTTATTGAAGACGCTGAGAACTTACGTATCTGGCAGATTGATCGTCGTCTTTGGCAACGGCGGTGACCGGGCACGATCCAGACGATTTGAAATGGGTGCAGTCTCTGGCCAGCTGGCTGACTTGACCGTCATAACCTCGGATAATCCGCGCAGTGAGGATCCTGAAGCGATTATCCGGGACATCATCACCGGAATTGAGCCAAGCGGCGGTGATTACCATGTCGTAGTTGATCGGGAAGAAGCCATCAAATGGGCTATCTTTCATGCTGCAGCCGGAGACATGGTGGTCATCGCTGGAAAAGGTCATGAAAATTATCAGATTTTTCGTGACCGGACCATTCATTTCGATGATGCAGAGATTGCTGAAAAGCACATAAAAGAACGTGAGGTAAGTAAGAATGCGCCAGATCTCCTGTAATCAAATTCAACAGTGGGCTAACGCATCCATCATAAGCGGAGAACCTGCAGGTGATTTGTTTTTTGAACGTTTATGCAGTGACACCCGTTTTTTACAGCCAGGCGATCTCTTTATCGCACTGCGCGGGGAACTTTTTGACGGGCATGATTTTCTAAAAGAGGCTGTTGAGGCGGGCGCTTCTGCTGTGATTATCGATCAGGCGGATGCCTGGTCCAACGTTAGCAAGGAACTTGGAATCCGGGAAAGTATCTGCGTTTATCTGGTGGAGGAAACGCTGGCAGCACTCCAGGATATTGCCTCAGGATACCGCCATCAACTGAAAAGCACAGTGATTGCCGTAACGGGAAGTGTCGGAAAAACATCAACCCGCCGTATGATTGCAGCTTGCCTTGAACCGTCTTTATCCGTTCATCAGACTGAGGCAAACCTGAATAACGAAATCGGCTTGTCACAGACCATTCTGGCAGCTCAGCCGGATGATGAAGCTATTGTTGTCGAAATGGGCATGCGCCATTCAGGTGAAATCAGACAGTTGAGCAGAATCGCATCTCCGGATATCGGCATCATAACGTGTATCGGATGGTCACACATCGGCGAGTTAGGTAGTCAGAAAGCCATTCTGGCAGCAAAATGGGAGCTCGCTGAGTCACTGAAACCAGGCAGTTTGCTGATTCTCAATGCGGAGGATCCGCTGTTGATTGATGCATCCAGAACCCTTGATACATCGATCCGTCTCGCATTGGTCTGTACAACAGATGAGGGTTTCAAGCAGGCAGATCTCATTAGAGAGCGAGTCTATCTTCTGACTGCAGCGAAGCACATTGAGATCGAATCTGAACAGACTTCATTTGACGCTGTGATTGAGCAAGATGGACAGACCAGTCAAACTGCTGTCCTTTTACCTTATCCCGGATCACACCATATCCAGAATGCCTTGTTCGGATTGACAGTGGCTGCTGCCATGAATTTGAATCTAACACGTTCTGCGACTGGTGCTGCTCGCTACCAGGCGGTTGGAAACCGTCAGCGAATCATCGAGCAACAGCAGATTACAATCATGGACGATTCCTATAATGCTGCACCGGAATCGATGGAGGCTGCACTTGAATCGTTGTCGTTGATCGCCGGTTCGAATCGGAAAATCGCCGTTCTTGGTTGTATGCTGGAGCTGGGAGCATTTGCTCCTGATGTTCATCGATGGGTGGGAGAACAAGTCGCCCAGCATGGTTATAGCCTGCTTCTAGCCTATGGGCCTGAAGCGGAAGACTATCTGATTGGTGCTCGTCAGGTCAACTCTGAAATCCCTTCCTGCGTCTGTTTGGATCATGACGAGATAACCGCGAGATTGATTTCATTTATCCGCCCTGGTGATTTTATCCTGATTAAAGGTTCACGCGGATACACCATGGAAAAAGTAACAGAGCTGCTTCTCAAACGGTTGAATCTGCGGTTCGAAAACGGAGGCGATCAATGATGGTGGCAGCGATGGTATCGACTTCGTTAAGTATTCAGTCAATCATGATCGTGATCGTAGTTTGTGGCCTGACGGTCCTGCTCGGTATGATCGGAATCCCTGTCCTGAGACGTCTGCGCGTTGGACAGACGGTTCGCGACGATGGACCTCGTTCGCATTTCAGCAAATCAGGCACGCCGACATTCGGCGGTTTCTTCTTTCTGATTCCTCTGTTCTTCCTGGGGTTGGTTTCATTTCTATCTGATGAGATTCCCGACCAGACAGGGATCCTGATTCTGTTGATGCTGGCTTTTGGCGGTGTAGGCTTTCTTGATGACTGGATCAAAGTGAGAATTTCGAAAAAAGGTCTGTCTGTCAAACAGAAAACCATTCTGCTCTTATTGATCAGCATTGCCTTCAGTTACTACTATCTCTATGCGTCACCCGATGCAGCTGTCTTCAGAATGCCTCTGAATGGACCCGTTTGGGAGATCACGGGCTGGTTGCGAATCCCATATGCTGTCTTCATCATTCTGGTTTTGTTTTTTACCAGCAATTCGGTGAATCTGACAGATGGTGTTGATGGACTGGCAGCATCTGTCACGGTCATCAGTTGCCTTTCCCTCGGCATCGCCGGTTTGGCGATCCTGCCACAGACGGATGCAGTCACAGGATCTGCGCTTGTCGCCTTTTCCATCAGTGGCGGATGTCTGGGATTCCTCATTTTTAATCATCACCCGGCAAGAGTCTTCATGGGAGACACCGGTTCTCAGGCGCTGGGTGCCGGATTCACAGGAATAGCACTGTTTTACGGTGTGCCCTGGCTGATTTTGCTGGTCGGTGTCATTTACGTGGCTGAGTCGCT
>LFRM01343998.1_pt1 | contig 15470 bp, 13 predicted proteins | sample 618341 | NCBI WGS metagenome assembly LFRM01 (sample SAMN03654438, study PRJNA283298) | anaerobic digester metagenome | isolation source: pool of bioreactors CSTR01a, CSTR02a, and CSTR03a thermophilic anaerobic... | place: Denmark: Kgs. Lyngby | collected 2014-05-21 | reverse complement strand
AGAGGCTGCTTTAACTCGCTTTCCGCTAGGGTGCGTATCTGCTCAAAAGGCACCTCGGCCACTTCATCCTGCAGGCCGGCCAGTTCTCGAATTGATGCCTGTGGCAGAATATCAACCCGGGTGCTGAAGAATTGCCCCAGTTTTATCAATAATCCTCCCAATTGGACTGCAGTCACCCTGAAATAACGGGCCTGAGATACATACAAAAGCCGCCTTTGCTCTTCCACCCAGTCCCTGCTGCGGCCAATTTTCTTAAAGCGCAGCGAATAGAAGGACCAAAAGATGTCGATAAACATTTTTACCACGGTGTAAGAACGCCTGATTCCTGCCCAAAATGAAGTTTTCATGTGCAAATGATTCACCTTTAAAAATTACTTTATCAGGATACACCAACAACATGATAGGTTATCTGCAGTTTACCATAATTATCCGCAAACCGGACTGAAGTTAATCATCACACTGTCAAAGCAGACCCCAAATTGGCACAAAAAGCCTTTTGTCATATGAATAAATACTTGTTTATTCTATAGGAGACTCCCGCTTAATTCCCCAATATTATAACAATTTAGGTAAACATTTGTTTATCGACATCATCTGTGCCGGCTCAACGAGCTGACCCGGGCACTTCGTTGCTTTTGCTCCAATTTGCATATACTAATCAAAACTTAAACTGAAGAGGGGGATTGTTTCTGTGCGCATAAGTGATCCTAATAAACTGGCAGGGAGAATACTGAAGGTCAAACCAGGCCGGGACATGGCTGAGGTGCAGATCGATATCGGGGATCAATTAGTGACTGCCACCATTACCGCCAGTGCCGCCAAAGATATGAATCTTAAAAAAGGCGATGAGGTTTTCGCCATGTTTGATTCCACTTCAGTAACCGTCATCCGCGATAAGCCATAGGCTGGCCTGTGGCTGATGCAATGCCCCAGGGGTCTGATTGTTCTAACTCGGGTGGATATCCCCGGGGTGAGATCCACCAGTATTGTTATGAGCATTGCAAGGGGGTTTCCATTAGGACGGATATTCCCATGGAGGATATCCTCCAGCAAGGTTATATGCATTGCGGTGGTGTTCTGCCCTGCCTGCTTCTTATTCCCGGCAGCAAACACCACTGCAATTACCCGGCCTGATTTGTAAATGAATGTACAGCGGTTCTCTTCGCAAGCCACATTGACATTGCGAAATGTATAGGTGAGGCCCCTTTATACCAATCGCCTGATTATGTCTTCCTCATCGCCGTACACAAAGTCGATAATGGGCACCTGAATCATGGTATAGGCCCCGGGGCTCTGTTTCAGTGTGGCCCGGGCCGATGCCACCATGATCTGTGCGGTCAGTGCTGGATTATTGATGCGCATCTCCAGCTTCAGCAACTGGTTGTGAGTCAGGCCTGAGACCCCTTTACGTTCCATCTGCACCCCATGTCCCATATCGATAAGCTGCTCGACATCTTCAACCTGGAACACATGAGTTTCGTCCTTAACGAAATAAGGATCATTCTTGACGGCCTGTTCAATGGCCTTGAAATCCTGCTGGCCTGCGGTCTGTACATAGACCAGGCGCCGGTGTATGCCTGTTCCCAGCGGTATGGTCATCGACAGGGCGTTTTCTACCCCGGGAAGCGCTTTTACTGCTACTGAATGCCCCATGCTCATTCCCGGTCCAAAATTGGTGTAGGTAATTCCTCGCGGGGCCATAAACTCAAACATACAGCGCACCATAGAATCAGTCCCCGGATCCCAGCCTGCCGAGACTATAGCTACCGTTCCGCTGGCTTTGGCAACCGCATCCAGTTCGCGGCGCAGCCCGGCCAGTTGACCGTGAATATCATAGCTGTCCACAGTATTAATGCCCATCTGCAGAATATTTTTGGCATATTGCGGTACCAACCTGGTGGGAGTGCACAGCAATGCCACCTTCACCTCATCAAGCTTGGATATATCATCTACCACTGGTATGCCTGCCAGCTCAGGCGGTGCCGGCTCATTTAATGACGAGGCCCTGCGCACCACCCCGGCCAATTCCATATCAGGCGCTGACCGCAAGGCGTCCACAGCAAAGCGGCCTATATTTCCATATCCGACAATGGCTACACGGATATTGCTCTTCATAACATCCCTCCATGCGTCTTATCCATTCCAAAAAAAAATATAATATTCAATAAATATAGACTAAACCAACAGTGCTCATAGTCAAGGGTCTGACGTAAAAAACACTGTATACATCCAGCCGGCCTGGCCACTGCTTTCCCGCTGGCAGTTACTGGTTATAACGCAGGTAAATGAAGCTATAACCAAAATAGGCCTGTGCTTGCTCGCTGTCAGTGACGGCTCAGGTTTCCCGGGTCTATCTCCGTGACTCTTGACGCCGGCCGGTTCTTGTCAGAGTATACGAACAGCAACAGCCTGGGGTGCGGAAAAGCCCCATGACTTTGCGGCAGGTGCGTAAACCTCTCCATTATCACCCGCTTTTTTATTTCGCGGGCCGACTGCCCTTTTAGTTCAGGCAGGTATTGGTCAATAAAACCGTTTTGCTTCAGCATCATGTGCAGGATTTCGGAGCATTCAGGGTCACTGTTAAATCCTTCCGGCAGGGCAAAAGTCAGACGCCCTTTCAGCAGATCATATTTTAGTAAATCATGATATTTTTGCTTCGCCTGCGGATGCTGCCGCTCTAAAAAGCGTTTTAGTATGCTGTAGCGATCAAAAACAGCGGTGCCGATCCCATAATAGCCCTCTTCATACCAGTACTCCCCCAGCCTTTCCCAAAAACTAAAGGCATCGCCGTTATAATGGCAGGTGATTATCTCCTCCAGGGTGGCTTCAGCCAGGCCTGCATTATAATATTTTTCGACCACATCCTCAATGTGATGCAACCGGACCAATTCTTCATAGCTTATCCAGCCGTTTGATAAAACCTCATAAGGAGGGTGGCTCTGAAACTGGTACTGCCCGCTTTCCGCCTCCAGGCGTATCCTGGTTCCGGGCAGCAGCTTCAAAAAACCCAGCTGCAGGTGATGCGGCTTGGTAGCATAGACCTGATTAAACGAGTTCTTGAAGGTGGAGTAGTCTTCTTCCGGCAGTCCGGCGATCAAATCCAGGTGCAGGTGGATGTTGGCCGCCTGGCGAAGGCGGCGGATATTGGCGGAGATTTTCTCCCAATCCCCTTTCCGGTTTATCGCCTTAAGGGTCTTATCATGAGTGGACTGCACCCCGATTTCAAAAGCAAAACGGTTTTGGGGGAGCCTCTCTAAAAAATCCAAAAAAGCTGGATTCAGCAGTTGTGGTTCAATTTCCATATGAAAGCGGGTTTGTCCGGGCAGTCCGGCTAAAAACTCCATGATCTCCCGGGCACGCTTCTGATCACAGTTGAAGGAGCGATCAACAAACTTGATCTCCAGCGGTTTAAGGGCATTCAAACGCTGCAAATCGGCCTTTACCCTCTCAAGCGACATGAAACGCACCCCGCTTTGCAGTGAAGAAACGCAGTAGCTGCAGTTGAACGGGCAGCCGCGCGAGCTTTCATAGTAGAGGATCTGGCCCGGCCTTTGACTGATGCCTTCATAAGGATAAGGCAGCTCATCCATGGCAAGGGTAGGCGCCAATGAGTTCTGTGCGACTACCTGTCCGCTCCTGAAAGCGACTCCGGGCAGGTTAGGATTGCTCCGGCCTTCCTCAATAGCGGTCAATAACCCCGGCCATACGGCTTCCCCTTCCCCACAGACCACGTAGTCAATACCGGGATTATCACTCAGTATTTGCGCAGCGCAAAAGCTGACTTCCGGGCCGCCCAATACCAGCGGGCAGCGGGGGTTTATTTTTTTGATATCAGCGCAGAGCTTCAACACCATTTCAATGTTCCAGATATAACAGGAAAAAGCCACAACATCGGGCCGATGCTGCAGCAGTTCGGAAAGGATGTAGCCGATCGGTTCGTTGATGCTGAACTCGCAGATTTCAGTATCAAAACCGGCTGAACGGCCGATTTGGTGTAAATACAGGATGGCCAAATTGGAATGAATGTATTTGGCGTTGATTGCACACAACAAAACCTGCATGATGTTTAACTCCCAGGAGATTTCGAGGCCATGGCTTGTTTTCGATTACCCTTCGGCTGGGATTACTCCTCACCTACCAGCTTTACCTCGGGGTGCAGCTCGACGCCCAGCTTGCTCCGGGCGGTTTCCTGTATATATTGAATCAGATTCATCACATCAGCAGCACTGGCATTGTCTGTGTTTACTATAAAGCCGGCGTGTTTGGTCGACACCTGCGCGCCGCCGATCTGGAAGCCTTTAAGCCCCAGTTGTTCGAGAAGCGGACCCACAAACAGACCCTTCGGCCTCTTAAATGTACTGCCGGCACTGGGCATATCAAGCGGCTGCTTATCCCTGCGGCGCCGGGCATATTCCGCCATGGTGGCAAAAATGGCCTCCGGGTCGCCCGGTTCGAGTTTTAATTGGGCCGATAGCACGATGTATCCCCCGGCCTGAAAAATACTGCTGCGATACCCCAGCTGCAGTTGTTCTGCACTGAAGTCATAACGCACCCCGGAAAGATCCACCGCACTTACCGAGATAATCACATCCTTCATTTCCCCGTCGTATGCTCCGGCATTCATGACCACCGCACCGCCCAGACTGCCCGGTATGCCTTCGGCAAACTCCAGTCCGCTTAATCCCTCACGTGCTACCATACGGCAGAGGTCCGCCATCTTTACCCCGGCTTCAGCATATACCTGTTGCCCCTGAATGCATACCGTTTTTAGGCCTTCACCCAATTTCATGACCATACCGCGTATACCTTTGTCGCGCACCAGAATGTTGCTGCCCAGGCCAAACACGAATAAAGGCAGATCGCGCTGATGGCAGTAGCGCAGGACATTGATAATCTCCTCCACTGTGGTGGGGATGACCATAATATCGGCCGGTCCCCCGATTTGAAAAGTGGTGTGCTGTGCCATGGGTTCATCAAACTTAACCCTATCAGCCGGTATAATATCGTAAATATCCTGATACATTTTGATTCCCTTCATAATATAATACCAGTCTCTGTGGGGCTGGCAGTTTTTATTATTTTATTGGTTACTTGAGCTGTTTATGCTTTGCCCCGCCTGCCGTACCGCGATGCGCGGTGCCTGCGGCATGAGCAGTATCGACATCTTATGGCCATGCTTTTGTCTGGCCAAATCCAGGGCTAAAGCTATATCGCGACAGGGGGTGACAAACATTGCCTTAACCAGTTCTTCGGGCAAGCTGCTTACCATGAGTATATCCGCCTTATCCAGTATGCGGCAGATGGCAAAGGCCTTATGACCCCCCAGTTCAAACGCTTCATAAAAGCGTTTTTCTATGTCTTTGGGGCAATGCGCGCTCTTAATCCATTCGGCAAAGGTTTCTTCCCCCAGGCCTTCCCGGCACTCTGCCACCCAGATAATGGTGCCTCCCGGCTTGACTGCTTGAACAGCCGCATCCAGGGCCTTTTGTGCCTGGTAGGCATTGATATCTTTGGGAAACCCGCCGCAGGACGCGATTACTACGTCCGCGGGTTGGTCAATATAAACCACATTTCTGCCCTCCGCATATTTTACGGCTTCCATCCAGGCCAGATAGAAATCCCCGGCAGCCGCGTAAACAATCTCATCTTTGCCGGCGGTGACCACATTGAGGATGAAGTCCAACCCGGTCATGCGGGCAGCCTCCAGCATCAGGTCATTGACGGGATTGTCACTATAATTGCCCAGGCAGGCCTTGGGGTTATCCATCATACGGTGATTGGCCTCAATCAGGCTGCGGGAGGCTACTCCGGGGAGGATCGATTTGCGCCCCCCTGACCAGCCGGCAAAATAATGCAGTTCCACCACCCCGGTGGCCACCAGTAAGTCGGCCTCAGCTACCTCGCGGTTTATCACCAGTTCCCAGCCGTTGGACAGGCGTCCCAGGCTGATCAGGTTGTCATCACAATTGTGATTGATTACCTGATAGCGGGCGCAGATTTCAGGCCCGAATATCTGCCGGTTTTCTTCCAGGGTATGAGGTCGGTGAATACCCAGGGCAATAACCAGTTTGATATGCTCGGGGGTAATCCCTTCAGCTTCGATGGCCTCCAACAGCGGGGGCAGCATCCAGTGGTAAGGGGTCGGTCTGGTTATGTCGTTTACAATAATAACCGCGCTCCGGGCTTTTTTACGCCGGATGAGTTCCCCTATGGTGGGACTGCCTGCAGGATGGCTCAAGGCCTGGTTGATTATGATATGGTTGTCCTGAGGGTTCGGCTTTTTCAGCGGCCTGCGGTCAGGTTCCAGGACAGCGGACAGGTTTGAGTCCGGAATATCCACTACCAGCCAATCCTTCCCATATGCCAGGCGGTACTGCACAACACTCACCATCCCTTAAAAAGCCCGGGCTGTGTCAAACTGCCGGTACAGCCGTTATTTATAGGTATTAGTTTATGCTTCTAAAGCAGGAAAATCAAGTAAAGCTCAATATCATGATCTTTTATATGCCCCGCCAATTGCGCAGGGTCGGGCATGTCTTTTTGAGCTTGGCGAAGCTAAAAATTGACCCTTAAAGTTTACCCTTTATGTTATAATAGGCTGGAAATTCGGTATCAGGTGATGCCGCTTTAGGAGGACACATATGAATAACCTCGATATCAAGAAAGAGCTGGTTAAAATGCTGGGTCAGGATAAAGTGCTCACCAATGACCTGGATTTGATGTATTATTCATACGATAGTTCCTTTTTGACCAAATTGCAGCCGGTAACGCCCACAGCGGTGGTCCTGCCTGCATCGACGGCAGAGGTGCAAAAGGTGGTGCGTTTTGCATATGAGCATAATATCAACATTATCCCGCGCGGGGCCGGTACTGGCGAAACCGGGGGCTGTATAGCCGTCGAAGGCGGCATTGTATTCGATCTTTCCCGCTGGCGGGAAATTGTGGAGATTGATGTGAACAATATGCAGGTGGTGGTCCGTCCGGGGGTCATACATGCCGACCTGAATGACGAGCTGGCCAAGTACAATATGTTCTTTCCCCCTGATCCGGGCAGCAGCAAGATGTGCACCATAGGCGGGATGGTAGCCAACAACGCTTCAGGCCTGCGGGCGGTCAAGTACTGGACTACCGAACCGTATGTGCTGGGATTGGAAGTGGTTACCCCTACCGGCGACGTGATAATAACCGGCGGCCAGCAGGCCCGCTGCATCAAAAACGTCTCCGGCCTAAACCTTACTAAATTAATGGTCGGTTCTGAAGGGGTTTTGGGGATTATCACCCAGATTCGCCTGCGCTGTTTTCCCCGTCCCAAAGCGCGGGGCATTGCCATGGCGGTATTTGACCATTTAGATGATGCCCCGGCCACCGTACTGGAGGTATATCAGGCCGGGGTACTGCCTTCGGGAATAGAGATACTCGACGCTTCGGCCATTAAAGCCGTCAATGATTTTAAACCGGATATTAAACTGCCTGATGCCGAAGCCATTCTGTTGTTTGAAGTGGACGGCAATCCACCCGGGGTCGAATACGACGGCCAGGTAATAAAGGAAGTGGCCGAGCGCCGGGCGCGCCAGGTGGAATGGTCGACTGACAAAAAGCGCATGGCTGAACTGTGGGAAGGCCGCAGCATCACGGCTGCAGCCGCAGCCCGGGTAAGGGCTGACGGCAGCCGCATTTTCGCCGGTGAAGACATCAGCGTGCCTATTTCCAAAGTGGCCGAGGCCCTGCGGGCCATCCGCGCCCTGGGCGACAAATACGGCATACAGGTGGTCAATTACGGGCACATAGGAGATGGCAACGTGCATTGTGCCCCGGTAATCAATCCGGAAAACCCGGAAGAGGTCGAAAAGGTAGAAAAACTGGTGGATGAAATCCATCGGCTGGCTATAGATATGAACGGCTCCACCACTGGCGAGCACGGGGTTGGCGTGGCCCGGCGGGGCTATGCAGTGCTCGAACACGGTCCGGCGGTTGAATATATGAAAAAGGTAAAAGCAGCCTTCGACCCCAAAGGCATCATGAATCCTGGCAAGCTGTTCTAAGCCAGGACCAGTCTAGAAGGAAGGTTTATCATGGAATTCAGAGAACTGCCGCCAGTAAAAGAACAGCTTATGAAATGCGTGCGCTGCGGCAAATGCCGGGAACTGTGTCCGGTTTTTGCTGAGATCGGCATAGAATCGGCTGCCCCGCGCGGGCATGTGTTTATGGTTCAGATGCTTCGTGACGGCAAGGTAGAGCCCAGCCCGGAGGTCTATGAAAGGCTGGGGCAATGCCTGATGTGTGAGACCTGTTCGGCCAACTGCCCCTCGGGCATCGCCGTACATGAGCTCAATGCCGCCGCACGGGCCTATTTGAGCGAGAAAAACCCCAGTCGGGGCAAAGACTTGATATTCGAGCACTTCTGGACCAAACCGGAAATGATGAAGCATTCCATCAAACTGGCCAGTCTGGCCCAGCGGCTGGGGCTGCAAAAGCTGGCCCGTAACGTCGGTTTGACCCGGCTGTTGCCGGGAGACTTGAAGGACGCAGAGAAAATACTGGACAATATCCCGCTCCGTTCGGCCCGCAGCCAGCTGCCGGGATACACCCCGGCTGTAGGTACCAGCAAATACCGGGTCGGATACTTCCTGGGCTGTGGCACCGATTTTCTCAATCCTGAAATCGCTCAGGCCACAGTGGAGGTATTGAGCCGCAACGGCTGCGAGGTTGTCATTCCGCAAGGGCTTAAATGCTGCGGCCTGCCGCATATGGCCAATGGCAAGCTGGATGTGACCCGGCAGCTCACCGTGCACAATATTAAATTATTTGACAGCCTCAATGTGGATTATATAATCACTGACTGCGGCTCCTGTTCGGCCACTCTGTCGCAGAAGAACCTCGAGTTCGTATTGGCCGGCACCCCTCATCAGGCTGAGGGGCAGGCATTTGCCGCCAAAGTCATGGATCTCACTGTGTTCCTGATCGATGTGCTGGATATTCAGATGGACTTTGAAACCGACCAAAAATGGCGGGTCACCTACCACGACCCCTGTCACCTGGTCAATGCGCAGGGGATCACCGAACAGCCTCGTGAATTGCTGCGTCGCATTCCCGGGGTGGAGTTGGTGGAAATGCCCCATGCTGCCAGCTGCTGCGGCGGATCCGGGACTTATTCGGTCACCCACCATCAGGTATCCATGCAGATCCTGGATAAAAAGATGGCCAATGCTATATCTACCGGGGCCGAGATTATAGCCACCTGCTGCCCCAGCTGCATCATGCAGCTCAGCTTCGGCTGCAAGCGCAACGACTGGGATGCTGAGGTTGTGCACCCGGTGGTATTGCTGCAGCGGGCTTATAAAAAGGCTCTGACTACTGCATAGTCTGGACCAGAATTTCGGCCTGGTTGTTGATTCAACCAGGTTTTTTCATTATGGCAAAATTAGGATATAATTTATTGTAGTCGGGAACTGGCTTTAGAGCTATTTGTGTACCCTTGGCTGCTTGAATGGTCGCATAAGGAATGTTTTATTTTTCGCAAGCGAGCTGGAATTGGCTTGTGATTGTTAAAGAATAATCTTTTAGTTGGAGTGCTGTCAGTTGAGCCAGAGACGAATCAAACATATGTTTAAACAGTTGCGCGATGCCAGTCTGAAGTATAAACTGATCGAGGATGGAGATCGTATCCTGGCCGGAATATCTGGAGGCAAAGACAGTCTGACCATGCTCTACCTCCTCACCCTGGTGCAGAAATACACCCCGGTGAGTTTTACTCTCTATCCGGTCATGCTCGATATGGGCTGGGGTGAAGACCACCAGGCGATTGCCGATTATTGCGAATCACTGGGCCTGAAATTGCGGGTTGAATATACTCATATAGGCCGCATCGTTTTTGAACACCGCCGGGAGAAAAACCCCTGCTCACTGTGCTCCAATCTGCGCCACGGGGCTTTAAACCGCATCGCCAAAAGCCTTGGCTGCAATAAGGTCGCACTCGGCCATCACATGGATGATGCGGTTCATACTTTTTTCCTATCCATGCTTTTTGAGGGGCGCTTCCACGTTTTCAAACCCAGGACCTACCTGGATCGCAGCGATATTACCCTTATACGCCCCATGGTCTATATTTCGGAAGAGGATATTGCCAAATGCGCAGCCTCGCTTAAACTGCCGGCAAGGGTCTCAGCCTGCCCGGCCAGCGGGCAGACCAAGCGGGACGAAGTCAAACAGCTGTTGGACTTGATTGAGCAGCAGTTTCCCGGAGCCAGACAGCGCTTTTTGGCCAGTTTGGAAAATGCCGCCCCCGATACCTTTTGGTCATCTACGCCCAATAACAATTGACAGCGTTTTATTTTCCTCGATTTGAGCCAAAATCAATGCGAACATGTGTTTTTACCTGATCGGTTATGCTATAATGTTGACAAAAATGATGGGGGGATTTCCGATGCCCAGAGGTTTAACACCGCGCCAGGAGCAGATTTTGAATTTTATAAAAAAGCAGATCAAGGATACGGGATATCCCCCTTCGGTCCGTGAAATAGGCCAGGCGGTCGGTTTAAAGTCCAGTTCCACAGTGCATGCCCATCTGGTGCAGTTGGAAGAGAAAGGCTACCTGCGCAAAGACCCCACCAAACCGCGCGCCATTATCCCGGTACCCACACAGGAAGAACAGAGCCTGGCTGAGATCGTATCCCTGCCCCTGATCGGCCATGTAGCGGCCGGGGTGCCGATACTGGCAGAGCAGAACATAGATGCATTTATACCCGTGCCCGCGGAACTGATCGGCGGCGGCAACCATTTCATACTGAAAGTAAAAGGCGACAGCATGATCGATGCCGGAATATTAGATGGGGATTATTTGATCGTTCGCCAGCAAGCCGATGCCAATAACGGCGAAATCGTTGTGGCCATCGTAGAGGATGAAGCCACTGTAAAAAGGCTCTTTAAACACGATGGTTATGTTGAGCTGCGCCCGGAAAACCAGGCCATGCAGCCCATCATCGTTCCTCACGCCGTAATCGCCGGCAAGGTCGCCGGTCTACTGCGCCGCATGTAGGTGACAGTTGGGGACGGTCCTTTGGGTGACAGTTGGGGACGGTCCTTTTTTGTCAACTTTTTACAAAGTTGACAAAAAAGGACCGTCCCCAACTGTCACCCAATTGTCACCGCCTAAAATTTCTCCAGATACTCATCGATCTCCCATTGATAAACGCGCGAACTGTAGTTTTCCCATTCTTTGATCTTGGCATAGCAGAAGCGCGAGTGAATATGTTGCCCGAGGGCTTGCTGAATGACTTCGTCGCGGTTCAGCTCAGATATGGCTTCATAGAGGTTTTCCGGCAGTGATTCAATGTTGTTCAATTTTCGATCCGCCAGGTTCATCTCATAAATGTTTCGGTCAACCGGCGGCAATGGCTTTTCGCGATTTTTTATCCCTTCCAGCCCGGCCTTTAATATCACCGCCAGTCCCAAATAGGGATTGCAGGTGGGATCAGGACTGCGCACCTCGATGCGGGTGCCGATCCCCCGCCGGGCCGGGACGCGGATCAAAGGACTGCGGTTGCGATGTGACCAGGCGATATATATCGGGGCCTCATAGCCTGGCACCAGCCTTTTGTATGAATTCACCGTAGGGTTGGTGATGGCGGTAATAGCCCGGGCGTGCTTCATTACCCCGGCGATGAAATACCGGCAGGTATCGCTCAATCCTTCCGGATCATCGGCATCGTAAAAAGCGTTTTCCCCGTTTTTAAAGAGCGAGATGTGCAGGTGCATCCCTGACCCGGCCACACCGAAAAGCGGTTTGGGCATGAATGTGGCATGCAGGCCATGCTGTTGGGCAACCGTGCGCACCACTATACGGAAAGTCATAATATTATCTGCGGTTTTTGAAGCATCCTGATACTTGAAATCAATTTCATGTTGGCCGGGAGCCACTTCATGGTGGGCCGCTTCGATCTCAAAGCCGAGCTTCTGCAGGGTTTCAACCATGTCCCGGCGGGCGTTTTCCCCCTTGTCCACCGGGGGCAGATCAAAATACCCGGCTTTGTCGTTGGTTTTTAGCGTCGGACTGCCATCCTCATCGACATGAAACATAAAAAACTCCGGTTCCGGCCCCACATACATGGTATAGCCCATTTGAGCCGCTTCCTCAAGCATTTTCTTTAAAGCGTAGCGCGGCGAACCGGTAAAAGGCTGGTTGTCAGAGTCGTTAATATCACAGATTATACGCGCTGTTTTGGAATTGGAGCCCGGGTTTGTCCAGGGCAAGACCAGAAAAGTCTCGGGATCAGGTATAAGGTACATGTCGGATTCTTCTATGCGCACAAAGCCCTCAATAGATGAGCCGTCAAACATCAATTCGCCATCCAGGGCTTTCTCCAGTTGATCGTCGGTAATGGAGATGCTTTTCATAACCCCGAGTATATCGGTGAACTGCAGGCGTATAAACCTGACATTCTGCTCGGCCACAATTTTTAAGATGGTATTCTTGTCCATAACCAGCCTCCTGATTTATTAAAAGTGTTGGCACATCATAACCTGTTTAAAGCGATTACCAGTCCACCGCCAGTTTATATAACCCTCATCAAAAAGGTTACTACCATTATCAATCCCAATAAAAGATTGAAAAACATCCCCGAGAACAGCCCGACAACAGTGCCAAAGCCGGCTTTCACAGCCTTGTTGAGGTCGTTTGCGCTGAGGTATTCGCCCAGCATGGCCCCAATCCATGGCCCTATCAACAATCCCAACGGGGGAAGAATGAACAGCCCAGCAAAAGTACCGATAAATGCGCCCCATACCCCGGCCCGGCTTGAGCCCGAATATTTGGCTCCCAGGGTAGTCGACAGGTAGTCGACCAGTACAGACAATAAAGTTATGCCTCCCATCATGGCGATATAGGTTACGTTTATTACCTCAAAGCCTTCATACCAACCATAAGCCACAATAACCCCCAGGATCAAAGGTATGCCTGGAATCATGGGAATAAAAATCCCAAGCAACCCGGCCAGCATGAAAAGCACCGCCAGAACCAGCACCAGGCTTTCAGTCACCACCAACCACCTCCCCAAAAGAACTAAACTTGCAGGCCCAGTGTACGGATGAGCTGAGCCGCCAGATAACGACAGTGTTCATAGGTTAAGCCGCCCTGCAGGTAGGCACAGTAAGGCTCTCTGGCCGGGGCATCGCATGACAGTTCAATCGAAGCCCCCTGCACGAAAGTGCCCGCGGCCATAATCACCGGAACATCATAACCCGGCAAGCGGGCAAACTCCAGGCGTACATCGCTGTCTACAGGGGAACAATTCTGCACCACCTGACAGAAGCGCTGCAGCTCTTCTATAGTATTGAAACAGAGGGATTGTATGATATCAGCCCTAAACTCATTCCACCTGGGCTCTACCCGGTATCCTGCCTGTTCAAACAGAGCCGCTATTAAAACCGCCCCTTTTAAGGCCTGCAATACTGTATGGGGAGCCATAAACAGGCCCTGGAAAAACCAGCGTTTATCTACCAGACTGGAGCCCAATTGTTTGCCCAGTCCGGGCGCGGTGAGATGGTAGGCGATGGTCTCTATAAGCCCGGCCTGACCGGCAATATAGCCACCGTTGGGGGCCAGTCCCCCACCGGGGTTTTTGATTAAGGACCCGGCTACCAGATCTGCCCCAACCCGGCAGGGTTCCTGTGGCTCGACGAATTCCCCGTAACAGTTGTCCACCAGCACAATACAGTCCGGCTTTTGCTGCTTGACCAGTTTGATCAGGCCTTTGATGCTCTCTATAGGTATGGCCGGGCGCAGGCTGTAGCCGCGTGAACGCTGGATCAATACCATTTTGGTATTGTTATCGACTGCCTCTGCAATGGCCTTTACATCGGGAAGCCCGGCCTGGTCGAGCGGGATCTCTTTGTAGAGAACGCCTTTTGCCGCTAAAGTCCCTTTGCGTTCAGGGCCGCCGCCAATTATATTAAACAAGGTGTCATAAGGCCGGCCGGTGATGCTCAGCAATCCATCCCCGGGCTTAAGCAGGGCAAACAAGCAGGCGGAAATAGCATGTGTGCCGGATACGATCTGCGGGCGTACCAGTGCATCTTCAGCCTGAAACACCAGTGCATAAAGCCTTTCCAGAGCCGTACGGCCAGCATCGCCATAGCCATAACCGGTTGAACCATAAAAATGATGCTCTCTGACCCGGGCTTCCTGAAAGGCCTGCAGCACCCGCTCGCTGTTTATGTAGGCGTTGTCTTCGAATACTCTAAACTGCGGAGCAATGATCTTTTCGATATCGGTTACAGTATTTATGGCATCCCGCAATGATGACGGCCTCTCTTTCCATCTCTTATAGCTACCCTTCATATTATACACATGCCTGGCAATAGACTACAATTCGTTAAGCACGTAGAGCAGGCCATCCGGGCTTATGCCCAAGCTGTGCCGTTGCCCCGGTCACATCAACAAGGGTCGGCGGTCAGGCTTTGAGTTCCGATAACTCCGGCAGATCAATATCCTCGATAGTAGTCAGGTCCTTGCGGGTCAAGCGGCTCTTGTCTATGATGCGCAGGGCCTGGCGGCGAATGGATTTTTCAGTTAAATTGCGCACAAAGCGCGCATTGCCGCTGTGAGGATGCCTGTGGCTGCAAAACTCGGTTAGCAGGTGTTTCAGCTTCCAGCGGGCTGCATTGCTCAACACATAATCCCTTTCCGAGTATAAGTGCAGGGCGATTTGAAAAAGCTCTTCACAACTGTAGTCATTAAACTGTATGTGTATGGGGAATCTCGATCTCAAACCCGGGTTGGAACGCATGAAATGGTCCATTTCATTGCAGTACCCGGCCAGCACTACCACCAGATTATCGCGGTTATCCTCCATCTGTTTCACTATAGTGGCAATGGCCTCTTTGCCGAAATCCTTTTCCCCACCCTGGGCCAGGGTATAAGCCTCATCAACAAATAGAATGCCCCCTAAGGCCTTCTGTATGGCCTCCTTGGCCTTCTGTGCGGTATGACCGATATACTCCCCTACCAGGTCGGCTCTTTCCACCTCAACCAGATGCCCTTTGTCGAGCAGTCCGATATCCTTGAAAATCTTCCCCAATATGCGCGCTACGGTGGTCTTACCGGTACCTGGATTGCCTTTGAATATCATATGCAGGGACACTGGCTGTGATTTGAGATTCTGTTCGGAGCGCATGACCTGAATCAAACTGAATGCAGTAATCTCGGCCAGCATCCTTTTTACCTCGGTCAGTCCGATCAGTTTGTCCAGTTCTTTGAAAGATGGGCGGTCAAACAGTCCCGGGGAAAAACTGCTGTAGGCCTGATGATGCACTACCTCGGTATGGTTAAATTTTTTTGATATCTGCAATAGTATCACTACTCCTATCTGTTGTACACATATCATATGACACACAGACAAAAGTGGTGCTACCATGCAGAAAGATTGATAATTTGAGCAAATATGGCCGGCAGCCGGGATGACATTATTGTCATG
>LFRM01239410.1_pt1 | contig 15472 bp, 8 predicted proteins | sample 618341 | NCBI WGS metagenome assembly LFRM01 (sample SAMN03654438, study PRJNA283298) | anaerobic digester metagenome | isolation source: pool of bioreactors CSTR01a, CSTR02a, and CSTR03a thermophilic anaerobic... | place: Denmark: Kgs. Lyngby | collected 2014-05-21 | reverse complement strand
GCTCTACATTGATACTTGCTCCATTACCCAAAGCAAGAGTAACTCCGGAATAATCTCCATTATCAAGATAACAGGCCAGAATTCCCTTATTGTCTTTTGATGCCCCCGAAATAACCTTATAAGCGGTTTTTCCTCCGTAAACATAAACGAATCCGCCCCCGGGTGTTTCATCTATAAATACCTTATGTACATCTTTTACTTCGGGTCTTGAGGCAAGCGGAGGAGAATCGATCATATCCTCCCGCTCATCCCAATACTGCTCTTCTTTTTCCTCAACCGGTTCGTATACATCCCTGAGAATAAAGATGTCATCAACCCAGGCCCGGAAATCAGGATTTTCATTTTTCTTTATTTCAATGCGGAATTCACAAACAGCATCCCACTGAAATCTTTCAGGCACTTCCACCCTCTTCTTTGCGTCCCAGAACACTCCCCTTTTTCCGAAAGCGGAAAGTGGAATGGAGATAAGTTTCCATTCTTTAGAGATGCCTCCATAATTCTGAAGAGGCAAGCGGACCACAGTTTTCTTCCCGTCTGCATTTTCATCATCAACAAGAGCAGCCCAGGCGATCTCTCCACCCATATTCCCTTTGATCCAGAACTGGAGCGCTCCTGTAGCATACAACGGACGCAAGTCGTAAAGAAGATTATACAGGCAGACAGAACCACCGGAATAATCCTTCTCATCCAGATCAAATTCGATTGCCACTTCACCGTTTTTTCCCGACTCCTCTGGAATAAAAACCTTGGAGTTTTCAGGATACCAGTAGGCATACCCACCGGAAACAAAGTCTTCATCGAAGAAGCGATACATGATACGAGGATCTACGGAAGACTCGCTTTTCTTTTCTTCGGCTTTTTTCAGAGGCTTGAACTTAAGCCAGCCGGGGAATACTGCACTTGCGCTAAACATCATGCATGCAACTGCAGCAATTGTAAGGCGAAGATTTCGATTCATAATTTTCCCGTTTCCCGCTTTATTGTCAAACTGTTAAGATTCTTTTTCTGAATCATCTATGTTGTCACACAGATAATTTTTATACAGATAAGAACAATAATTTCTATTTTCTCTTTTCAAAATCAAGCAGACCATCTCTTGATCAGATGATCAAGGTTAAAATTTTACTCTTAAAAATACATCCATAAGCGTCTGCGTGAAATCATCCCTCCCGGAGCCAGTACCGATCAGCCATCTGTTGTCATCATTATCGGCGATTATCTGCCCGATAGAGGTTACAACCGATGCACCGTCGGCAACTTTCCATTCGATACCGGCAGACCAGTGGGTCAGGTCCTGTTTTGTTGTATTCCCCAGAAGAACTGCTTCGTTCTGGATAAGCTGCATACCAAGAAGCAGAGCGCCTCTTTTCCAGAATTGATAATTAAGACCGAGATTGATAAGATTCGAAGTGATTTCGAAGTTTTCAATTCCTGTATTTTCAGCAGCAGATGAAACATAGCTGCCGGAAATCTCGGTAGTATACTTGAAGACAGTGAGGAACTTGCTGAAGTCAATTTTCAGTCCGCCACCTATTTGAGTAAATTTCGTCTTTTCAAATCCTGGCATATCAACTGATACTTCCTTCTCTTTGAGCAATGCCAGTAATCCACTCAATTCAATCCCGTTGTTTAAAAGAGAAGCTTTAATATTACCGTTTATACCGGAGCGATTGGGTGTTGCAGGTCCCAGAGGAAGCACCAACTGCACTGTGGGATCACAGTAACCATCGACAAAAGCGTCAAGCTCCTGCTTATTCATTATCCCGCGGTAATAAGAGGTTTTCATGTATGGGGACTTTGACCACAAAATGTTATCTTTGGTAGTAAATTTGAATACAGTATTGTATAGCGCATCGAAAGTGGAGTAATTACGTACTGTATCCTTTGCACCGGTGGTGTCCACCCTGATTCTTGTGACCTCATTGTTCATTATGCTCTGACCGATAAAGGAAGGTGTCTGAGCCAGAGGATTCCTGAAAGCATCATCGTTAGACATGTAAGAGACATTTGCACGTAATCCAAAAATGTCACTGGCGGAAAAACTGAAGTCCAGACCTGCATTCAATGCTACACCAGTTGTAACTGTGTCTATGAAATCATTGACAGCTTTTCCGAGTGTGTCCACACCTACAGAGTCAAACATCGTCGAATCATCAACAGAAAAAGCTATTTCCGCCTTTACACCAAGCCCCAGGGACTCTGAGCCGATAAATTTTCCAATATCCACACCGGGACGGACAGAAATAACATGAAGTTTTTCCTGTTTAAACCTCGCAACAGTATCATAATGAGCAATGTAAGAAGGTTTGTTAAAAGCCAGGCTTCCCTTATGATCGAAAGTGAAAAGGTAAGTTCCACCTAAGTTAATTCCCTTAAGGAAAGTCATATCCAGATTACTTCCAACCATGTACTTTGTCATGGCAGTGTCTTCATTGTAAACCTGTTCATAAATGTCAGTGACCTTACTTCCATTCTGAATATCTGTTTCAGCACTTCTAAGGCGCGCACCAATCAATCCCAGATGAAACTCATTGAAAAGGGGCTCTACTTCTGCATCAAATCCAAAATTTATACCCTGAAGAATACGATAGTTATTACCTATAAAAAGTTCGTCCATAGCAACTTCCCGCTGCCTGGCAAAAATATAGGGTTCGTAAAGAATATCAATATCCGGTGAATAAAGTGTCAGGGGGGAATACTTTTCTTTGAAATCACCAATATTGAAACGAAACATATCCATCGGGTTTCCGTCTATACTGATCCATCTTGAAAAGATGGGGTTGGAGATATCAGAGAAGAAGTTTTGCCAGTTCTGATGCATCCTGAAAACGATCCGCCCGGAAATATATTCGTTCGGGCGGGCTTTGATATCAAAGTCCACTGATGTGAACTCATTTGTCTCTCTTGTCCTCTTGGATTGATCCAAGCTGTCTCCACTGATCTTGGCTCCCAGGTATTGAGACCTGAACTCGCCGCCAATCGAGATACCTGCCTTAGCCATTATGCTCTCGAGGGTTTTCTGTATCTGATCCAGTTTCCCCTGATCAGCATAGACTCCGGAAATAAGTCCCACGCTTATTAGTGCAACGATTCTTCTGAGCATTGATACTCCTTTTATGAACAGTGACTGTTATTTGTCAGAACCACATCTTTATTTCAGTTGAAATAACTGGCGTTTTGTAATCGTTTTCAGGAATATTAACATCCTTATGCTGCATATACTTTACTCTTCCGTGCAACCCGACTCTGGCGAGCATATCCCAGTCAAAACCGAGCCCCACAGCGAAATCCCTGTAATCGATGGGCTTGTGTTCAACGGACGATACATTAACCACATTGGCAGTATACGCTTTCTGTGATCTCCAGTTTTCATAACCTAATAAACCAAGAATGTAAAACTTGGAAGTAATTGCTATGGCCGGCTCCATCCTCAGATAGGTTCCCCAAAGCAACATATCTTTGGGCTTGTCGGAAAAAGCCAGGGGCATAAATGAGGTGGAGACACCGTTTAACGCATAGTAAATGCCGAAAAAGATCTCCCGCGGGTAACCAAGCAGTGGTCCAAAGTCATAGGCCCAGTCTATATCAAAATTAAAGGTGAACTTTTGATGTTGAGGCACAAATGCATTAGCACTGTATACAGTATCGCCACCCGCCGGGGCATAAATATAGGCACTATCACCTTTGTTGCTGTTTTTGTTGTTACCTTCATAAAAAACATTACTCTTTCCACTCAAACTGAGGTTTGCTTTAGCCTGATCGATGTTTTCATAAGGCACAAACCCTTCGTACATCCCAAGATAGTCAGAACGCAGTCCTCCACCCTCAAAACCAACCGGTAATCTATCACGATTTGACTTGAAAGATTCATCTCCCAACCTTCTCTTATATCTATATTTGGAGTCATTAAACAGAGAAATATCTATAGGATCATTTCCCCAGCGGTTATAAGAGGAATGGAAGAGACTGAACAGATCCTGCCCGTTCAGACGGTACGGGAAATAGATCAGATCACGTGAAGATTCCAATTGGAAATGCTGTCCCCAGGTAATCTTCAAATGCCCGTAACCTTTTAATGATGGAGCCACCTGAAGGTTAAACCCAGCCATATTTTTAGTATAGGGAGAAGCTTCTCCACGTCCGATAAATTTACCCGGCCCAAACAGGTTTGCTCCAAAGGGAAAGAACGCATCCACAGGTGTCGCAAAAGAGAGCGGTGAGTAAAAATCTTTGCCGATCACAGCCAGGTCAAGATTGATGGGAAGCAGATATTTGCTTTCCAGCCTGGTGTAAAAGGCAGGATTGAAAAGACCCCATTTGTGCGTTTCATTCACAACGACCTTTGAACCAGCAGAATCCGCTGTACGCCACAACGTGTCGATAAAACTCATCGCCACATCTGCATGAATACTGAGATTGTCCGTAATGGGGCCCTTCAGGTCTATTGATCCAATAATGGGCTCTTTGATAAAGGCTTTTCTCCCTGCAACAGTTTCGCTGTAGCCAAACACACCCCGGAAGAGATTGTTCTTGAATATTTCATCATCATAGAGATATGCCATGAAATTAAGCCCGGGAGTCAACCTTCCAAGAGCTTCAATCGCTGCCAGACGGCTATGGAAAAGATGCCTGTAGGTGTCTCCGATTCCTTTACCCTTAACAAGACCGTTAACATCTGCCAATGCAAGGTCATTTGTAAAATCGACATATTCACGCTCGAAATTATCATATCGCTCATAGGTACTATATAAGAGGTTGAAATAAAGATTCCCCGGAAGATTGATGCTCTCCAGATTTATCCCCTGGAAAGCCTTTTTATTCCAGGCGGCACGCCCTATCCTCTCACCTTTAGCAATGTTGTACTCATAGTAACGGGCGATAGGCTGCTCTATCTCGTAAGGCAGATACTCCCACGCAAACATTCTGGGCTGTGCTTTCCAGATTGTAAGAGGAGATGCCTCGACCCAGTGAACCGCTCCCAGTTTCAACCAGAAAGAAACCGGCACCGTGCGGATTGCTAATCCCGCACTCATATCTTCATGTATAATGGCTGCTTCACCAGTCTTATCATGCCTGGTCGGGGGGATTGTGTCTCCAACTTCCTTTTTATTTATATGATTTCCGGGAAGTGTATGCTGAAAGCCGATTTTTGACCACAGCACTGTATTGCGGCCTGCCCTGGCAACCATCCCAAAACGCAAAAACGACTCATTACCTTCCCAGTTAGACTGAACATAGGACCGGTCCTGTTCCATAAACAGGGGATTTTCGAGCAACTGATGGTACTGGAACTTAATTCTTCCCTCACCGGAAAAAGAAACCGGCATGGAACCTCCAAACATCAGCGTAGATCTTACCTTCGCTTCAAGATCATTTTCAGACAATCCTAGCGAATCCAACATCTCTTTTAATGCCGATGAATCGGGCTCTGTAGAACCCTGGGCATTGGTAGACATCACAAATCCTGCTGCAGAGAGCAGAAGAATAAAGCTGCGAATTTTTCTGGTACTTATCAACCAACCCTCCTTGAGAGTCGTGTGTAGTATGTGCAATTGTTTGTTCCCTTTAATAGTGGAAAATATATTCACATTAGTTCATGCAGGTGAAATTTCACACCTCATTAGTGCCACAAGTCTTTTAATGCTATTTATGGCAGATTCCTGGTTATGGCAGATTCCTGGAAATAAATTTCAGGTAAACAGAGTTCTTTAATATTGCCTAATATAATTAACGTTATATCCTGTATCCATGAATTTTTTTCTCCATCAGGCATCCTTTATCTTCCTTGCCAGACACCGGGAGTATACCTATTTTTAGTATTCAGATATATAAGTCCTGTTAATTCAGCACCAACAAAATGTTTTGCTAAATATCAATCGATTAAATATATTCATGCTACAAAGTTTCGACAAGTATCAGCCGAGAAGTCCTTTTATTACCTGAAACAACAGAAAGGGTGGAGAATGAATCTGAAGAGCTTACTGCCATTTAAAGTTTTGCTCGCCAGCGCAGTTTTCTGCGGTCTTTTGTCCTGCCAATCCGGCCAGAAAAATGAAGGAGAAACCGGTTTCCCCCGCAGTAAGACCCTTTATATAGCCGGGTTCCAGTGGGGAGATCCAAACACATTCAACCCCCTTAACGACTGGCCTGCATTTCCTGTTGGCGGCAACTACAATCTGATGTATGAACCACTGATGAATTTCAATTCTCTGACTGGTGACATAGAACCTCTCCTGGCACGCTCTTATGAGAAAACCCCGGATGTGATCTCTGCGGTTCTGGATTCACGCGCTCGCTGGAGCGATGGGAAACCTCTTACAGCCGAAGATGTAGTATTCACCTATGAAGTAGGAAAGAAGTATCCAGGAGCTCCTACCGCCTATGTATGGAATCATATCTCAAACATCACAGTGGATAATGTGGAAATTGAGGGTGGAAAAGCGGAGAGGATCAATTTCACTATTAATAAGGAAAGAAACAATCCTCTTGTAGTTCTGGACTTTTTCCAGGCTGTCCGCATTATACCCAAACACGTTCTTCAGCCGATGCTCGATTCGCTTGGAGACCTCTCAGCAGTTCAGAAAGACAAAATGGATAAAAACCCGGTTGTCTCAGGACCATATACGCTGGACAGCTATTCCGCTGAGAAGATCGTTTTAAAGCGGCGCGATGATTACTGGGGAACTGTTCTTCATGATGGTAAGCTCCCAAAACCTCAGTACATCATTCACCCGATTTATAAAAGCAATGATCATTTCAGCATCTCTCTGCAGCAGGGGAATCTTGATATCTCCTCTACATTTATCCCCCGTATCTGGCAGAAAGAGAAAAACGGTGTTCGTACCTGGTACTCAAAGGAACCCTATTTTGTTCCTGCTGCGATGGTTATGCTGATGGTTAACCACACCAAGGCTCCTCTTTCAGACAAGAATTTCCGCAAGGCCATGGCACATGCCATAAACTATGCTGATGTCAAAGATCTTGCTTTTTCTCAGTACAGTCTTGATCTCAAACCCGGTCTTATTCTCCCATTTGGAACCGAGGAACCCTATTTCTCAAAAGATGATACAGAAAAGTACGGATGCAAATATGACCCTGAGACGGCAAAGAAGATCCTTGTGGATGCAGGATACAAATCGGTTTTCAAGGCTGATGGGCAGTTGGATTACATGCTCGATCCCAAGGGTAAGAAAATTCCTACTCTGCTTATCAGGTCACCTGCAGGATGGACCGACTGGGAATCTATGGTTCAGATCGCTGTCAAGGGGATGAGGGCTGCCGGAATTGATGTCCGGGAAGGTTTTGTGGATGCATCTGTTTACTTCAACAGCATGCCGACAGCCGAATGGGATCTTCTGCTCCACGCCCCGTCAGTAAATGTCACTCCCTCTCAGCCCTGGGCTCGCTTTGAATCTGTGATGTCATCGAGAAACTGGAAGCCCGCCGGAGAAAAGATGAATGAGAACCAGGGTCGCTACAATCAGCCTGGTACCAAGGAATATAATCCGAAAGTGGACAGCTTGCTGAGAGTGATTCCTACACTGACTGAACAGGAACAGAAAGTTGCCGCATATCAGGAACTGAATGTTATTTTCATGCAGGATCAACCAAGCCTTCCGCTGGTTTACAGACCTGAACAGTTCTATGAATTCAGTGTAAAAAGCTGGACAAATTTCCCGAATGAACAGAATCCTTACACACCCCCGCAGATTCCCTGCTTCGGTGTCGGGACCAAGGCACTCTGGGAAATTGAACCCACTGCGAAATAGGAGTATTCATGCTGAAGCGATATCCAACTCTTAAATACATTTCAAGCAGGGCGGTATGGTATTTCATTACCTTCCTTGCTGCAGTAACCATCAACTTCTTTCTCCCCAGGCTCGGCACCAGTAACCCGGTGGATATTATTATGGCCAAGGTGGGAGCGGGTTTGGATACCGAAGCAGCAAAGGAAAAAGAAGAGTCATACCTTAAAGAATTCGGACTTGTTGAAGTTGATAAAAGCGGAAGCATCATTCGTGATGCTTCCGGTAAACCTGTACGTACCTCAAAACTTAAGCAGTTCATAAACTATATCAGCATGAGCATGAGGGGAGATCTTGGGACTTCATTTCTGAATTATCCCAAGAAGGTTACTGAAATCATCAGTGATGCACTTCCCTGGACTCTCGCTCTTCAGATCCCTACCATTATATTTGGATGGATAATCGGTAATGTTCTGGGAGCTCTGGCAGCTTATCGCAGGGGAATTTTCGACAAAGCGCTTTTCCCTGCTGCTCTGCTTTCCAGTGCGATACCATTTTTTGCCTTTGGAATGATCCTGGTTTATCTCTTCGGAATCGTCTGGCCCATTTTTCCTGCAATCGGGGGCTATGCCGGAGACATAATACCAAGCTTCAGCTGGAAATTTTTCTCCAGTGCGGCATATCACTACGTTCTTCCGTTCCTCTCCATTTTCCTGATCTCAGCTGGAGGCCAGGCAATCGGGATGCGCTCGATGTCAATTTACGAATTAGGAACCGATTACATAAAATACGCAAAATGGCTGGGCATGAAAGAGAATAAGATTCTCTTCTACATGTTCCGCAATGCCATGCTGCCGCAGCTTACCGGGCTGGCTTTGACTCTGGGAACGATGGTTGGCGGTGCACTCATAACTGAAATGATCTTTTCCTACCCCGGTTTAGGAATGGCTGTGCTTACAGCGATTCAGGGAAATGACTACCCACTTATTCAGGGATGTACACTGCTGATTACGATTTGTGTGTTGATTGCCAATTTTACTGTGGATATTCTGATCGGTTTCCTTGATCCACGTGTCAAAGCAGGATTGGGGGGAAAATAAGATTATGAAGTTATTGATGAATCTATTGAAAACACCTGCCTTCTTAATAGGCACAGGTTTATTTCTTGTCACTATCTTTATTGCGTTGTTTTTTCCCATGATATTCGACATCAATACCAACATCAGAGTTGGTGGACCTTATATGCCACCATCCGGTGAACGTATTTTCGGCACAGATCATATGGGCATCGACATGCTGTCTCTTCTTGTCAAGGGACTCCAGTCATCTCTGTACGTTGGATTTCTTGCAGGAATTATCGCTACAATTACAGGTACATTTCTTGGGGTTTATGCCGGGTTTAAAGGCGGTCTGGTTGATGATATTATAAACATGGTCACAAACCTTTTCATTGTTATTCCTCAGTTTGTGGTTTTAATTCTTGTCAGCAGCAGTATGGAAGAGGGGCGTTCGTTGTCTCTGATAGCATTGCTTATCGGACTGACTACCTGGACCTGGAGTGCTCGTGCGGTCCGCGCACAGGCATCGAGCCTTAAGAGCCGTGACCACATCTCTCTGGCAAAGGTAAATGGCGCCGGAACATTTAAAATCGTCTCCATGCATATTCTTCCCTATCTTCTGTCCTATGTTTTCATGGTTTTTATCATGCAGACCGCTTCCGGAATTCTTTCCGAGGCAGCAATCAGCATGATCGGCCTGGGTCCGTTTGACACCGTATCACTGGGCACCATTTTAAATCAGGCCATGCGCAATGAAGCTCTTACTGATGGAGCGTGGTGGGCTTTTATACCGGCGATGGTTCTGGTAACGATTATTGCCTTCGCTTTGTATGTAATCAATACATCGATGGAAGGTGTCTTCAACCCCCGCCTGCGCAAATAGGAGATTAGTAATATGTTAGATGTTCAAAGCAGGACCAGCGAATCGCAAATAGCACAGGAAAGTAAGTCTACGCCCATTTTCGAGGTTGAGGATCTTCATTTGCATTATCTCACCCGCTTTGGAGATAAGATACCGGCTGTGTCCGGAGTTTCTTTTTCCATGCAAAAAGGTGAGATTCTGGGTGTGGCTGGTGAATCAGGATGCGGAAAATCGACTCTGGTAAACGGATGCATGGGTCTTTTTATCCCTCCCCTCAATCCCACCAGCGGTGATGTAAGGGTAGCAGGCGAATCACTGATGGGACGTACTCCCAGTGATATCAGAAGAAACGTACTGGGAAGAAAAATCACCATGATCCCTCAGGGTGCATTTAACTCTCTCAATCCTACCCGCAAAATAAAAGACTTTGCCGCAGACATGATCGAAAGCCATGAGATGGGTTCCAATAAAAAGGAGATCTATGATCGCCTCAAGGAGCGCTTTCGCCTGATCGGGATGGATGAATCGATTCTTAATTCTTATCCGATTCAGATCACTGCAGGAATGCGTCAGAGATCTGTCATCGCGATTTCAACCCTTCTGAATCCACAGATGGTTATTGCTGATGAACCGACATCGGCACTTGATGTGACCACTCAGAAAGCAGTGATCAAAATGATATTTGACCTGCTTGATAAAGAGATCTTCTCCAGCATGATCTTTATCACTCACGAATTGCCCCTTCTGCGTCATGTTTCTGACAGAATCGCGATCATGTATGCGGGTGAGTTTGTTGAGGTCGGTACGACAGAGCAGATTATCTTTGATCCGCGCCATCCTTACACCAGGGCACTGATGGGCGCGATGCTCAGTGCTGAGCCTGGTCAAAAACAGAAAAAACCGGTCGCAATAGAAGGAGCGCCACCGAATCTGGCTAAACCGATTGCCGGTTGCCGCTTTGCAGAGCGCTGTCCTGTCGCCCGGAAAGAGTGTCATGTCAACAAGCAGGAAATACGCATCGTGGGTGATAGACAGGTGAGGTGCGACTATGCAGAATAAGGATATTTTTACGGCGAAAAACATTACCTGTACTTTTGGCCATGGAAAAAAGATGGTCAAAGCTGTGGATGATGTCAGTTTTACAATTGCGGATGAGGAGATAGTTTCTCTTGTTGGCAGTTCTGGCTGCGGAAAAAGTGTTCTGGCCAAAATTATGCTCGGACTTATACATCCTGCCTCAGGTGAATTCCTCTACAATGGTCAGCAGATTGTGAATCAGCGGAAGCACTGGAGGGAAGTGCAGCCTGTATTTCAGGATCCTTTCAGTTGTTTCAATCAATTCTTTACAATCCGCTCTCAACTGAAGGCATCTTTCGGAATTCTGGAAAAGAAGCCATCCGACAAGGAGATGGAGGACAGAGTCGATCAGGCCCTTCTGGCTGTGAATATCAAACCACCTGAGATCGAAGGAAAATATCCGTTTGAGCTTTCAGGTGGACAGATGCAGCGTATGCTTCTGGCAAGGATTTTCATACTCAAACCGAAGGTTCTTATTGCTGATGAACCTACAAGTATGGTGGATGCCTGTGTGAGAGCAAATATCCTTGATTATCTGATGAAACTCAAGGAGGAACTCCGGATGACCATCGTCTTTATCACACATGACATAGGTCTGGCCTATTATGTAAGTGACCGTCTTTTCATCATGTACAAAGGAAAGATAGTTGAGCAGGGTCCGCCGGACGATGTAACTCTGTCACCTAAGAGTGAACACACTGTTCAGCTCCTGGATGATATCCCTGATATACACAAGGAGTGGATCAAGAGGTAATATCAGAAAAAAATCGGTGTTGGGAAGAACCGCTCAGGAGAGGGTTTAATTGCTCCTGGGCGGTTTTTTTATTGAATTTCAATGTCCCGGAGGTGGAGGTGGTTCGGGAATTCCCCAGTCGCTTTTTACATTTCTCAGGGAATTCACTATTATTGCTGTGATGACACCTCCAGCGACAGCCGATGATGCTGCGGTAAACAGGAAGACTTTTTCGGATCTTTTCAGTTTCGAGAATTCAAAAGTCTTTTTTCCATATACTTTTTGCGGAACAGGTTTTACCATATCGTCAGTTTTAGCTGCCTGCTTTGTTAAAGCAGTCCTCACAGAATCGGCTGAAAGTTCTTTTCTGGCAGCAGCATTCTCCACATCAACCGTAACAGTCCTTCTCTGCATGCTCTGAGCCCTGTATGCTTCACCACCGTAATACGATCCACTCTGCTGCCCGGATTGATTATCCTCTTTCTCCGGTTCAGCCTTTACCTGTGAAGCAGAAGTATCATTATTTTCCGGTTCAACAGAGGCTGCATCGGTTTGGGAATCATTTGCCTCCAGGGATGCTCCTGCTTCCGCATCTGACCCATCAAGTGATGAATCCCGGGAAGCATCCTGCTCACCGGAAGCGATAACTGTGTCGGCTTCAGATGATCCGGCTGATAAATTCATGGAATCCTTTACTGCAGTTGTATCAACTGTCTCCTGAGCAGCAATGCCTGAGGTCAGAAAAAAAACAGAGATCATCACCTGGACAACAAATTTCGATATACTGTAACCTGTCACTTTACTTCTCCTCAAATTACCTGATAACATTTACAATTCTTGTTTTAGAATATGACGGAGTCTTAAATCGGGCGATATACATTCCTCTGGAAACTTCTGATCCCATCCTGCCGGTTCCCTCCCAGGTTACAGTATACTTTCCCGCCCTCCTGCGCTCATTTACAAGCTCATAAACAGAGCGACCGCTGATATCGTAAATTCCAATGAATACAGGGCAATCTCCTTTTACCGAGGAAGGAACAGTGTACTGGATTTTCAATGCTGTACCAGCTCCGGTTTTTGCTGTAGTAAATGACCAGCTGTTAAGTTCCTTTACTGCAGGAAACTCACAATTCTGATTCCAGCTTACTTCCAGTTCCCTTTCTTCTTCACCACTATTCAGAGAGAAGGTGTAAGTGGCTGATCTGTTCATATCTATAATGGTTCCACTTACCGGGTCTCTCAGGATCAGGCTTCCACTGTTGTTCCCATCTTTCTCCCAGGAAAGGGTAACCGGCTTTCCGGTCGTACTTTTTATTTTCAGCATCCAGGAATGAGATCCCTTTTTCAAACCAACTATATCTGACATATAAAGGTCATTTCCCCAGTCAGGATGAGAAAAACCGATTTTAAACTGTGAATGAATCGATGGCGGTCTTGGGGAGTCATAAGTATCATAGCCATCAGAGGCGGCTTCGGATGCGCCAAAAACAGAAATATCAGAAAACGCTCCTGTGGAAGCTTTGAAAAGACAGGTCCAGAACTCGGTTTCTTTACTTTTCTTTTTACCCAGAGCTTTTACTCTTTCAGAAGCAGGGTTTATAAAACATGTAACAGAATCCGTTTCAACATAAACCCAGCAGGCCTGCCATGGGTAAAGACGTGCTGTGTCGTTATAAACATGTTTCACAAGATCACGGTTGGAAAAGTACTCACCATTGTTCCAGGTGTCAGGATATTTGTCCTCATACGTAAAATACTGGCGCCGCATAAATCGTGAGGCCGAAACATCAGTAATCCGAATCAGTAAGTTTCCTTTTTTTACAAGTGAATTATCCCAGAATACCGGAAAGGGAAAAGGATTTCCCACACAGTTCCATCCCTTTTTAAGGGAGACAGGAAAAAGCGTATCCGGTTTTATCCCATTCGCCTCATGGGTAAACGAGCGGCTTTCAGTGTGATACAGCCAGCCCCCTTCTCCGCTTCTGATTTCATCAAACCTGATGTATTCTCCGCTTATCGATTCATAACCGTAATAACGCCATTTCGAGGTATCTCCCAAAGCGGTTTTAAATACTGAATAGGAAGATACAGGGGAATAAATCAGAGGAATAGAAACCATGCGGTAAGTTTTCGGAGATGTAAAACTCTGTACAGTAAGAGAAACGGATTCCGGTGCTATAGATCTCCTGGCAGTAAGAAGCGTATCACTTTCCTTTATGAGAAGAATTGAATAAATAATTCCCGAAACTGTGACTTTTTCTCCCGGGATCTGTACATTGTACAGATTTCCATCATATTTAAAACCAAGCGTATCCACCCCCGGTTTACCTCCCTCGCTGAAGAGTAGACTGGCAGTAATACCTTCAGAACCACTAAAAGATATCCGGAGGTCTTCGCCGATCCTGTACTTTGAAATTTCCGGTGAATAAATGGAAGAGAAGTAAAGTGGACTTGGTATAGTACTTAAAGAGTCGATTTTTGCAGAGAAATTTCCACTAACATCTATAAAAGTACACCGGACATAATAAACCTGTGATGGAATCAGACCATTAATGGTTACATCGGTACTGTCAGCACATGGAATAATGATACTACCAGTGGTGGAAAAAGAGGGATCTGTACTGTATTCAATTGCCACCACTGTACTCTCTGTTGTTGTCAGTGTGATTAGTGCTTCGTCAGGTCCACATCTCGAAACCCGGAAAAGCGATGACTGCGGGGCAATGGTATCTGGTACTCTCTTTTCATAGAGGTCTTTAAGATCAAATTCTGAAGTGTTGAAAATTGCCTCGAGTCCGCCAGCCAGGAAGGCGGCAGGAGCATTCCAGTTAATAGCCACCTCATTTGTTGTAAAACTGCAATTATTATCCAGCCATGCTTTCGCGGGAAATATAGGATAGGAATTCGCCGGACAGTACTCCCCGCTTCTTGACTGATTATTGGGTCCACCTACCAGAAAACCCGGAATAGGATCAGGGATACCATCTGCAGTTGAAGGACGATGGTGCGGATTCCTTGCTGATCTTGAACCAAATCCTGTAACGAAACTATACCCTGTAGCATTTCTCCCCAGAAGGTAATCAAGAGAGTGAATGGATGATTCCAAATAGGAGGGATCTTTTGACAAAAGGTATGCAACCAGTGTAGCCATCCCGTAATTTGCCACTACACCATTACTACCCCAGTAAAAATCACCATTTCCGACAGTGGTTTGATATTGGGAGGATTTGATTCTGCTGCGGAATGAATTTGCTAATGATAGAACCCTGCTTTTTGAAAGCGAATCATCAACAGTCACGGCCATCGAATAAAACCCAAGCATCCCCACATCAGGCCATGCAGGGGAACCGTAACTCTTTTGATAAATTTTGCTGTCGTGAGAATAGGCAGAGTCACCAGTAGCCAGGAACAGTTCAACCGCTGCCCAGAAATGCTCGTCTGAGCAGTTCCGATCACCATATTCACCCGTGACTATATCGGGAGGATTTGTAAAAGTGCTGTCAGGATGCTCCAATCCCCAGGAAAAGGCATACTTTGCCGCCTCCAGACAGGAATCTGCAAAGGAGGGTATAAAGTCTCTGTAAATTCTGTAAGCAAGCGCACAAACAGCGGCGAAATCAAATGTAGCTGCTGAACCTTTGCCGATAAAATACCTGGTTTCACTTGCCGATGCAGGCATCAAATCCCCTAAAAAATTTGGCCCGGTAAGTTTGTGATACACTCCCCCATCTGCCGGATCCTGCATTTTTAAAAGCCAGTCCATCTCCCACTTAATCTCATCAAGCAAGTCAGGAAGCAGTCCGCCCGATTCGGGAATGTTAAGGTTAAGAGTGTCAAAATAGGTAGAAAACTGCTGATAGAGCAGAAGGAGAGAATAGGTAGTTATTCCTGCATTAACAACATACTTTCCATAATCACCAGCATCATACCACCCCCTGGGAGCAGAAAAAACCTCCCCCGCCTTCCTTGCACCCTCTTTTCGGGGGTCAGATGCTGC
>LFRM01075385.1_pt1 | contig 15478 bp, 16 predicted proteins | sample 618341 | NCBI WGS metagenome assembly LFRM01 (sample SAMN03654438, study PRJNA283298) | anaerobic digester metagenome | isolation source: pool of bioreactors CSTR01a, CSTR02a, and CSTR03a thermophilic anaerobic... | place: Denmark: Kgs. Lyngby | collected 2014-05-21 | reverse complement strand
GACAGGGGAGGCACCGGCGGCCCGGGATAATGAAGAGATTGGAGCGGACGATAACGCGGCGGATGCCGATGAAAGAATCTCCCCGGAGCAGCAGTTGGAGGACCTAAGGAAAAAGAACGAGGAATACTATGATCGCCTGCTCAGGCTGCAGGCGGATTTTGATAATTACAGGAAGCGCACCGCCAGGGAAAAGGAAGAAACCTACGACTATATAGCGGCGGAAATTATGCTTGACTTTCTGGGGGTTCTGGACAACATGGAAAGGGCGGCGGATTCGGCAGCCGCCGTCTGTGGCGAAGGCGGCAGCGCTTCCCTTAAGGAAGGTATAGACATGGTCATAAAGCAGTTTAGGGACATCCTGGCCAAGTACCACGTGGAGGAGATACCTACCGAAGGTGTTAAGTTCGACCCCAATTTTCATCATGCCGTAATGCGGGTGGAAGATTCCGACAAGGAAGAGGGTACCATTCTGGAGGTGTTCCAGAAGGGTTACAAAATAAAATCGAGGGTACTAAGACCCAGTTTTGTAAAAGTCGCACTTTAATATGGGAGGAGAGACAAGATGAGCAAAGTAATAGGCATAGACCTGGGAACCACCAACTCGTGCGTTGCTGTTATGGAGGGCGGGGAGCCGGTTGTAATCCCCAACGCCGAAGGCAGCAGGACCACTCCGTCGGTGGTGGCCTTTTCAAAGAAAGGCGAAAGAATGGTGGGGCAGGTGGCCAAAAGACAGGCCATAACAAACCCTGAAGGTACCGTCAGCTCCATAAAAAGGCTGATGGGCAGTGATAAAAAAGTCAAATTGCATGATAAGGAATACACGCCCCAGGAAATTTCGGCGATGATACTGCAAAAGCTTAAAATGGATGCCGAGAGCTACCTGGGAGAAAAAATAACCAAGGCGGTAATAACCGTGCCTGCGTATTTTACCGACAGCCAGAGGCAGGCCACAAAAGACGCGGGAAGGATAGCGGGACTGGAAGTACTTAGAATAATAAACGAGCCCACAGCGGCGTCCCTTGCCTACGGGCTGGATAAGGGCGAAAACCAGAAGGTCCTTGTTTTCGACCTGGGCGGCGGCACCTTCGACGTGTCCATACTGGAACTTGGAGAAGGAGTGTTCGAGGTATTGGCCACCAGTGGCAACAATAAACTGGGCGGGGACGACTTCGACGACAGGATTATTGATTACCTGGCGGCAGAGTTTAAAAAGGAGCACGGAATAGACTTAAAGAAGGACAGGACAGCCATGCAGCGGCTGAAGGACGAGGCTGAAAAGGCCAAGAAGGAGCTGTCCGGGGTAATGTCCACCAGCATAAATCTCCCCTTTATAACCGCCGATGCGTCGGGGCCAAAACACCTGGATATGACCCTTACCAGGGCAAAGTTCGAAGAGCTTACCGCGGACCTGGTGGAAGCCACCATGGAACCCATGAGGAAGGCCCTCAGTGACGCGGGACTAAGCGCAGGGCAGATAGACAAGGTTATACTGGTGGGCGGCTCCACAAGGATTCCGGCGGTGCAGGAGGCGGTTAAAAAAATAACCGGTAAGGACCCCTACAAGGGTATAAACCCCGACGAGTGCGTGGCAATCGGGGCAGCCATCCAGGCCGGCGTGCTGACCGGCGAGGTCAAGGATATAGTGCTTCTTGACGTGACGCCGCTTTCCCTTGGTATTGAGACCTTGGGTGGTGTGTTTACAAAGCTTATAGAGAGAAATACCACCATCCCGACCAAGAAGAGCCAGATTTTCTCAACTGCCGCCGACGGGCAGACCAGTGTTGACGTGCACGTGCTGCAGGGAGAAAGACCGATGGCGGCACAAAACGTGACGCTGGGCAGGTTCCAGCTGACCGGTATCCCGCCGGCACCGAGGGGCGTACCGCAGATCGAGGTGACTTTCGACATAGACGCCAACGGCATAGTTAACGTGTCCGCAAAGGACCTGGGCACCGGTAAGGAGCAGAAGATTACCATTACCGCATCCACCAACCTTAGCGAGGAGGAAATACAGAGAAAGGTTAAGGAAGCGGAAAAATATGCCGAGGAGGACAAAAAGCTCAAGGAGAAGGTGGAAGTAAGAAATAACGCCGATTCCCTGGTCTACCAGACCGAGAAGACGCTGAAGGATATGGGGGACAAGGTGGACAGTTCCGATAGGGAAAGGATAGAAGCCGAGCTTAAGAAAGTAAAGGACGCCTTGGAGAAGGACGATACCGATGCTATAAAGAGTGCAACCGAAGACCTTACAAAGGTGTTCTACGAAGTGTCCGCCAAACTGTACCAGCAGGCCGGAGCGGCCGGCGGACCGGGCGATGCCGCCCAAGGCGGACAGGATGCGAAAGCCGATAACGTGGTGGATGCCGATTATAAAGTGGTTGACGACGAGGATGGTAAATAGTATAAAGCTGCCGGCCTGTACGAGTTTACGGGCCGGTTTTGCTGATGAAGCAGCGAGGCTATCAATCAATCCGAGGTGAGGTGCCTATGAGCAAAAGGGACTACTACGAAGTGCTGGGAGTGGATAGAAACGCTTCCGCCGATGAAATTAAGAAGGCTTACAGGCGGCTGGCGAAAAAGTACCATCCCGATGTAAACCCGGGCGACAAGCAGGCGGAGCAAAAATTCAAGGAGATAAATGAAGCCTACGAGGTACTGAGCGACGAAACCCGGCGAAGGCAGTACGACACCTTTGGACACGCTGCCTCCAACGGGCAGGGCGGTTTCGGCGGTTTTGGCGACTTTGGCGGCTTTGGTGACTTCGGAGGCTTTGGAGATATATTTGAGACCTTTTTCGGAGGAGGGTTTTCAGGGGCGAGGGCAAGCAGGAGACCCGCCAAGGGCAGCGACATAAGGGCGGACCTGGAGCTGGAGTTTGAAGAGGCCGCCTTCGGTGTTACAAAGGACATCAGGGTAAGAAGACATGAAAAATGCGGTGTATGCGATGGAACCGGCGCCAAGCCGGGAACCTCGGCTAAAACATGTGACAAGTGCGGAGGCACCGGCCAGGTAAGGTATAGGCAAAACACTGCCCTGGGCAGGTTTGAAACGGTACGTACCTGCGATAGATGCCACGGCGAGGGCACCATAATAGAAGAGCCCTGCAGCCAGTGCGGCGGTACCGGCAGCACGCTGAAAACCCGTACCATAACCATCAAGGTGCCGGCGGGCGTGGATAACGGTTCGGTGGTGTCGCTGCGGGGCGAGGGAGAGCCCGGCGAAAGGGGAGGGCCTCCGGGAGACCTTTATGTCTATATACATGTTAAACCCCATAAGACGTTTAAAAGGGAAAACGAAAACGTGTACTGCGAAATACCCATATCCTTTGTCCAGGCGGCGCTGGGCGATGAAATTATTGTACCCACCCTTGACGGCGATGTGAAGCAGACCATACCCGAGGGGACCCAAAGCGGTACGGTGTTCCGGTTAAGGGGCAAGGGGATTCCCAGGCTCAACGGCCGGGGCAGGGGAGACCAGTACGTTAAAGTGGTGGTGGAGGTGCCGCGAAAGCTCAGCCAGCAGCAGAAGGAACTATTGAGAAAGTTTGACGAGCTGAGCGGCGGCAGTGCCGGCCACGGGGGCAAAAGCATCATAGACAAGGTGAAGGATGCTTTCGGAGTGTAGGAGGAGATTGCCTGTGGACTGGATGGAACTTAAAATAAATACCACCGCCGAGGGCTGCGACCTGGTAGCCAACATACTATACGATGCCGGGGCGGCGGGGGTGGTCATAGAAGACCCGGAGGACGCAAGGGCCCTGCTGCGGCAAAAGGAAAGCTGGGACTATATAGAACCCGGTGCGCTGAACACCGAGGGGGATATTGTGACTGTCAAAGGGTACCTCCCTATAAACGACAGCCTGGGCGACCTGGTTAAGATGGTACGGGAGAGGCTGACCGACCTGGCCTTTTGCGAGCCCGGCTTCGGGCCGTTGGAACTTGCCACCGGCACCGTGAATGACCGGGACTGGGCGGAATGCTGGAAAAAGTATTACAAACCCCTGAGGATAGGGCGAAATATAGTGATAAAGCCCTCATGGGAGGATTACCGTCCAAAAGAAGGGGATATAGTGGCAGCCATCGACCCGGGGATGGCCTTTGGTACCGGTACCCACGAGAGCACCGCGCTGTGCATAGAATTCCTGGAGAAATACATTTCCAAGGGCTGCAGGGTTATAGACGTAGGCTGTGGCAGCGGGATACTGTCGGTGGTGGCGGCAAAATTAGGTGCTGGGGTTGTGGAAGCTTACGACCTTCAGGCGGAGGCGGTGGACATCACCCGTGAGAATGCAAGGCAAAACGGCGTGGACCGGGTGGTGAAGGCACAGCGGGCAAACCTTTTGGATGCCGCAAAGGACAGGGTGGATATAATTGTATCAAATATTGTGGCGGATGTAATAATAAGAATGAGCCCGCAGGCAGCCCGTCATCTTAAGCCCGGAGGCATTTTTATTGCATCGGGTATAATACGGGACAGAAGAGGGGAAGTATACGCTTCCCTTGAATATTACGGCATGGCGGTTGTGGAAGAGCTAAGGCGAGGCGAATGGATAGCACTTGCCGCCATGCTGAAAGGATAAGGGCCATGAACAGGTTTTACGTGGACAAAAGTCAAATCAAAGGGGGATGGGTCACCATCACCGGTGAAGACGTAAAACACATTACCAGGGTATTGAGACTTGCGGCCGGTGACAGGGTGACCATATGCGACGGGAATAATACCGATTATGAAGGGACCATAGAAAGGGTCGAAAAGGGAGAGGTAAGGGTAAGGCTTGGCCCGGCGGTTGAAACCGGTACCGAGGCGGATGTGGAAATGGTGCTGTACCAGGCGGTCGCCAAGGGAACCAAGATGGAATTTATAATACAAAAAGGGACCGAACTGGGGGTTTCCGCCTTTGTGCCGGTTATTACTTCCCGGACGGTGGTGAGGATTGAAGACCGGCGGGATGCCGAAAAAAAGCAGCAGCGATGGCAGAGGATTGCGATGGAATCCGCCAAGCAGTGCCGCCGCGGCAGGATACCAGTTGTAAAGGCGGTATTGGACTTTGACCGGGCCCTTGAGGAAATGGCGGGCTTTAGCCTGGCACTGCTGCCCCATGCGGCGGAGGGCGGCCTTCCGATAGGCCGTATACCCGGCACGGCCGGTGAATACGGCAGCATAGCTATTATGGTGGGCCCGGAGGGCGGGTTCGATGACGATGAGGTAAAAAGGGCTGTGCAAAGGGGCATAACAGTTGTAAATATGGGGCCAAGGATTTTAAGGACAGAAACCGCCGGCATAGCGGCCGCAGCAATCCTTATGTACAGGTTCGGGGACTTGGGAGGCTTAGGATGAAAACGGTAGCATTTCATACGCTGGGGTGCAAGGTGAACCAGTACGAAACCGAGGCGCTGGAGGAGCTTTTTATACAAAAAGGATACCGGGTTGTAGACTTTGCAAGCCCGGCGGACGTATATGTGATAAATACCTGTACCGTGACCCACCATGGGGACAGCAAGTCAAGGCAGGCCATAAGGAGGGCAAAAAAAACAAACCCCGATGCCGTTGTGGCGGTAATAGGCTGTTATGTACAGGTATCGCCCGACGAAGTCCTGGCAGTGGACGGCGTGGACGTGGTGGTTGGTACGGCGGACAAGTCAAGGCTGCCCGAACTGGTGGAGAGGGCAGTGGAAAGCGGCAGGCCGCTTAAAGCGGTGCGGGATTTGGGCAGGGAGGAAGATTTTGAAGAATTGGCCCTAAGACAGAGGCACAAGGGAAGGACAAGGGCCTTTGTGAAGGTGCAGGAAGGCTGCCGCCAGTTTTGTACCTACTGCATAATACCCTATGCCCGCGGTCCGTTAAGGAGCAGGCCGGCGGAAGCGGTTGTGAGACAGGTTGAAAGGTTGCTGGAACTGGGGTACCGGGAAGTGGTGCTTACCGGGATCCACGTTACCTCCTATGGAGTGGATTCCGGCGCGGATACCGACCTCCTTGGGCTGATAAAACGGGTACACTCGCTGCNNNATGAAATCGCGCAGCTTGAAAAGGTGTGCAGGCATTTCCACCTGTCCCTTCAAAGCGGGTGCGACGAGACCCTCAAGAGGATGGGCCGAAAATACACCACCGGGGAGTACCGCGAAATAGTGGAAAGGCTAAAGGAAGCACTGCCCGGCGTGGCGATAACCACCGACGTGATGGTGGGCTTCCCGGGGGAAACCCGGGAAGAGTTTGAAAAAACCTACCGGTTCTTGCGAAATCTTGGCCTTTACAATATGCACGTTTTTAAATACTCACCGCGCAAGGGCACCCCGGCGGCAAGCTTTGCCGGACAGGTGAGCGCAAAGGAAAAGGATGAAAGAAGCAGAGCCTTAATAGACCTTGCGGCAAGGTGCCGTAAGAATTTCCATGACAAATTTGTCGGGCAAAGCCTGGACGTGCTGTATGAGCAGTGGAGCAGCTTGGAAGGATATTACGAGGGCCTCACCGACAACTACATTAAAGTACTGTCCCCTACCCGGGACGACCTTAACAATAAACTGATAAAAACAATGCTTGTGGAAAGCTCGGAGGATTACATGAAGGGCAGGGTGTGAAATTTTGACCCGCCGGGCAGGAATCAGCAGCCTTCCGTTGAATAATACTATACGGCATTCCTATGCAAGGAGGTGAATATTTTGTCGGATTGCATATTTTGCAAAATAGCCTCCGGTGACATACCCGGGGACATAGTATACCAGGATGACAGGGTTATAGCTGTAAATGACATAGACCCCAAGGCTCCGGTACATATACTGATAATGCCGAAGGCACATATTCCTTCGCTGAACGAAATTGACAACAGCAATAAGGATATAATGGCCCACATATTGACGGTTGCGGCAAACCTTGCCAAGACCAAAGGAGTGGCAGAAAAGGGTTACAGGATTGTGAACAACTGCGGTGTCCAAGGAGGACAGTCGGTAAATCATATTCACTTCCACCTTTTGGGCGGACGAAGCTTGACCTGGCCTCCCGGCTAATATATTGACTTGTATAAAAAGGATGATGTATAATAGTCTATGTTGCTTGTACCATAAGTAAATCGCAGCACCGACCTATCCAAAAGCATGTTGAATTGTCGGCAGCGGAGGGAGGGATATATGGATGTCAGAGGTTAAGGTGAGAGAGAATGAATCCCTTGAAAGCGCCCTGAAACGTTTCAAGAGGGAATGCGCCAAATCCGGCGTGCTTGCTGAAGTCAGGAAAAGGGAGCATTACGAAAAACCAAGCGTGAGAAGAAAGAAAAAATCCGAAGCAGCCAGGAGAAGGAAATCAAGGAGCCGATATTAGGAAGGAAGGGGAGAAAAATGACCCTCAAGGATAGGCTTTTATCGGATATGAGGACCGCCATGAAACAGAAGGATACGGTGAGAAAGACCGTGTTAAGCATGGCAAGGGCCGCCATACTGCAGTTGGAGAAGGATAAAAGGACCGAGCTGGACGACCAGGGTGTAATGGAAGTAATCGCCAAGGAGATAAAGTCCAGGAAGGAAGCCTTGGAGATGTTCAAGCAGGGCGGCAGGCAGGACCTCGTAGAACAGAACGAAAAAGAAATAGAAATACTCGGTGAATATCTCCCTCCACAGCTATCGGAGTCCGAAATAAGAGAGATAATAAGGGAAACAATAGAAAAAGTAGGCGCTGCGGGTATGAAGGATATGGGAAAGGTAATGGGAGCCGTAATGCCGCAGGTTAAGGGCAGGGCGGAAGGAGGTACAGTAAACAGGCTGGTAAAGGAAATGCTTCAATAGCATTTAAGACCCGGAATTAATTTCCGGGTCTTTTTAATTCTGAATCCCGGAGCAGTTACCGCCATTCCCTAAGGACTTTTTTTTGTGCTCTTATGATTATGTAAAATATTGCAGTTAAATGTCGAACAATGTCTATGATATAATTGAAATAGGGATAGCCCTAGGGGTAAAGGGGGTGGGGCCGTGAGGAAGAACCTGGCGGTGGTGCTTGTAATCACATTTCTTTTTTCGGTTATTACTTTAATTCCCAAGGGTTTTTCACAGTGGAACATAAAGCTTGACTACCTGGTGGATGAAAGCGGCGGCAGCATAGAGATAAACCTTACCGCACCGGTATACGTAACATCGGTACCGCTGGAGGTTTTTGATGCTGAAGACCGGCCGGTGTTTAAACGGGAGATAGGCGACTATTTTACAAAACGGGCCGAAAGCACCCGGTTCAACAGGTTTATACTAAACCTGCCACTTCCCGAGAAAATGCCGGTAAGGGTGACGCTTTTTCCGGGCACTGCCATGGAAAGGTCTTATATTCTCACAAACCCCGATGTCAGAATAGACTTGGAAGAGGGCAAGGCAAAGGTTTACCTTCTGAAGGACAGCAGCATAAACCTGTCGGTGGTAAACGGCAAATCCTTTGCCGAGTTTTCAATTATTGCCGCCCAGGAGGGCTGGCACAGTATCGACCTGGACGGCCTGCCCGAGGATTTAACTAAACCGGGAACCGCCATGTATTTTACCATCACTTTCCCCGGTGGGCTGAGTACAACGGTAACAAGGTATGTGCCCCGGCTGTTTGTGGATGCCGGTAAGGGGTATACAAATATTAAGGGGATGGGCATAAGCGGCAGTGCCCCCGGCATAGGCATATACGACAGCGGGGGGAGGCTTAAGTCCAGGACCGGCCGGCCCGTCCGATTCAAAGAAGGGGAGTTTTTGTTCCAGGAGAACTATGACGGCGGCGGCAAGGAAATTAAGGACGGCGACAGGCTTTTGTACAAGGAAGAAGGCTATAATTTTCGGTTTGATATTCCCTACTTTTTTGCCGCATATAATGAACAGGACAATTCCATATCGGGTACCGTTTCGAGAAAAGGAAGGGTGGTGTTCCGGGTAGGCTCCAATTACCTTGAGGCTGTGCCGGATGAAAAGGGAAGATTTTGCATACCGCTCCCGGAACCGGTAGACATTGCCCGGCTTGCCGGCGTGAGGGGAGGATACGTTTCGCCCGCCGGCAACGAGTACTGGAAAATGTTTGACTGGGGAGACCTTATCAAGGCAACCCCGCTTTACAAAAGTTCTCAGTTCGATATAAGAATCATGTCTTACAACATACATCATGGTATTTCCCGGGACGGAAAACTGGATATAAATAAAATAGCGGAGGTTATTCGCGAAAGCGGAGCCCAGATAGTGGGGCTCCAGGAGGTGGACTACCGATTTATAAGGACTTTTTTCCGGGACCAGGCGAGGGAACTGGCCGAGAAACTTGATATGCATTATTATTTTGGTGAAAACTTCACGCTGTTTGGAGCGGGTTACGGCAATGCGGTGCTGAGCAAATTTCCCATAGTAAGTGCCAGCAACCTGCAGCTTGACAGTAAAGGAGAGCAGAGGGGGGTTGTGTCCGCAAGGATTGATATACACGGGAAAGAGGTGAACTTCCTGGTGACCCACCTGTCCCTTAACCGGTCCATAAGGGATACCCAACTGCAGCAGATAAGAAAGTACATTGGGCTGCTGGAGGACGAGGTAATACTGGTGGGAGATTTTAATTCCACTCCCGAGGCGGGGGAAATCATGTACATGGAAAGGGAACTGAAAGAGGCAGCTAAGGAGATGGGTAAAGAGGACCTGTACACCTTTGTAGCAAGGGACGGGGCAAGGGAGCGCATAGACTATATATTCCTTTCGCCTGAAATTGCCGTATCCGGTGTATATACGATAGAAACGGATGCCTCGGACCACCTCCCGCTGGTGGCGGATATTGGGATTAAGGATATATAGAGGGGTGTCCCCGGTCGTGAAAAGGGGACACACCGCGCTGTTCTGCAAATTACCAGCTTCAACCATAAGTTTCTATATTTGTTGTAATGGTGAATGCAATAAAATATAATGGATATATGGAGGGGGGAAACATTATGAGACCGGGTAAAAAAACCACAATATTTTTTTTAACACTGTTTTTGGTGCTGGTCCTTCTGCCCTGGGCAGACAAGGCTGCAGCGCAGTCGGAAACGGTATTCTATATACCTGTTAAGGGAGAAATTAATCCCGCCATGGCGTCCTTTGTAACCGGGCAGCTGGACAGGGCTTATGAAGAGGGGGCATCCGCCGTGGTGCTGGAAATAACCACCCTTGGGGGGAGGGTGGATTCGGCGCTGAAAATTAGCGAAGCCATTATCAATTCGGGAGTACCAACTGTGTCCTATATTAAGGACAGGGCCATATCCGCCGGGGTGCTGATAGCCATGTCCGCCGAAAAGGTGGTGATGGCGCCGGGAAGCAGTATAGGCTCCGCCGAGACTATCCCCTATACCGAAAAGAACATTTCCTTCTGGACCGGTGAATTGAGGAAAGTGGCCGAATTAAGGGACAGGGATGCCGAGGTGATAGCGGCTATGGCGGACAGGGATATAGAGATACCCGGTCTGGTGGAAAAGGGAAAAATTCTAAACCTTTCCACCGCAAAGGCGGTTGAGCTGGGTATAGCGGATACCACGGCGTCTTCGAGACAGGAATTGAACGACTGGCTTGGCTTTGCTTCGGCAAGGACAGTGGTGGTGGAAGAAAGCTACCAGGTAAAGCTGGCCAAGATGATGGCAAGCACCACCGCAAGCGCCATATTCCTTACACTGGGGATGGGGGGATTGGTGGCAGAGCTGTTCGTGCCGGGTTTCGGGTTTTTCGGCACCATAGGGCTATTATCCTTCGGGCTTTATTTTGCCGGCAGCATGCTGGCGGGGCACGCCGGCTGGTCGGCGGTTATACTGTTTATGGTTGGTATTGCGCTGCTGCTGGTCGAACTTGCGATACCGGGCTTTGGTTTTCCCGGTGTGGGAGGCATAATAAGCATACTTGCAAGCATTTTTATGGCATCGGCTTCGGCCGCGCAGGCGATAGCCTCCCTTGCCACATCGATGGTTCTCACCATCATACTGGCAGTGCTGCTTTTCAAGTACGCGCCCCGCAGCAAGTACTTCGACCGGCTTATACTGTCCACCCAATTAAAAACAGAGGAAGGGTACGTCGGAATAAGCGACCATTCATCCCTCGCAGGGAAAGAGGGCATTGCCGTGACGCCGCTTAGGCCCGCCGGGACTGCGGAAATAGACGGAAAAAGGATGGATGTGGTCACCATGGGGGATTATATTAAGGCGGGGGATCACATAAAAGTAGTAAAGGTAGAGGGCAACAGAATCATAGTGGCGAAAAACGGTTGATTATAACCGAACATTTTATTAAGGAGGATGGTGTTTATGGGTCCGTTTATCAGTTTGCTTGTTATAATTGCGATGGGATTTGTAGTGCTTGTGTTTTTACTTTCTTTTATACCGATTGGTCTTTGGATTTCCGCCCTGGCGGCAGGGGTCAAGATAGGGATATTCACCCTCGTGGGTATGAGGCTAAGAAGGGTTATACCCTCGAGGATTGTAAATCCACTGATTAAGGCCACAAAGGCGGGGCTCAACGTGGGTGCCAACCAATTGGAAGCCCATTACCTGGCCGGAGGTAACGTGGACAGGGTGGTAAACGCGCTTATAGCAGCCCAGAGGGCCAATATTCCCCTTGGGTTTGAAAGGGCTGCGGCCATAGACCTTGCCGGGAGGGACGTGCTGCAGGCGGTACAGATGAGCGTCAACCCCAAGGTAATAGAGACACCTAAGGTTTCCGCCGTTGCCAAGGACGGTATAGAAGTGATAGTTAAGGCAAGGGTTACCGTAAGGGCAAATATCGACAGACTGGTTGGGGGCGCCGGTGAGGAAACCATTATTGCAAGGGTGGGCGAGGGCATAGTAACCACCGTGGGTTCCTCAAATTCCCATAAAGAAGTCCTCGAAAACCCAGATACCATATCCAGGGTGGTACTGGACAAAGGCCTGGATGCAGGGACTGCCTTTGAGATACTGTCGATAGATATAGCCGATGTGGATGTAGGCAGGAACATAGGCGCCCAGCTGCAGACCGACCAGGCCGAGGCGGACAAGCGCATAGCCCAGGCAAAGGCGGAGGAGAGAAGGGCGATGGCGGTCGCCAAGGAGCAGGAAATGAAGGCCAGCGTACAGGAAATGAGGGCAAAGGTCGTGGAAGCCGAAGCAGAGGTTCCGCTGGCTATGGCCGAAGCTTTCAGAAAAGGAAACCTTGGGGTTATGGACTATTACAATATGAAAAACATCCTTGCCGATACCAACATGAGGGATTCCATAGCAGCCATGGGTTCATCCGGCAAGCAGCAGGATGCCGCAGATAAGCAGGGTGAAAAGTAGGTCCCCTAAGGAGGGATAAGGATGGACTTCGGTGATATTTTTGCACTGCTTCTGTATATAATCATACCAATATTTATTTCAGGTAAGAAAAAAGCCGATAAGGCAAAAAAAGCGCAGCAAGCATCGCAGCAAAGAAACAGGCAGTCCATGCACAGACCGCCGGTGCAAAGGCAGCCGGAGCAGGATAAGGTCCAGGGCGGTGTTATGGGCTGGCTGGAAAGCATGGCCAAGGAACTGGAAAGGGCTGTCGGGGAGGGTAGGCCTGCCGGGGGGCGAAAACCGGTGATAAAACCGGCGGAGCCTGCAGCGCAGGCAAAAACGTACAAGGCACCGGTTGATATTCCCGCCGCTTCCGGTACACCGGGTCAAAGCCAAGAAGCGAAGCCCGGTGGGATACCGGTATGGAGGGTTGCGCCGGTGGTAAAGGGTACCCCTGCGGCTGAGGGGAAAGGGGCTTTGAAGGAACCCGTTAGGACAAGGCCCACGGACCGGGAGGTGGTGCCGGCGGCGGCAGGGCAGGGAGGTTATGCGTTGTTCGGGAAGGATGAGCTGGTAAAGGGAATCATTCTCTCCGAGATTTTGCAGCCGCCGATGACGCTGAGACAAAGGAACAAAAGGCGTCCCTTCTAAGGGGCGCCAATAAAAATGAAAGGAGGATAATATGTTTGTAAGAGACAGAATGACCAAAAACCCGTATACAATACCATCCAGTACTACTATTGCGGACGCAGTGGCGCTTTTCAGGGAAAAAGGTTTTAGAAGGTTTCCCGTAGTAGACAACGGAAAGCTTGTCGGTATACTTACAAAAGAAGATATTCAAACAGTTTCACCTACAAAGGCTACATCTCTGAGCATCTTTGAAGTAAACTATTTTCTATCCAAAATAACAATTAAAGAGGCAATGACAAAAAAAGTTATTACCATAGAAGCCGACAACTTATTGGAAGAAGCTGCCGTCAAAATGAGGGAGCACAAAATCAGCACGCTTCCGGTCATGGAGAATGGGAAACTGGTGGGCATCATTACAGAAAGCGATATATTTGAGGCTTTCATAGATTTACTGGGCTTTCGGGAAAAAGGAAGCCGTATAACAATAGAAACCAAAGATGTCCCCGGGGGTATAGCGGATATTTCCGAAATATTCTATTCTTTTAATATTAATATAACCCATATAGCCATGTATGCGGGCGACGGAGTAAGGGACTTGATAATAAGGTCATCGGTACTGGATACTTCCGAATTGGAGAAAAGGATTAAGGAAAAGGGATACAAAATAAAACATGTATTAATTAATGATAAATAATACATATACGCCCCCTCCTAGGGGGTGTTTTTTTCTGCCTTGGATATGAAATATCCCACCGAAGCCAGTGCCGCCAGTCCTGCGGCGAAGTACATCATAATCCTTATGGCCATATCGTTGAAAAACTCCAGCGGAAACATATTTATAAGCAAATCGGTCTCGGGGTTTAACAGCCACAGGTCGTTGGTGAAAAAAACCTCGTGGAAAACGGTAAAGTGCCGGTAAAAGTCTGTCTGTAAAAGAAGCCCGAAAGCAACGGTAAGAACAAGCAGCACGCCCGAGCCCCAGAGAAGCAGTTTGCCGGCCAGGTGCTTGCTGCCCTTTGAGAGGCGTATAGCTGCATACAAAAGAAGCAACAGCAGCGCAAAGGAGAAATTCCTGACCCTGTAGCCCTGCACGAACAGCTCTTTTACGTCCTGCATGTGGAGGAGTTCCCTTTGATTGAACAGGTACTTGTCACTTCCGAAGGCCACCGCGCGGTTGTACAAAAAATCCATCTGGCCGTTTAAGTAAACAAGTATGTTTTCACAAAGGCTTACATAGCTCCTTTTGGCAAGCCCGGTGGTTTTTTGCAGGCCGTACTTGTCGTAGGCCCTCTCGTAAAAACTGATATCAAAGGCGGCAAGCTGCACCGCCGTCAGCAGCAGGCACCCCGCCAGCGATGCGATAACAAGCAGTACCAGTGCCGCTTTAATCCACCTGTTCATGACCTATGCCCCCATCCTTTGTTCACCAGATAGTATAGCATATTTAGCTGTTATTAACCAGTTGGTTCGCGCATAGATTATTAAATGAAGGAGGGAGGCCCGGTGGAGACAAAAAGCGAGATTATAAAAAAGGGGATTGCGGACCTACTGGAACTGCCCCGGGACATAGTGCTGGATTTGCCCAAGATTACCCTTGTGGGCAACCTCCAGCTGTACATAGAAAACCACAAGGGAATAATCGAGTATTCCACCGGTCTTATAAGGATAAACACCAAGTCCGGCATACTGGTGGTTACGGGAAGCGACCTTAGCATACGAACCATAGTTATTGAAGAGATAATAGTGGTGGGCAGGATAGACAAGGTGGAGTTTTTGCAGTAGGGGGGAGATATATAGGTGCTGGCGGTCCGAGTATGGAATTTTCTTAAGGGGTATGTGGTAATAAAAGTTGAGGGTATAAACCTGGAACGGTTCATAAACCTTGCCATAACCAACAACATATATTTCTGGGATATCGAAAGGATAAACTACACCGCTTTAAAGGCAAGGGTGGGGCTTAAAGGGTATAAGCAGCTGCGGCGGATACGAAAAAGGATAAATTGCAGGGTATCCATATTGGAAAAGAGGGGCTGCCCTTTTTTATTGCACAGGGTTTTAAAAAGAAAAACGCTGGTTGCGGGAGGAATTACCGCCGTCATCATTATGTATATCCTCACTTCCTTCATATGGGTGGTGGAGGTCCAGGGCAACGAAAGGGTACCCGCCGACAGGATTTTAAGGGAACTGGAATCTTATGGCCTAAAACCCGGCGTGTTTAAACCCCTTGTGGATACCAGGGAAGTGGAAACAAAACTGCTGATAGAGATGGACCAATTGGTATGGGTAGGCATAAACATACTGGGCACAAGGGCGGTGGTGGAAATAGTGGAAAGGACCGAGCCGCCTCCTGTTATTGACAAGAGCGAGCCCTGCAACATTGTAGCAAAAAAGGATGGTATAATAAGCAATATATACGTATACCAGGGTAAAGCGGCGGTAAAAAGCGGTGACACCGTGAAGGCGGGCCAGGTGCTGATTGGCGGCATAGTGGAAGAGCCCGGCAGGCCCACCAGGGTTGTCCATGCCATGGGCAGGGTGGAGGCCAGGACCTGGTACCAGCTTACCGAGGAACAGGACCTAAGGCTTGAAACGAGGGAGAGGACCGGCCGGGTA
>LFRM01049056.1_pt1 | contig 15485 bp, 12 predicted proteins | sample 618341 | NCBI WGS metagenome assembly LFRM01 (sample SAMN03654438, study PRJNA283298) | anaerobic digester metagenome | isolation source: pool of bioreactors CSTR01a, CSTR02a, and CSTR03a thermophilic anaerobic... | place: Denmark: Kgs. Lyngby | collected 2014-05-21 | reverse complement strand
GTCAAGCCTACTATGAAAAAGGGTATGGAGAATAGATATATAAGTGACAGTACAACCAATGCACCTGCTCCCAAAAAGACTAAGAAAGTAAAGGGAAGCTTAACCATGGTAAGAATAAAGGCATTACGTATAAGATGCTTTACTGGCAAACGATAGGTTACCATCAATGGGAAAATAAACATATTCATCATGCCAACCACTACTGCAAGTACAATCATCATATAATAAAGTATGAGAAACAATCCATTTTCCGCAACCATTGTTCCGTAAAACTGTAAATTAACATTGAGTAAAAGGAGAAGAACGCCATTGATTAACATCATTATGAGACCTTGCTTCCAATTCTCTTTCCAGGCGTCTTTGAAGTCACTCCAAACCCAGGCATGTTCGTCTCTAGCCCAATTACGAACAATGTATGTCATTCCTGCTGTGGCTGGCCCGGCTATCATCAAACAGGGAATCAGTAATAAAAAGAATAGTGCAGAAACAGGCTCGTTGGTTTCCTGCATTATTAAACCCTGTAGATTAAGCAAAACAACACTTGGAATCCAAAATATTGAATATAGCAGATTAAGCCCCATCAATTGCCAAATTCGAATAGGCAACACAGTAAAGAACAGCTTTAATCTACTGCCCTTTAGGTCCTCCTTTTTTAAATCCGGCTTTCTAGGGTCACCATAATACATGCGATTGAAAAATCCAGCCATACAAACAGTCCTTCCTTATTTAACGATATGCTTAAGCCCTTGCTTTGATTAACTTTAGTTGATTAGTAGATTATTTTTTTAAGGGATTATTACTTATTGTATCAGGCTTATCCCCATTATTCAATGAAAAATATCATGCCATTATGAACAAAAAGTAAACTTCTTAGATAATCTAGTCCTCGTCAGCAATTAATGATTAATGTATCAACTCAATAACAGGTTCTTATTGAGCTGAATACCTGTCAATAGGATTTCCTCATCAAACTGAAATTGATTGGAATGTAATGGGTGGGTATAACCCTTCTCCTCGTTTCTGCTTCCTAGGAAGATAAACAAGCCAGGTACCCGCTGTTGAAAGTAGGAGAAATCTTCAGCAATTGCCATAGGGTTTATTGGATGAAGCATTTCCTTAGGTACTATGTTTCTAACATTGTCTGTTAATTCCTGATTGTTGTTCACAGGAGGGTAGTAAACTAGCTCTCTGAATTCTCCTCCTATACCATGGCTGGTTTCCATTCCCTTTAGCAAATCCTTCATGTACTTCTTGATTAAAAATGAGGTATCCTCATCAAAGGTACGAATAGTGCCTTCCATATGCACATTGGGGGCTAATATGTTTCTAGCCTCTCCCCCTTGTAGCTTACCAATGGTAATCAAAGCCTGCTGAAATGGGTCAATCCTACGTGAAATGATCGACTGCATTTGGGTTATATAGTGGGCTGCTGCTAGTATAGCATCCACTCCTTTGTGTGGCATGGCACCGTGTGCACTGATTCCTGTCAAGTCAATGGTAAATTCTGTTGTGGATGCCATAAGTGGCCCAGACAGCAGACCGAGTTTCCCCTGCGGAACCTCCGGCATAATATGATACCCAAAGATACAATCCACATCAGGATTTTGCAAAGCCCCTTCCTCTATCATAGGTAAGGCCCCTCCCACAGTCTCTTCTGAGGGCTGAAACAACAATACTACATTATGGGTTAGATTTTCTTTATTCTCAGATAACCATTGGGCAAATCCAAGTAACATGGCCATATGCCCATCGTGGCCACATGCGTGCATAAAGCCTTTATGCTGGGAAGCATATTCCAGCCCTGTTTCTTCAACTATGGACAAAGCATCCATATCTGCTCGAAAAGCAAAGGTTTTTTCTCCTTCTTTTCCTTTGATCACAGCCTTAACACCAGTTTTAGCTAATATTTTAATTTCATCAAAATTTAAAGTTTCTAAAAAGTTTATAACATAGTCCCTTGCTTTTTCCTCTTGATACCCAATTTGAGGATATTGATGTAGCCAACGTCGGTGAAAGACTACTTGTTGCCGTAGTTCTAAAATATCAGAGTCTATTTTCATATATATTGCACCTTCCTAGTAAATACTGATTTTGCTTATATGTTATCTTTTTTTCATGTATATTACAATCTTTTTTCAATCAATTGACAACTGATCTGTCTAATGATATGATTAAAAAAATTAAATATTTAGTAGGTAGTTTAGAGGTTGCAGCTTTTATGAGTAGTCCATTGGAGAATGAGGGATTCTATGATATTGGATTAAAGGAAATGCTGCCGAAGGAAATTGCGGACCTCCCGCTGTTTTCTGGTCCCGAGGTAAAAAATCTCCCGACTGTCATCAAGTAATTGATGGAGCGCTAACTGCTTTCGTTAATGGTGCTTAAGGTATCAATCACTTAAAATAAAATGGTGGTTGGGTTATTCAGGTAAGTTTCCATTTAGCATACGGAGGCGGCTGGTGAACATCAGCCGTTTTTTTATTTGACAATTTTGTCACTATTTGCATATCCTAAATGTGAGGCACACATTTAGAGAACAAGGAGGAATCACATTGAAGAAGTACAATATTGCCATTGTGGGAGCCACAGGAATGGTTGGACAAAAGTTTTTACAGGTGTTAGAGGAAAGACAGCTACCAGTTGAAAACTATTATTTGTTTGCCTCTGCTCGCTCTGCTGGAAAAAAAATAAACTTTCTAGGTAAGGAATATACAATTGAAGAGCTTAATGAAACTTGTTTTGACGGTAAAAACATCGACATTGCACTCTTTTCTGCTGGCGGTGGAACTAGCCAAAGGTTTGCCCCTATTGCAGCTTCAAAAGGCATCGTAGTTATTGATAATAGTAGCGCTTGGAGAATGGATCCTGATGTTCCCTTAGTGGTGCCCGAAGTAAACGCTGAGCATATCCTAAATCACAAAGGCATCATTTCCAATCCCAACTGTTCAACTATTCAGGCAGTAGTGGCATTAAAACCTCTGCATGATCAATATCAGATAAAGCGAGTCGTGTTTTCCACATATCAAGCGGTATCTGGTGCCGGTGTTGCAGGCTATAATGATTTAGAAAGAGGAGTCCGAGGACTACCACCAGAAAAATTCACCTATCCTATTTTCGGAAATGTTCTGCCTCATATCGATGTTTTCTTGGAAAATGGATATACAAAAGAAGAAATGAAAATGATTGAAGAGACAAGAAAAATTTTAGGCGAGTCATCAATGCGAATTACTGCTACCACCGTACGTGTACCAGTTTTTCATGGTCACAGCGAGTCAATTAACCTTGAATTTGAAAAGGATTTTGAAACTAACGAACTGAAGAACGTATTGGCAGAAGCACCAGGAATTGTTGTTGTAGATGATTTATCGCAAAATCGCTACCCCATGCCCATAGAAGCTGAGGACAAGGACGATGTTTTTGTCGGTCGTATTCGAAGAGATGAAAGCCTTGACAGCGGTGTAAACATTTGGGTAGTTGCAGACAACATTCGAAAGGGAGCTGCTACTAACACTATCCAGATTGCTGAAAGTTTGATTAATTTTTGGGAAAATGGAAGCCTGGAAAGACGAAAGGAGGTTGACAGTCTATGAGCCTGTTTACAGGTTCCTGCGTAGCTATGGTGACACCTTTCACAGAAAATGGTGTCAATTTTGAAGCCTTGGACAAATCCATAGATTTTCAAATTAACGGAGGTACCGATGCACTTCTGGCATGCGGAACCACAGGAGAACCACCTACTATGACAAAACAAGAAAAACGTGATGTCATAGCCTTCACCATAGAAAAAGGAAAGGGTAAGCTACCGGTTTATGCTGGCGTTGGAGGCAATAATACAGCTGAAGTTGTGCGTGCCTCAATTGAAGCTGAAGAACTAGGTGCAGACGCCTTGTTAATCGTCAATCCCTATTACAATAAAGCGAATGCTCGTGGGCTGCTCGCCCATTATCAAGCTGTTTCTGATGCAGTAAACATTGCCATTATTATCTATAATGTACCGGGTCGAACAAATTGCAATATTACATGTGCTACGCTTCAGGAACTGGTAAAGATTAAAAACATCAAAGCTATTAAGGAAGCCAGCGGAGATATCGCTCAGGTATTGGAAATGTATCGCACTTGTGGAGACCGTATAGACATTTATTCAGGTAACGACGATATGGTTGTTCCACTCATGGCTGCTGGTGGTAAAGGTGTCATCTCTGTTGTGGCAAACGTTGCTCCACGAGATACCCATAACATGGTAGAAGCCTTTTTATCCGGCAATGTTGAGGAAAGCCTCAAACTGCAATTGCAGCTCCTTCCTCTGATTAAAGCTCTATTTTGTGAAGTAAATCCTATTCCTGTAAAGACAGCTATGAATCTTATGGGCTTTAACATGGGTCCCTTGCGCTTACCTCTGGCTGACATGGCAGATAATAACCTAGAAATGTTGAAAAACACTATGCAGGATTACGGTCTAATCTTGGCGAAATAAGTGAATATTAAGAGATGACTTGATAAGATTGGAGTGAAATTCACTAATGATAAAACTGATTCTGCATGGTTGTAATGGGAAGATGGGGCAAGTAGTGGCAGCTGCAGCAGATATAGATGAAGAAATAGAAATAATTGCGGGGATAGATAAATTCCCTACTGCCAAACATAATCCTTTCCCTGTATATGAAGATCCATCTAAGGTGAAAGAAGAGGCAGATGTCATACTAGATTTTTCCGTTCCAAATGCCCTTCCTGGTTTGCTGGAATTATCAAGAAAGACATCTACACCTTTGGTAGTAGCTACAACAGGGCTGTCCCCGCAAAATTTAGAAGATATACGTCAGCATTCTAAGGAAACTGCTATATTCCATGCTGCCAATATGTCTGTTGGAATCAATCTAATGTATGAATTGATACAAAAATCTGCTTCTGTTTTTGGAGACAAATTTGATATTGAGATTACAGAAAAGCACCACAACTCGAAAGTTGACGCCCCCAGTGGCACCGCCTATGCTTTAGCTAATGCTATCAATGAAGTGTTCCTTAACTCAAAGCATTATGTTTATGGCAGACACTCTAAAACCGATAAGCGCTCTGTTAATGAGATTGGAATCCATGCTCTTCGTGGAGGTACCATAGCAGGTGAGCATACGGTTATGTTTGCAGGCGATGATGAAATCCTGGAGATAACCCATTCCGCTCATTCTCGCAAAATTTTTGCTCTTGGAGCTTTAACCGCTGTCAAATTTATGGCTGGGAAAAAATCTGGGTTATACACCATGTCTGATGCCCTATTGGACCAAAGCCCTGTAACCAACATCTATACTAATAATGATCGTGCAATGATTACTATGAATGGTTTACCCTACAATCCAGTGATACTAGCCAATCTATTCGGTGCACTTGCCGATGGAGATTTGAACATAGATATGATTAGTCAAACAGCTCCGATGAATAAATCTATTAACCTCTCCTTCACCTTGCCACTAGAAAATTTGAGCTACGCTATGGAATTGTCTCAAGCTTATGAGGATGAAGGTGCACGTGCAGATGTTTTTGAAGTTATTACTCAACTGACAGTAGAAGGTTTAGGTATGGAGCGACAATCTGGTATTGCTGCACGAATCTTTCAAGTACTGGCAAAACAAAATATCCCTATAAAGCTTATTACTACATCGGAAACCAAGATATCCATAGTCATTGACCAGCAAAATGAAAAAACCGCTGTTGAATCGATTATGGCAGTCTTTAATTTATAGTAAGAAGGTAAAAATAAGAATCTTTCATCTACAATAGAGTTAAACCAAAAAAATTACAAATAAATTAAAAGCCTTTGTCTTAACATTTCAGTTCAGACAAAGGCTTTTTTTTAATCTAATTATAAAATTTGAAGTCTTATAGAGGTAAGGCTGTTAATACAAAATTCAGAATGAACAGAGCGGTAGAAATCCATAGAACAGGATTAATTTCCTTGCCCTCTCCTTTTGCAACTTTAACGATGCAATAGAAGATAAATCCTGTTCCGATACCATAGGATATGCTATAAGCCAGAGCCATGAAGATACCAGCGAAAAACGCAGGAATAGCGACTGACAATTCAGCCCATTCGATTTCTTTGAATGCAGAAAGCATCATGATACCAACGATGATAAGAGCAGGTGCAGTAGCAGCTGCAGGAATAGCACTGATAACTGGAGCAAAGAATGCGCTAAGCACGAATAAAATAGCAACTACGACGCTAGTTAAACCAGTACGCCCACCTGCACCAATTCCAGCTGCACTCTCTACATAAGTAGTTGTGTTGGAGGTACCAAAAATGGCACCAATAGAGGTAGCAATAGCATCAGCGAAAAGAGCTTTATCCATTTTAGATTTGAAGCCTGAGCTTTCTTCCATAGCCTTCATATCTTTGTCTGTAAAAATTCCACTTTGACGGCCAGTTCCAATAAATGTGCCGATTGTATCAAAGGTGTCAGACAAGCTGAAGGAGAAGATAGTAATTAATACCAGAGGCAACTTGCTTACGTCACTGAATAAAGAAAGCAATCCAGGTTTACCAAATGCTGCCATAAAGGTAGTTGGCAATTGAGAGAATGCTTCAGTGAAGCTAACAGTATCACCCATTGCTGTAACTTTAAACGGAATACCTACTAGAGCAGTAACAACGATTCCTATGAAAATAGCACCTTTTACTTTTTTAATTAGAAGAACAACAGTCAAGATTATGCCAAATACAGTAAGCAGTAACGCAGCTGTGTTCAATTCAGTCATGGCAGGCACACCAGGATTAAAATTCAACAAACCGGCATTTAGGAGCCCTATATAGGCAATAAAAATACCAATACCACCGCCGATTGCATTTTGAAGGCTTTCAGGAATGGCTTTAATAATAAGCTTTCTGATTTTGGTGACTGTAATTATAATATTAATTACGCCACATAGAAATACCATAGCCAAAGCTTCTTGCCATTCGAAACCAAGAGTAAATACAACAGTAAAAACGAAGAATGCGTTTAGACCCATACCAGGTGCTTGTGCATAAGGAACATTCGCTACCAGTCCCATTACAAGAGTTCCGATGATGGAGGCGATGATGGTAGCTAAAAATACAGCTCCCCATGGCATTCCAGCTTGCTCAAGCATACTTGGGTTGACCATTATGATGTAAGCCATTGCAAAGAAGGTAGTGAATCCGGCAAGGATTTCGGTACGTACATTAGTACCATTCTCCTTGAGCTTAAAAAAGTTTTGCATGAATAAATTCCTCCCCAAAAATTATTATAATTCCCCATTGCTATATACTTAAAGGGCATCCATTGCCCTAAGCAACCAAAATAACAATAAAAAAACAATCGGCTAAAGTGTTCAACCGATTGCTCGAAGCTGTATAACCCCATTTCAGGTTACACAAAACGTATTGAACACTCATAGTGTAGGCAATTAGGTTGCCACGTAGAAACATCTGCACCGAATTTACAGATTAATATGAGTGGATTCGACAAATTAATTCAATTAATACAGTAATAATTTACACCAGTACCAGTAGAAAGTCAAGTAGATTTCTCATCCCTCCACTGTCAGTAGTGCCTATAATTCTGCCTTTTTGCCGATATCCCTTCTATAATGCATACCTTCGAAATACACACTTTCTATATTATGGTATACACTTTCTACAGCATCCTCCAAATCTCTTCCTAGGGCAGTGATTCCTAACACACGACCACCATTGGTAACAAAACCTTGTTCCACTTTTCGAGTCCCTGCATGGAATAAAAGAATATCTGGTTTATCTTCTTTTATTTCAATCGGTACTCCTTTTTCGTAGCTTCCAGGATATCCTTCTGAAGCCAATACAACACAGACAGCAGCTCTATCATCCCAATGTATTTCTATCTCATCCAGCTTTTTGTCGATTATTGCTTCCATAATATCAACCAAATCCGTTTGTAACCTTGGCAATACAACTTGAGTCTCTGGGTCACCAAATCTGGCATTATACTCCAACACCTTCGGACCTGAGGAAGTTAACATAAGGCCGAAGTATAGTACTCCCTGAAAGATTCTGTCTTCCTCTGCCATTGCGCGTATAGTAGGTACTATTATGTTTTCCTCCGCATACTTAGCTACTTCCGGTGTATAGTGCGGACTGGGAGAAAAGGCACCCATGCCCCCTGTGTTTGGACCTTCATCATTGTCATAAGCTCTCTTATGGTCCTGAGAGCTTACCATGGGAATAACGGTTTTCCCATCTGTAAATGCCAGAATAGAAACCTCGGGGCCAGTAATATACTCTTCTATGAGTACTAGCTTCCCCGCTTCACCAAACTTTTTATCCAGTAACATATCTGCCAGTGCTTTTTCTGCTTCTTCTCTTGTTAAGGCTATAATTACACCTTTACCTAAAGCAAGACCATCTGCTTTTATAACTACTGGAAAGCTGATTTTATCCAGAAATGCAATGGCGTCATCATATTTCTGAAAAGATTGATATTCAGGAGTAGGGATCTTATACTTTTTCATAAGCTCCTTGGAAAACACCTTGCTGGATTCTATAATTGCTGCCTTCTGAGTAGGTCCAAAAGCACGAAGACCATTTTTCTGCAGCTTGTCCACCAAGCCCATGGCAAGAGGATCATCAGGGGCTACTACTGTTAAATCTATCTTTTGCTCTATCGCAAAGGCAAGTATGCCTTCAATATCAGTTGCCTTTATATCAACACACTGAGCTAAGGAAGCTATTCCACCATTTCCAGGGGCGCAATATAGCTTTGTAATTCGGGGACTTTGGCTAAGCTTCCAAACAATGGCATGCTCTCTACCCCCTCCACCTATTACCAATACCTTCATGTGATAACTCCAATCTCTACTTATCATTCTTGCCAAGATTCCTCAATACATTCGGAATGACAAAATACTTATCAATGTCATCCTGAGCACCAGTGAAATATGTTTCCCAATAGGATTCCTCGTTACACTCGGAATGACAGAATTTGTTATAATGTTAAATATCGGAATGACAATATACTGGTCAATGTCATCCTGAGCACCAGTGAAAGATGTTTCCCAATAGGATTCCTCGTTACACTCGGAATGACAGAACTTATTATAATGTTAAATATCGGAATGACAATATACTGGTCAATGTCATCCAGAGCGCTAGCGAAGGATCTTCCTTATTAGTGCTTAAAATGTCTCATCCCCGTAAATATCATGGCGATTCCATGACGATTGCAGGCATCTATAGACTGTTGATCCTTGATAGAACCACCGGGTTGAATAATAGCTGTAATGCCTGCTTTAGCAGCTGCTTCTACGCAGTCATCAAAGGGAAAGAAAGCATCTGAAGCTAACACAGCACCCTGAATCTTATCACCACTTCTTTGAATAGCATGTTCTACCGCCCAAATGCGGTTAACTTGCCCCGGTCCTACCCCTAGGGATTGATTGTCCTTTGCAATAGCGATACCATTGGATTTCGTATGCTTTACAATTTTCCAAGCAAATTTTAAATCCTCTAGCTCTTTATCTGATGGCTGTCTTTCAGTAACTAGCTGCCAAGGCTCCACACCATCCTTGAATAGCTTGGTATCCATTTCCTGAACCAGTAAGCCACCTAAGACTTTCTTCATATCCCATGTTCCAGCAGGAACAGCAGCTTCTATGTCCTTCAATTTTAAGACTCTTATGTTCTTCTTTTTCTTAAGTACTTCCAATGCTTCTTCGGTGTAATCCGGTGCTACAACAATTTCGATGAAGATCTTGTTAATCTCCTGAGCGGTATCGGCATCAATCTGCCGATTCGCTACTACGATACCTCCAAAGATAGATACAGGATCAGCTTCATATGCTTTTTGATATGCTTCCAAAATACTGTCTCCTGTACCTACACCACAAGGATTGGCATGCTTAACTGCTACTACAGTGGGCTGATCAAATTCTCTAAGAAGGTCCAATGCTCCATTGGTGTCATTTATATTATTATAGGACAATTCTTTTCCATGCAGCTGAACAGCTGTGGACAGACTACCGGCAATGGGCTTAATTTCCTTGTAGAACACAGCCTGTTGATGGGGATTCTCTCCATAGCGCATATCCTGTTGTTTCTCATAAGTTACGGTTAGTAATTCTGGAAAACCTTCCTTACCGGATTGTTCTCTTAGATACTGTGCAATTAAGGCATCATAATGAGCTGTTTGTTCAAATACTTTGGAAGCTAAATTAAACTTAGTGGATTTACTAACTCCACCTTCTCGTAATTCCTTCAAAACAACCTCATAGTCAGCAGGATCAACAATTACAGCTACATCCTGATAGTTTTTAGCTGCCGCTCTTAACATGGTTGGCCCGCCAATATCAATGTTCTCAATAGCTTCTTCCAGCTCTACATCTTCCTTAAGTATAGTTTGCCTAAAGGGATAAAGGTTAATGACAACAAGATCTATGCAGTCAACCTCTAGTTCTTCCAATTGACGCATATGCTCAGGATTATCTCTGATTGCTAAAATCCCTGCATGTACTTTGGGGTGTAAGGTTTTTACCCGTCCATCTAGACATTCCGGGAAACCTGTCACCTCACTTATATTGATTACAGGAATTCCTGCCTCCTGTAATGCTTTCGCTGTTCCTCCAGTTGAAAGAACTTCAAAGGACAAGTCAACCAGCTCTTTAGCCAGTTCAACAACTCCGGACTTGTCCGATACACTGATTAGCGCACGTTTTTTACTCATAAACAACTCACTCCTCAAATGTTACTCTTCGACCTGAAACCTTTATTTTATCTTGAACCAATAAGGCTACTGCCTTGGGTAAAAGTTCATGTTCCACTTTCAAAACCCTGCTTGCCAAGCTTTCAGCCGTATCATCAGATAGCACTTCTACTGCTTTCTGTAATATAATAGGGCCTGTGTCTGCTCCTTCATCAACAAAATGTACTGTAGCGCCAGTAAGCTTTGCACCGTAGTCCAATACTGCTTGATGGACCTTCTGTCCATAGAAGCCCATTCCACAAAATGCAGGAATTAAAGAAGGATGAATGTTAATAATCCGATTCTGATAGGATTCTACCAATTCAGGTGACAAAATGCTGAGATAACCTGCCAATACAATATACTCCACATCATGAGCTTTTAGTTGGCTTAACATGGCTTTATGATAGGCACTTAAATCAGTATATACTTTTCTATTAAGATAGCAGGTTGATATTCCCCTATTTTGTGCTCTCACCAATCCATAAGCATTTGCTCTATTGGAAAGCACCAGATTAATTTTCGCAGGAATTTCACCTTTATCTATAGCATCCATAATTGCCTGTAAATTGGTACCACCTCCGGACAATAGCACCCCTACCCCATTCACCTTAGCACCAAGCCTTCCTGCCCTTCTATTACCTTACCAATTGAATAAGCTGGATAACCTGATTCCTTTAAAGAAGCAAGGATTTCTTTCTCTTCATAAGGCTCACATGCTAAGACCATACCAATTCCCATATTAAATGTGTTAAACAAACTCTGCTCCTGCATTTGGCCTGCTTCTTTCAATAAATTAAATATAGGAGAAATAGGCCAGCTGTCTCTTTTAATCTCAGTACTTAAGCCTCGAGGAAGCATTCTGGGAATATTTTCGATGAATCCACCTCCGGTAATGTGGGATAATCCCTTTATTGAAAAATGCTTTATTAGCTCCAGGATACCCTTAACATAGATTCGTGTAGGCTTAAGCAACTCCTCACCTATGGTCATTCCTAAATCTTCATTGTATTCGTTAAGACGGTTATTTTCTTCCATTAAAAGCCTTCGTACCAGTGAAAAGCCATTACTATGCACTCCATTGGATGCCAGTCCTATTAAAGAATGACCTGGCTTGATGCTAGAGCCATCTATAATTTTCTTTCGATCTACCAACCCAACAGCGAAGCCTGCTACATCGTATTCTCCCAATTTATAAAAGCCTGGCATTTCAGCAGTTTCACCACCAATGAGAGCACAACCGGAATCGATGCAACCTTGTGAAATGCCCTTAACTATTTCGGATACTTGCTGTGGTAACAGCTTTCCTACTGCAATATAATCTAAAAAGAACAGTGGTTTGGCTCCTTGACATACCAAATCATTAACACACATGGCAACGCAATCAATACCAATGCTGTCATGACGTTCCATGGTAAAGGCAATCTTTAATTTGGTTCCTACTCCATCGGTTCCTGCTACTAAGACCGGTTCTTCAACACCCGAAGTGTCCAGAGAAAATAATCCTCCAAACCCGCCTAGTCCACCAATAACATTAGGTGTATGGGTTTTTGTTACATATTGCTTCATTTGACGCACGGCTTCATAACCTGCTTCTACATCTACTCCAGAATCTTTATAGTTAATTTCCATGTCCATTTACCTCCGGTACATGTATTTTTATTTCCATGTATATTTTTTGTTACATACGTTTGTATGGCAGCATTTGCTCTGCAAATTCAGGAGGACACTGCAACTATTTATCATTTATTATCAGCTGATAACTTGTCGATTTCTACATCTGTGGGATAGTATCCACTAAAGCATCCCCGGCAGAAATCACAACCACTGCCCTCTACGGTTTTCAAAAGGCCTTCCTGGCTCAGATAACCCAAAGAATCTGCTCCAATAATTTTGCATATTTCATCTACTTGATATGCATGACCAATTAGTTGATCCGAGGTTTCTATATCTATTCCATATGGGCAGGGAAAGCGTACCGGTGGAGAGCTTATGCGCATATGTACCTCTTTAGCACCAGCTAAGCGTAGCATTTCTACAATTTTCTTACTGGTAGTGCCTCTTACAATGGAATCGTCAATTACTACAATTCGCTTTCCTTTTACAATTCGCCTTAGTGCATTTAGCTTGACTCGAACCCCTTGCTCCCTTAAACGCTGATTGGACTTAATAAAGGTTCTGCCTACATAACGATTCTTGATAAAGCCTTCTCCAAAAGGAATGCCAGAGGCCTCCGCATATCCCAAGGCAGCAGTTGTTCCGGAATCTGGAACACCTACCACCAAGTCAGCATCTGCTGGATGCTCAGCAGCCAATCTGGCACCTGCATCCTTCCTTGCCATATATACACTGATTCCATCAATGGTACTATCTGTACGAGCGACATAAACAAATTCAAAAATGCACAATGCAGAACTTAAAGGAATAGGTGTCTGAATGGACTTGAGGCCTTCTTTATCAATAATGAGAAGCTCTCCTGGCTTTACATCTCTAATGTAATCTGCTCCTATTGTATCAAAAGCACAGGTTTCAGAAGCAATCACATAGGAACCCCCCAGCCTGCCTAATGCCAAAGGACGAATACCAAGGGGATCGCGAATGGCAACAAGCTTATCTTCAGTCATGAAAAGCAGAGCATACGCACCTTGGATCATGCTAATCGTCTTTTTCAATGCATCATCCAACCCTAAATCTATATTCCTAGCAATTAGATTGGCGATTACTTCAATGTCCAAATTAGTCTGAAAGATGGTACCAGTCTCTTCCAGTTCCTTTCTTAATGAATCGGAATTTGACAGCCGGCCATTATGAGCCAAAGCCATAGAGCCTTTCTTGTACTTAGTAACTAAAGGTTGGGCATTAGCGTACATTCTATCACCGGATGTTGTGTATCGTATATGTCCAATAGCTGCCTTCCCTCCACTTAAGGACGCCATAGTCTGATCATCAAATACATCGGTAACTAGGCCTATCCCTTTGTGGTAAATTATTCCATCCCCATCAGCAACTGCTATGCCTGCACTTTCCTGTCCACGGTGTTGAAGGGCATAAAGCCCAAAGTATGCTATATCCTGTACATCTAAACCATCTTGATCAAATATGCCAATCATGGTGTATTCCTCATTTCTTGTCTAAACTCTTTAAGAGTATCATGTCGTAACTACTAAAATTCTATTTACAAATTCATCGTTTGCTGGTAAGTCTCTATAAATCTTTTACTTCTTTTTGGATGAGTTCATCCTTTTCCACAACCTGCTCTGCCATTTCTTTTTTGTATTCCTTTAATCTCTCTTTCAGCTCATTAGAGCTTAAGGAAAGAATTTGAATGCTTAATAAGGCTGCGTTCTCAGCACCATCAATAGCAACTGTAGCTACCGGTATTCCCTTGGGCATTTGAACCATTGATAAAAGGGAATCCAATCCATCCATGGTGGAAGATTTTATTGGTAGACCAATAACAGGTAAAATAGTATAAGCCGCAATAACCCCTGCTAGGTGGGCTGCCTTACCTGCTGCGGCAATAATGACACCAAAGCCATTTGACTCTGCATTCCTAGCAAACTCCTCTGCCTGATAAGGTGTGCGATGAGCGGAAATAACACGAACTTCCGTTTCAATATCAAATTCCTTTAATATTTTAATACATTTCTTTAGAATGGGAAAATCAGAATCGCTACCCATGATGACTGCTACTTTTAATGCCTTTGCCATGAAGAATACCTCCAAATAGAAAATCCCAAATCGGGATAATATGAGTTTTATCTTACATTCTTAATATATCAAAGCCATATATGCTTGTCAATGAATTTGCGAACATTTTACTGATATAAATAATTAATGTTCGGGTTTTATAAAAATGTTTCAATTTCTTGTTTCATTTACGAATATTCTGATTATCTTTAGTATGAGCACATAACATCTTAGATAGTATGTTTATACTTCTTATGTGTTCGAAATAACTTAATAATTTATAAGCTATATGCTTATAAAAAATATAAAAAATGAAAGAGAGGTTACTACATGACGTATTTACAAATGCTATGGACATCCTTTTTCGAGTCACTACCCAATGTTTTTTCAGCAATACTTCTACTGATTCTCGCACTCATTGTTGCATATCTCGCAAAAAGGGTAGTCACAAAACTATTGAAAATGGTGAACGTTGACAAGTACACTGAAAAGATCGGACTAGCTGATGAGGCCACAGGAAGCTCGGTTGAATTTATTGGGAAGCTGGCATTCCTAATAGTCTTCCTCCTATTCCTACCAGGGGTACTTGACAAACTGGGAATGCAAAATGTATCTGCACCCATTACCTCTATGGTTTCACAATTCCTGAACTATATCCCCAATATATTAGCTGCAATAGTAATCCTAGTAGTTGGATTATTTATAGCAAAGCTAATTCGGCAATTGCTTACCCCAATACTTAAAAGACTAAATGTAGATAAGATTCAAGAAAAAGCTGGTATCTCCACAACGGAAAATACCACAGTCTCTTCTGTAATTTCCTATTTGGTATATGTATTAATTCTAATTCCAGTTATCATAGCCGCTCTGCAGGTTCTTAACATTTCAGCAATATCTGAGCCCGCTATTGCTATGCTAGATAAAATTATACTGTTCTTACCTAATATATTTGTTGCTATTGCCATTATTATCATCGGTTTGTTTGTCTCTAAAATCGCAGGCAAGTTATTAACTGAAATTTTAGCAGGCGTTGGCACAGATAGATTATTGGAAAAGCTTGTCCCTGAAGATAAG
>LFRM01376329.1_pt1 | contig 15489 bp, 15 predicted proteins | sample 618341 | NCBI WGS metagenome assembly LFRM01 (sample SAMN03654438, study PRJNA283298) | anaerobic digester metagenome | isolation source: pool of bioreactors CSTR01a, CSTR02a, and CSTR03a thermophilic anaerobic... | place: Denmark: Kgs. Lyngby | collected 2014-05-21 | reverse complement strand
ACACCGCCCCCACGCCAGTTGTACAGACCAAACTCACGTAAGTTCGGGATGCCTGACATCAGCTTGGCACGGTACGCAAAAGGCTCGGTCCCGCCCGCTTCTTCTTCGGTGATCATGCGGCCTTTACCCAGCTGTTTCAGGGCTCCGGTGACAATATTCCAGTTCACTTCAACCTGTTCTTTAGTGCCGTAGAGTGCGCAATACACATTCCATGCACCGAGCTTTTTGTCTTTCTGGATTTGTTTGAGAATCGCATCCGAAGTGGCACCGGGTTCAGTTGTGTAATCTGAGCGGCGCACACCTGCAGTCGAAGCTTCCCACAACACACCCGCAATCACGATGGAGTTAGGAATCACTTGAGCAATACGCAAAGGACGAATAAATTCTACAATTTCAGAAATATCAGATTCTTCATCAAACTGAATTTCAAACGGCTTAATCACCGGCGGCTTAGGCATCAACCAAAAGCCCATTTTAGTGCAAATACCATAGTTGGCTTGGGTAAACATACCGTCTAAAGTTGGACCGTAGCCCCACTTAAACACTTGCCATGCATTATCGCCTTCCACCCCACCCATACCAGTGCGATAGATTTCGCCATTGGCTAACACCAACTCCATACCACACTGCATCAAGAAGTGCTCACCATAAGGTGTATAGCCAACACCACGATCCATGGTGTTACCTAAAGGTCCGGCAATCGCTGAAGGTGCTGAAAAAGACAGCATCAAGGGAATATTGTTGTCTTCTAAATAATCATACAGCTGCTGATAAGTCACACCCGGCTCAACCAAAGCTGTACCAAGATCAGCATCAACGTGCAGAATCTTATTCATTTTTTGCAGATCAAGAATAATCTGCCCACGGTGATGTGGTGCTGCAGAACCGTAGCCAAAGTTACGACCAGTGGATATGGTCCACACTGGAATCTTGTATTTATTACAGATCGCAACAACACCCTGCACTTGCTCAACGGTGGTGGCAGTGACTGCGGCTGAAGGTGCGTGTGCAGCATCTTCAACAGGCATCATAATTTTGTTGTAAGGCTTGAGCTGAGCTTCTTCGGTCAAGACATTGTCATTGCCCAATAAGCTGCGAAACTCGCTGATCGCCTTATCGAAGTCGGCTTGGGTAATGCCTTTTGGCAATACTTTATTATTTTGTGTAGTCATGAGTTAAGAATCCTTCAGGTTTCAATCGAAAACGAAACAAAGTGGCCGTCAACGGCAGCAGTCTGGGTCGGTGGCGTCGTGCGTAAATAGCGACGATTGGGCTCAGCTGAAGCCAGCGCAAAACCCAAAGAAGCGGCCCAATCACTGCCGGCGGACAAAGTCTGCTCAGTCATCGCCGCAGGACGGCTGCAGCTGTGTGCATGCTCAGCAAATTGCGTGATGCAATTGGCATGTTGCGTGGTCGCAGAAATACAGTGACGTGACGTGCCATTGAGCGTGGCGTGCTGCCCCATCCAATGCACTCGTGCACCAGTACTGCGCGCGATATCTAACAGCAACATTCCGCTGGCATCGTCCACTAAGCCTAAAATTCGCTCACCTTTAGAGTGCTGTAAACGCTGAGCAAATGAACTGATAAAGTCTATCTCATGCTCAGCCTGCAGCACTGTCAGCTGCCCCGCACTGGGGTTGGCTTTGACGCCAGCTATAAATGCTGTGTGCGCGTTTTTATCACTGACTAACAGCACAACAGGTTTGCGCGTCGTCGCAGAACTGACCTGCGCTGCTGCGGCTAAACCTGCTTGACTTAACGCCAGAGCAGCACCACCTAAAGCCATACCTTTTAATACAGAACGACGTTCAATACTCATAATTACTCCTTGCTTGCAGCAGGCAGTTCATGAATATATTGACTGACTTGCGCTAAGGCTTTGTCATCAACAAACGAAGCTGCGAATGCAGGCATAGCACGAAAGCCATTACGAACAATCGCAGTAATGTAAGCGGGGTTGAGGTTGCGGCCTGACAACACAGGTCCAATATCACCATCAGTTTCATGACAATGGCCACAGACTTTTGCATACACTTGTTCGCCATCTTTAAAACGGCTCTCACTGTTTGCGTAAGTCGCTGCACTGGCTAGTAGCACAGGCACAACCAAGCTTTTTAACACCAAGGACTTTATCTTCACAGACATAATGGAGTTTCCTTTATTTTTATTAGAGCAATTAAAATGGATACTGACGCGGCGTATGCTGCACAGTAATCCAATGATCACGGGTAAATTCCTGAATGGCCCACTCGCCATTAAAGCGCCCTAGACCTGAGCCTTTCTCACCACCAAAGGCAGCGTTTGGTGCATCGTTGACTGGCATATCATTGATATGCGTCATACCTGCTTGAACACCCTGTGCAAAACGTACACCACGCTCCAAGCTGGCAGTAAATATCGCACTGGATAAGCCATAATCACTTTGGTTAGCCAGCTCTAAAGCATGCTGCTCATCTCTGGCACTTTGAATACCGACTAAGGGGCCAAAAATTTCTTCGCGTGCAATATCCATATCCGCAGTCACGTTACCAAACACATGCGGCGGCAATACATTACCTTGCGGCTCACCACCCACTAAAACAGTGGCACCTTCTTGTTTCGCTGTTTCAATTTTGTGCAGCAGGCCCGCTAGTTGTTTAGGGTTAATCACTGGACCAACAACGGTATCGGCAAAGCTTGGATCGCCATATTTAAGGGCACTGACACGCTCAACATAACGACGCGTAAACTCTTCGAGCAGTGGTTGCTCAACAATGATGCGATTAATCGCCATGCAGATTTGACCTTGGTGTAAGAACTTACCCACCACTGCCGCATTAACTGCTTGCTCAACATCCGCATCAGCAAGTACCACGAACGGGCTATTACCGCCCAGCTCAAGCGCCACATGCTTCAAATGCTGACTACCACAAGCGATACGCCCAATATTGAGACCCACTTGGGTTGATCCCGTAAAGGAAATAAAACCAGGAATCGGATGCGCGACAAAAGCATCACCAATTTCCGCACCTGAACCCACCACTACACTCAAAACACCTGCCGGCAGACCCGCTTCAGCAAAAATATGCGCCAGCAATAAGCCACCGGTCACTGGAGTATCACTGGCAGGTTTAATCACTACCGCGTTACCCAAAGCTAAAGCCGGAGCCACTGAGCGCTGTGATAAGTGCAAAGGGAAGTTCCATGGGCTGATCACACCGACCACACCAATGGGCTTGCGATAGACACGGCTTTCTTTGCCTGGAATATCGTTGGGTAAAATGCAGCCTTGTACACGGCTTGGAAAACTAGCAGCTTCGAGCGTAATGCCGCGTGCAGCACCCCACTCAATTTGCGCTTTAATGCGCGTACTACCTGACTCTTTGATCAACCAGTCGATGATCTCTTCACGACGCTGATCGAAAATCTCCACGGCTTTTAGTAACACTGCAGCACGTGCAGCAGGCCCCATAGCCGCCCAACCAACTTGCGCATCACGTGCAGCAACAAAAGCCTGCTCCATGTCGTCTTTAGTCGCTAAATTGAGTTTCAACAACTCTTCACCCGTATAAGGGTTTAATACTGGTAATTGAGTTTGCGAACTACCTGAGCGCCATTGCCCAGCAAGCGGCTGCAACTCAAGATTCTGATAGGGAGTGGTTGTCATAACACAGGGTCCTTTATTGAAATTCAGGTCTATCTTGCGCTCTCATTAAACGTTTTTGTATCGAGCGTAGATTGATTCACATACGGATATAGCTTGAGGCTAATTGCTAATAACAGTTATGAAAAATGAAACTTTCGACATTAGGTATATCAAAAACGATATACACTTTTTTTAAAAAAAAGAATAAACAGCATAGAAACTGCCTACCAGCGGCACAAAAATACTCAACGCTCCTGGGCCTATTCTTCACTGACATACAGTGAGCCAGTCAATGCAAAAAATGTATCGGCATCGATAATAAGTAAAAAAATCACGTGCACACACACCTTTACGAGCTCAATCCACAGCACACATACGCCAGAAAACCTTAATTCATTCCTTTTTTGATATAGCAAATTGATAAAACATCATTTTACATATCAAATAATTTAAGCAAGATTGAGTCTAACTATTTTGCAGCAGGTGAAGGCAAACACTATGATTCAGACCATGACCGTTAACGGCGTCATGCTTCATTATCAATTAGAAGGCCCGCAACATTTACCATTAATGGTCTTCTCCAATTCTTTAGGCACGGACTTACGCGTTTGGGAGCCATTATTAGCATTTCTGGCACCCCACTATCGCTTTCTGCGTTACGACAAACGCGGTCACGGCTTATCAACATGCCCGCCTGCGCCTTACCAACTCAATGACCACATCAATGATCTGATTGGCTTACTCGATGCTCTTAACATCGAGCAAGTGACATTATGTGGCTTATCCGTCGGCGGCATGATTGTGCAAGGTGTTGCCGCGCAACGCCCTGAATTGGTCAGCAATTTAATTCTATGTGATACCGCACATAAGATTGGTCCAGCACAAGGCTGGGAAGATCGTATCAATACCGTACGTGAGCACGGCTTAGAGCATATTGCTGATGCTGTGATGGAGCGCTGGTTTGCTGCTGAATTTAGCGAGCAACGCCCCAATGACTTAATCGCATGGCGCAATATGATGGCACGCACACCACTGGAAGGTTATGTGGGCACCTGTGCGGCAATTCGCGACGCTGACTTAACTGACAGTACTGCTAAGCTCACTCAACCGACCTTATGTATAGTGGGTGATCAAGACGGTGCTACGCCACCTGCTTTGGTTGAAAGCACTGCAGCGCTTATCTCTAACAGCCAGTTTGTTGTGATTAAAGGCGCGGGACATTTACCCAGCGTTGAGCAACCTCAGCAACTGGCAGCGGCCATGCTAGCGTTTTTGCAGCCCCATACGTTGCAATCAAACCGTTTTGCTCAAGGTATGAAAACGCGCCGCTCAGTACTGGGTAATGCCCACGTTGACCGTGCTACTGCGAACAAAACTGAATTTGATGAGCCCTTCCAAACCTTTATTACTGAAGGTGCTTGGGGTTCAGTCTGGAGCCGCCCGGGCTTGAGTAAGCGTGACCGCAGCCTGCTGACCATTGCATTGATGGCCGCCCTGCATCATGAAGAAGAGCTGGCGATGCATATTCGTGCCACTCGCAATACCGGCGCAAGTAAGCAGGAAGTTCAAGAAACCCTACTGCATTTAGCGGTGTATGCCGGTGTTCCTTTCTCCAATGTTGCGTTTCGTATTGCTAAAGAAGTCTACAACGAACTCGAATCTCAAGAGGTACAATCCTAATGTCTAAACTCACGCCAAGAGACTGGGACAGCCATGCTGCCTTTATCTCTCCCGAATACAAATCATCGACTTTGCGCGGTGTTTCACAAAGTCTGGTCAAAATCGATCCAGAGCTGGCTGAATTAACCGGCCCGGCTTTTGGCCAAGAAGTGCTTGGACCACTGGATCACGACTTAACCAAGAACGGTCAAGTCAATGGTGAGCCGATTGGCGAACGTATTATCGTCACCGGTACCGTATTTGATGAGTTTGGTCAGCCTGTACCTAACACTCTGATTGAAATCTGGCAGGCCAACGCAGCCGGTCGTTATGTGCACAAGCGTGATCAGCATGACGCACCGATCGACCCAAACTTTTTAGGTGCAGGCCGCTGCTTAACCGATGAGAACGGCAATTATAAGTTCTACACCATCAAGCCTGGTGCCTACCCTTGGGGTAACCACCCGAACGCCTGGCGTCCTAACCACATTCACTTGTCATTACTAGGCCCGTGCATCAGCAGCCGTATCGTGACGCAAATGTATTTCCCTGGCGATCCATTGCTGCCATACGATCCTATTTACATCGCCACACCTGAACAAGCCCGCGAGCGTTTAGTCAGTGAGTTTTCATTGGATGTCACCGAAGACGGTTTTGCGCTGGGTTATATCTTTAACATCGTTGTTCGTGGCGTTAACGCTACCCCTGCGGAGGCTTAAAACATGACTTTCAAGCAAACTCCTTCACAAACAGTTGGCCCCTACTTCGCTTACGGCTTAACGGCGCAGCAGTACAGTTACGGCAATACGCAAATTGCCGACCATCAGTTAGTAAAAGGTGATATTGACGGCGAACGTATCCGCATCACTGGCAAAGTATTTGATGGTAACGGTGATGCCGTTGATGATGCGCTGATTGAAATCTGGCAAGCCAATGCGGCGGGCCGTTTTAATCACCCGCTAGATCAACGCAGCAACCGTGCGCTAGATACAGAGTTCCTCGGTTACGGCCGTTGTGGTACTGGTACGCGCAGCGATCTAAGCTTTAGCTTTGACACCATCAAGCCAGGTTCAGCACAAGCAGGTCATGCGCCCTTCATCACTGTCGTAGTGATGATGCGTGGTTTATTAAGCCATGCTTTCACACGCATCTATTTCTCTGATGAAACCAGTGCCAACCCAACTGATCCTGTTCTGAGCAAGATCTGTGCATCACGCCAAAGCACGTTAATTGCACAGCGTAAAGAAACGGGTACTGGCCCTGAATATCACTTTGATATTCATATGCAAGGTCCTCAAGAAACCGTGTTCTTCGACGTATAAAGGATAGTCTAATGGCCAAGTTTGTATCTCTAAAAGATGCGGTTGCCGAGTACCTGCATGATGGTGATGTGGTGGCGATGGAAGGGTTTACTCACCTGATCCCTCACGCCGCTGGGCATGAAGTTATTCGCCAGCGAAAAAAGGACCTGACCTTGATTCGTATGACGCCTGACTTAGTCTACGATCAGCTGATTGGTAGCGGTTGCGCTAAAAAAGTGGTGTTTTCATGGGGTGGTAACCCAGGCGTGGGTTCATTGCGTCGCCTGCGTGACTCTTATGAAAACGGCTGGCCGCACAAAATTGAAATCGAAGAACACAGCCACGCAGCCATGGCTAGCGCCTATGAAGCCGGCGCAGCAGGTTTACCTTGCGCTATTTTCCGTGGCTACTTGGGCGCTGAATTAGCCGAAGTGAATCCCAACATCCGCTCTATTAAATGCCCGTTCACCAGCGAACATTTGGCCGCCGTGCCTGCGATTCGCCCAGATGTGACGATTATTCACGCACAAAAAGCCAACAAAAATGGTGATGTGTTAGTGGAAGGCATTATTGGTGTGCAAAAAGAAGCCGCCTTAGCCGCTAAGCGTGTGATTGTGACCGTAGAAGAAGTAGTAGATAACTTCGATGACGTGCACACCAATGCATGTATTTTGCCCGCATGGACCATCACTGCCATTGCAACGGTACCCGGTGGTTCGCACCCGTCCTACGCGCTGGGTTATTACCCGCGTGACAATGCGTTCTACAAAAACTGGGATGCGATTGCGGCTGACCGCGATGCCTTCACCGCTTGGATCAAAGCCAACGTACTTGAAGTCGGTCCAGAAGTGTTTGCACAAAAAGTTAAATGGCTGGAGAAATAACATGAGCTATACCCCAACTGAAATTATGACAGTGGTTGCTTCGCGCGCTGTACGTAATGATGACGTTTGCTTTGTTGGTATAGGCATGCCCTCTGCCGCATGTAATCTTGCACGCCTGACCCATGCTCCGGGTGTTACCTTGATTTATGAATCAGGCACGATCGGCACCAAACCTGATGTACTACCGCTGTCGATTGGTGATGGCGAGTTGTGCGAAACCGCAGTCACTACCGTATCAGTGCCAGAAATGTTCCGTTACTGGTTGCAAGGTGGGCGTATTTCTGTGGGCTTTTTGGGCGCAGCGCAACTGGATAAGTTTGGCAATATCAATACCACAGTGGTCGGTGATTATGATAACCCTAAGGTGCGCCTACCCGGCGGTGGCGGTGCTCCAGAGATCGCTACTTCGTGCGGCGAAATCTTCTTGGTGATGAAGCAATCTAAGCGTGGTTTTGTTGAGAAAGTCGACTTTATCACCTCTCTTGGCCATGGCAAAACCGGTAAAGAGCGTGAAGAACTAGGCATCAAAACCAAAGGCCCCAGCAAGCTAATTACCGACCTGTGCGTGATGGAAACTGATCCTGACACTAAAGAATTTATCGTGACCTCGATTCACCCAGGTGTGACTCGTGAGCAGATTCAAGATAATACCGGCTGGACTGTGACCTATGCACCAACAGTCACACAAACCAGTGTACCCACTGAACTTGAGCTATCGGTGCTACGTGATCTTAACGAGCGCACTGAGCGCACCCACGCAGGCGAATGAGGAATACTATGAGCAACGCTTATATTTGTGACTATGTTCGTACTCCGATTGGTCGTTACGCCGGTTCTTTGTCATCAGTGCGTGCGGATGATTTGGGCGCAGTCCCGCTCAAAGCTTTACTAGAACGCAACCCAGGTTTAGACCCAGCAGCAATTGATGATGTGATTTTCGGCTGCGCCAACCAAGCCGGTGAAGACAACCGTAACGTGGCACGCATGTCGCTCTTGCTGGCGGGCTACCCTGTTAGCGTGACCGGCACCACCATCAACCGCCTGTGTGGTTCGAGTATGGATGCGATTATCACGGCGGCGCGTGCGATTAAAGCAGGCGAAGCACAAGTGATTATTGCCGGTGGCACGGAAAGCATGAGTCGCGCCCCCTTTGTGATGCCCAAAGCTACAGCTGCCTTTACTCGCAGCAATGAGGTATACGACACCACCATTGGCTGGCGTTTTGTAAACCCGCAAATGGCCGCGCTATATGGCGTAGAATCCATGCCAGAAACCGGTGAAAACGTTGCACTAGATTTTAATATCAGCCGTGCCGATCAAGATGCTTTTGCCTTACGCTCACAACTGCGTGCGCAGCAGGCTCAAGCGGCGGGCGTCTTTGCTGAAGAAATTGTTCCTGTGACTATTCCTCAGCGTCGCGGTGATGCTGTACTTGTCGATACCGATGAGCACCCACGAGCAGGATCAACCATCGAAGCGCTGACCAAGCTCAAAGCCTTGGACGGTAAAGGCTCAGTCACAGCCGGTAACGCATCAGGGGTGAATGACGGCTCGGCTGCGTTGATTATTGCTTCAGCAGAAGCAGTGAAAAAGTACGGCTTACGCCCTATCGCTAAGATTTTGGGTGGTGCCACTGCAGGTTTAGAACCGCGTATTATGGGCTTTGGTCCTGTGCCTGCCTGCAAAAAACTCTGTGCGCGTCTAGGTATGAGCATTGAGCAGTTTGATGTGATTGAGCTCAACGAAGCTTTTGCCTCACAAGCACTAGCTAGCCTGCGTGATTTAGGTCTAGCCGACGATGCAGAACACGTGAACCCCAATGGTGGTGCGATTGCTTTAGGTCACCCGCTGGGTGCATCCGGCGCACGCATTGCCGGTACTGCTGCACTGGAACTCAAGCGTCGTGGCAAGCGTTATGCTTTAGCCTGCATGTGCATTGGCGTGGGACAAGGTATTGCGATTGCACTGGAAGCGGTTGATACAGTGGACTGACTATTGAGTGTGGACGACACGCAACTACTACCCTCACCTTTTTCATCGTTACGAGCTGGATCAATCCGCTGCAATGGTGAAAAAGGTGTTGTTGTTTAAGCTTTAATTTAATGTCTAGTGACTGCGAGGACGCTATGTTGACGATTTCTCCCTTTGATTCAGCCCTGTACAGCACCCTGTTATCTGATAAGGAGGCAGGCCTCTATCTGGGTGATGACGCGCAAATTCGCGCCATGTTGCAGGTTGAAGCGCAGCTGGCCCTCGCCCAAGCCGAGTGTGGTTTAATCCCTGCAGATGCCGCCCAAGCCATTGCTCAGGCCGCCGCCACTGTGCAAATAACCGCCACATCTTTAGCCGTCGATACCGGCACGGCAGGTGTACCGGTTCCGGCGCTGGTGCAAGCATTAAAACATGCACTCCCCAAAGAATATGCTCGCTGGGTGCACTTTGGTGCCACCAGCCAAGATATTGTCGATACCGCTTTAGTGCTCAATTGCCGTGAACTACTCACGCTTTACACAACCCGCTTAAACCAAGTGATTGGGCAGCTTGTGGAATTGGCTAGCGCACACCGCAACACCCTAACCGCAGGACGTACGCGCACCCAGCAAGCAGTGCCGATGTGTTTTGGCTTAAAAGTTGCCAATTGGCTGGCGCCTTTATTACGCCAGCAACAACGCCTAACAGAGCTCAAACCGCGCTTACTGAAGCTGCAATTAGCTGGTGCGGTGGGTACTTTATCCGCCATGCAAGATCACGCTGTAGCTATTACTGCAGCTCTAGCGCAGCGTCTTGATTTAGCTGTGGGCCAAAACTGGCACACGCAACGCGATAGTATTGTGGAACTGGCCAATTGGTTGGCGATGACCACAGGACTGCTGGGTAAAATGGGCCAGGATTGGTTGCTCCTGGGACAAACAGAAGTGGGTGAAGTCACCTTTACCAATGGTGGTGGCTCATCTACCATGCCGCAAAAATGCAATCCGGTCAGTGCCGAACTGTTAGTCACGCTCGCCCGTCATAATGCTGGGCAAGTTGGGCAAATGCACCAAGCCATGCTGCATGAGCATGAACGTAGTGGTAGTGCTTGGACATTAGAGTGGTTGGTGTTACCTAGCATGCTGATGGCTACTGCTGTAGCACTGCATCACAGCAGCGATGCGCTGGCTCACTTCCAAGTTAATACCGAAAAAATGCAAGCCAATCTTGGCTTATATAATGGAGTGATTTATGCCGAAGCCGCGACTTTCGCTTTGACGGACAGTATGCCGCGCGATAAAGCCAGTGCCTTAGTAAAAGATGCGTGTTTACAAGCACTCAGTGGTGAGCGCCACTTACTCGAATTGATTCACGAACACAGCGGGATTGAGCTGAATTTGGCCCAACTGCAACAACGCCTCTTGGCAGGTGGTGCCACACAAAACTGGCTGAATGGTATCTTACTCGCCGCCCGTACAGCCTAAGACTTTAGCGCTGAAACCCAACTTATGCAGTACTAGGTTTCAGCAAACCTCACCCGCACACCACTGCACCCACTTGAACTCACTCAACACGCTCAGCTCTAAGCTGAACAAAGAGCCTGACATGCTAGCTATTGTTTCAATCACTACACCTATTTTTTTACTGATTGCTCTGGGTTACCTCGCTGTGCGCTGGCGAATTTTGCCTTATGAGGCCATTCCGGGTTTAGGGCGATTTGTGCTGTACTTCGCCATGCCGGGCTTGATTCTACATACCTTGAGTTCCATGGAATTTGATCAGGTGCTCGACTTTAGCTTTATTTTTGCCTATGGCTTGGGCTCATTACTCATGCTGGGTTTAGGCTTACTGATCAGCCTGAAAGTGTTTAAAAACGAGCCCGTACTTGCATCGCTCAAGGCCATGGGCGTGTCGATGTCCAATACGCCTTACTTTGGTTTTCCAGTACTGCTGCAAGTGGTCGGTGGCACTGCAGCGCAAGCCTTTTCCATGGCCTTACTGGTCGAAACCATCTTAATTATTCCGCTGTGCATCGCCTTACTGGAATACAACTCCTCGCGCGGCACAGGGACCTCATTGGGCCGTGTCTTAATTGACCTGCACAAACGCATGCTGAGCAACCCACTACTCATTGCTATTATCGCGGGTATGCTCATTTCTGCTTTGGATGTCTCGCTACCTGATCCCATCAATACCACTTTAGAGATGCTTGGCCGCTCATCGGCAACCATTGCACTATTTATGATCGGTGCTTCTTTAGTGGACAGCCCCATGCGTGGCAAGCTTGGTGGCATCGCTCCGATGCTGCTTGGCAAGCTGATCGCTCACCCACTGATGGTGGCGCTCTTGATTTGGCTGCTCCCTCCCTTCAATCCTGATTTACAGCTGGCTGCAGTGCTGTTAGCCGCTATGCCCATGATGAGTATTTACCCTATTTTCGGCAGTCAATATGGCTATAGAAACTTTGCAACTAGCACTTTAATGCTTGCAACCATTTGCGCGTTTTTTACCATTTCAGCTATTTTGATATTTATACAGGCATGATTTCACCCTATGACTTATAGCTGTATTCATATCGAAAGCGATATAGCTTAGACCTGACTATTCATTATGACTCTGAAGTCGCTTGTTCTATATTTATGACCTAAGCCCATGAAAGCCATCGCTTCTCATTAGGTCATCCATTAGCTAGTACATAGACTGACAATTATAAGAATACTCAGGAGAAACACATGAATCCTAAGACAATGTCTGCAACCCCATTAAAAAAAAGCAGCCTAGCCTTAGCCTGCACCTGCGCGGTGCTCGCTGCCAGCGTACTGGTCAGCCCAACTGCACTGGCTGTCAATGGTCACTATGTACCTGGCATTGAAGGTATGGGCGGCCCGTCTTTACCTCCTCCGGGTAATTACTACCGTGGTTATTTGGTGCATTACGATATTGATAAGCTCACCACTGATAAAGGCAAGTCAGTACCGGGTAGCAACAAGGGCAAAGTCACAGCGCTAGCGCATCGTTTTATTCGTGTGACCGAGAAGAAGTTTTTAGGCGCTGATTATGCCTTTGAAGCCATTGTGCCGATGCAGCACACTTCGCTAGATTTTAAAGTCGCGGGCGTGAACAGCTCTAAATCAGGCGTGGGCGATATTTTTCTAGGCCCAGTGATTCTGGGTTGGCACGGACAACAATGGGATAGCGTATTTGCTGCAGGCATGTGGTTTGATACCGGCAGCACCTCAAAACCTGCATCACCGGGTTTAGGCTACAAGAGTTTGATGTTCACCTTAGGCGGCACTTACTATCTCGACGCACCTAAAAGCTGGTCGTTGTCTGCCCTATCCCGTTACGAAATTAACGGTAATAAAAAAGGCCTCGATCAAGGCGATAGTTTTTTAGTTGAGTGGGCTGCGGGCAAGCGTTTGGATAACGGTATTGAGCTGGGTGTAATTGGTTACGACGGCTGGCAACTCGAAAACAACCAAACGCAAAGCAAAGCAAAAATAGAAAAGCACGCTGTGGGCGTTGAGACTGGTTATTTCTGGGGCAACTTAGGCTTTGGCATGAAAGCCGCTTACCTCAACGAGTACAAAACCAAAAACAGCACTGAAGGTAACATCTTCCGTCTGCAATTTACTAAAGCATTTTAATGCATCCTCTGCTGGGCCGGTCAGCACCTGCCCGGCTTCAGTGCTGATATTCCCCCTGCTTACTCCTGCCCATCACCCAACTGGCTAATCCCGGCCTGCCTAAATGCATTGGGTGTGGAGCCGGTTAAACGCTTAAAAAAACGTGAAAAATACGCCTGCTCACTAAAGCCCAAGCGGTCTGAAATATTAGCTACAGTCATCACCGTATATAACAAACTACGTTTGGCCTCCAGTAATAAACGCTGATGAATAACTTGCAGCGCTGTTTGCTGGCACATTTCATGGCAAATGGCATTTAAACGCACTCCAGAAACGCCCAACAGGTGCGCATACTGTTGCACCGACCATTGTTCGTGGTAATGCATTTCCACTAAATTGGCAAAGCGCGAAAAATACATATGTCCCTTACTACGAAAATCAGCCGTGCTGCTTTGCTCAGTATTACGCCGCTGCAACCAGGTCAATAAAATCGTCACCCAGGATTCCAGCGCTAGTTCGCGTGCAGGGTGCGCGCTGTTAAACTCTTGCGCTAAAGAGTCGAACAAATAGTCCAAAAACGGTCGATCACGCCCCACATCTAAATTGACTGCTACAGCATTCGATACTAAGGACTTATTGATTCTTTTCTCAAAGCTTGAAACCACTGGCGAAGCAATCGTAAGTACGCAACCGCGCACATCACTGGAAAACCGAAAACCATGCACACACAAAGGTGTGACCCACTGTAGCACTCCGTCACTGTAAGTGCTCACTTCCCCTTCAATATTGAGCTCTGCATGCCCTTGCTGTACATAAAACAACTGATATAAATCGCTGTGTCGATGCGGCTTAATCTCCCAGCCATGCAAACTACTGCGTGAAGCGATGGACTCATAATGCAATAAGTCGGGTGTGCGCCAATGCGATTTTTCACCATAAAGCTTAAAAATAGGTATTTCAGCCACGGGGATTATCCTCAACAACGCAAGCTTATGAAAAGTCCAATTATAACTCGCTTTAATCCATGTTTGTTCTCTTGAATCTAATGAAAAATACAAGGTAGTAAAAACATCATATGACAAAGATATGTCATGGAGAAAAACATGAAAACCAAAATTGCCATTGTGGGTGCAGGTCCTTCCGGACTTTTATTAGGCCAGCTTTTACACAAAGCAGGCATTGACAACATTATTATTGAGCGCCAAACACCTGAGTATATTCTTGGCCGTATCCGTGCCGGTGTCTTGGAGCAAGGCACCGCTGATTTACTGCGTGAAGCAGGTGTCAGCGAGCGCATGGAAAAAGAAGGTTTAATCCATGACGGATTTGAGCTGGCCATTGGTGGCCGCCTTGAACACATCGACTTAAAAGAGCTTACTGGTGGTAAGACCGTCGTTGTTTACGGACAAACCGAGGTCACCCGTGACTTGATGAATGCGCGCAAGGCTTGCGGCGCACAAACCATCTATCAAGCTGACAACGTCGCTATTCATGATATGAAAAGTGCTGCGCCCTATATTACCTATGAAAAAGATGGTGTTGAGAAGCGTATTGACTGTGATTATATAGCCGGCTGTGATGGCTATCATGGTGTTTCACGCAAATCCATTCCAGCTGATGTATTAACTGAATACGAACGCGTCTACCCTTTTGGCTGGCTAGGTGTGCTGGCCGATACGCCGCCTGTGCATGACGAGTTGATCTATGCACAGCACGAACGTGGTTTTGCTTTGTGCAGTATGCGCTCGGCAACACGTACACGTTATTACGTGCAAGTGCCGATGACTGAGAAAGTTGAAGACTGGTCAGATGAGCGTTTTTGGGATGAATTGCGCAAGCGTATCCCTGCTGAGCAAGCAGCCAAACTGGTGACCGGCCCTTCAATTGAAAAGAGCATCGCACCATTGCGCAGTTTTGTCGTTGAGCCGATGCAATATGGCAATCTGTTTCTGTTGGGTGATGCTGCACACATTGTACCACCTACAGGCGCTAAAGGCCTGAACTTAGCAGCCAGTGATGTGAACACAATGTATCGTATTTTGTGCAAGGTCTATCAAGAAGGTCGCACTGACCTACTAGAAAAATACTCTGAGATTTGTTTGCGTCGTATTTGGAAAGCGGAGCGTTTTTCTTGGTGGTTAACCAGCATGTTGCATGATTTCCCCGAAAATGATGCCTTCACCAAGCGGATGCAGCAAACTGAATTGGAATATTTTGTTGGCTCAATCGCTGGACGCACCACAATCGCGGAAAACTATGTTGGCTTACCTTACGAAGCTGTGGAATAAGTACATTGTGACATGCTTGGATGTTTGACCTATACAGCCAACCGACCGTAAACACTTAGCAATACAGTGATTCCGGTCGCTCTTCAATAATAACAAAGGGATCGACTATGGGTATTGGTGGAATTAGCACAT
>LFRM01219533.1_pt1 | contig 15495 bp, 10 predicted proteins | sample 618341 | NCBI WGS metagenome assembly LFRM01 (sample SAMN03654438, study PRJNA283298) | anaerobic digester metagenome | isolation source: pool of bioreactors CSTR01a, CSTR02a, and CSTR03a thermophilic anaerobic... | place: Denmark: Kgs. Lyngby | collected 2014-05-21 | reverse complement strand
TATGCCCTTCGGAAAAGAAAGTGGCCACCTATTTTCTGGCACATATTGATGATGTATTTCACATGCCGATTGCATCACTGGCAAAAGCTGCTGGTGTGAGTCAAGTCTCATGGGTACGCTTTAGCAAAACGCTTGGATTCTATGGACTAAAGGATTTAAAAAAACAGCTATTTACCGAACTCAATGCGCAAAAAGACCCAAAACCAATTGCACAAGAGGCGCTATATGCTGATATATCAGGACATTCAAACGTCGAGCAAATGATCGACACGGTCAGAAATGGTAGTATTCAAGCGATTGAAGATACCATGAGATTGATTAATCCTGAACAAATTAAGGAAGTTGCTGGAAAGATCATCAGGGCGGATTCGGTGAAATTATTCGGTGTTGGTGCATCTGCACTCGTTGCGGAAGACCTGTATAACAAGCTGTTGCGGATTGGGATGAATGTGGTCAATTGCCGAGACTTTCATATTCAGCTGACCTATGCTGCTAATATGACGCAACGCGATGTTGGTATCTATTTCTCCCATTCGGGCAGGACGAAGGAGATCATCGAGTTAATCGAGATCGCACGCAAAACAGGCGCAACGTTAATCAGTGTAACCCAATATGGTCGGCTGCCGATTGTTTCGCTGGTTGATTATGCGCTATATACCTCCTGCCCAGAGGTCTATAGGCGAAGCGGAGCGATGAGCAGCCGTATTTCGCAATTGATACTCATCGATGTGCTTTATACTGCGGTAGCGCATCTGGATTATCATAGAGCAAAAGTACGGCTTGAAAATAGCTTTAATAGCTGCATACCTCACCGCGTGACAGGTGAATGATTATAAAGCCCTTGAGATATGGCCGTCAGCCTTTTCAAGGGCTTTTTTTGCTCCATCTTCGTCTGTGCCGAGCAGCAACATCACGATGGCTTGCTTGCATGAATAATCGCATTGCTCAAGCGCTTTTTTTGCAGTTGCCTCATCCGCATCTGTTGCGGTCATAACAATGGAGATGGCTCGCTGGACAAGCTTTTCGTTGGTTGCTTTCACGTCAACCATGAGATTCCCATATACTTTGCCAAGCTTAATCATCGCAGTTGTGGAGAGCATATTAAGCACCATTTTCTGTGCTGTGCCGCTCTTCATGCGGGTTGAGCCTGTGATGACCTCGGGACCTGTTTGAAGTGCAATGCAGACATCAACATACTTTGATAGCCCGCTGTTTTCGCATGAAGTAATGCCTATGGTTGGAGCGCCAAGTGAATGGGCATGGGCCATTGCACCAAGAACATAAGGCGTTCTTCCGCTGGCAGCAATGCCGACAACCGCATCATTGCTAGAAAAATCAATGGCTTTAAGATCTCTCATGCCGCCGTCAAAGTCATCCTCCGCACCCTCCATTGCATTGGTGAGTGCATCTATTCCACCCGCAATGATGCCATGTACAAGATGATCAGGCACGCCAAAGGTAGGCGGACATTCTGAGGCGTCCAGTACACCAAGCCTGCCTGATGTTCCTGCACCGCAATAGATCAACCTGCCGCCATTGTGAAGTTTTTCATAGATAGCATCGACTGCTTGTGCGATATGAGGCAATTCTTTTTCTACAGCAAAAGCAACTTGTTGATCCTCGCTATTGATGAGTTTGAGCATACCTAGGGTATTCTGACAATCAATTTTGGCGGTATTCGGATTTTGCATCTCTGTATCAATTGAATTTAACTGTACCATATCATAGCTCCTTTGTATTATCCTTTGACTGCACCGACAGTCATACCTTTGACAAAGTACTTTTGCAGGAAGGGATAAATCATGATAATGGGAAGAGTGGAGGTAACAATCACTGCGGATTTGAGCGAAATACCAATCGTGGATTTATCGCCAAAACCAGCTGCATCGCCAAGCATGGTTGTTCCGTTGACAATATTGCGAAGATAGAGCATCACGGGATATTGTCTGGAGTTGAGGTAGAGCAAACTATTGAACCAGTCATTCCAGAAGAAAACGGCGGTATATAGTCCGACAGTTGCAATAGACGCAGTGGAAAGGGGTAGAACGATTCTAAATAGTATACCAAAGTAATTGAGTCCGTCAATAAGAGCTGCCTCTTCAATTTCAGTTGGCAGTGTTTTAAAGAAGTTAACAAGGATAATCAGATTAAACTGATTGATTGCAAAAGGCAGGAGCATTGCCCATATGGTACCGGTCAATTGCAGGTTTGAGATAATCAGGAAGTTTGGAATTAAACCGCCAGAGAAAAACATGCTGATAATGACCATTTTCATAAAGAATGGCTGACCTTTGAGGAATGTTTTGGAGAGCGGGTAGGCAAATAGAATTGTCATCATGAGCGAGATAAAAGTACCAAATATTGTGTAGATAAAGGTATTCCCATAGGCACGGAAGAAGTTCGGATACGTGAATATTTGCGTATACGCACCAAGATTAAAGCCGACGGGAAAGAAACTTACCTGATTGTTTGTGATCGCTTTTGCATCGGAAAATGAGAGAGCAATCATGTACAAAAAAGGCAATAGACAGATAAGCAATGAACCGATCATCACAGCATATACGATGATGTCTAGTAAGAAACTGCCCGCACCACGCTTAATGGTTGTGCGTTCTTTAGTTGTTGTGACCATGTTACTTCCCTCCTTTAATAAATGCTATCGCCGGTTGTTTTGCGGCTAATGTAATTGCTTGATGTGACAAGGATAATGCCGATGATACCGCTGAAAAGACCAATTGCGGTTGCGTAGGAATAGTTTTGATTGGCAAGACCAACACGGTATACCAGTGTATCAATGATGTCGGATACGGAAGAATTGGAAGGGGTGTACATGAGCAGCACCTTTTCAAATCCCAGCGAGAGCAGACGTCCAACATTCAAAATGAACATGACCATAATGGTGGGCATGATGGACGGGATGGTTACGTATCTGATCTGCTGAAAACGCGATGCACCATCGATTTTAGCGGCCTCAAACAAGTCATTGGAGATAGAGGTGATTGCGGCTAGATAGATAATCGCTGTCCAGCCCGTGAACTGCCATGTGTCGGTTAATACATAGAGCAGGCGGAAATATTGTGGTTCATTCATAAAGTAAATGGGTGTCATGCCGAATGTGTTTTTTAAAAACATATTAAGCAGTCCTGATGAAGGGGATAGAATTTCGCTCATCATGGCAATCACAACAACGGTTGACACGAAGCGGGGCATATAGCTCACGGTTTGCACTAGCTTTTTAAAGCGTAGATGCCTGACCTCGTTGAGCATGATTGCAAATATAATTGGAATGGGGAAGTTGATCAGCAGATTTAACAGAGATATTGTGAGCGTATTGCGAAAAGCTTGCCAAAATGCTCGATCACCCATGAATTTCTCAAAGTAACGGAAGCCAACCCATTCTGTTCCAAATGGACCAAGACCGGGACGATAGCGCCTGAATGCCAGTACGTTACCAAGCATGGGAACATACTTAAAGATGATAAAGTAGATAACAGGGAGCGTCAGCATGGCATATAATTGCCAATATCGCTTAAAATGTGAAGAAAACGATTCTTTTTTAAAAACTGAAATTGAATCTGCAGATGGGTTGTTTTTACGACTTTGTCCCATACAGACACCTCCTTTGATGTGGCGATGAATAACAAAAGCCGCACCACGGTAACCCATGGTGCGGCCCGCTTCATTCATCTGATACTTTTAGATATACGTGCCGCATAGAGAGGGATTGCTTATTTTGCGAGATTGTCGTTGTAGATCGCGCAGAATTCTTCAATGCCCTTGCTTTGCATTTCAGCAACATATTCGTCCCAATCGGTTTCGATGGACTTTTTGCCAGTTAAGAATGCATCATTCCATACTTCCCAAGAATCGCTTAGGGGTGTTTGGAGCATGCCAGCATCTTCAGCGGTCAAATCATCAAACATGGGGGTTGGGGGGATCGCCTGGATGACGCCATCCATTGCAGCAACAGCTGCGTTGATCTCGGAATAGTTTGCATCATACTTGGTCATTTCGCGTGCATTGTACCATACCATCTGGGTTACATCACTGCCGCAGCCATACTTAACCTGTAGTGTCTTGTAGACGCCGTCAGGAGAATTGACCAGTTCATCAGAGTAGCTAACAACGCCAGCTTCTTCGGTATATGTTACGCCGTCAACACCAAGGCACCAAACTTTAGCTGCTTCTTCAGAGAAGAATGCATTGTCGATTGCACGAACAACTTGCTCGAAATCATCGCGCTCAGCTGTTTTGGTGGGGATGAGGATACCAGAGCCTGTGGAGCTCTTGGGTTGGTGATGTGCGCCTGCTGTTCCTTCTAGGCAGGGATACATGTTCAGGTTGATTCCTTCGATCTCAGAAGCTGCTTCTGCGCCGCCGATTTGATCGTAGTATGCATAGGTTGCCATTGCAGAGCCGTTCGCCATCTTCTGGGTCCAGCGATCGCCATCAATGGGATCAGCCATTTCAGGATCAAGCAGACCTTCAGCATATAGCTTTGCGAAGAAGGAGATGTATGCTCTGTACTCATCGCTGGTTGCGCCTTCGAAGTACTCTTTGGTCTCGTAATTCCAGCTCAATGTGTTTGTGCCGGATGCACCGTTCTTACCAAGACTAATGCCATAGGAAGGCATTGTCATACGATAAAGAACGCGGGGGCCAGCTAGAATGGTCAGAGGATAGGAGTCCGGATAATCTGCTTTGTAAGCCTTTAGGATTTCATAAAGGTCATCAAAGGTCTTCGGAGCATCCAAGCCCTTGGTCTCTAGATAGTCCTGACGAAGAATAAGGCCGCCATCATAGAAAGGAATGTCTGTCAAGGAAGGCAGATAATAAAGCTTGCCATCGCTAAGCTTTAGTGCATCAATGCTGTCCTGAAGGCCAAACTCTTCAACGCGTGCGTTGAAATTAGGGGTCCAGTCACTGTAGTCACTAAGTGGTGCCAATACGCCATTGAGCGCCAATGAAGCATTTTCGCCCTTGGTGCTTTGATACAGGATAACATCGGGTAGTGTATTGCCGCCGACGTTTAGTGCGGTTGATACTTTGGTTGCGTAGTCAGCAATCGGGATGACCTCGAACTCAAAGTCGATATTGTACATTTCTTCAATAGTTTGAACAGTGAGCCAGTCCTCCTGGAAGGGGAGTGTTGCGTTATCGGAGTAGTACAAGGAAATCTTGATCGGTTCACTTGCTTGTGCCATAGCAGGAATGGAAGCAAAGGTTAGTAGCATGCTTAGAGCCAGCAGCATTGAGAGTAGTTTTTTCACGATGGAACCTCCTTCAATTTTTAAATAACGCTCGTTTGGTCGCAAAGCGGATGAATGTTACGTGAATCTGCTTTTTCTGCGAACCATTGTTTCATCTGAAGCGTAGCATTGTTTCACTGTAGAGTCAAGCAGTGAAAATGAAAAAGTCGTTATATACAAAATGCTTACACAAAAACTATGCACAGTGAACTATATATGAAAATAACGCCACGAAAAGATGGTCGTAATATGGCAACTATGTATATTGTTTCTGAAACTTGATAAAGCTGTTTCACTATAAAATAATCAAAAAACATGCTTGCCTTCATGTGTAAAAATGAAAGCAAGCATGCTTCAATATTATATAAACGAATCGATTGCAACCTCGTTAATCAGCCAACTGTTGGTGATGGGATTGCGTGTCAGCGGATGATGGTCAACCCAGCACAGTGTTTTGGCACCGTATAAAAGTGCAACGCCGCGGCGCACATCTTCACCGAGGGGATTGGATTTGGCAAGCTTCCTTTTTGCGTTGCTAAGGAGACCATCCTTGATGACTAAGCTTGGAGGCAGACGTCCGGCGTTTGTAGAAAGCCGATCCCTGACCAAGGCATCACGCAAATGATCTTCTTCAATTCCATCGAGTGCTAAAAGATGTCTTTTTAGGAATATTGTGAATTCATCAAGAGAAATACCACTTCCTACTTTAGCCCCATATGCGCCGTGCCCAAGGCTCATATACAAGTCAAACGGCGTGAGCTTTGCTGCGCTGAGTGCATACTGCGCTGTATGGCGAAAACGACCGCTGTTGTATATACGATCAACCATATCCTCAAAATAGTGAAGAATTCGAAATTCATTATTTGATATCCATGGAGTGGAAGTAACCTCATAAGGGGGATTGGCGCTGTACTCACAAGGGTAGTTTTGTGGTTCGCTGCGCATAGCACTTCCATGCAACAGCTTCAAAAAGCCAACTTGCAGCATTTGCGCTTTGAGTGCATAGGCAGTGTTAAAGCTATCAGAAAAAATTGTCATATCCTCATAAGGCAAACCCACAATCAAATCAATGTGAATGTGCATGTTGTTCATCGCCATCAATCGGCGAATATTTGCCTTTAGAATGGTGGTATTGGTTTTTCGTTTAACAGCTTCCAGTGTTTTTTCACAGAAGGACTGCATTCCGATTTCGAGCTGAACAGCGCCAACTGGCATCTTCTCAAGCAGCACAAATGTTTCTTCGCGAAGAATATCTCCTGCGATTTCAAAGTGAAAACAAGTGCCGCTGGGGAGCTCGTCTCCATAATGATCCAGAATAAACTGCAATATTTTATTGGCATGCACGGCATTGGCATTAAAGGTTCGATCTACAAACTTGATGGTTCTTGCACCGCTGTTGGCAATGCGGATTAAGTCCTTAAAAACAGACTCAAGTGGAAAGAAGCGCGGTGAGCCGCATCGTCCTGAAAGGCAGAATGCGCAGCTGTACGGACAACCGCGGCTCGTTTCAATGTAAGCGATACGCTTCTGAATAGCTTCTGCATATCCAGCGTCCATGGGCGAGGGAACATTCTCATTTAGCACGCATTCCTCACTTGTATAGATGCTGCCATCATGTCTGTGACCGCATAATCCTGCGATGGTGTTTCTTGCGTCTTCTTGTAATGGCTGAGCATCATTCTGCGATAGTATCGCTGCGGCAAATGCAGGGAAGCTCGTTTCGCCTTCGCCGGCAAGAATATAGTCGATTTGAGCATGCCTTTCTAAAACATCATAAGCGCAGTAACTGACCTCCGGCCCGCCAAGTACGATGATGAGATCAGGCAGTGCCTTTTTCAGTTCGGTGCATAATGCAAGCGTCATCTGAATATTCCATAAATAGCACGAAAAACCGATGATGCTAGGCGTGGTTTCGATGATTCTGGTAAATATATCGTTTGGCGACTCATTAATTGTCGCTTCTACAACTTTGACTTGATCATAAAGCGCAGGCTGATATGCCTTTACGCCTGCTGCCAGACACCATGGAGCAGGTGAGGCATGGACATGCTTTGCATTGAGAACACATAGTATGATAGAACCTTCCACAATAGTTCTCCTTCTTAATATGAATTGACCAGAGCAGATAAATCGCTGCTAATCAATTCATTATCTCACGGAAAAACCAAATGTGCAACCGAATCGCATACTGCGCATCGCAGAAATTTCGTATCTCCTGCCCGTGAGCTTGGCTCGTCAGGCATGATGCTAAGCCTTGGTGCATACCATCTTTATATGCATATCTATGCAATAATATGGGGGAGTGCTATATGAAGAATCGAAACGTTGAAGGTGCAATTGCATGTGTTGGTGCAGTGATCGGTGCGGGTTTTGCATCTGGACGAGAAATCATGACTTTTTTCACACGTTTTGGTGTTCATTCATGGTGGCTGATATTGCTTGCTGCCTGCGTAATGATCATGCTTTGCAGCCTAACCATGCGAGCCGCAGGCAGTCAATGTACAGAAAATTGGTGCGGCATATTTAGCGGATATTCAAAAGTAAGTCGACATGGAAGCCAAGTATGTGCGATTGCATTAATGTCGATTACAGGCGGAGCAATGATCTCTGCGTCGGGTCATATGGTTGAATTGCTATGGACGTTTGAATGGGCATATCCTATTGGCGCATTGGGCACACTATGCTTGGCATGGTGGCTGGGTTTTGGCAGTACAAAATCCATTTCATATATTAGCGGTATACTTACAGTCCTTTTCACTGGTGCCATTCTATTTGTTCTTGCGCAAAAAAACGATGACCAATGGGTGGTGCAGCTACAAAGCTCAGCAGACCGTACTTCCATAGCATTCGGTGCTGTCAATGCAATCGCTTATGCTGCCATGAATCTCACAATTGCCATTGGTGTGGTATGTAAGTGCGCCAATCAAACGAGCCGTAATGTCTGTAGGCTTTCTGCAATATTCGGTTTTATTCTGATTGGGATGCTTTTTCTGAGCAACTATTTGTACTTAAAGCACCCAGAACTTCAAAACGAAGCATTTCCTATCGTGAAGCTGCTCTCCCAGTTTGGTACCTATGGCTTTGTAGTGAGCGTGTTGCTTCTCTATTTAGCGATATTTACTACGCTGATCGCAATTATATGTACGCTTCGAAATGCGATAGAGAGCTATGTTATGCCTTCAACTACATCAAACATTATTACGCTTTTGCTCCCAATTATCGTTTCTTTTATTGGCTTTTCGGATATTATTGATAAATTGTATGCACCAATTGGAGTGTGCTGCTTGATATTTGTGTTCTTACCCATTATGATAAAGAAGAAACGAAAAAGTAGCTAACCTACTATTGACTTTTACAAAATGATACAGTAGGATGATGACAGTACAAACGATTGCACAAGTGAAAGGAGACCACATCATGGGATTTGAAATTCATCCATGGAAGGTAGTCGTGACTGAACTTGATAAAGCGAGTATGCGCCTTTCAGAGAGCCTTACTTCTATAGGTAATGGCTATATGGGTATGCGTGGTAATTTTGAAGAGGATTATAACGGTGACACCCATTTAGGCACATATATCGGCGGTGTTTGGTTTCCTGATAAAACGCGTGTCGGCTGGTGGAAAAATGGTTATCCGCAATATTTTGGAAAAGCAATCAATGCTGTAAGGTTAAACGGTATTCATATTGAGATCGATGATGAACCGCTTGATTTGAGTACGGCAGACGTTCTTGATTATCATCTGGAGCTTGATATGCAAAAGGGTCTTTTCCTCCGCCGTTTTACTGTGAAAACGCAGAAGGGTAATGTGAGTGTTGCAGCAGAGCGTTTTGTATCGCTTGCTCAAAAAGAATTACTTGCTATCAGGTACGCTATCACAGCAGATTTTGATGCATTTATTGTCATGAAGCCTTATTTGGATGCAAATGTGAAGAACCTTGATAGTAACTATGATGAGACCTTCTGGGACATGCTCTTGGAGGAAGAAACAGAGGATGGGCTTGCCCTCCTGACCAAGACCAAGGAAAATCCGTTTGCTGCACCACGCTTTGCTGTAAGTGCAGCGATGAGCTGCTGGGCAGATGGACTTGAAATGAACGAACGCAAATGCGAGAGTGGATATGTGGAGTCGATCTATTCGGGCATGGTTCATGCTGGCGAAACCACTACGCTTGAGAAGTTTGTACTTTGCTTTACAAGCCGCGATTGTGAAGAAAGCGTACTGACAACCATGTCACTAAAAGCTGCATCTCGCGCTCGTGAGATCGGATATCAAGAGCTCAAGGATTCTCATGTTGCAACATGGCGCGAGCGCTGGAACGGCTGTGATGTGATTATTGAAGGCGATGACGCAGCTCAACAGGGCATTCGTTTTAATTTGTTCCAGCTTTTGAGCACTTACTCAGGCGATGATGCACAGCTTAACATTGGTCCCAAGGGCTTCACAGGTGAAAAATATGGCGGAGCAACTTATTGGGATACAGAAGCCTATTGCCTGCCTGTTTACATGGCGATTGCAGGTCAGGATGTTGCTAAGCAGCTTCTGCTTTATCGTTGGTTGCAGCTGGATGGTGCGTATTTTAATGCCAAGCAGCAGGGGCTTGAAGGTGCACTTTATCCTATGGTCACCTTCACGGGCATAGAGTGCCATAATGAGTGGGAAATCACCTTTGAAGAGATTCACCGTAATGGTGCAATCGCTCATGCGATCTTTAACTATGCTACTTATACAGGCGATTTTGAGTATATGCAGCACCAAGGACTCGATGTTCTTTGCGGTATTGCAACGTTCTATACGGATCGTGCTCATTTTTCCAAGCGCAAGCAGCATTATATGATTCATGGCGTAACCGGTCCGAATGAATATGAGAACAATGTCAACAATAACTGGTATACAAATCGCATCGCTGCTTGGAGCATTGAGCTGTTTTGCAAAGAAGCACAGAAGGCATCCAGCCAGAGACTAGAGCAGCTAGGCGTTACCCAATCTGCGCTTGCACATATGCAAGATGTTGTTGATCGCATGTATTATCCTGCGGATGATGAAATGGGCATTTTCGTGCAGCACGATACATTCCTGGATAAAGATATCATGCCAGCAAGCGATATTCCTGAGGGACAGCGTCCAATCAATCAGAATTGGTCATGGGATCATATCCTCCGTAGCTGCTTTATTAAGCAGGCGGATGTCCTCCAAGGCATCTATTTTTTGAATCACCTATACGATACGGATACGATCAAGCGAAACTTTGATTTCTATGAGCCTATGACGGTACACGAGAGCAGCTTGTCGCCCTGTGTGCATAGCATACTAGCTGCGCAGCTGGGCTATCATGAGAAGGCAGTTGAAATGTATCAGAGGACGGCTCGCCTAGATCTTGATAATCTAAATAACGATACAGATGATGGTCTGCATATCACGAGCATGGCAGGAAGCTGGCTCTCCATTGCACAAGGCTTTGCCGGAATGCGTACAGTGGATGGACTGAGCTTAAGCCCATTCTTGCCGGACGCTTGGGATGGTTATGCGTTTCAGTTCCATTATCGGGACCGTTTGATACGCGTTCATGTCCAAAAAGAGCTTGCAACAGTTGAACTATTAAGCGGCGAATCGCTAGAAATAAAGCTTTGCGGCGAAAACATGACACTGACGGATACAATCGAACATAAAATCTAATGACATCGCACATAAAACCGCCTCTTGCATACGATGCTATATCAACGCATCAGCAGGAGGCGGTTTTATTGTTGAAAAAGATCTTAGTTGTCGGCGGCGATGAACGTGCAGTTCATCTGGCCTCTTTACTGGAGAGTGCGGGTTATGAGGTTGGAACGATTGGGTTGGAAACAGGTGACGAAAAAACAGCAGAAATAGATCAAGCCGATCTATTGCTATTTCCATATCCGTTCGCAATGAAGAACGATTGTGTGCCTACATATACAGGACTTACGTTGCATCCAAGCGATGTGCTCGATCATGTAAAAAGTGATGCGATCATATTATCGGGGCAGGGTATTGATTCATATGTTCTCGCTCAAAACGAATCAGGCAAGCATATCACATTATGTTACTATGCGGGATCGGACGCTTTTCTTCAAATGAATGCGGATATTTCCGCAGAAGCGTCTGTTTATGAAGCAATGCAGCGAACCAAGAAGACCATCATGAACATGACGGTGCTAGTCATTGGATATGGGTTGTTTGGACGCGCTACCGCACGCCGCCTCAAGGCACTTGGCGCGGATGTATGGGTGGCAGCAAGGCGCGAACAACCGCGTATACAAGCACAAAACGATGGGATGAGGGCAATTGCGATTGCAGATATGCCTAGCATAGCTGAGCGCATCGCGATTATCCTGAACACGGTACCCGCACATGTCATGGAGCGTTCGTTTCTAAACGCTCTATCCAAGGAGGCTTGCATACTCGAGCTTGCAAGTGCCCCTTACGGTTTTGCAAAGGCAGATGCAGAGTCGCTGGATATACATCCTCTCATCCTTCCTGCATTGCCCGCAAAGTATGCGCCGCACACAGCGGCACAAGCGTTAATGAATGTGGCTACTGAATTGATAGCGGAGGCATCAAAATGAAAAAGACCGTCATTGGATTTGCATTAACAGGATCATATTGCACATTTGAACGTGCATTGAAACAAATGGAAGAACTGGTGAAGCGCGGCTATGATGTATTGCCGGTTGTATCGGATCACGCAGGCGATCTGGATACAAGGTTCATGACAGCTGAGTATTTGAAGGAAAGAATCTTCGCTATCACAGGTCATCAGCCGCTCCATACATTACAGCAAGTAGAGCCCATCGGACCCAAGAGACTAACGGATGTTTACCTGCTCGCACCTGCCACAGGAAACAGCTTGGCAAAGCTAGTTAACGGTATATTTGATACACCGGCGTTATTAGGCGCTAAGAGTCATCTGCGCAATGAAGCACCGCTCGTTATTGCGGTTTCGACAAATGACGGGCTTGGGGCTGCCGCACAGAACATTGGCAAACTACTCACTTGGCGAAATGTGTACTTTGTACCGTTTAGTCAAGATGATCCTGTCAAAAAACCACGTTCGTTAGTTGCGGATTTCGCTCAAATTCCCAAAACAATATCAGCGGCGTTAACGGGTGTGCAGCTTCAACCAATGCTTACATCCAATGGAGATCATGCCAAAACGACTGAATAAAACCATGCTTCAGCATAAAAGATAGAGTTACATGACATTATGTGTAATAACAAGTCAAATATTGTAACAAACTTGCAACAATGATAATTGTGATGTAAAATGTAATATGCAAAAGATTGTATAAAGGAAGTGACTACCATGCTTAAGAAAACGATTATATGTATACTTGCAATGATATTGATAGCATCAAATGTTTATGCCTATGGAGAAGAAAGTACATCGATCACCACAAAAGAAGTACGAATGGAAAGTGGCGATGATGTCATTGCGTATCCGCAGCTCTCTGGCATGGAAAATCAGGAAATACAAAAGAAAATTAATGATGATATTCTGTTATCAGCAAACATAACTAAACATTACATTACATTGAGTACATTAAAAGACAGCCTGTGGGGTTTGAAGGTTATCTATCAAGAGTACCTGCAAAACGATATCTATTCTGTGGTGATCAGCGCATATGGCAAGATGCCAAATAACCGTGAGGGGCATGCATATACTGCTTTGAGCTATGATCTTACCACTGGCGAGCGGCTAACGCTTAATGATCTGTTTACTGACGTGCAGAATGCTGCCGAGGTCATGGAGGGGATAGCGGTCGCTACGCTATCGGATGAACTTTCAAGCTATATGGACAATAGTGAAATAACACCATTGCCAGTTGATTCGTTTGCAATTGATCAGGATGGGATTACATTCTATTATCCCTCAGATCAGTTTGGTTTGCTTAGCGGATACAGCGGCGCATGTCAATTTTATTACGAAGAATTAGCAGGCTTGTTACGCGAGGACGAGCAAGGTGTTGCGGCGCGCATCGGCGTGTTGCCACAAACGTATACCGTCTCTGAGACAAAAAAGCTTATTGAAGAATCTGTTACGAGCGGCGAATTGCCGCATGTACCTGCAAAGCTTGATGAGAGCATGACGGCATTGATTGATCAGTATCGTTTGGTTCGTACGCCCGATACCTTTCCCGGCGGAAGATATTATCTTATCGAGTCTCCGCAGTTTCGCCAAGTGCTTATCATTTCTGATTCCATCGAAGCTGGATACGACCATTCAGTGATTGAAGGAATTCAGCTGAAAAGAGGAGGCTTGTACGGTCTGATCATCGGCGAGACGAAGCAAAGCACATGGCATGAGGCTCTTGGCGAACCGGACCAAGTCATAACATTTACAGAAAATATGGCATATGATTACAATTTGCCGATTGGCCAAAGTGATCTGTATCACTATGGTACATATGAGCTACGACTCCACTCCAATGATGAGGGTGTGCTAGCGTCTATTCAAATAAACAAGTAATGTTTTCGGAGGGAATTAAGTAATGAGCACACCTAGAACAAGTAAGAGCAGAAATTCCAGCCAGTACGAGTCTAGTACACTGGCTGCTTTTGCGTTGACTGGAATTCTGCTGATCACTTTAGGTGTGATTACACTTCTGTCTGTGGTTGGCGGTATTAGCGGTACGTTCTTCTCCTATGTAAAGCAAGTGATGCATGGACTAGGCGGGGGATTGTGTATCGGTATTAGCGTTCTTTTGATTTGGGCGGGTTTACTCACTGCCTTTTCCGCAGGTCGCGGCATGCCAAAGCGTGGAATTATTTTGATAACCATCGCTTATTTCTGCGTGCTTGCCATTACGAATTTACTGAGCAAAATCAGAACCTCATCGTTCATGGATTATGCGGTGTATCTTAACAATGCGGCTTCGCCGCCAATACCAAACCCAGGCGGGTTTATCAACGTTATCAGCGCAGCTTATCGCCTATGTGCAACAACGGGTGAGGCTGGCGGTGCACTTGGTATGCTGCTGGCTTGGCCGACTTGGACCCTCCTTGGGACGACCATTAGTGCGGTTGTGCTTTTTATTGTCATTGCTGTTTGTGTTCTGTTTGTTTCGCGTTTTGATGTGTCTGGTTTCATATTTAACATGCGCGAAACAATGGATGAACGACGAGAACGCAAGGACGAGGAGTTAAGCGCACAGCAATACCAGCAAATGCTCGATCAGCAACAGCTCGCAAACGAACAAAATGAGCGGTTGCTGATTACCCCTACCTATTTGCGCAATGCTAAAAATGCTGTTGAACAATTCGGCGAGCAGCCTCAACAACAGATCGTTTATCCGCCCTACGGAAGCATGCTTGTTCAGCAGCCCCCCGCGCAGGTTCAGGATGTTCAGTATGGCATGATGAACCAAATGGCCGCCCAGCAGGCACCGCAGGCTGCAGAACCTGATATGTACGATGAGCTGATCATCCCTGAAGGCAGACAGCTTCCTTGGAAGAAAAACAAGAAAGCGAACAAGCAAGGCGCTGCAACATCTAATCAATATCAAACATCAATGACATTCACACCCCGTGAAGTGGGTATTGTAGATGATGAGATTCTAGCTGATCAAGCGGAGGAAACTGCCTCCCCAGCAGCAAGCAAGCGGACGCTGAAAAGGCTTGAGGAGATCAGAAAAAGAAAAGCTGACATTGCAAAGCAGATACAAGAGGATGAAAATGCACAGCTCCCAACTGAGCAGCCCTATGTCAGCCCGGTGATCATGGCTGCTAATGACGCGATTAATTCTGAAGCGGCGCCTCAGCCCATTGCAGTACCTCAGGTGCAGCCTGTTGCCATTGATCATCATGCAGCATATAAAAGACAAACAGACACGGCAAACAAGCAGTCAACTTCGCCTTATGCTCCTGTCATTAACACAACCAAAAGACCATCTCCAATTGTGCCAACAAATGTAGAGGCTGAAAAGAAACCCTATACCTATCCGCCGATAGAACTGCTGAAATTAATGCAGCATAAGGATGTGGACACGCGGGCCATGGATAGCGAGAATGCAACCAAACTTGAGCAAACGCTTGAGAGCTTCAGCATTCCAGCGCGTGTACAACGCGTGACTCATGGACCTGCGGTGACTCGTTTCGAACTTGGGCTTATTTCCAGCGGTGTCAATGTGAAGCGCATTATGGGCATTGCGGATAACATAGCGCTTGATATGGCAGCCAATGGCGGTGTGCGTATCGAGATACCGATACCTGGCACCAATCTTTT
>LFRM01146845.1_pt1 | contig 15500 bp, 15 predicted proteins | sample 618341 | NCBI WGS metagenome assembly LFRM01 (sample SAMN03654438, study PRJNA283298) | anaerobic digester metagenome | isolation source: pool of bioreactors CSTR01a, CSTR02a, and CSTR03a thermophilic anaerobic... | place: Denmark: Kgs. Lyngby | collected 2014-05-21 | reverse complement strand
TTATGACACCTAACCCGAAGTATATCATCAGTTACCGGCCTGAAAGGCAGTCCTGGATTGATAGGGTTTTGAATATGAGCAAGTTGGATCTTGTGTTTTATATTCTCTTAATTATAGCTGGGACGAGTCTAATGGCAGTTTCGTTAGTTTGGGTTCTATTCCAGGCTCAGACGATATGGAGATAGGTTAGATATTTTACGTGAAATAAAATTAAGGAGGTACAATCATGCTTTATGAACAGGTTCAGGCGGCCGTTGAAGGCGCCATTAAACAGTCATCTGCAGATGTAATTCAGGAGTTAGGTATTGAACCGCTCTGTAACAAGCTTCTGGCTATTCCTGAGCAGATTCGAGAGCTTCAGGACCAGATGGCAGAAGCTCAAAAAAAAGTAGAGAAGGCTAAGAGCGATGTGGAATTGGAAAAATCCATTATCACCGCTGCTGTGACAAGTGAAACCAACGGCAATGGCAAGCCTGTTTTTTCAAATGAAAAAGCACGTTCTGCTGAAATCACCCGGCGCATGGCAGTTGATCAGGATTATCTAGCCGCTAAGGAAGCCTTGGCCAAAGCTGAGGAGCAGGTTGCAAACCTGAAGTTTGATATTGACCGTCTGTACAGCGAAATGGCAAACCTCCGGGTGGTTGTCTCTGCCCGGGCAGCGCAAGTACAGGCTCTGTTTGGAAATTAATTTGAAAGGAGAGTGTTTTTAATGGCGATTGCAAGGCAAGAAGCTGGCGGACTGCCAGCCCAGTTAACCCCTAAGCAAATCGAAATGGTATTGGCCAGTGTGGATACTACAGGCTTGAATGATCAGGAGAAACAGGAACTGGCTTTGATTTTATGGGACGATTTTCAGCGTACTTCAGAGAGTGTGGTATTCAAACCACAGCGCATCAAAATCGTTAAAGAGACACAGATGTTTGCGGATCCATTTGGAAACAGTTTTGAAGAATTAAGAGGGGTGGTTATTGCTCAATCTCCCACTAGAGGACGTTGGGAGCCTGGCAGTACTGATAAGCGGCCTTTGTGTTCATCGAAAGATGGAAAAACGGGACAAGAGCGAGCAGACGAGGATGGGGCTCCTGGCCGTGTCAAGGTCTGTGCTAATTGCGAATTCAATCAATGGGGTAGTGCAACTGATGAACATGGAAATCCTCGCCGGGGAAAGGCTTGCAAGGAGATGCGCCGGATCTTTATCATGCGGCCGGAGGATATGTTCCCGTATTATATCAGTTTGCCTCCTAGCAGCATCGGAATATGGGATAACTATATCTCTGCCCGTCTGAGCTGCGGAATCAGCGATATCAAAGCTGAGGTCGTTTTGACACTCGTTTCAACCAATATTGGTGGATACGATGTTTCGGTTGTAAAGCCCAAAAACGGGCGGATATTAAAGCCTGTGGAGATCATTGAATATGCCAAGATCGCCAAGAAGTATGCTCCGGAGCTCTTGGACAGAGATATTGAGGATGATGATTATTACGATGATGAAGACATACAGCCTTCTCCCGACAATGAGCCGGAGGATGTCAGTGAAGAAGCTATGGAGTTTGACCCGGAGAAGCTGGAGCAGGATCCGTTGTTTTAATTAAGTTGCTGCCCCGTGCGTGACGGGAGAGCCACTACCTGAGGGACGAAAGCGCCCAAAATGGTGGCCGGGACCGGGGACGCCCGATACCGGCTTGACGACGGGGCGGCATAACACTGACATAAAAGGAGGTTTGTTATGAGCATATCACTTGATTCCCTGGATAATCTACTTAATCGGCTGCAATCAAAGCCGATGACTCCTGTTGAAAATATTTTCAGAACTACATTTCCGCAGCGGATCCCCGGTTATGAAATCAGAGAACAGCAGATCCAGATGGCCAGGCAGATTGAAGATGCCTTGTCCAATAGCCAGCATGTCTTAGCTGAGGCAGGTACAGGAACAGGGAAAAGCTATGCTTATTTGTTACCCGTAGTGTTTTATTTGCAAGAACACGGTGGCCGGGCAATTATCTCTACTGGAACAATTGCACTGCAAGAGCAGTTATTGCATAAAGATATCCCTTTCCTTGAAAAAACCCTGGGCATAGATTTTGGTGCCCGGCTGGCAAAAGGAAAATCAAATTATGTTTGCCTGGCAAGATTCAAGGCCGAAAAAGAACAGGTATCGCTTTGGGAGCAAGATGGAAGCGGGGTCATCTTTGAGTATCTGTGGGATTGGATAAAAGACGAAAACTGCTCGGGTGATAGGTCAGATTTTCCCCGCCTAATACCAGGGGAAATTTGGGGAAGGATTTGCGTTGATGACGCCTGTACAGGCAAGAAATGTCCCATCAATGCGGCAGGAAACTGTTTCTATTATCAAGCTCGAGCAAAAATCCGGGAGGCCAAAATTATCGTATGCAATCATGCTCTGTTTTTTACCGATTTGAAAATTAGAGAAAGTTCCGATGGGTACGCTTCAGTTTTACCGGAGTATCAAGTTGTTGTTTTTGATGAAGCACATCATATTGAAAAGACAGCTAGAGAAACGCTAGGTAGCCAGGTATCAAACCGGCGTATTCCAATGTTGCTGCAACAACTGAATAAGTTGCCGGGGTGTGATCATGGAGCAATCCAGGAAGCCTTGATGGCCAATGAGCAATTTTTTGGAGCTGTCGCACTACTGGGAACCGGTGATAAGTTTGTCTTTAAGCCCAATCCGCAGGTAGAAACATGGGGAGAAAAACTAACAATTGCCATTGATAAAGTCATTGCGCAATTTGATGATCCTAACAAAGACGAGCGGGCAGAAAAACTGCTGGAACTTCTGGAGAATGTTATTTGTGACCTGGGAAGCATAATTAAAGCTGCTAATCCAGATATGGTTTATTGGGTTGAACATCCTAAACATCCTAATACAAAATTTTTTCGGGTCACATTACATGCCACCCCAATCGATGTGGGCCCTTATCTGTCCCGTAATCTATTTAAAAATAATGATATCACTAGTATAACCATGACTTCGGCCACTTTGAGTGCTGGGGGGAGTTTCTCATACCTAAAAAAGGCTATTGGCTGCGATGAGGCCAGGGAAATCTGCGTTGATTCTCCCTTTGATTATTACAACCAGTGCTTGCTGTATCTACCACCGAACCTTCCAGATCCCAAGAGCCCGAGTTTCCACAGTGATGTTGCTCCTTTTATTGAGGAGATACTGCTAAAAACAGATGGTAGAGCGTTTGTGCTTTTTACTTCCTATAAGGGTATGAATGATGTTTATAACAGGTTGGCAGATAGGCTGAAATGGACGGTGCTCAAGCAGGGGGATCTTCCGAAACAGCAACTTCTTGACCAGTTTAAACAGGATACTAATTCTGTTCTTTTTGCTACTGCTTCCTTTTGGGAAGGGGTTGATGTCCAGGGTGAATCGCTATCTTGCGTCATCATTGTGAAGCTACCTTTCGCAGTACCGGATGACCCAATCACTGAAGCAAAGATTAAGGCCATTGAGCGTTCTGGAGGCAATGCCTTTATTGAATATTCGGTACCGGAAGCTGCTATTAGGCTCAAGCAAGGCTTCGGTAGGCTTATCCGCACCCGTCAGGACCGGGGCATGGTGGCCATCTTAGATCCTCGGATTAAAACCAAAGGCTATGGACGCAGATTCCTGAATTCTCTGCCAAAGTGTAGAGAAATTACAAGTCTGGAGAATGTGGATTTGTTCTTGAAACGAGGCAAGGAGCAAGCTGTTCAGGCTAATTACGAAAGCGGAAAAGGGATTGCCGTGTTAACCGTTATGAAGGGAGTGCAGCCAAGTGAATGAGATAAAAAGCATTGTAATCAACAATTTTCAATCACATAAATTTTCAGTTATTGAGCCTGCTCCAGCTGGACAGTTAACTGTGATCGTAGGTCCTTCGGATAGTGGCAAAACAGCCATTATCCGAGCCCTACGCTGGCTATTTTACAACATGCCGCAGGGTACGGACTTTATTAGGGTAGGAAGCAATGCAGCCTGGGTAGTCGTTAATTATGCCAATGGACAACAGGTAATTAGGCGACGATTTCGCAAAGGTGCCAACTGTTATGAAATAAATAAGCAGGATAAATATGAAGGCTTTGGATCTACTATTCCCCTTGAAGTCCAGGAGATTACCGGCGTTCGGCCTGTGCAAATAGGGGACATGGAGTTTTGTCTTAACCTTTCAGAGCAATTGGATGGTCCTTTCCTTGGCAAATCAGTAAGTGCGCCAGCTAAAGCTAAGGTCCTTGGCAAGTTGGCTGGTACTGAGGAAGTGGATTATGCGGCCAAAGGCATAAGTGCCGATATCTATCGGGCAAGGCAGGATGAAAAGCGTCTAACCAATGAGATAAGCAAACTCCAGGATGAGCTGAAGCAATATGACTATCTACCAGATTTAGCGGAGAAAATTACCCAGGTGGAGACGCTGTTGGCCGAAGTCAGAGAAAAGGTTGAACGGAAGCAGCAGTTGGAAAAGCTTCAGCAACAGTGGAATGAAAACGCAAAAGCGCAAAAAATCATTGATGCTAAATGTGCCGATTTGTTTTGGATGATTGCACAAGCCGACCCGATTTTAAGCCTCATAGAGCAGCAGTTGAAAAAATATCAGAGACTTCAGAATACCAGTACTCAGTTAAAAGCAACTGTGACGGAACTGCAGCGGGTTGATGCCATTTTAGATATTACGGCTGACATTGATGAGGCGACTGCTGTTTTTATACAAGCTTTAAACATGGAACAGCAGTTAAAAAAGCTCTTAACCTTGCGTGGTAGATACTCATTAATTAATACGAATTTACCTGTGCAGAAGCGCATTATTGCTATTACTGCCAGCATCCCTGAAGCTGACCAAGTAGCTGCAAATCTTGTTGAAAAAATAACCAAAGTAAAACGCTTACAGCAATATTCCATCCAGATTCAATCACTTCAAAAAACTATAGCTAAAGCTGAAAAAGATATAACCCACTTGGCAGATATTGATATAGCAGATACTGTTCTCTCTACCTATACAAAAAATGTCCAACAGCTAAAAGATTTGTCTGCACTACGATTACAGCTACGAAATATCAGAAAAAGGCTTGAAACGACCAAGACTGTTATCAACCAGTGTGTTGCAGAGGGAAAGCGCTGCAGTGAAGCATATAAAGCTGCTTTATTAGCTGCCGGGATATGCCCGGTCTGCGGCAGCCAGGTCAATGAACAAAATCTTAAGGAGGTTGTATAAATGAGCGATTTTACTGTGAAACTTGATGCTTATAAAAAGGGAATTGAAAAGGCTAAGACTGACAGGGCTAAGGCTGAAGCCACTAAGGAGCAGCTCGAAAGGCAACAAAAAGAGATTGAACATGAGATCCGTGCTCTTGGTGTAGAGCCGGAGAAGTTAGATGAAGCAATTGCTGAACTGGAAATCCAGATCGCGGCTGATATGGCCAAGTTAGATGAACTGATTCCTGCAGAGTACAGGGGGTAAGGGAATATGATGTTGAACTGCTATGACTCCGCTCTCATCAACATGCAGTCTCGCTATAACAATGCCCTTGGCCAGAAACAGCTACTAGAGCTGCAGCTCCAGGATAAGCAGAACAACCTTGGCCAGACCCGTCAAAACCTGGCCACCTGGGAGCAGGTGCAGGTTCTCTTTACAAAGGTGTCTGAGTATGCCCGTGAGCAGTTGAAGGCTCGCATTGAGGAAACGGTTACGGCAGCGCTGACCGCGGTATTCGGGGAAGGGTATACTTTCCGGATTAATATGCGCCAGCTGGGCAACCAACCGGCTGCTGAGTGGCAGGTAGTCAGCCAGTACGGGGATGAGGAGGTAGCAGCTAGCCCTGAGGATGCCCGGGGTGGGGGGATCACTGATGTGGTCTCCCTGGCCCTGCGGCTGGCCATGCTAGAAATCCTGCGACCCAGGCCAGAAGGACCAGTGCTGTTTGATGAACCTGCAAAGATGGTGTCAGCTGAGTATGCCGGCAACCTGGCCTATTTTCTCAAGCAGTATGCCGAAAAAACAGGGCGTCAAGTTGTTATGGTAACGCATAACCCCCAGCTGGCAGAAGTAGCTGATAAATCGTATCTGGTAACGCAAAAAGATGGGGTTAGTGAGGTGAGGGAAATTGGCTGAGCTTGATATTAAAAGGAAGAATGTTAAGCAAGAACATCTGGATGAGCTGAAAAGTGCGCTCAATAAAGTTTTAGATGAGTGGGCAACCAGGTATGGTTATGCGTCTGATACAAAGGCTGTTGCGGATGTTGAATACACTATGCGCCCGGAGGTAACGATATGATCCGCTTACTCTATTTCACAGATTCCCATATCCGGGGGTCCAACCCCCGGGCACGCATTGATGACTTTCCTACAGCTCTGAAATCTAAGCTGCGGGAGATCTGGAAGCTGGCTGCAGATTATCAGTGCAAGGCCGTGGTATGCGGCGGCGATCTGTTCGACAGGCCGGATCCGGCCTATATCGTTGCCGGTGAGTTTGCGGCTGTGCTGGCTGAGTGTCCGGTGCCACTTTATACGGTGCCCGGGAATCACGAGATATACGGATACAATCTGGACACAGTACCCAGGACCGCGCTGGGGCTGCTTGCACAAATTGAAGTAGTGCAACTACTGAACCGGACAGAACCAGTTGTCCTGGAAGATGAAGATGCTGGGTTTGCTGTATACATCACAGGGCAGGGATATCACGGAGACATAGACCGCAGCCAGGCTGATTATCAAGCCAGCTATGAAATTGACTGGATGGGAGTATACAAAGTGCATGTTGTCCACGGGATGCTGGTTGAAAAGCCTTTGCCTTATGATGTGCCACACACGTTGATTAAAGACTTGAAAACTGATGCAGATGTAATTCTGACGGGGCATGAACACGTTGGGTTTAGACATCAAAAATGTAAAAGCGGGGCTATCTGCGTCAATCCTGGCGCTCTTAGCCGGGTACGAGCTGATATGGCAGAGATGTACCGACCAATACAAGTGGCTTTATTAGAGTTTTCAGGTGATAGTGATATCCGTGTTGAAATGCTTACTCTTTCCTGCGTCCGCCCGGGTACTGAGGTACTGTCCCGGGAATATTTGACCCAGCAAGCTGAACGAGAGGAACGAACAGCACACTTTCTTTCATTGTTAGCCAGCGAGGGTGAAACACGGTTTTTGGATATCCGGGAAATCATAGATGATATTTCCCGCAGAGAGAATTTACCTAAATCAGTGGTGCAGGATGCCCTGAACAGGTTGAGTGTGGCCAGGGAAGAGTTAGGCAGGGGATATCAGAATGCATACTAATTTGTTGATTTTACATATGAAAATTGAGTTGATGCGCAAAACCATGGTGCGGCTGGCTGAAAAGCATGGCCGCACCCATCCCCTGGTTTAGCACAAAGCAGGCAGTTAGGCAAGGTAATTGTAGAGTTTGAAAAATTGAGAAAGGCCGGGTGATTTTTTGCTTACCGTTATTATTGATAACCGCATTAGGTTACGCACAAATCAGGAGCTTTTAGCTCAGATTAAAAGGGATATGACCATTCCCAATCCAGCATTTTTGGAAGCTGAAAAATATAACCGTAGCACACGGGGAATCCCCCGGTATCTCGTGCTGTTTAACTACGATCAAGTAACCAAAGAGCTTAGTTTGCCTAGGGGATATGCCGGACACTTAATTGGGCTCCTCAGAAAATACGGTATTGAGTACAACCTGGTAGACAAAAGAACTATGCACAACAAGGTACCCTTTCATTCAACGATCAAACTGCGCCCCTACCAGATGCCGGCAGTTGAAGCTGTTCTAAAGGGTACTCAGGGTATTCTTGAGGCACCGGCTGGCAGCGGAAAAACAGAGATGGGACTTGAGATCGTAGCACGAGTATGTCAGCCGGCCCTCTGGCTGACACACACAAAGGATCTAGCTGAACAAGTTATCTCCCGGGCAGAGGTTAGATTAGGAATCCCCAGGCAAGAAATAGGGATGCTGGGAGCGGGGCAGGAACGGATCGGGGATCGGCTTACAGTTGGGATCATCCAGAAACTTATCCGGATGGATTTGGCTCCGCTCATCGGCAGATTTGGGCTGATTCTCCTCGATGAATGTCACCACAGCCCCGCTGCCACCTGGAGTGAAATCATCAACCAGTTTCCGGCCCGGTACCGGTACGGGGTGACAGCCACCTTGGAGCGGGGAGATAGTCTTGAGGTAGTTACTCACCGGGTCATTGGCCCTACCCTTTACCGTGTTCCTCGGAGCGCTGTCGAGGCTTCCGGCGGGGTGATTGTTCCGAAGCTCAGAGTGATCAGAACAGGGACCGAATCTGAGGTTTGGGAGAAGCACCAGGAGCGGGATAAGGCTTGGAAAGAACTTTGCAAGCAGTGCAAGGAGCAAGGTAAGAGGGAACCGCGGAAACCTCTGATACCTTATGCGGATATTTTACGTGAAATAATTGAAAGCCAGCAAAGGAACAAGTTAATCCTGGATATCCTCAAAAAGGAATGCCCGGGCCACTGTTCCCTGGTTCTGTCAAAGCGAGTAGGGCACTGCGGACACTTGGCCAAGATGCTTGCGGATGTAGCACCTTCGCTGAAAATAGCTGTAATTCACGGCAAAATGAGTAAAAACCAGCGTGATGAAATTATTGAGAAGATGAAAAGCGGAAAGCTAGATGTACTCTTTGCGGTCAATATCGCAAAAGAGGGACTTGATATCCCGCGGCTGGATAGGCTTTTCCTGGTGTGCAGCGGCCGCAATGAGGCTGAGGTGGAGCAGATGGTTGGCCGCATCCAGCGGGCATCTCCGGGGAAAGAGGATGCTGTGGTATTTGATTTTGTAGACGAAAAGATCGGGATGTTCCAGGCACAATACTGGGCTAGGCGGCGGGTTTATCGGAAGTTAGGGATGATACCAGGCAAAAAGAAGGAAGCAATCTCTTGAGAGGGGGGAATTGAACGTGGAAAAAGCGGATATTCGGCCTCTTATACTGGCTATTCCAGGTTGGGAAGGAACATATGTGATCAATGAGGATTACCGGCCGATTGCTGAATCACTTGTCAAAAAATATGAAGAAATTGCCCATGTGCCGGTGGATACCATCCTTTTTATTGAAAACACAAAATCCAAGGCAATGCACAGGGGCAAAGCCAAGTACGCCCAAATCGGCAAGATCCCTACCAGGTGGCAGGAAGTGCTCTATCAGCTGACAGGCAACAATCTAATTTATTTTATGGAAATTTTTAAACAGCACACGCAATACATGATACCAGCGCAGATTGTGGCACTGGTCTATCACGAACTAAGGCACATTGACCGCTTTGGTGAGCTTTGCGCTCATGACATTGAGGACTGGGGTCTTATGGTAAGCAGACTGGGCCTTGGTTGGCACCACAATGACAATATCCCTAATCTACTAGATGAAGGGGTTAATTGGTGTAATATCTGCGGGACGGGGCAGCAGAAGTTATTTCACGACCTCATACCTAACAGTATTGAAAGCGTGGAGATAAAAGTCCGTAAGGATGACGGTACAAAAGATTCCGATGTAAAACAGAATCTCCAGATTGCAAAGTAAAAAGGAGGGAACATCTGGTGGAAAAAACATCTTTTATTTTGATATTTAAGGGGCGAACCGGAACCCCCATCCGGCGACCGCGCCGGTCAGTGAAGCGCCTGATGTGCAGAGCCAAGCTCGGTTGGATGCGGGAAATCCAGCACAAAAAAGCTACGTAAAGGGGGTACTAGCACATGTCTGTAAATGCAACGTATATTCTATGCTCTCCTACTAGTCGTGTTCACCAAGGAATGCCGGGCTGGATAAAAACAAACTGCCCGCACTGTGGCCGGGAAATTTGGGTTACACCTGATGATATGAAGCAGATCCAAGATAATAATGTGCACTGGGGTTGTTCGGATTGCATGATTAAGATGGCAGGGAAACCGATACTTCCTCGCCGGCGGAATCGGATTACGTAAAGGGATATGAAACACAAGTAGCCATGTTCGGAGAGTGGGACTGGAGAGTGGAAAATGGATATTTTCAACGCAGCAAAAACTGTTTCAATAATTAAAATTGCCCAAGATATCCACGGGCTTGATATTCAGCAGCAGGGTGGGCGGCTGGTGGCCGTCTGCCCGTTCCATGCTGATTCAAAGCCCTCTTGCTATTTTGATGAAAGGAAAAACGTCTTTAAGTGTTTCGGCTGTAATGCGGCTGGGTCAGGGATTGATTACGTGATACAAGCAGGCCTGGCAGGGAAGCCAGAAGAAGCAGCTGCGTACATTGTGCAGAGGTACGGGTTGGGTGGTTCAGGTAGTTCAAGTGGTTCAGAAGTACCGTTGAGCGGAAAACGGTCCGAAAATAATAGGGAGAAGAGCTCTAAAAAGAGCAAGAAAAGTAGACCCTATACACTGCAGGATTATGCCCAGGCTAAAGGATTGCCTGTGGACTTCCTGAAGGGACTTGGAGTTGAGGAAGAAGGCGGCAAAGTCCGCATCCCCTACCACCTAGGGGAGTGTAGCGTCACCGGAGCGTCGGACGCTGCAGGTCCAACAGTCGCCGCGGTTCGATATCGGAGGTGGGATAAGTTTTGGTGGGCCCGCGGTTCCAAGCTGGTACCATATGAGCTGGACCGAATCGACCGATTTCTTAAGCAGGAAGAAGGATACGTGATCCTGGTGGAAGGTGAATCTGACACCCAAACCCTTTGGCTGCATGGTTACCCAGCCTTAGGAATACCCGGAGCACAGAATTTCAAACAAGAGTGGACACAATACCTGCTGCCATTTAAAAAGATATACCTGCACAAAGAACCGGATAAGGCCGGACAAAACTTTGTAAAACGGATAGCCGGTTTCTTGAAAAAAGCTGGTTATGAGGGTGAAATTCTTGTATTCAGCACACCCGGACATAAGGATCCGAACGACCTGCATCGGGCAAATCCGGACAATAAAGAAGCCTTTAAGTCCGCTTTTGAGTCCGCTTTAGCCGGTGCGCACCCTCCAACACCGGATGAATTAGGGGAAAATACATCCGGTTCCGGTCATGATGGAACGCTCCGGACACCCGATGATATCATCGCTCTGGCCAAGGAAAACCCTGCTGATATATTCACTGATCAAGTACTAGGAACTCTGGCCATGATGTCCGTTGCTGACCTTGCCCGGGTAAAAACTGAACTCAAAGGCAAGGTATCTCTAAGGGACTTTGATAATGCTGTCAGGGAAACAAAGAGACAGTTAAGAAAACACTTGCGGATCGCCAAACAGGGTGAAGAGCCGGAAAGGCAGTTTTTGTGTGATGTGATTGAGGACTGTCCTTTGGATATCCCTATTCCAGAGGGATGGCAAATAAATGAAACCGGTGTATATGAGTTGGTTACCAGGAACAATGAATTGGGGACTACAACATCTATAGAGAAATGTTTCCCGGTACCAATAGTACTATCTTCAGTTCTACAGCCACTGGATACAGCTGAGGAGAGCGTATCGTATGAGGTGGCCTGGCTGAACGGTACCTGGCATCAAAATGCTTTTCCGGCCAGTGTATTGTTCGACCGGTCGAAGTTAACGACAGCAGCTGGAGTAGGAATCCCTGTTGATTCGGAAAACTCAAAAGGATTGCTCCGGTGGATGGCTGCTCTCAGGGATACGAGGCAAATTCCTTCAAAAAAAATTGTAACCAGGTGTGGGTGGCATGGAAAGCGGGATAAGCTATTTGTGCTAGGTAGGAATATTATTACTCGCGATAAAGAGGATAAAAATGCTGAAGTTGGGTCAGTGGATGATGGGGCTTCTGATGATACAGGAACAAACACTGTTGATTGGACTCCTACAGTGCGGGGTAATGAGCGAGAACTGGTCGGAGCACTTCATACAAAAGGGGATCGGGACGCTCAGTTGGAGATAGTAACAGGTATCATTAACAAGTATCCTCTAGCCGGTTTCTTGATTGGGACATCAGCTGCAGCTCCACTGCTCAGGTTACTCTATGCAAACGGCCGCCTAGAAATCCACGGCTTCATTGTTGAGGTGGCCAGTGACCAGGCTGGCATTGGAAAAAGCACGGGAAATGAATTGGCCGCCTCTATTTGGGGAAATCCGGGGGGACTGGCCAAGACTTTTGACAGGACCTCGGTGGCCTGGGAAGTACTGTTGCATACCCTCTGTGATTGCCCAGTTTTCCTTGAGGAGACGCAGATGGCAACTAAGGAGAATATGGCCACGAAACTGGTTTATGCTCTTGCTTTAGGAATGGGCAGGGAACGGGGGAACCGGTCCGGTGGGATGAGGAAGACAAGGCAGTTTTGGAATACTGTGCTGTTGGCCAGTGAACGAAGCCTGAAGACCTTCGCGGCCAGAGAAGGGATTGAGGCTCGGGTAATCTCACTGCCACCGGTATTTGGACGCAGGACTCCGGAGCGGGGTAAGGAGCTCCGAGAGTTGCGAACGCAGTATTTTTCACATTATGGGCATATGGGGCAACAATATATTCAGTATTTGTTGAATGAAGTACAGGACCAGGAACACGGAAATATGATTTTAGATATATATGACGCTATGGTTGCTAATTTGGAGCGAAATTTGCCTATAGGTACGGATGGAGAGACAGTAGCAACGGCTATGCGCATGGCCACCAGGGTGGCAGCTTGTTGGTTGGGCTTGTTTTTGTTGCTGCGGGGAAACGGTATCTCTTTTGATGAGGCTACCCGTTTATCTGAACCCTGCACGAAGGCTGCATGGGAGTATATTGTCAAGCATCTGGATGCAGTGCCTCTTTGGAAACGAGGCCTGGCCGTAATTCAATCTTGGGCTGCGGAAAACGTGCACAGAATTGCGGGGATGGAACCGGAGAGCATAACAGGTATGTCAGTGAAGACGCCCAGCAATTATATTGGCGGGTTAGTTCAGGCTGAGAAAACAGAGTGTGTTGGATTTCTCCCCAATGCTTTCGATGAGGCTATTAAACGGTACCTAGATATTGAGGGGCAAACTATTCGGGACGGGCTACTGCGTGAGGGGATAATTATTCCGGATAAGGAAGGTAAGGCAACTAGGCCACAGCGGATTAGGCCAGCGATGGGAAAACCGTTTCTAACACGTGTTATATGTATACCAAAACGGTTTATTTTTCCGGATGATGATGAAGAATGATCTTGTTACACCTTGTTACACCTTGTTACACCTAAAAAACAATAAGGTGTAACAACCAGAAACCCTATTAATAGATAGTGTTAGAGACCTATCAACGTTTATTTGTTACACATTTACACTTAAAGCAAATATCCTATCAGGGGGCAATTTATATATATATGATCACGCGATCGCGCGATCTAATATATTTCAGAAAAAAAATATATATTGTTTTCGATTTTAGGTGTAACAGTGTAACAAAGTGGCTCAAATCCTTGCGGCACAAGGCTTATAGCTGTTACACCTTGGGTGTTATTTGGTGTAACAAAGGATGTAACAAACAGCAAAAATGGTGTTACAACCTGGAAAGGAGTGGGTAAAAATGGGAGAGCTGGCAGGTTTGATTGGTGGAAGTGTTTGTTCCGATATTGTTCCCGGGAAAGACAACGTCGATGCAAAAATAGTTCGACGTCATGAAGAGGAGCAACTAGAAAGACGCATAAAAGAAGAAGCTGGCCAGGTACAAAAGAGGAAATGTACGCCGATTGAATACCTGATGCTGTTTGGGGAAGTGCCCAAGTTGGAGCAGGTACAGATCATGACGATGGATGACCTGACAGTAGGGGACGCCAGACGATTACTTGACGCTGGCTGTAGTAAGCGTCACCTGCTCCGGCTATACGGCATCCGAGATCCCGGGGGACCGTATTACTGCCAGCTGGCAGAGTTGCTCGAAGAAAAAACCTCAAAAAAACCTGAAGAAAAAACACAAAAAAAACTTGATATTACTTGGATTATTCCGCCAATAAGAAATTTACCAAAAATCCGACTTAATAAATACAACATGATTAGCATTAACAAGTATGCCCTTGAATCAGCACCTCTTCAGTCTTACCAAAGTTTTCGTGCACGGATCGGTCTTGATAAATCTCAAAAAATTCTAGTTGTGCAGCCCTCCGAATTTGGAGAGTATGAATTCCGGAAAAGGCAGAGAACAGTAAACACAGTGTCGAGGACATTAAAAAAGAGTATCCAAGAAAACGGGATATCCCTACCCGTTGAATTCATCGTAACCTGGGATGGCGATTTACAGGCCTGGATTGGGCGGCTTATTGAAGAGAAGCAGGAGGTGGCCAAATGGAAGTACCCATCGATTGGATAGTTTTAATTGTAGTTGTGTGGGCGGAGAAGCCTGGGAGCACAAAAAGAACCTCATAACAGCGAACAGGAGGCTGTTGAAAATGGCCTGTCAGCATAAACGACCTGGCAGAACCGCCAGGCAAGAGCGGATCCGGAAAGTTAGAGAGAGACAACTGGTAAAACTGTACAGGAAAAAGACGGTGGTTCAATTCCCAGTTGGCCGGAAGCAATATGATGGATTCCCAGGCCGGATCATGGCCATCGGTATTCCACCGGATATGGAGGGGATTGCGTGAATAGAGATCCCCGAAGGAATAAAGCAATTGAAAATATGCAGCGTCAGCTCCGGGGTAAGAAGTCTAAGGCTGCAGGTGGATACTTTGAAAACATGATATCCAGGGCATGCACTTATTATCGTGACAAAAATATTGCGTATATTGAAAAAACCCCGGAGCCTATGAAGGTGCTGAAACCAATGCCAAAGCAGCCAGGTAGGTTTATTGCTTGCTTTGTCAAGGCAGCGCAGCCTGATTATAAAGGCACTATTCAGGGAGGCCGGGCAATAGTGTTTGAGGCAAAGCACACGGAAGGGAGCAAGATTGATCGCAGCCGGCTGACAGCTGAACAGATGAGGTGCCTTGAGAAACACAGCAAACTTGGAGCTCACGCATTCGTGATCGTATCGTTTGGGCTACGCCGCTTCTTTCGGATACCTTGGCCTGTATGGAGGGACATGAAAAAAATATACGGAAGGCAATATCTGAAGCTGGATGAGCTCTCTGAGTATGAGATAACGGCGCAGGGTGGCGTGATTAGGCTATTGGAGGGGATTATTTAGGCATGAAAAACGTTATTGGGTGGTAAAAACAAAAACCCCCACCGGAGTGAGGGCAAAAATAAACACCTATCAGGATTATTATACCTAACTCCAGTGGGAGGTGGCAACATGAAGCTCAAACGAGCAACATACCGGCATATTGAAGCTGAAATATACAGCTATTGCGACACAGTGAAAGCTATAGAGGAGTTGCGGCGGGACATAATTCTTGCCAGTGGCAGGCAGGAGGCATATGGGTCGGTTGTTGGTGACAGATATGCTGGCACCAGCATAGTAGAGCGCCGGGCGACGAAGTTGGCTGACAGTATATTGCTCCGAGAAATGGAGCGAATTACGAAGGCTATAGCGGACACCTATGCCCTGGCAAAAGAGGAATGCCGCCAGGTTGTCTGGGTGAAATACGGCCTGGCCCTGG
>LFRM01292690.1_pt1 | contig 15502 bp, 19 predicted proteins | sample 618341 | NCBI WGS metagenome assembly LFRM01 (sample SAMN03654438, study PRJNA283298) | anaerobic digester metagenome | isolation source: pool of bioreactors CSTR01a, CSTR02a, and CSTR03a thermophilic anaerobic... | place: Denmark: Kgs. Lyngby | collected 2014-05-21 | reverse complement strand
GCTGTACACTCTGTGTAATCCACTGAGAGAAAACGCTTTAGCCCATACAAACGATTACGGCGCATCCATCCTGCACGGTTTAAATACCCGCGCCAACCCGTAATTTCTGGATGGTCTTTAAGCCACTTACGGTCTCCCTGCGGCGGGTTATCGTATGTGCCAAACCAACCGCCCCAATCAATATCATCTGGGCGCGTCCATGTGCTCACGATAACTGCAGCTGGCGTGCTGATTGGTAGCAGCAGGATGTACAGTAATACGCTTAGTGTGTATTTAATAATAATCATATCAACCGATCCTAAATGCTTTGATTATTCCGCCTTGCGAGCCTCTGGTCAAGCTGTCTCCCCCGCGCCCTGCTTCTACAAGAAAGTACGGTGTGCTCGGAGCTGCGTTACTAAAAGACAAATCGAACCTGCTAGTTTCTTTGGCGAATCTAGTTATCGCAGTAACCCAATATAGCGACTTCTCTGTTGTTGCACTAGTTCCTCCGTCTCCTCCTAGCGCTGATATGAACGTCGCCCTCGAATCACCCATCGAAGTCTGCCCGCCCGGACCACCCTCTCCATCCATGCCAATCCCAGCTGAACCACCTGTTCCCAGTGTTGTTATACTTATCGGTGGAACCAGTGACCCAGTGTATAAAGTCTCTGCCGCATTACCACCTGCGCCCCCGTACCACTCGTAAAAATCATCGAACCCGCCACCGCCGCCACCGCCGCCGTTCAGATACACTCGATAAATGCCTGCGCATCTATTCATAGCCGCTAGACTTACCTCGCCTAGCGGTCGTGTTATTGCCATAACTGAGCTTAAACCTGCCATATAATCACCATGCGTCAATGACCATTCCGCGAATTGTTTCGCTATCTACTTTATAAAACAGCATCAAGTCTTGACTGCTGGCACTCGATCCAAAAGTCGGAGCTACACCGCCCGCCCAGTTAATAGTCTGCGCAAACGCTACTGTTTTTCGCGCACCGCGCTGCAATCGGACGTGCCAGCTAAAATGTTTTCCTAGCGTATCCGGCATGTTTGAAAAGTCGATTGTCAGCGTGCCTGTCGTATTAGATGAACTCAAGCTCATGATGTGAAAATCAGACTCTTGCACGTCGCATGTGACTGTTTGTGCTCCAGTGACTGCAACGTTTCCGTGGTTTTTTGTTGGGCTGGGTGCTGATCCGCCACCCACTTTTTGCGCCATCTCATCAAACGTGCTTGAGCCTAAAAAATCACTCATATCGTTTGATAGCTGACCGGGGCCATTCGTCATTACGCTGGATGCGTCTGCAAATAGGTTTAGAGCGGTGCGCGCGGTCGCTTGGGTTTTACCGATGTTGAGGAGGTTGCCCGTGTGGTATAATGTAAAGATCGGAGAGTATGTATTGCCGTTGTGGCGCGACCTAATTTTGATTTCTGGCACATTCAAAGGTTTGACAACAATTTGAGACCACCAGTCGTTGCTGTACGCCAGTGTCACACCAGCGTGAATACCAGAAAACTCTGGATCATTGTACCCGCAAAAAAACTGATTAATGCCCCCCTTGCCTTTAAAATCGTTAGTCGGGGCGTCAGACCCTAACCCATAACCCCCCTGCCTTATAACTGCCACGCCATCACCGACAGTAGGAGCAGTTGCGGCATATCCAAGCGCCACGTTATTGACCTTGACCACGCCCTGAAAATTCGGGTTATTTAGCGGCGCTGCGCCATCTGCGATGTTCTCAACGTACCCGGCGGCATTCTCAGCGCGCACAGCGCTCGCCTCTGACGCGCTAGCAGACGACTGAGCCGCTGTAGCTCTGCTATTTGCAGTGCTTGCGCTAGCTGCCGCCGCTGCCGCACTACCTGCGGCGTTGGATGCTGCTTGCTGTGACAGCACTCGATCAGCGCTAACTGCAGACTGCACGCCTGCGACGGCTGACGCGCTCGATGCAGCATTATCTGCGCGAGTGTTGACGAACTCAGCAAGAATGTTTGCCTCGTCTGCGAACGGTTGTAGCGCACCGATCATTGCATCTGCTTTTGAACTAAAATCAACGGGCGCATCGGCGCGCACCGGTGCTGGCGGTAGTTGCGTAATTTTTGGCGGTATCATACTAAACCCTCTACTGAAATTGTTGCGTCAGACATACACACGCCGCGCACGTTAATATTAAAGTCTCTAAAGAATCCAATCACAATAGTCGCCTCTTTGTCTTTGTCTCCGATCCATACGACGGGCTTGGATCGAACGCCTGCCAGTATACGCTGCACGCGCCCTGTTTGCTCTGTATCAACTGCTACATCATACTCTGCGCGTTTGCTAAAGCCACGTCTAACAATCGTAGTTCTGCCAAACTCGTCAGTTGTTTTCCTGCTGTAGTCGATGATACCAGCTGATACGCCAGATAGCGTCATGCCCAGCTCTACCTGCACGCCTAGCGTTAAAAAACCGACTGCTGCCGTGCCCGTTGGCTCGCTAAAAATAACCTCAATTGTTGCTAGCGGGTATGACGGTAGATCGCTAATAATCACATCAGAAGTTCGGTCGATAGGTTTGAAAAAATACTCCCACCAGCTCGACACGCCAACATCTGCGAGCAGGCGCGTTTCTTCAAAAACAACGCCATCGTTTGGGTCTGTCATTCGAACAGTCATAGATACCGCTGAGACGTTAAACGCTGATACTGCTGTGACTGCTGAGCCTGTTTGCAGCTGTACGACTAGCTGTGTATCAGCCGTGCTCTGCGTTTCTATGCGTTCATCAAACATACGCCAGCTGTTTACTGCGCCAACGTCCAGCCATGTTGCTGGCGTTTTTAGCACGCCTAAATCTGGCCTGTCAGTCGTAGATGATGCCAGCACCTCGTAGATGTGACGGTTGTAGATCACTTCAGCGCCCTGAGAATAGGTGCCCGCAGTCCATTGTGGCAACGACTCGTCAATGGCTGTATTGCTCACAATCATTGCCGGCATAATGTCAATCGGATCAATAATTATCATGCGTTGCGCTCCTGTGGCAATCCGTCAAAGTCCCAGCGCTCTAGCATTTCTGTTTGCTGTGACGTTTTTCTAGTGTGTTTAGCAATCGCTCGCAGGGCCTCAGCTTGTTGTGCAATCGTGCCTTCTAATCTTGTGATAGCTGAGCTTGTTGAGTCATTTGAACGGCCGCCACTCAATATCTGCTCCGTTTGAGCTGCGTTAAATATTCTCGCTGATCCAGTAGCCTCAAGTTCTGGGCCATTCTCGCCAACAATCCTTAGCCCGCCACTGTGGAACCCACCGCTTGCGAATGCTGGAATCTTGGGAGCTGCAGCCGCTGCCGCTGCACGTGTTAGAGCGTTCTGCAGAACTGATAGCGACTCACCTGATTTGATCCGATCAGTCCAGTGTTTTACGCCCTGTTTATCGGCTTCATACCCTAGCGTGCTCTGATACATGCGCTTGATAGTCGCCTCTAGCCCAGCGTCGCTTGACGTTGCAGCCGATGAGCCTAGATCCGTCTTAGACGTATCGCCCGACATAAATTTGTTCTGCTGATGCATCGCTGCGACTACAGCGGCGCTCATTTGATCAACTGCAGCTTGCACGTTCATGATCGAGTTATCGACGCTGTTTAGTGCGTCCATCTGTAATTTTGCGGCTTCAAGCTCCTCGTCTAATGCCGCCATGTCTGCATCATACTTTGCTTGCAGTGATGAGCTAACACCCGAGAATCCACTGCTCACGCTAGAGCTGATTGATCGTGTGTAGTCAAGCTGTGCGCTCAAGCGGTCGTATATTTTTTCCTCAGCGCTTAACTGCTTGCCGTTCAATTCGCCAAGGTCGCTAATCAGGTTAGCTGTGCGCCCTTGCTCGCGCTGCAGCTCGACTGCTGTTTTGTATGACGCGCTATCAATTATGGATGATGTTGTGATAGCGTCAGTCAGACCGTCGATGTCTGCTAGTGATCCGCTTGCGAGCGCGCTACGCACGACGCTCAGCGATTGCTCACGACGCATAGAGACGACTGCAGTGTCTGTGCTCATTAAACGGTCTAATGCGCTTTTCACTGCGCTATCAATCTGTCTGAAAATATCAATCAGGCGCTTAGATATATCCATTGACGCTGTTAGGCTTGCTGATTGAGCCTGCGAAATTCTTGCGGCCGCTTGACTCGATGCCTGACTCGCTGCTTGTTGAGCCTGAGCAGCTGCATTGAACTCAGCTGTGATGCGCTTGCGCTCTGCTGCGATTGAGCGTTCTAGCGTTGAGTAGGCGCTATTTGCCTGCGCCATAGATGCATTGACTGAGTTCACTGCCGCTTGCTGTGCCGCTTGTGCTGCCTGTGCTGCTGCCTGCGCCGCTAGTGCTGCTTGCTGCTCAATGATGTCAAAATACTGCGCTGCAGTGCCGGCCAACGCCATCATTTTTGTGAACATGATTTGACCGGCTTCGCTGGTCATATCAATCGCCTCGACTGCTTTGCGATATGCTTCACGACTATCAGTCAGAGTGACTTCGGCATCCTTGAACGTGCGCGTAATAGCGTCGATAGCATCTTCTGTTTTTTCCTCAGCGCTAAAGAAATTGTCGTAATAAGTCGCAGCATTTGCAGATAAAGCGTCTAATCCTCCAGCCAGCCCGCTTAGGGTTTCTGCCAGCTTGCCGCCTGCCACGCTGGCATCGAACATTCCCACGTCTAAGTAGCGTAGAACCTCGTTGACGCCGAGCAGGTTGCCGACGAACTCTTGCATGCCAGCTAGATCATAGTCGAGACCAGTTGCGAACACCTTTTGCATCTCGGTATTCATGCTCTCAGCGACTGTGCCAAGCCACTCACCAATAGCTTCTTCGATCTGCTCTCCCGTTTTTCCCATCGTGCTAATTTGCGTAGCGCCGATGCTCAGGCCGCTTAGCGTGGCTTCGTCAATCGTATACCCGAGCTGCTCGTACAGCGCTGCAACTGAATCCTCGGTGGCATCATATGCGCCTTCTAAAAAAGCGGCTGTATCTGCGTCAAGAGCTGAATAGCGTGTGCGCTTTTTGTTGCTCCTGAACAATCCACCTTTCTTTTTTTGGAATTCGTACTGCTGGCCTGCAAAGTCGCCACCTTGAACTCCGAGGCTTAGGCCGCCGTCCTTTGTCTGCCAGCTGCCGCCGAAAAGTTTTGACCCTACGCTGCTGAAAAAGGTGCCGAATGCGTTGACAATCCCACCCACAAAAGTACCATCCAGCCCAACCGCCTTGGTCAACTTGTTGATAGCGCCGTGCAGCTCCGAAATGAACTGGTAGCCCGACATCCATGCGGCGGCATTATCGCGCGTCGGACTTGCGTCGGGGCGTGCTCCAGCGCGGTAGGACTGATAACCCTGGTAGCCAATGTACGCAGCCACTACCGCTCCTGCCGCTGGTCCAAGAGACCCCAGCGCGCCCTGAGCCCCCGATGCTGCTCCAGCCTGCCCGCCTGCGTAGGCTGCACTTCCGATCTCGCCAGACACCAGTGAACCGCCCAAGCCAAAACCAGTCCCGGCAGCGCCAGCACCCGTAGACGCGCCGCCCATGCCAAGCCATCCACCGACTGTGCTAGCAGCATTGCCGATCATGTTTCCGTAATAACTGCCCACTGCCTGAGCGCCGCCCCATATCCCGCCCGACTGATAGCCAGCCAGTGCCGCAGGCCCCCACCCTGTTAGCGCGCTGTAAGCCGACTGCCCATAGCTAGCCAACTGCCCCAAGCTAATACCGCCTGACCCGCCTATCGCGCTGCTGAGCATCCCACCAATTCCTGTTCCAGCACCACCGCCGCCAATCCCTAGCGCTGCTCCGATCTGCATAACAATCGGCTTGGTAATGGCCATGTGCGCCAATTCTGCGAGCATTTGTTTGAAGGCGTTGGTTAGATTGTCGCGAAAACCTTTGAACCCCTCGCCGATGTTGCGCCATGCGTCAGCAAACGCACTATCGACACGATCTAGCGCCGATTCAGTCCATTTGGTCCACTCGCTAGTGGTTCTGCTAGTCTCTGCGTACTGCTGATCAAGCGTTGCTAGTGATCTAGCAAGTTCGCCCGTAGGGTCGCCAGTGCGAGCGATAGCGTCAAGTAGCAGATCCTGTTCTTCTCTAAATGTGCGCGCTGCTACGGCTGCAGGGTTTAGTCGATCTACAAGTGTTTTCAGGTTTTTATTGTATTCCTCGATAGCTTTAGCTGCACCGTCTGCGTCACCGCCCGTGAATTGCTTTGTTAGCTCGCCAACCGCTTTAGCTAGCTGATTGCCACGCAAATGCTTAGTGAGAATCGCAAGCTCAGCGTTGTATTTAGCTTGAGCGGCTTGAGCGGGGAATAGGCGTGCCATTAGATCGCCAAATGCTTTATTTAGCTTTCCAACATCTACTTTTTTAATTTCCCCGCCCAACTCCTTTGTTTTTTCTTTTATTTCATCTACCGTGCCCGCAGCCTCTTTTCCGCCTTTGCCGACATCAGCGAACATCTCAGCGTAGATGTCATTGATTCCAGCAACTTCGGCCTGCGTTGTAGCGCGCATTTCTTTGAGCATGGCAGCATGTTCGCTACCAACTGCGCCGCGAATGCCTTTGAACTCTGTGTCGATTCCAGCAGCAAGATCCTCAAAACCGATCAGTTTTAGTGCGCTTGCGCCTAGACCTGCAATCCATCCGAAAAAGTCAGCGATCACGCCGCGTGCAAAATCGAACGGGTTTGTTAGCGCGAACTTCACGCGCTCGCCCATGATTGCGAACTCACCCGCGATAGTAACTGCGACTGTGTGCAATCCACCCATGAGCGCAATGCCGGCCTTTTCAACAACTTCAAATTCATTGCGCAGATATGTGCCAATCTCCCATCCAGCAAATGCTGCAAACACAACGTTTAATGCTGTGCGCATGGATAGCAGCGTTTTGGTTGTTAGCGCCACCTGAGCTGAGAATAACCGCAAAACAGCAGTGTAAGCAGTCGTAGCAGCTGATGCGGCCATCTTAGCGGCCGGTATGGCGTAGACGGCCACGACATAAGCAGCGGTTAGCTTTGTGGCTAGAATAATCGTGTTAGCTATCGTGTCGATATTATCGCTGAGAACTTTAATAGCCTTTGTTCCAACCTCCAGTGCCGCATCGGCAAGTTCGACAATTTTAGCAGCCAGCGCGCTAGTCGTGCCCGCCGCCTGATCCATTTGTCCGACGAATGCTGTGACGTTGTTACCAACTCGAACAAAAGCATCTCCTAGCGTAGCTGGCATTTCCTCAGCGCGCGCACGAACGTCGTCGAGCGATCCGACGATAGACGACGCAATAACGTCGCCAGTGATTTTACCCTGAGACGCCATATCGCGCAGACCTGATACTGTCGTACCAAGTTTGGTAGCCAGCGCCTGCGCCACCTCACCACCGTTTGCCAGTACCGTCTCTAAGCCGTCAGCCTGCAGCTTACCTACTGCCATAGCTTTTGATAATGCGTTCTGCACACTAGCGGCACGCTCGCCCCGTGTTGCAGTAAGCACGAGCATGTTGTTCAGCGATTCTGTAAAGTCAGCAGCGTCCGATGCGCTGCGACCAAGATCTCTGAACGTCGATACGTTGCGAGAATAGATTTCCGACGTTTGAGAAAGTGGCGAATACGATGCGTTTGCAATTTGCAGCAGGCGCTTCATTGACTCGCCTGCTGTGTCCATGCTTCCCGTTGCAGCGCCTACGCGACTCTGCATATCAGACCATGCGTCTGCGTACTGCGCCACTTTGGCGACACTGAATGCGGCAACGATAACACCGCCCGCAGCCTTAGCCACGCCACCTAATGCGCTTATTTTGCTAGATGATCGGTCAGACTGGTCGCCGACTTCTTTAATGCTTTTAGTGGCTTTGGTTGCGTCGCCCGATAGCGAGTCGAGCGAGCCTTCCGCGCCATGTGCAGACTTTTTTAGATCGTCTAGGTTCTGCGACGCCTTGCCGATATTGTCGACCCCATCAACTCTAAGACCAAGCGCCGCAATTTCCATAAACTCACCTACTTATCTTTTTTCTGACTGTGAGTGATGTACTCACGATCCATTGCGCTCATTATCGCATAGAAACCTTCAAAATCCATGCACATACAGCGCTGATAATATCGGTCAACTGCTGACCAGGGGATAGGCCCGACTGACATACCCGATTGCCGCTCCGTTGATATCCGCCAAAACGCCTCCCATAGCGTTATTTCAATGTCGTGCAGATCAGGTGGTATCAGTTTTTTTGGTATGCTTAAACCAAAATGCTCGTAGCCTGCAATGAGGCGACGAGCATCGGGGTTTTCAAGTTGCCACGCCAGTCGGGCGGTTAGTTTTTTGTTGCTGCCTCAACAAAAGCCTTAGCGTCGCCGTCGATTTTAGATGCGCACTCAAAAACCAGCTCAGAGAAGCGCTTAAAGTTGCGTGACGTGATCAGCTCCTTGGCTTTTTCCTTGCTATACGGAACGTCTTTGCCGTCCTGTTTCAATCCGCGCCAATCTTTTAGCACCACTTCAAATAGCAATTCTTCGCCATTCTTGTGGTTTTGCTCGTCCGTTAGCTCCTTGCCGCGATTCTTTGCGCGCATGGCTGCCTGCTTTGCTTGCGCTGCTTTGCGCACTTCTTTTGAGCCCATACCGCAGACAAACAGCTCAAGTTCACCAGCGTTATCAGGCGCAACCCATGCACCGGAATCAACAACGTTTAGCTCTGCATCGGTTACTACTAATTCATTTAAATCCATGATATTTGCCTCGGTTCTGGTTCATATAAAAGCGCGCTCCGGTGAACCATTCCTTCGCGCGCCCCCGTTAGGGTTAGATTGTAATGATACGACCATTCACAGCAAAGCTGTATGTACGCAAGTACAGATCGTTTTTACTGCCACCTGAACGCGCACCATCCAACACAAGCGCTTGGAACATATCAGTCATACCGGAAGGTGCGGCAGTGGCGGTAATCGTACCTGTACCTGCGGTTGTTGTCGCAATAGCTGCTCCACCCGGTGCAGCTGATACGCTGAAACCGCTAGCGTCAGGCGCAGTGACGTAGTAGACCACGCCTGCGGTTAGAGCGGTTGGTAACGCACCACCTTCAACAGTGAAGATGACAGGCTGGTTAGCCGCCAATCCATGAGCTGGCCACGCAACAACACCGGGCGTACCGATAGCAATAGTCACGACAGATTCAGCCGCGCAATCTGCACCGCGCTCAACTTTAATTGCGTACTTCTTGCAATTATCGTCGATAGCCTGTTGCACAATGATCTGACCCTGATCGAGTGCCAGCGGGATAAACTGGTTGGTCATCGTGCCGCCGTTGCGGGTCCCCTTGGATTTGAGCATCCAATTTGAGTTGATTAACTCAAACTCGTTTACGGCTTGCTCAGCACCTAGCTCGCCGACGTTGTATAGTCCTTCGATTTCTTCCCACTGGACTGATGCAAAGTCAGCAGGCGTTACTTCAAGTTTTGCAGTTACGGGCAATTTACTAATGTAAATTCGCGTGCCCGACTGGGTATATAATTCTTCACTCATCTTTAGAGCCTCGTTTTTCAGTTGATGTTGTCTTAGCGACTGCCTTGACGATTTTAACAGCCGCTGATTTTACACCAGTGACCGACTCTAGTAGCGCTTTACGTGCCGCCTCGCGCCGTTGTCTGCATTTCTCACAACTCATGCGAAAACCCTCCAAGGTATTCTAACAGGAATATTCCAGTAACCGCCGTCCTCATAACCATCCACGACGTGCGGTGCTGATGTAATAGTAACGCATACGTCATTATATCGCACGTTCGCGCCTTCTTTAAACTGACTGGCAATTCTGGCCGCCATCTCGATAAAAACGCTACTATTTTGGTTCATCGGCATGACTAGCGTGATCATTAAAGATCCGCGGCGCACGTGCTTTTTACCGTCAGCTATCAAGGCTGCAGTAGGCGCGGCGGTGACAACACCTACTCTGATGTAACCGCTCGTCACAGCCGTGAATTTCTCAGCTGGCCACGCGATAGGTAGCGATAAACCCAGCGCCTCGACACTGTTCTTTAGTGCTAAATAAATTTTAGTCTCAACAGCTGGCATTACGCGCTACCTTTAATATCAGTTACAGCATTTTTAACGATGTTAGGCCATTCTGCCACAGCGCCTTCGATAAAGTAATTTCCTTGCTGATTATACACACGTCCGAGGCTATCTGCGCCAACATATCCGTAGTTTTGGCGTGCGGCGTAAATCGCTTGGTAACCAATGTAGACCGTCTCATCCGCTTTTAGTGTCGCAGCGATCAGGCCGATATTGCTACCCGCATAAGGGCCGTCTGTGGTGTTAGGCATACCTGATTTGCTGGCAAGCAATGAGCGCGCAAGGTTGCCCGTCAAAAACGGCACGCGACCGCCTTCGGGCTTGGTCTTTGCCAGCTCCTCGCCTAACAACTCAACTGAGCGGCCGTGCACGGCATCTAAACGCTCTTTAGTCTCTGCAACCCACGCGTCTATTGATTCTGTGAAACTGGCCATGTGTGCGCCTCGCTGCTTTCCTTAAAGCGTACCCATTCCATGCTTTGCTGTGGAATTATGGTAGCGGCTAATGCGTGCAGGCTGTTAAAGTTCATGACAACCCCCTGATTAGTTCACGCTCGCTCTCAGATAGAGGCCATTCGATAGCGTCAGCGGTGGCCTTAAGTTCTGCCGCCTTAAGTTCTGCCGCCTTAAGTTCTGCTGCTTTTCCGTCTGAGATTAAAAAGCCGCTGCCGAAAAAGGTCTTTTTTGCTTCTTTTTGTGAGTCTAGACGTGATAGCTTTTCGCTTATTTCGCTGGGATAAACCTTAAAATCTACACTTGCAATTTTTCCTAGTAAAGCTGCTGTTATAGCGTTGCTCGGGTAAATGTACTTTGGCAGCTTTGGTTTTTCTGCTTTGCTCGCCGCCTCTGCGTCCGCTATCGCTTTTTTTAATTCTGGTGCAGTGCGTACTTTTGCATCATCTAAGCTCGTAACAAAAGACGTGTTAATTTTTGCGCCATTGGCATATTCAATAGTTGAGTTTGCGACTATCGAGCACTTAGCGTTAGAGCTAAACAGCGTGAGCGCTGGTGCAAACAGAAAAAAATCTACCCCTTTGCTTTCGTAAAATCTAACGATTTTGGTTAGTATCGAAAACGGCGGGTTATCAATAACAACATCACCAGCCTGATAATCTACGTTCTCGTAGTCGCCCTCTGGGTGAAATGGGCGCAAAATCCGGCGGCCTTTTAATCCGTACTCATTCACCGCCCAATCCGACACCGCCGAATAAATAGCGGCAGGCGTGAAACAGCTATCAGTTGTTTTTTTGGCCTCGAACTTTTTTAACCAAGCCTCATACTCACTAGCACCTAATAATTCTTCTTGCATCTATTTCATCTCCCCATTTACAGTATGCTTAACTGATTGCAGCATGTTATCAACTCACCGATCTAATCAGCCTAAATTCTGCATCACATCCGCAATTTATCACGTTATGCGCCCCACCATCCGGATCATGCGGATACTGCATCACCGATCCATCACTAAGCACAAACGGCGTATCAAGCCCAACAACCGATGCGCCCGCCATTTTAATATGTGTAATACGCCCATCAGCCCCGCGCCTATGCCGCCATGTTTTTACAACTGCACTGCGGTCTAAGCCTTGCTGCTCTGCTGCTTGCTCCCACGCATTATCACGCGCCCCCATAACGGCGGCTGATGTTTCTGTGGTTGCTACTGTTTCAGCTCTAGCCTGCAATAGAGCGTTTCTGTATTGCCGCTCTGATAACAAGCGCTGTGCTTCCGGTACAGCCTCACCATTTGCGTATGCCGCTAGAATGCGCTGCTCGGTGGCAGGATTGACTTTGTATCGCATAGCAAGACTTCCGTCTGCGCGCTTAACAACAAGCGACTGTACGCCCTCAGGTGTGCGCATACCGGCTGATACGTTAGCAAGCCTTGCCGCCCTTGGGCCATCCAGCCCCATGATGCCGCCCTGCCTCGTTCCATTCGTTACCCTGCCTGCAAGGTCGAGCGCGATAGTATGTGGATGATGCCCTTGAGCGTACCCTGCCGCGATAACCTCACGCGCCACTTCGACCTGCTCTTGCACAAAACCAACAACGCGCGTTGCGACATTTTTCCTAATCCATTTTTCAGCTGCTGGATTTTGCAGATTAAATCGCAGACCAATAGCGCCCTGACCTGTGCCAACTATCAACGATGCCGTGGCAGTGCCTGACTCAACAAAAACGCTGGTTAATACTTGGCTGTATTCGTTGAATGCGCCCTCATTGATATTGAGCGCCTGCACTGCGCTAAACGTCGAGCCTGACTCAAGCGCGGCAATCAATGCAGGCCAATTGACATTGGATTGCAGGTCAACCACTGCGCGCATGAATGCCTGCCGGATAGCTGGTTCATGCTTGCTCAGTAATTCAGCGAATTGGCGCGCTTGTGATTTTGTTGGGCGTAGTGCCATTGTTTAGCCTTCTTTGAACTGCTTGCGCTGCAACTTGCACAGACTAGCTAGATGCTCCAGCAACACCAACAGCGTCAAACCATCAGCAGTCCGGCACGCAATCTCTGTCGATGTGATGGCGTCTTGCAGCGGGTCGCTGATTAGCTCGCCATTAATGTTTTTCGATGATCCACCGAATGCAGATTCAACATCTCCTAGGCACACGCCCGTAAACTTCACAGTAGCCGAAACGACGCCGTTCGATTCAATCCTGTCGATCTCAACACTTTCAACGCCGCCAATCTCGTGACCGCTGTATGTAACTAATTTGGTTCCAGCAGCAGTGCCGTCGCTGATGATCTTGGTGCCTTCCATATTTTTAACCCCTAACTAAGAATTTAACCGCCGACACAGTACCAGCCGCCGGCATGCGCTCAACAGATAGCACGGTCACTCGCTCACCACCGACCGATAAAATATCGCCAGCTTGATAGTCTATTGCAGGTGGTGCACAAATTACCTGCCTGTCGCTCGACAAAATAACAGCACTACCAGCTTCTTTGCCAATCAGCTCAGAAGCTACGCCTCTAACAGCAGCCTTTAGCGTTTCTGTTTTCTCAGTTGGCTCCACGGGCAACCACGGCTTATCAGGATCGACTACGCCGGGCGTTACGCGAATAAGCTTTACTACACCTTGGCCGTGCTTCTCAGGCGCCAGCATTCTAGCTGTTAGGGCAGCGCCACGGGCGGCTAAGCTGGTCATGCCCGTTGCACCGCAAAGTTAGCCTGCCCCATCTGGCCGCTGGTTAGGTACGGGCGTAACAGCGCGGCTAGCTGCGGATAGAGTGGCGTAGATGGGCCACTATCACTATATGAAACAGACACAGCGCCGAACACAGTCTCTTGCGTGACGCGAGGCGTGATAGCCGCCAACGGATCGCCGCCAGCTTGGTAGATCATCGCGCACACCATTTGAGCCTGTTTGATCTGTTCTGGCACAGGATCGGGCACTGCAATCGGCTGGATTTGCAGCCAGTCAAATGCTTTTGTTAGTAGAATAGGCTCTTGCTGAGCGGTAATAACAACGCCACGCGCTGCGGCATAGGCGATTAGCTCACCGGTATCTATATAACCAATCATGGGCGCTCCTCCCAATCTGTCTCGCCTATGTCATCAGGCCGACGCATTGCGCTTGCCTTTGCGCTTAATTACAGGTTCTGGCTTTTCATCTGCCTGAAAACCAGCTGGCTTGAAGCGATCATCAACAACGCGGAAACCGTCAGCGTTATAACTACGTTTTTCTTCAACCGATACAGGGTGCGGTAAGTAAACAATCTTGTCCATTATTACCTCTCATAAAAAAAGGGGCCGAAGCCCCTAGCTTGCAGTGATTACAGAGCAGCGTCACCGATGGTGATAACACCAGCTGTGTGCTTAATATCAGTAGCCACTTTATCCCAGTTGCTGCCGGTAGCGATCTCAGCATCAGTAGGAGACTTGCCGCCGTTTGTGGTGTCCCAAGTGTAGCCTTTAAGGGCTAAGCCAAAGGAATAATCCGCCTGCATGGTAGTCTCAATGCGAGCGTTGCCGTTGCTGGTTTCGATGTTGGTTACAACGTCTGAGCCATCCATAACGGTTACAGCACCAGATACCAGAGACAGCACATTCAGCGTGTTCGGAGTGCCAGCTGCGTACAGAGCGGGCGAATCCGTAACGATTACCGGCTTACCCAGAATATCAACAACAGTCACGTTCTGAGCTTGGAACAGCTGTGGGGTGTTGGTCAGGTTCTGGCCGACCAGCTTATGGTAAGCTGTGCCGTTCATCACTTGAGCCACCAGACCCATAGAGCTGTCGCCAAACAGGGCGTGAGAGTCGTTCATAGCGCTGTAGCTGATGCCTGCCGTCGCTGACACGTCATTTTTCGCTGTAGCTTGGTTGCTGATAGCGGCAACCAACCCTGCGATACCTGAGTTAAGCTGATCCTGCATCATTGCATCAGACAACTGGGCACTGATTACAGCAATAGCCTCGGCTTCATTCTTGCGAATCCATGTCATCTGCGCAGGCTCGAAACTAATTGGACCAAAGCCACCAGCTACTTTAACGGCAGACTCGCGCAACTGAGCTAGCGGGGTAGAAGACACGGTGCCGTTGGAGGCGTAGCGGTCGACTCGGCGCTTGGCAGAGTGCAGAGCACTGTAGAATGAACGTTCGAAGAAGTCACCTTCGAAGTTTAGGCTGGTAAGCACGATTGCACCGTTAGAAGCGGCGTTAAACTTGTCGATCTGTTGTCCGAGTGTTTCGGCTGTTGCTTCCATCAGATACTGATTGAAGACTTGCATGTTATCAAGAGCCATGTTGGCACCTCACTTATTTAGGGATATTAAACTTATTTGCGTAGTAAGCGGCGCGTTCTTTGTTATCGCCGTCTACTTTGCCTGTTGTGTGAGGCCCAGCCCCTTTAGAGCCAGCGGCACCGCCGCCAGTTGCCCCGCTTCCGTCGATTAGGAAGGGGTAGTTATCAGTAATATGCGCCTGAACTTTGGCGCGGTCAACTTCTACGCCGCCCATCTCGAACTTGACGCCATCGTCAGTGTAGCGGGCGAACTGGCTGATCTATTTGCGCAGCAGCTCAGCGCGCTTGGTGTCGCGGGTAAGTTCGGAGGCAATGGATAGGGCCGCGCCTTCGACTTCCTTCTGCTGAATCCGCTTGGCAAAGCTGTCGTATTTCTCGGCAAGCTCAGCCTTGGCTTTCTGCTCGCGCTCGTACAGCTCTTTGAACTCGCCTTTTTCCTTGGCTCGCGCTTCCTCAGTAGCCGCTTGGGCTTCCTCGAGTTCGCGGGCCTTCTGCTTGGCAGACTTGCTTTCTCCCAGCAGTTCGTCAACCTTGGCCTTTAGGCCGCTGGTTGTCTCATTCAGTTTGGCTTCCAACTCCTCAGCAGTAAACGCTTCGATTTCGGTGCCGTCTTCTAGTTTAAATGTTGCCATTTTGTCCCCCAGACATTTAATTAACGGACAGCTCAGCCGTCCATTTGTTTACGGTAAAACATAATCGCTCAGCATAGTATCTT